>Ga0209172_10000429_pt1 | contig 117838 bp, 108 predicted proteins | sample LarsenN4metaG_FD_184113 | JGI IMG/M metagenome (GOLD analysis project Ga0209172, IMG submission 184113) | Hot spring sediment bacterial and archeal communities from British Columbia, Canada, to study Microbial Dark Matter (Phase II) - Larsen... ... | reverse complement strand
GGGCCAGCCCCTGCCGGCTCAATACCATCGTGATGGCCGCCGTCAAGGTCGTCTTCCCGTGATCCACGTGCCCAATCGTCCCCACGTTCACGTGCGGCTTCGTACGCTCAAATTTCTGCTTGGACATCTGCGCTTCCCTCCGCTCTATCTTCCTGTTTCGCTTTTTTCAACGTCTGTGTTTCTGATTGTTATAACCTTTTCCAGTTCCCAAGTTTTCGCTTTTCGAACTCTGTTTTTCCTGATTCTTGTTGTTGCTAATCTCCAATCTCGAATCTCTAATCTCTGTATTACAAGCCCAGAACCGGGATTGAACCGGTGACCTCGTCCTTACCAAGGACGTGCTCTACCAACTGAGCTATCTGGGCGGTTGGTAACTCGGTTCTTGTCCTCGTTTGTGTACCGGTTCTTACGTCCTCGAAAGTCCTATAAATGGCTCTTCCCGAAAGCCGGGAAAGGGCAATATTCTACCCTCCCGTTTTCGGGTAAACAGCTAAAATACAGTTTGTTACGCCTTTGTCAATACCTTAGGCGAAAAATATTTTATAACACGAAAGTTTGGATACTCCTATTGAATAATTAAGATTTTCCCGATATATCTCCCCTCGGAGGATTCCACGGAAAAAATGTACATCCCCGCCACCACCTTCTGCGCGTTGCGGGTAAGCATATCCCAAGTCTCAAACCCGGCATCCGTGGCGTTCGGGGCTTTGTCGTGGTTTATCTGCTGCACCAAATCCCCATCCAGGGTGTAAATCCGAATCGTGCACTTGGGCGGCAGATTGATAAAGTTCAACTCCTGCGTGCTGGCCAACACCCCTTCGTTGATTTTCGGCTTTTCATAATGGCTGTAGTTGTGGTCAATCCGGTAGGGATTTGGGTAAACGGATACTTTCAGCTTGTTGGCCACCCGTTCCGAATCGCTTGGAAACGGATAGACCGCCCGGGCGTTCAGGGAGGGGATGTATTCCTGCGGGTCGATGCGCAGAGTCGGACTGGCATAACCGTTGTCAAAGGAAGTGATGGCCAAATACACGGGTTCGGAGGGAAAAAGACCGGAGAGGCGGTACTCGTACCAATAGGCGCTGTCGTTATTGGGGTCGGTGACCGAAGGATACAGCTTGGCCTTATCCAGCCAGAAATTGTAATCCACGGGGACGAAATAAATGATGGTGTCTTCATAATCCGGCCAGGTTGGGTCAAATTTTACCCGAATTGCGGTCAGGGTCGTGTCCGGGGAACACAAGAAACGATCCGGATTCGGTTGACCGAAGTAAAGATCGCTGAACGGGGCGTTGTACTTTTCCGGGTCAATAGGCCGGGTGATGTTCCCCGGTTTGTTCCGGCAGGTATCCCAGTAAACAGCATACATCTCTTGAATCTGATCATAGGTCAAAGGCGGTGTGGGGGAAGGTGCCCATTCCAAAAACCTCGTTATCGGATTGCGAAAAAGAATAAACGGCTTCCAATTAATTTGATCGTAATACCCGATGTTGCTATAGTTATAGCCGTCAGTGGACAAATGTACCCGGTACCCCTCAAAATCCCGAACTCCGGTGAACGGGTCCACGGAGGTTTCCGTTTCTTTTCCGAACCATCGGACGCGTACCTCTCCGTCCCTGACGGTGTAATACAGTTCCGGCAACGGCGGAGCGGATGGCCCTCTGAAATCCGGTATTCCGTCGCCAAATTTTTTGTTGTCAAGAATAAGTTGGGGCGGAAGCCCAGGGTCGGCTGGATTGGCGATGGCAGTGCATAGTCGGCTTGCGGTAATGACCGGTATGTCAAAAACCTGTTCCATCAGCCGGGCATGTTGAATTAAAAGTGCGTTGTTCAATTCCGCCTTGTAATTGTTGACCCGGGCCGGATCGGTGTAATTGACTGGCTCGTTGCCAAGATTTCGCTCCAGATTATCTGGTTGTTGATGAAATCCCTCCGCCAAAATTAATCCAAAGGTTATCGGTAACGAATCGCCAACCCCTACATCAAACGGGCCAAAGGAAAGCAAAAAACGGGTGTCATTGCCATTGGCCAAATCCACCCCCGTGGTAAGCAGTCCCAAAGGCGGTACCCAGCCGGTTCCAAATCCAACGTCCTGGCTGGATTGGTCAATGGCGCTGTACACTTGGTCGTAATCTGCCTCTTGATTGGAAAGCCACTTATATTTCATCGCCGCTCCCATTGGCTGGCCCAAACCGCTGGCAGGATTAAGAAGCACCGGCGCTTTCTGCGGGCCCCAATCCAAAAGCCCGTTGCTGTCCACCACCCACCAGTTGAAAACCGGCCGGGTCTTGGAAAGATTGACCGGTATCCGCACCACGCGGACACCAATGGCCGCTTTGGGGCTGGTTGCGCCAAAACCCCCTCCCTCCGGATCGCCATCGTTGTCGTAGGCATAGGCCAGCCCCAGAGTATCCATGCAGGGGAAAACATTGCTCAAGCTGGGCACGCGAAAAATGAAACCGGACAAATCATCCACCGACCGGTTTTCGGTATTCAGATAACCAATGTCTGCATCCAGAAAGACCCCCACATAGGCATTGCGAAGGGGTTCCAAACCTTGGTTATGTATTTGATAATCCAGCATCACCCAGTCCTGCCCCCAGCCGGAAGCCCAGGAATAGCTGGACTGGACAATTTTTAAACCCATAGGTTTGTAGGTCTTTCCATCCTCTGGATCCGGGTTCCCGGTGTTGAAAAAAGGATGGGTAACCGTGTCGTAGAACGTGGCAATCAAATCCATATCAGACTTGGCCAAAGGATCGTAATACGGGCTTTGTTTGTTGATGCTGCGCCGAATAAATTCACCCGACACACCTTCCCCCGGGAAAAAATGTCGGATGCCCCTCCAGCCGTCCGTGCCGATGTGCACCAGCGTATCTTTATCCGGCCCGACAATCGCTCCAATCCACAGAGCGCCTTGCAATAAATATTCGATGCTGGAACCACCCGGAAACTCGGCGGATGAGGTCGGCTGTCCCGTAAGGCAATCCCGCAGAAAGTAATTCCCCTGATTGCCGAAGATGCCGTAGTTGGAAACGGTAAACCACAAACGCCCTGCTTTGTGGGTGCATTGTTGCAGGTTGGGTAAAGGATATCCCCCGAGGTTGGAAGCTGTCCGGGATAAGTCCTTGCTCACCTCGATTCCGGCCTTCATTCGAGCAAAAGACAAAGGAGAAGTAAAAAATAAAAGAGCCAGAACAAGAGAAAGAAATGCTCTATTTCGAATCCGCCGTTTGGCCTGCATACCGATCAGCACAAAATAGAAACCTCCCCACCGACTCTATGTGGGGGATAAAGCCGGCGGCAATCAACATTTCCTGCCCTTGTAAGTTACCCCCCCCCTATGCAGTTGTCAAGGAGGTCAGGGAATTTCTAAGAGAGATTTTCTAACAGCTAAGCGGCCAGTTCAAAAAGATGACGAACATAAGCTCGACGATGTCCGCGGGGGTCAAGTTTCCGCTGCAGTTCATATCCGCCACCAAAAACTCGCAGTTGGCGCCGGAAGAGTCGGTCAGCGTGCAGATAAGAAGCTCCACAATGTCCGCAGGCGAGCGGATGCCGTCCCGGTTCAAATCCCCGCGCAAACTGGTGACGGTAAAATTGACCCAGGCCTTTTGCGGCCCGTTCAAAGCGCCGGCTCCGTCGATGAAAATGGTGTCCGTGTAAACGCCGGGCAAAACTGCGGTGGAAGTGATGGAAACAGAGGCCGTATCCGGCGCCGTGCCGGAATCGGGAGAAACGGCCAGCCAACTTTGATTCCACGAGGCACTCCAGTTCAAAGTGCCGCCGCCGTCGTTGAAAATGCCCAAATTACGCGGCGGGGGCGGCGCCCCCTTGTAAATCGCGTTTAAAATAAAGCCGTTCTGCCCCAGCCGGATGAGCGGTGCGGGATACGTCACCTGCAAATCGGCACTCATCACCGAATCGGAATTGGAGATGTTCGTGACCGCCACCTGTGTGGGGACTAAATTGCTGGCGTTGCTGTTCGGGCTGGAATTTTCGTCAAACGTGCGGTTGTTCGTGCTTCCGGGAAAAGGGTCCGAGCCGTCGGAGCCGAAGCCGTTTTCCAGCTCCCAAAGCCCGTCCGCCTGCTCCAGTGCAACCTTATAGACCGGCTCACTGCTGTTGTCTCCCACGTCCTCGTTGATGTGCCAGATAAAAAGCCCGCCGGAGGGCAGAAAGGAGTCGAACCCCCGGCGAAAACGGTTTTCCACCAAAAAATACTGGGAGCCCCCTCCGCCGTTGGTCCAAAGCCGGTAGCATACGGGATTATACTGGATGGTCGGAAAGGAAACGCCGGTCTGGTTTACGGCAAGGTTCACGGGGGAAAACCACCCCACCTCCTTTTTGCACCAGGCGGAAAGATGCCCCGGGGTCCTACTGTTGTTCAAATAGTTTCCGCCGGACATCAAGCACCATAACCCAAGCCCGGAGGAAGAGCCGTCCGTGTCGTACAAATCCGGCAGCCCAAAGAGGGAATGCCCCGCTTCATGACAGAACACGCCGATTTGAATCGGCATCGGCCCCGGCTGCTGTTCCGGCTGGATGGCGTAGCGGTTCATCGATTTCCCGTCCCGCGGCGGCGTGCCAAAAGTCCAGGCGTGCGACCAGATGTCGTTCCCGTTGCCGGTGTATTCCCCGCCGGGGCCGGAATGGATGACAAAAAGCCCGTCCACGGCGCCGTCGGCGTCGGCGTCGAATTGCGAAAAATCAACGAAGGGATCGGCTGCCGCCACGGCATCTTCCACGAATTTCTGGCCGTTGTTGGGATACGGCCCCCGGCCGTAAGCCCCGCCGGTGTAATAGGCATTCGTCTGCGGCAGGGTGTACGGGCCGAAGACCGTGCCCAGGATGACCGTCTGCCCGTAGGAAATTTCCTTGTAGTAATCGGTCATATTGCGGGTCGGGTTGGCCCCGAACAAATTGGTCTGCAGCTGGGCGGTGGAGACGTTGATGCCGTCCGCCGAGGTGGGCCGATCGCTTGGGGCCGCGTAGATGACCACCACTTTGAGCGTGTCGGGCGGCACAACCGCCGCTTTACCTATCGTGCCGGAGGGGGACGCCTGGGCCCGATAGGGATTCGGGTTGCGGTACCCCTCCTTTATCTTCCAGTTTTTTTGCTGGGCAACGAATTCCCCCCACTTCCCTTCCCCCTTCCACCGGGCCTCCAAATCGGGGTGGGGCGGCGCGGCTTTAAGGGAAAGACAAAACAGGAAGGCAAGGGCACCGCCCAAGAAAATCGATTTTTTCACCCCTCTAACTCTCATTCTCTCCTGTAAAAAAGCCGTCCAAAACTCCCGCCAAAGCTTGGCGACCTTCGGGCGGCCAAAAGAATATACGCCCAAAACTCCGGGGAAGATAGCCCTTTTTAATCGAACCGTTCGGCACGTTCCTCCTTACCCTTATCATCGGCCCCCGGACAGTTAAGAATTGCCCCTTTTCCTGCCGATAATAAGGAATAGAATGAGACGTGCTCAAGCTATGGGAATTTCCCCATATTGGGGGAAATCCCTAAAACGGAAAAATAAGTTTTCAGCCGGCCGGGAACTCCTTCTTTGCGGTCTTTTTTTGGCGGCCTTGCTTATAGCTGCCGAGGCGAAAGCCCTCTCCCTGCGCGAAGGGCTGGGAGGCCGCACCGGCCTGGCTTTTGAATCTGGTCTTGCCAAACCGACTTTGACCGAAAAGGCGGATGCCTGGACCGTGAGCTTCCCCAAGGGCTTTTTGGTCAAGCGGGAATTTTACAACCAGCTTTTCGCTTTTCACTATTTCCGTTCCGAGTCCCGCTGGGCGGAACTGGAAGGTCCCAACGACGGCGCGGGCTTTACTTTCGCCGCGAGCGAAGATGCCGACCGGCTGACCAACCATTTCTACGTGATGTCCCTGGAGCAGCCCGTCAAGTCGTTCTGGAAGTTCGACAATTATTTGACCTTCGGCTTGGGTTTAAATAGTTGGAAAATGACCGATGCGGACGGCAATTTGAAACAGTTGGAGGATTTGAACGGCCGCTATTTCGACGCCCGGGACGACCGCATCATTTTGACCGTCGGCGCCGGCGGCGAGATTTTCTTCTCCGACTACATCGCCCTGGATGTCGGCGGCGACCTGTATTACAACACCAAAATCCTTTCGCAATTCCAGGGCGACCGCAACATCAAAAACAAAAACAGCTACGGGCTTTTCAACGCCATGACCAGCCTGCACACCCGGCTGAATTTCTATTTCGGCCGCCAGCGCGATACGGACGGCGACGGCGTGCCGGACAAGCGGGACGCCTGCGGCAACAACCGTCCCGGTGAAGTGGTGGATGCCGATGGCTGCACGCTGGACAAGGATGCCGACGGCATTGCCGATTGGCTGGATTTGTGTGGCAATACGCCCTACGGCACCAAAGTGGACGGCGACGGCTGCCCGCTCACCCACTCCTCCACCGAACCGTAACTCGGATTAATCTTTCAGCGAACTATTTCTTTTCCGGCGGCATTTTAATGCCGCCTAACTGTTAACCATTTCAAACTCCTGTCGATAGAAAAACTAAAGGCCTTTGCGGCCAAAGCATCGAGGGGGCTCGCCTGGGAAGGGGGAAATTTGGGACGCTGTCCGGAGGAAACGCTCCGGCAAAAAAAGGAAACTCCCAAGCGAAGAATCGATGCGCCCCGCAAGGGCTTTTTTGTTTTTGTTTCGTAGGGGCGAGGCATGCCTCGCCCTTACACCAAAAGCGAAAGGACTGACACTAACACGGAAACGCCCCGCCGGAAAACGTCCGGTTCAAAAGAATCACCACGTCCGCCGGCGTGTTCGTCCCGCTGCAGTCAAAATCACAGGCCGAACTCCCTCCCGGCGGCTCGGCCGAAAAAACGCATAAGAGATGCAAAACCACGTCCGCAGGCGTTACCACCCCGTCAAAATTCAAATCCCCTTTCAAATACAAAATCCGCCTTAGCTGCCCGCTGTTGGGGACAAAGTTGACAAACTGCACTAAATAGTACAAACCCCCGTCCGGCCCGACTTGAAAGTCGGAGCCGGCAACGAACCCCACTCCCCAGTTCGCCGTGTCCGGCTGCCCCGGCACATCCGGCGCCCCGCCCCAGATGCCTCCGGTTTTCTTGATGCGCCGCAAAAATCCCTGATAGTAGTCGATGAAAAAAAAGTCCCCGTCGTATTCCGGGGGAAAATTGTAAAAATTCGGCCCGCTTACCGGACGATACAACCCGGCGGAGATGATGGAGGCGGTGAAACCGGAGCGGTTGTAATAGGCGATGGGGGAAACAAAACTCCCGTTGCCGAATCCCCCCGGCTCGTTGCATCCGGCAATCACGCGGGAAGCCGGCCCCTCGCGGAAAGGCCAGCCAAAATTCTCTCCCCCCGCGCACTCGCTCACTTCCTCCCAAAGCCCCTGCCCCACGTCCGCGATGTACAAATTCCCTGTCACCCGGTCGATGTTGAACCGGAAAGGATTGCGCAAGCCATACGCCCACACCAGCCGCGCGTTGGCATCCGGGCCGGGAAAAGGATTGCCCGGCGCGATTAAAGCCGACTTCGAAGCGGGGCCGGAACCGCCCCCCGGCAAACTGTCAACGGAAAGGCGCAAAATGACTCCCTTGAACGTTGTGGAATCCTGCGCGGCGCAGGGGTCGGCATCCTCGCCAAGCGAAGCGTAGAGCATCCCATCCGGCCCGAACCGTATCGTCCCGCCGTTGTGGTTGTCGGCATTGTCCGGAATGTCGGTGATGATGTTGTAGCGGCTGCCGAGTGCCAGATTATGGCTGGCCGAATCGGTCAAATCGCCGGAGGCCGTGAACATCGCAAGATAAATGACGGAACCCGGCGTCCGGTCGAAATAAACATAGACGTATGGACGACTCGGCCACCCCGGGTCGATGGCGATTCCCAAAAGCCCCTGCTCGTTCCCGGCGGTGTTCACGTCGGCGATGGTCGTAATCGGGTCGGTGGTGGAAATCCCCCCGTTGACAATCATCCGGATTCTTCTCGTCTTCTGCTCGGTAAACAAAATCCTTCCGTCCGGCAAAAAGGCGAACGCCGAGGGCTGTGATAATCCGGTTACAATCGGCTGGTCAACGAATCCCGTCGGCACCGTCCCTGCGCGGGAAGAGGGGCTGGAGAAAAAAACAAGGACGGCCGCCAGCATCGCGCTGGCCAGCCCTCCGCAGTAAGTCAAACGCCTCCTCACCGTATGTTTATACGGCGGTCGGTGCATATATGTTGAAAAGAAAAAATGTAGAGGCGAGGCATGCCTCGCCCTTAATTAACACGGAAACGCCGCCCCCAAAAACACGGCGTTCAAAAGCAAAACCGCATCCGATTGCGTGTTGCTCCCGCTGCAATTCATATCGCAAGCCCCGGAACCCACGGGCGGCGGAATCAATTGAAAGATGCAGGTCAGGATATGCACCAAATCCGCCGGGGAAAGCAATCCGTCCGCGTTCATATCCCCCTTACGGACAGACACGGCAAAATTGATTTGACAATTGCTGGTCGCCCCGCATAAATCCCGAACCTGCACAGTTGCCGAACGCAAACCCCATTGCGAACCGGCCGGCGTCCATTGCACCAGCCCGGAGGATGAAACCGTAAGCCCCGCCGGGCCATTAACGAGAAACCAATTCAAATTCCCCGCATCCCCCGGGTCGCTATCCGCACCGTTAAGTTGTAACGAATACGCCATCCCCGTATCCGCCCGCACCACATCGGTAGGGCAATTGCTGATGCTCGGCGCGGCATTCGTTACCACCAAAGCAAAAAGACAGCTTGTGGACTCCGGCCCCGGCCAGCAATTTCCAAAGCTGTCGACCGCAAGCGCGTGAACGAATTGCGGAGAAAGTTCGATATCGGCGCAGGAAGTTTGGTACGACCAGCTTCCGTTGGAGCCCACCGTCCCCGGCCCGGAAAGTTTGGAAAAAACCACCCCGTCCCCCGCATTCGGGTCGCTCCCGTTAAATTGGTTGGTCGCCGTCTGCCCATGCGAAACCGTTACTACACTTTGAGAAGGCAAACAGGAAGGTGCATTGTCGATGATGTTAAGAATGAACTGGCAATCTGCAGTATTCCCTGCACTCGTTGTTGCGGCTCGAACTATCACTGGAATCTGCCCCAACGGGCACTGCCCGGAAAAACTGTAAACGCCGCTGGAATTGATGGATCCCGGCCCGCTGACCACCCACCAGGTCACGGAGGGTGAACTGGCGTTAAAATCATAGCTGTACGGCCGGCCATACATTACATTTGCATTGGCTGAAGAACAATTGATTATATCGAAATCTTCGGCAAATACAGTAACGATGCCCGGGCGAAAGTTTACGCCCACCGGAGTTCCCCCAATACTTACAAATCCCGCCCGGTTGTCAAAAATTTTTGCCGAATCAATCAGTACTTGGCCTGCGCCTTTAACGGAATCAAATCGCATTTCCCAGAACGCCTTTCGCGTGGAATTGGGCAGCTCCGCGGTCGCGGTGTCGTTCGGGTCCCAAAAGCCGGCCCAAATGGCTGAATCGGGACTAACGTTGTTAAGCAAATTGGAAAAAGTCAGATTGTTTCCCAAAGTGGCAGTCAGCCGGTTCATCGTGCCGTTGAACGTACGTGGATAGCCAAGAACCATAAACGCGAAGCCGTTCAGAGTTTTTATCCCCACCGGGAGGGTGAAATTTGCCAGCGTGTCCTTGTTGGTTATATCGATCCTAAGTAAGACAACTGCGGAACCGGCCAGCCCCGACGTAACGCTTTTCGATTCAATAATCACCGAATCCCGCGCATCGGGTGCTTGAGCAAGGACGGTCGTGGCGCTTAAAAGCAGAAACCCGGCTAAAAGCCCTCTCATCCGGCAGTTTTTCCTTTCCGGTTAAAGTTACGCAATTTCCAACCCCCGTCAACGAAAAAATCCGCAGACCCCTTAATCCTCCCGTAGCCGGCACTTCAGTGCCGGGTCAATTCTAACACGGAAACGCCTGCCCCATACTTCTCGCTGGTAGCCGACACTTCAGTGTCGGGTATTGCCTAACACGGAAACGTGTGCCCCATAAACACCGCCATAAGCTCCAAAATCACATCCGCCGGACTGCGCTTGCTGTCGCAGTTCAAATCACAGGGATACGCCCCGCCTCCCGGCATCCCCATATCGAAAACGCAGTTCAAAAGCTCCACCACGTCCGCCCCGCTCAAACTCCCGTCCAGGTTGAAATCCCCCTTCGGTCGCACCGTGATGACCGACTTGACGAAATTCACCGGTAGTTCCTGTCCGTAAATGTTGGTGAAGGACGTGACGAAGCCTCCCCAAGCTCGAGCGGAATCAAATTCAATTGCCCCGGGACCGCCCACCGCGGAGTCAAATCTCAATTCCCATATCGCCTTTCGCACCGCATTGGGGGGTTCAATTGTGGAAGGGTCACTGCCCGCGGAATAACCAAGAGCCAAAACGGTCTCAGCATCGGCTGGCTCGCAAACAAAAGCCAAACAGACGCCTCGATAGCGCAGAGTATTCGTTAAACAATTCACAAATTGCCATTGACAGCATCGTTCATGCTCCACAGCTCGGACGTCCCCTTCCAACGCGCGCTCTCCATAAACCAACATGAAGCCTTTCAGCGAATCCTTGTTGGTGATATAAATCGTCATGGTAAAAGCCGGATAGCCGCTCCCCGGCAAAACACTCTTCGATTCCAGAATCACCGAATCCCGCGGGTCCGGCTGGGTCAGCGCCAAGCTCGCAAACCCAAAAAAGAAAATACCCAAAAAGAATGCCATTTTTTTCATATACCCCTCCCTTTGGATTGAAGACGAATGGAAGAAAAACAGCCCCAAAAATGAATAAAGCCCCCTCCCAAGCTTGGAAACACTCGGCAGGCGGCCTCTGTTTTCATCGCACCGCTATCCTGACTGTATAAAGTTACCCCCTCTAAATTTTTTGTCAAGCGATATGACGAAAATCACAGACATCTCTTTTCAAATTGCCGATATTTTCAATCGCCAATGAGCTTGCTTTTCAAAAACAACCTGCCCCGCGCCCGGAAGTTCTTCCTCGCCTCCACCATCTTCTTTTCCACTTGGACGGCTTTGAACGTCGCCTCCCTTTTTGAGCTGAACCCCTTTTGGGAATACCACGGCCTCGCCACCCTCGCCGTATTCGGCAAACTCTGCGGCTCCAGCTTTTGCTGGTGGCTGACCGAAAAACGGCTTAAAAAACAGCCCCCTCCGCCCGCCTCGATTTAAGGTCTAAACAGCGGCGATAAGCCATTAAATGAAAAGTTCTTAAGCTCGCTCCATTGCAAATTGCAATCCCAAGTATGAAAACCTTTGCACCTTTTTTTGACTTCCGGTTTGATTTCAAAACTCAAGACCAAATCATCCAATAAATAATTTTCAGAAAATCCAAACGCCCGATTTTTCCATAATCCCTATACATTTTCTTCTTTACAAATTCGTTTTCGTTTATCATATTGCGGTCACAGTTCGGAATTAACTTCCATTGGAATGGGAAAATTCGGGTTAAGCGATTGACGGCATGGGAATTGCTCTATTAGTCCCTTTGGTTTAACGGGATTTATTGAAGAGTAGAGAAAAAAAGCTTGGGTGAGTGGTGCCGCGCTGGTATTGTACCCCAGCCACCTGACGTTAGAGTCGGGCATCCCCCCTCCACCACTCCCCAATTAAAATAGAAACCCCGGTGCAAACCGGGGTTTTTTTATTGACTCTGCGGAAATCCCTTGCCTCGAAGATTCAGACGGCCTATCTTTCCCTTTTGGAAAGAATATGAAAACCGCATTGCGCTGGGCTTTTTTCGCAATCGCTTGGCTGCCGCTCGGCTCGGCGGCCTTCGGGCAATCCGTCACCTGCCCTCCCGGCGCACGGCTTGAGAATGAAGCGTGCGGCGCCGTAGTCAACAACGGCTGTCCTCCCGGCCCTACTTACTTTGCCATAATTAACTGCGGCGATGCCATTTGCGGTACGATATGGGCGGATACCAACGTCCGAGACGTCGATTTGTATCTGGTCTGGAATTTGGTTCAGGACACGGTTGCTATTTGGTCAGTCGTGGCCGAATTTCCCGTGGTGATCTCCATTCTCGATTACGACATCCTTTGCGACAGCGCGGAGGTAATAATCGAAAGCGACACCGCCCAGCCGGGCGACACGGCGCGAGTAGGTGGATTTGTCTCTTCAGGAAGGTACGCCTTTACCGTAATGCCCGCGATCGTAAATGGAATACCCTGCAGCTCTCCGGACAAGGATTATGTGGCCTGGCTCGCTTGTCCAATCCCTCCACCTCCTCCACCCTCCAACGATTCCTGCCATAGAGCGCTCCCCATCGGCAATGATACCATCGCTTTTAACACGCAATCTGCTACCACCGATGGTCCCGATGAACCGGGGGCATGTGACTCGGGCGGTTACTCTCACATCGAATCGGACGTTTGGTATTGCTACACGGCCGCCTGTACCGGTTTGGCCACAATCAGTCTGTGCGGGTCGCGCTTCGACACCAAAATGGCCGTTTACGATGGTTGTATTTGCCCGGTGAGTTCTCCGCCTATCGCCTGTAACGACAATTTTTGCGGTCCCACTTCCGAACTTCTCCTTCCGGTAACCGCCGGGCAGGAATATTTGATTCGAATAGGGGGCTACCAGAATGCCAAAGGCACGGGCACTCTTACCATTAGCTGCTGCCCCAACCTCGTCTGCCCGCCGGGGGCGCTTTCCGAAGGGGAACCCTGCGGAACGGATGCCAACGGCGGTTGCGATTCTAATCCCCCTTTGTTCACTCCAATCGAATTTGGAGACACCATTTGTGGCGCGGTTTGGGCGGAAAACGGCTCCAAGGATACGGATTGGTTTCAAAAAACGCTTGCCGAAAGCAGCGGCGTTGTCTGGATTGTCACCGCAGAATTCCCGTTTGAAATCGCCATCCTTGATTCCAACTGTCCCCCCGATACCATCGCTCGCTCTAGTAGTAGAAATGGCTGTGCAAAGGCGGAAGCCCGGTCCAAACTTCCCCCCGGGACATACAATTTTGCAGTCGCTCCACTGAATACCGATGGCCTCTCCTGTTCCACCGGCCCCCACCAATACACCGCCCTCCTCCATCCCTGCATCGCCGTAAAGGGGGACCTTATCTTTAGCGGCAACTTCACCCCGGCCGATGTAGTGCGGATGCTTCATTGTGTTTTTATGCAACCCTGGCCGACTTGCGAATCCTGTTTTGCGGACGTCAATTGTGATGGAATCTACTCCCCATCGGACATGGTGATCGAACTGAACTTGGTTTTTTTGAATATATCGCCCCCTTGTCAATAAGCTGAACGCGAGCACGGAAATCCTTTTTCGTTATTCATTTGAGTTTTTCTTTCCAACCTGAATGTGAATATGCGGAAACGCCCCTCCCCGGTCGTTGACCAAAAACGCCCACCCCGGCAGCTCCTCCCACCAAGTTTCGAAATATTCCCGCAAGATCTGAATTTCTGCTTCCGACAAATCCCGCGAGCGAATATCCACCGCCCGGCAGGGATGGTCCAAATGCGCGCTGGGCCGCACCCGGCCGACCCGCTCGAAAAATTCCGGATAAAGCTCTCTCTGTTCCTCCTCTGTCCGCCTAACGGACGTGACCACCAGCTCCCTCCCAAATTTCCACTGGAAGAAGAAATCCATTTCCACCACGATTGCCCGCACCCGCAGGTCAACCCCCTCCAAATCATAAAACTGCCGCCGCAAATCTTCTTCCTTGAATTGCATTCTTGTTTTGTCTTGTCTTTGTAGGGGCGATTCATGAATCGCCCACCCCTTCCCGTGCCGGGAAGGGGCCGGGGGTTAGGTCGCCTTTACCATGTAAACTGCCAGCTCGCCTGATTCGGCACGGTAACCGTCCGCTTGGCAATCGGCGTGGAATTCAAATAGACCGTGAACTCGTATTTGGTGGTCGAGGGCGTCAAGCTAAGATTCGGATACAAATCCAAATACCAATAGCCGGAGGAATTGGTCGTGGCCGCCTTCAAATACGGCGAAATGACGATTAAACCGGCCTTGAGGGGCGAGGTCTTGATTTCCGCCGTGACGGTGACGCCCGCCAGCGAATCGGCGGATAATCCAAAAACCCAGCCGTAGACGCGGCAGAGCGACGGACTGGAAGGCGTTCCGGGATCAAAAAGTGTTCCGGCGAAATTCTTGGTGGTCGCCCCCGAAACGACCAGCGTCTCCGGCGCGGCGAATAGATACCCCGGCTTGAACAGCCGCACGAAATAAAACCCGGAATTCAAATTGAACCGGATTACTCCGTTGGCGTCCGTATTCCCGATGGCCTGCGTGGCCGACTGCGTCAAAGAATCGACGACTTGAACCTGCACCCCGGCAATCGGCACGGAGCCCTGCTTGACGTTGACCGTGACTGGATTCGCCCCCGTTCCGAGTGCCGCAACCGTACCAATCGTATCCGTCGAGGCAATGTTCACCTCCGGATAAGCGGAAGTGACCAGATAAGTGAACCAGCCCCCTTCGTCAAAATTGTGGGACACTCTCCCCCCGTTTTTCCAGACCAGAGCGCGCACGGCATACGCCCCCGTGGAGCCGTCGCTCTTGGAAGCCCGGAAGGCCCGCCGAAAATTCCCCGCCCAGATTTTATCGGCGGCAAAAGCGACAAAGGTGGATTCAAAAATCGAGCCCTGATAATACCGCCAATAGCCAATCGAATCCCCGTCCGCCTCCTTCAGTCCGAGCGAGTCGTGGAAATTGCCGGACAAGTAAAGGGTGTCCCATTTTGTTCCCATGGAGTTGCGAAACTCCCCCCACAAATCTGCCCGGGCGGCTGCAATAGGCAAAAAGGCCAACAAAGTGGCAAATAGAAATTTTTTGAGCATTTCTTTTCCTTTTTATGATGGTAACCGCGACTTCAGTCGCGGAACAACCGGTTTCTTCGTGCGGACAAACTGCCGCTCGCTGCCGGCGTGTAATAAATCTTGGCCCGGACGTGGTCGACCTCGATGGCGCCTTGCGAAATGTCCTCCCGGCTGTATTTCAAGGAAACGCGGAAGTTGGTGTTGTTCGTCTCCGTGACTGTCCAGCTCCGTCCCCACGTGTCGGCTGCCCCGCCGAAGCTGTGATAAAACTCCCCCTCCCCCTCGGTGTAGGTGTCCGTTTTTGCGGATGTCCAATTCGTCCCGCCGTTCCAGGACAGCCGGATTTGCAAATCGCCGGAAGATCCCCCTCCCTGCGGCGGGCTTTCCACAAGCCGCCCTTCGGCCTCAATCAAAATCCCGTCGATGCTCTGCGCGTCGGCGGGGACGTTGAACGAAAAATCCCAACAGGCCATTGTGTCGTTGACGGTCGGCTCGCTGGCGCGCGAATCGTTGGAACTGACCACGTTTCCCGGATTGGTGAACTGCCCGGCGGTGGAAACCGGATTTTTGTAGCCGGTATCGTCCGCCAATATGCAAGCCGCACTTAAAACCAGACCAAAAGCCGCCAAAAGCAACCATTTGTTTTTCATTCTCACCCCATCTCCACAATCAGCAAATCCACCAAGGTATTCTCCGTTCCGGAAACTTTTGCCAGCCGGAAAAGCTCCTCCCCTTCGCTGCCGACGACGACAGCAAATACCGCCGATTTCTGCAAAACAATCACTTTGGGGCTTTTCAGTCTCTGTGGCAGTTGGTTGCCGCGGAAATCGACAAGGTCCTTGTAGAACAAAACCTGCTCCACACCCCCCAGAACAGTCGTCTCGAAAATCACCCGCTTGGAAGACGGCGTTATCTCGGAGCGCAAAAGCAAAAGCTCCACCGCCCCCAAACTTCCGTAAACGGCAATCCCCGGCACCGCCCAAATCCGTTTCGCTTTCAAATAATTCAAAGTTTCTGTCATGATTTTCCCCGTAGGGGCGAGGCATGCCTTGCCCTTACCTTTGCATTTTCCCCGGAATCGTCATCGGTTTCAATCCTCCCGGTTTTTTGGCGAAGGGCGCCAAAAATTCCTGCGCCCGCCTCCGGTAGAAATTGGACATAATCGCCCAGGAGCGTGAAAGCTGGTGCGAGGGCACTCCCGCCTGCATCGCCTCCAGCGATTTGATGTGCGCCAAAATCGAAACCGCCAGATACGTCGCTCCGGCCGAAAGCCCCGCATCGGAGGAGTCGAGATAGGCCGAATCAATCCGCGCCACAACCTGCGCCTCCGCCTCCGCCACGGCATTGACGATTATCTCCTCCCCCAGAAACGCCGGATCCAATTTGAAATCGAGGTAAACCGTCTGTCCGTCCTCGATGACACCGGTTGCCAAACGGGAGAGCTCCCCCTTGCCGTAGTCGATTTTGTAGTCCGTATTTCGCGTGTAAACTCGGAACGGCACATACCAGACCGCGACAGTTGCGTCCGAAGTCAACGCCCCGCCCGGCAGTCGGCGGACCTTTCCCGCTGGATAATCGACGGCAAAATCCACCTGTTCGATGTAGACGGTGCCAAGCGAGGAATCGGACGCTGCCACGACCGACTCCGGTATCAAGTCAGTTGATTGTAGCTGCACCCCCGCCAGCGTGAGCAAAACCGTTTCCTGTCTCGGCGTCTCCTCCTCTTTTCCTTTGACTTTGTCCGAGCCGGAAAGCACCGGCGCCCCCGGCAGCTTGGCGGGAGTTGTTCCGGTCAGTTTCAAGGAAAAATTCTCCACCGCTTGCCCGGCGGCCGAATGTTCAATTAAATGTTTGCGCACAAGCTGTGCATTGGTAAAAGGCATATCACTCCGTCACGTTGGGATAAATGTTTTCAGGAATGGACGAAAGCTGGCTTCCCACCGGCCCGGTGGAAAAAGCCGTCGCGACCTCGATTTTCAGCCAGTATTTCACCGCTCCGGAAACGCTCGCGCGCTTCCAGTCCGCCGGTATTTGCGATTTGTCGCCCCATAAATACACCCCCGTCCCGCTGTCGGAAAAATTGTAGTTGCCGGAATTGGGGATAAATGCCGTCCACTCCGAACCGTTCCAGTAGGAATAGGTAACGACTCCGATCACACCGGCAACAGATGAGAGCACGCGAAAGAAATGAAATGCTTCATCCATTCCGAGATACAAAGCGTCGCCGGCGTCCTTCAACATTGCGCCGGACGTGGAATGCAAAACATCCCCGGCGGTCGCGGATGCCGCCTCCGCCGTTTTGTCTTGGAATTTCGTAGTTGCCGAGGCGTCATAGACGAATACTTTGGCAATCGCTGCTTCCGCGACGAACAAAGGAACGGCAGAACCGAACCCGCTCTCCCCTTTTTGTGAGAAAACGAGCTGGTTTTGCGAACTGCCGAAGTTTTTCAGATACAAAACCGTCGGTTTCCCGTTTGGAAAAACGACCAGCGGAGCCGCGCCGGTTGTATCGATTTGCAAAGCCCCGGCCCAGACCGCTCCGTCAAACTCCCGGTAGAAAAGGCCGGACGAACTGATGTAAGCCGTCCCCAATTTCCCGTCTGCAGAAGCGCGTACGGCAAAATTGGAATCAAACCCCGTTCCGCTGGCCAGAATTTCCTCCGCCGCCCAGAGTGAACCGGTAATTGAAAAGTACCGCGAGCCGAGTTTGACTCCGCCATCCGTGTAAACGGCATAAACCCGGTCATTGAAAACTTCCACTTGCCCGTAACTCGGTGAAGCCGTGCCTGAAGTGAGCGTGGTTCCAACATCTGTCCCCCCGCTTCCCCAAGTCGCTCCGTCGTTGATGGAGCTCTTTGCCTGCAAATAATATTTGCTTTCTGCTGTGACAAAACGCGTCCAGACAGCCCACAGCCGGTCCGTGCGGTCTTTAATGATAACGGGGTAGTAGTTGGAATCAGCCATCAAAACCTGCCGCACCGTCCCCACCGTCCAACTGCCGTCGGCGAAGGACAATTTGACCATCAGCAAAGCCAGCGTCGTCGCCTGCGTATAGATGACGTAGATGTTTCCATCCTTGTCCATCGTGGTGGAGAATGGCAAATCCGCCGAATCCGTGATAACATTCTGCGCCGCCGACCAGGCGGCAAACGGTGGATCGGAGAAAACGAGCACAATCGTCCCCGCCGTTTTCTGGTAAAGCCCCGCCGCTCTTCCGGCATAAATCCCGGACGGCACACGGAAAATTTTCCGCTGCGTCGAAAACCCCGTCGGGTACAGCGCGGATGATGTATCCAAAAGTTTTTGCATTTCCTCTTTCCATTTTCCGGTGGCGCCGATTGGTCTATGCCTGCCCTGAGCGAAGCCGAAGGGTAATCGGCGCTCCCGGTGATTGAACTTTTGCAGGGGGACGGCGCGCCGTCCCCCTGCCGGGTATGTCTTCGTTAATAATCATCCAGCCCCTCCACTTATGTGGAGACGGGCGGGGCCGGGAGAAGACATCCCTACCACGAAACGTCCAGAACCAGACTCGCTTCCTTGACGACTTTGGCATAAGCCACCGCCTCGGAAACGACTGCTTCTTCCAAGCGCTGCTCGATCACCTTGTCGAACTCCACCAAGAGCGGCTGGCTAACCACCTCCTCGATGGCAAACCGGTTGTCCAGCCCGATGAGCAAGTCGGTCGGCGCGTCATCCGAGCGGATGAGCTTTGTTCCGAGGGGCGTCACCAGCTCGCCGGTTTTCTGGAAGCGGAACCCCACCATCGGGTCCTTGAATTCCGCCAGCGTCAGCACGGTCTTCAGTTTGTCCTTGGCCATTACCAAAGTGTTCATCTCGAACGGATAAAACTCGTTCCAGAACGTGACCAGATCGGTGTAGGCCAAAGTGCCCGTGACGGCGGTGTTGATGACCGTGGCCGGATTGGAATTGCCGTCCCCGTTGATAATCGTGTTTACAAGCAACCCGATTTTATCTGCCGACAGCCGGAAGCCGACATACCAGAGCAAAACCTTGAACTGCGCCATCGAGCGGTAGCGCAAAGCCCGGTACGAAATCGCTAATGCGAGACCGTATTCCGGCACGGTGATGGTGTGCTGCTGTTCGGTCACCAGCATCTGCGGCACAAAGGCTCCCTCGCCGACCGGCTTGAGCGAAAGCTTGGTTTGCGCCGGGGTAACGTTGATGTAAAACGGCGTGTAGCGCGAAGCGAACACGGGCGTCGAAGTTGCAATCAGCGTCTCGAGGCCGGGACGCATCCGTTGCCCGCGCAAAATTTCCCGCCGGATGAACTCCGGCATCAAAACCGGTGCCGCGGCAAAGAACTCCTCCACCGTGGAGGCATTCTTCCCTTCAACCTTCAATCCCCGCACGATGAGTTGGCGCTCGAAGGCGTCCAAAGCCGACCCGACCGGCGAGGGATCGTACGGCTCCGTCTCCAAAAGCTCGGAAAGCGTCATCCCCGAATTTTGTGCTTCGAGGTACGTCTCCCGCGCAATTTCCAATTGCGCCGCTCGCGTCAAATCCGCCGCCCCTTTCCTCGGCTTCTCCGCCAGGGCGAGCGACATCACGCTCGGCTCTTCCAAAAGTTTTTCCAGTTCCATTTCTTCCCTTTCCTTTATTTGTAGGGGCAATTCACGAATTGCCTTATCCGATTAATTCAAAATCAAGGTGCAATCGCTTGTTCCGTTGACGGCGATGACCGTTCCTCGGGCACTGTTCCCTCCCGCCGGGTCGCTGGCCCCCAGTGCCGGCGCCTGCTTCACCGTGCCTGCCGCTCCGCCCACGACCCGGTTGCCGACCACCGGCGCCGGCGTGGCCAGATTCAAATTGACGATTCCGCCGATTTGCACGGTGGCCACCCGCTTGCCGTTGTCCGCATCCGTGAGCGACAAATCGACTAACTTTCCCAGCAAAACCGAGCCATCTGTCGCCGGCCCTACCGTGTATCCGGCCGTGATGGTCACCGCCTTGCCCAAATCGGCGTCTTTCAAATCATCCACCCCGGCGGTCTGTTTGATTAAAAACGTGGCAAAAACCGCTCCCAATCCCTCCAGCGCCAAATCCCGTACGCCCATCATTTCTCCTTTCGTTTAAATGTTTTTGTAGGGGCAATTCATGAGTTGCCCTTGTGAAATCGTTGCGATTTTTCCTGCGATTTAAACCGCACATCCGCCGTCGGAAGAGCCGCCAACGCCCCGTCCAGCTTCTGTTTCAGTTTTTGTTTTAACAGCACCAGCTTTTCCGCCGAAAGATTTTCGACATCATCGGAGACTTCCACTCCTTGCCCCGTTGTCAGAACGACAAAAGTCGCATAAAGCCCTTTGACCTCACGCACCAGCTCCGCTTTCAAAACTGAATGCTCTTTTTCAATTTGTTTTTCCGTCATCGTCTCTCCGAATTTTGCTCCAGCTTCGCTTCGATTTTGCCCAAGCGTTCCAGCATCTCGTCCCGCAGCCGGTAAAAATCCTCCTTGGTCATAAATCGTTCGGCCAGCAGTACCTCCACCGTGTTAATCTTCTTCTCAACGCTCGCCACGGTTGCCGCATCCGCCTTCCCCGCCAGCTCCAGTTTCAATTCGGAAACGGTGGTGTAATACGCCGCCAAAATCCCGAGGGCCGTCATCCCGAAGGAGAAGAGAAACTTCAAAAGCGCCTCCGCCGTTACCGAACCGAGCGGCCCGTTTGCCTTTCGTTTTTGATTCATAGCATCCCTCTACTATATGGGCCCCCTCCGCCCTTCACTCCAAAGTTGTTGCGAAATTGCCGGCTTGTAGGGCCGCGTTGCCCGTGCCCTATCGTCCGTAAATCCGCTGCTGTCTTCGTCTGGGCCGGGCGGCTTTTCGCACAACTGCTTTGGTCGTGAAAACCTCCTGCCCTCCTTCGGATTCCGGCATGAGCGCCGTAATCCTTGTTCCCGGCACCGCCCCGCGAAAAACCAGCGAGGTTTCCAAAACCTTGAAAATGTTCCGGTACCAGAAAAATGCCGGCGCAAAAGAACCGCTCGGCAGCGCATACCGCCGGAATGGAATGTGCTCGCAACTGCGGATGTCCTGCCCGCATATCGAACACTCCGGCGTCTCGAACAGAAACGCCGCCGAAACCTCCTTGTAAATGCCCCCGTCGATATTTTTTGCCAGATTTTCTGCCCCAAGGGCCGCCGTCAGCCAGTAAAAGTGCGTCGCCAGCCAAACCGTTCCGTTTCTTTCAACGATTTCCGCTTTGAAATTGCGGCCAATCGGTAGCTTTTGATGGTCGTGCCCCACCAAAACCGGCGCATCGACGACCAGCTCCGCCATTTTTGCCAGTTCATTTCTATCGAACCGCCCGCCAAAGGAATTGATTTGGTCGGAGCCCAAAAACATTTTCCGGATGAAAACGTCATCTTCCTTCAAGGGCTGGTTCGGTTGTATGCGGTTGTTGATGAGTTCAATCAACTCCGCCGTCCCGGTTTCAGGAACGGCCAGCGCCGTTCTTTGTTTTGTTTCTGTTATCATAGTCCCTCTACTAAAGGTCCCCCTCACATTATTCACTCCAAACCAATTGCGAAATTGCCGCCCCCTTTCTGTCCCCTGTACTTAAGGAGGACGAAGCCGTAAGGCCGGAGGGGGTGTTTCTGTCTTGGGGTTGCGTTGGGTGTACGAATCTCCAATCTCCAATCTCTAATCTCTAATCACTGTCTTCAGATGGTCCCTCTACTAAAAGCCCCCTTTCCAACGGTCACCCCAAAGTTGTTGCGTTTTTGTCGAAAAGAAATTGAATGCAACCCACTTTTTTGGGAACCTTGCGCCGGTTGCGGTTTATCAACAGTAGGCATTTTTTTCCAGCGAACAACAACTCAAAAGGAGGTGAATCGGATGCGCGAAGGAAGACCCGTTCCAAATGCCGACCGTCTGGCCGAGCAGGGGATTATTCTCTGCAACTGGAACGACATTCACGAACCGGGGGTGTACGTGGACACGGAATATCCCCGTTATTTCCGCGTGAGCCCGGACGCGATTATCCCGGACGGCAGCCCGGTGATTCACGGCTCGGAATTTATCGTGGCCCGGATTTCACCCGACGTGTCGTTGGAACTGTCCAAAATTCAGGACCTCTGCGACGATCACAACCTGCCGATTCCGGAATGAACGATTCCAAAAAAGGGGATTTTAGCTGACCCCCTCGCCAAGCCGGGAGGGGGTTTTTGTTTGCCTTCCCGGTTTCAAAGCGCAAAAAAATTCAACCCTTCATTCACTTTTGTAAGCGCTTGTCCGACAGCCCGTTTGCACCAAAAACAGCCGTTTCGAAAAACAAAATTGTATAAGTAATCAGCACGTACTTCCGAATGTGGCCCGGCGCATGGTGCACCGGGCAAAACAAAGGAGGTAATATGAAACGGACCTTGGTGGGGGGACTGATTTTACTTTTGTCAGCCGCCTTGGCCGGCAGCGGGTGCAGCGGATATTACGGCACAAGCGTGGAGGCCCGCTATTCCAGCGGCTACCACACGCCGACTGGTATTACCGGGACGGTCTGCGCCTGTATCGTTTAGGTTATTACGACCGCGCCATCGTGCAGTTCCGGCTGGCCATTGATTTGGAGCCGGATTATTGGGAAGCGCACTACTACCTCGGTGATTGCTACTACAACCTCGGGTATTATGACCGCGCCGTGACCTATTACGACCGGGTGCTGGTTCTGCACTCCGATCCGGTATGGGCCACGAAGGTGAACTACAATATCGGCCTGGTTTATGAAAAAACCGGCAAATACGATCGCGCCGTCGAACGCTATGACCGTGCCCTGAAGGTAAAGCCGGGTTACAGTCCGGCCAAACAGGCCAAAACCCGCTTGCTGAAATCGAGGGTGAAGGATGTCGAAAAGGGCAACCGGGATCGCGGACGGGGCCGGGGACGAGGAAGGGATAAGGACTGAAGTCCGGCGAGCTAGCCAAAGGCCACAAAGGGACGTACCCCCCGTAAGGCTTTAGGTCTGGCAAACCGGCTTCAAAAATAGCGCCGCGGCCGTCCGTAATTGCCGCACTTTAGATTCCGGATGGCTGGACGCAACTCCCGCCCCCGGTGGAAAACCGGAGGCGGGGGATATAAAAAAGGAGGATCCTATGAAAAAGCTCATCATCGGAGGGCTGATTGTGATGTTGTCCGGCTTGATTCCCCTCTCCACCGCCAACCGGATGATGTCGGTGAACGAAGCCGAAGCCCAATTCAAAAACCGCGGGCAAAAGCGCAAAGCCGAAGTGCACTTCCGCAACGGCATGCGCCATTACCGCGCGGGCCATTACCGGCTCGCCACGGCGGAATTCAAGATAGCCGTGAATCTATACCCCGGCTATTGGGAAGCGCATTACTATCTCGGGGACACCTATCGTTTGATGGGGTTTTACGACCTCTGCCTGGTGCATTACGACCGGGTGCTGGTGCTTGCCCCCGCGCCGGTATGGATTGCTCGCGTGGAATACAACATCGGCACGGTGTATGAAAAACGGGGCAGCTACCGCTTGGCCGATTTGCACTACGGCCGTTCGCTGAAGGCCAAGCCCGGCTTCGGCCCGGCCCAAAAAGCCAAATTCCGGCTGGTAAAGTACAAATCCGGAAAGGGCTGGCGGGATCGGGATGGAGGCAGAAACAGGGATTGGGATAGGGATCGGGAAAAAAGAGACCGGTACTGAAATATCTGAAGCTGACCTTTGCCGGCTTCGGCGCACCAAGGGCCCGGAAAGCCACAATACCGAAGCCGGCGGCCGGCTTCACTCCTTTTGGCGCCAACACCGCCTGAAGGAACGTGCATAAATTCAGTCGGCGTGCGCCAACCCCCGCCTTCCAAAGGCGGGGTTTTTATTTTTACGGACAGCCGACGGGCGCCGTCCCGTTAAAAACGTAATTCAACTCCTGCACCACGTCCGCCGGGGAAATCGCCGCGTCGCAGTTCAAATCGGTCTGGCAAAAACTGCAATTCTCCCCCGTTTCAGTGAAAGTACAGCCCAACATCGAAACCACGTCAGCCGGAGTTAGCCCGCCGTCCGTGTTCACGTCCCCCTTCGCCGCAGTCAGATACGGAGCCAAGGCCGGATTGCAGCAGGTCGGAACGGGAAACGGCTGTGGAAGCGCGGAGGAACCGTAAATGAAATAGTCCACAATGATACGCACGTCCGCCGTGTCTATCACGCAGTCTCCGGTCAAATCCCAGATGTACAAATTATTGTTCGAAAAAATAGTATCACAAACCATGGCCCGGATGCCAAAGACCATATCCACCACCGTCAAGATTTGCCCGTCCCCGTTAAAATCCCCGTTCGCATAACAAGTATCCTGCGCCTTTGCCGCGCCAAAAAATGCGGCAAAAAGAACCAAAACCGCCAAAACACAAAATAATTTTTTCATAACACCTCCTGTTCTCCAGCCCTGCAAGGAACTCCTTTTCTTGGAAGAAAGATGAAAACTCCCTTTCCTCCTGTCAAGCCCCCCGGCGTACTAAAAATTTTTGCTTGACGGAAAAATTGCCGTGCGAGTTATTGCGTTTCCCAATGGAGCAAGCAAACCGACCTGCAAACCGCTGGCTGTATGCCGTTGCCGCTTTGGTAATACTCTTTGCCGTTTTTTTCCATTCCTCCCGCGAGCGGCTGGTGGACCCCGACGAGGGCGCCTATCTGCTCGCCGCCAAGCTGGTACTGCAGGGGCATTCCGTGTACACCGACTTCTTCTGGCCGCAAATGCCTCTTTTGCCCTATGCCTACGGAGCTTGGATGAAAATCGTCGGCACGAACTGGCACGCCGACCGCGCGTTTTCCGGTTTCTTGGGCATAGCGATGGGGCTTCTGCTCTTCTTTCACGTCCGGAATCTGACGGGCAAACAAACCTGGGGGCTTCTAGCGGCGATTCTATTCGCGGCGAACAGCTTCTCCGTCGGCTGGTTCGCCACGACTAAAACATATCCTCTCTCGACGTTCCTGCTTTTCTCCGCCTATTTGTCGTTGTATGCCGACCCGCTCAAAGATTGGAAATATTTGGCCGCCGGACTTTTCCTCGGATTGGCAATTAGCACCCGCCTCTATTTCGTGGGATTGATTCCCGTCTTCATCTATCTGATTTATAGGGACGAAAAAAAAATCCCCCTGCTGGCCAGGCACGCGCTGGGACTTTTGCTCGGACTTCTGCCGAGTTTCTATTTTCTTTTTAAAAACCCGGACAATTTCTACTTCAACAACATCGGCTATCATTTTTTGCGCTCGGACTTCGACTTCGCCGGCTCCTTAGCGCAAAAAATCCAAGCCATCCCCCGGCTTCTGGGAGTCGGTTTGACAGAGGGCTTCATCGGGCTGCAGTTCGCCTTCCTGCTTTTCATTAGCGCCTATCTTATCTACACCTCCCTTCGCGCAAAGCAAAAACTCCCCGCTCTGTTGATAATCATTATGGCTCTCCCGTTTTTGCTGTTTATTCCCACCCCCACGCACATCCAGTATTTCTCGTCGATGATTCCGTTCCTCATAATCGCTGAAATTCTTTTGGCCTCAAAGTTGATGAAATCTCCCGGCCGTTGGCGTACCGCCTCCGTCATCCTCTTGACAGCTTACGTCATCCTCTGGCCGTTTGACTACAAGCGCTACACCCAGCTTGGCACCGCTGTGCCGGGAGTCGGCGGCGGGCGGGAAAACGCAATAAACTGGAAAATCGAAACGTTGGAAACGGTGGCCCGCGCGCTGGATTCCAACATCGAAGCCGAGGGCGAACCGGTTCTGGCCTTCTGGCCCGGCTATCTGTTAAGCTCGAAGGCAAGCGTCCTGCCCAAAATGGAAAACCACTCCGGCATCGTAATCTCTTCAAAGCTGGACGAATCCCAGCGGGAAAAGTACCGTATCCTCTCCGTGGCCGAGCTGGCCGACGTGATTGCCCGACGCGAAGTCCGGTTGATAATTTTTGAACTCTGGATTCGCGAACCGCTGCGTTCCGAGCTTCTGGACTTGATGGCCAAAAGCGGCTACGAGCAGGTTTTGCAAATCGGCAACCGCGAGATTTATCGTATAACCCCCGTCCCTTGAAAGGCGCTTGACAGGCGCAAATCCGACCCCTTTCTTCCTTCCGCAACGGGCAGGTTACAGTTTCGGATGCAACTTCAAACCGGGAGGTGTTATGACCTATCGTAAACGGTTTCGCGTTCCATTGTGCGCCGTCCTTCTTCTCTTTTTGGCTCCAGCCGTACAATCCCAATCCGTCTGGCTGGACCCAAGCGCCGACCGCGCCATCTTTCTGGAAATTCAAAAGCCGAACTTTACGGATGAGTATTTGGGCGGCGGGCTCTTCAGCGAGCCGATGAAAACCACCTTCGCCACCGCTTCCTTCTTTCTTTCCGGCCGCTTCCGGCTGGGCGGCCTTTTGACCCTCAAGGCCGAGCTCCCCTTCGTCAACGCCGGCTTAAAGGACTACACCTTCATCGATTTCTTCGGCGATACGGTTCGTTTTGACAGTTACTCCGAAAACCAGTTCGGCAATCCGAAACTTGGCGTGGAAATCGGCGCCCCCGGCTCCCGCTTCTCCACCGATTTCGCCGTCCGTTTTCCAATCGTGGATGACGAGCATCTCCTCGCCTCGGAATTCGGCCTCCTCACGGACTACGACCGCTTCGAGGCCTTCTTGCCGGACATCATGACCTTCACCGCCGGCGCGAATTACCGTTTCACGGGGCCGACCGGACTGTTAATCCATCTCCGCGGCGGCCCGGCTTTCATGGTGGTCACCGAGGGGGGCGGCGACGCGGAACTCTTCGGCGACTACGGCGCCCAAGCGGGCTTTCAGGCCGGCCGCGTCACGCTCTTGGGCGGCTTCACTGGCCGGGCGCTTATTACCGAGGGGGACTTGAGCTTCAGCGAGCGCACCATTCACCAGCTGGGGCTCACCGGCAGCTACTCTTTCGGCAACTTTATTCCCGGCCTCCTCTTCCGCGTCCCGATGGACGACGATTTGGGGGACATCCTGGACTTCGTCTTCGGTCTGAATGTTGGCTACCGCTTGCCTTGAATCATCATGAGGAAACTCAAATGAAAGCGGTGATATACACCCAATACGGCCCGCCGGAAGTTCTCCAACTCAAAGAAGTAGAGAAACCCGTTCCCAAGGCAAATGAAATCCTGATAAAAATTCACGCCGCCTCCGTGAATGCCGGCGACTGGCATCTCTTGAGAGCGGATCCGTTTTTTATCCGCCTGATGTGCGGGCTTCGGAAGCCGAAAAATCAAATCCTCGGCTGGGATGTGGCCGGGCGGGTGGAATCAGCCGGCGCAAAAGTGGCGCAGTTCAAGCCGGGGGATGCGGTTTTCGGCGCCTGCAAGTCCGGTGCCTTCGCCGAGTACGTCTGCACCCCGGAGACTGCCCTCGTCCCCAAACCGTCCAACGTTTCTTTTGAGGAGGCCGCCGCCGTCCCCGTCGCCGCCTTGACCGCCCTGCAGGGGCTTCGCAAAAGGGGAGGAATCCAGCCGGGCCAAAAGGTTTTGATAAACGGCGCCTCCGGCGGCGTGGGCACTTTTGCCGTCCAGTTGGCAAAATATTTCGGCGCGGAAACGACCGCCGTCACCAGTACGGGCAAGCTCGAACAGGCCCGCTCGCTGGGCGCCGACTTTGTAATCGATTACACGAAAGAGGATTTCACGAAGAATGGAAAGCAGTACGACCGGATTCTCGCCGCCAACGGACATCATTCCCCCTTCGCCTATAAACGCGCCTTGAGCCCGCAGGGGATTTGCGTGGAAACCGGCGGTGGCTCCATGGCCCAGGTTTTCCAAACCATTCTTTTTGCGCCTTTGATTTCCATGACCGGCCGGAAAAAAATTGGAAGCTTGCTTTGTAAACCGAACAAGACCGACCTGCTCTTTTTGAAGGAACTGCTCGAAGCCGGCAAACTAAAACCGGTCATCGACCGGCGTTACCCTTTAAAGGACGTTCCCGAAGCCATCCGCTACCTCGAAGCCGGCCACGCCAAGGAAAAAGTGGTGATAACCGTGGAACAGAAAAATCAGACCTGACAAGATAGGAGGAATGCACGTGACAAACCAGGCCGCCGCAACCTCGCCGCAAAAGTATGCCCGCATCGCCGGGCTCCTCTACGTCGTTGTTATAGTAACCGGCGCCTTCGCCCATTTTTCTGTTCGCTCCAAACTCATCATGCCGGGGGATTCCGCCTCGACCGCCGCCAACATTATGACCTCCGAATGGCTCTTCCGTTTAAGTATTGCAAGCGACCTGATTGCGACCCTCTGTTATTTTCTGTTGGCTTTCGTTTTATACTCGCTGCTCAAACCGGTGGGTAAAAACATCGCCCTGCTTTTTCTCTTGGTGGTCACAATCAGCTCCGCCATATTTTGCCTCAATTTCCTAAACCAGTTTGCCCCCCTCCTGCTTTTGGGCGATGCGGGCTATTTGAGCGCACTCGACCAAACCGAACGGCAGGCGCTGGCCCTCTTCTTTCTCGATATGCACGGTTATGGATATGTCATCGCCAATGTATTCTTCGGCGGTTGGCTCTTCCCCATGGGCTATTTGGTTTTCAAGTCCGGTTTCTTTCCCAAATCCCTGGGCGTTTTACTGATGCTTGCGGCTTTTGGCTATCTGATACCCTTTTTCACGGCTTTTCTTTTCCCAAATTACGAGGTGGTGGCCTACCCGGGTCTCGTAGTTGCCGTTATTGCGGAGGTGTCGTTCTGCCTCTGGCTTCTGATTAAGGGCGTAAAAGTTCAGGTTGGACCCGTAGGGGTTTGATTCATCAAACCCTGCAATCTAATCTCAGTTTCCTTGTAGGGGCAGGTCTTGTGCCTGCCCGTTTTTGTAGGGGCACGCTGCACGTGTCCTGTTTCCGGGCGGGGCGGACGAACCACTAATCTCTAATCCCTGTCTTTACCGGGGCGGGCAATCGCCCGCCCCTGCGTGTATTCAACGATTACAGCCTAAAGAGAATTCTACTCCTCCTCCATCTGGCTGATTTCCCCCAAATTCAGTTCCTTGACGATGGCGGCCAGCTTCGCGCGGTCGCCGACGACCACGGTAAGCATCGCCTGCGGCCGGATGTATTTTTTCGCCATCTCCTGCGCCTCCTTGCCGTCCACGGCGGCCATGGAGGGAACGTAGCGCGCAAGCTCGTTCTCCGGCAGCCCGTACATCACCATCTCCGCCAGCTTTCCGGCAATCGCCCCCACCGTCTGGAATTCCTGCGAATATCCTTTAATGAGATTGTTCTTGCTGTTTTTCAGCTCTTCGGCGGTGATGGGCTTCGTGCCGCAAATCCCCGCCAGCTCCTTCTTCATCTCCGTCAAGGCTTCCCTCGTGGACTGCGCCTGCACCGGGGCATACGCCACGTACGGCCCCGCCCCTTTCAGGTTGAAGGCGAACGAATACGAGCCGTACGAATACCCCTTCTCCTCTCGCAGATTCATGTTCAGCCGCGCGGAAAACTGCCCGCCGAGCACATTGTTCATCACCTGGAACGGATAATAATCCGGCGAACTCCGCGGCATCCCATACCCCCCCATCAGGATGACCGACTGCGCCGCCCCCGGCTTGTCCACAATGTAAACTTTGGAGCCCCGTATCGCCGGCCCGGGCGGAATCGTGACCGCTGGAACCTCCTTCTGCTCCCAATTACCAAACGCTTTCTCCAGCTTGGGCAGAAGTTCATCCATGGTAACGTCCCCGGCCGCCACGATCGTGGCGTTGTTCGCCGCATAATAGGTCTCGTAATAGTTCACCAAATCATCCCGCTGGATCGCTTTGACCGAACTCTCCGTGCCGCTTCCCGTGTACGGCTGGCTGTAGGGATGATCTTCGCCAAAGAGCGCCTTCTGGAACGCCTTGATGGCCGAGGCCACCGGCTCTTTCGATTCCTGCATAATCCGCCCGAGATAAATCTGCCTTTGTCTTTCCAGCTCCTCGGCAGGAAAAACCGGATGCAGAACCACGTCCGAAAGCAAATCCAGCCCTCTGTCCAGATTTTTCTTCAGGATGTTGATGGAGGCCGTCGAGCCGTCAAAGAAACTGCCCGTGGAAAGCTGCGCCCCCAAGCTTTTCGCCTCGGATGAGATTTCGAGCGCGCTGCGCGAACGGGTTCCCTCATCCAATAGTTCAGCGGTCAGGGAAGCCGCGCCGGGCCGCCCCTTCGGGTCTCCCGCCCAGCCGGACTTCACCACGACTTCCATTTGAACGAGCGGCAGCTTATGCTCCTCCGCCAGCCAGACCTCCATCCCGTTGGAAAGTTTCGCTTTCTGCACTTTTGGCGGGTTGAACGTCGGTTCCTTCGCCGGTGAGGGCATTTTGCTTAAATCGACGGTCGACTTCTCCGCGCGGTAATCCGGCTGCGGCACTACCCAAGCCGCAAGGCGGCGATTGGGGTCCAGATACTTTTGCGCCGTCTCCTTGATGGCCGCCGCCGTCGTCCCCAGATACCGGTTCATATCCCAATGCAGTTTGTCCGGGTCTCCCAAAAAGAAATTGTACTGGTTCAATAAATCGGCCCGCCCCCCGAACCCGCCGACGTTCTGCAACTGCCGGACGAAAATCGCCTCCCAGTTGTTCTGCGCCTGCGAAAATTCCTGGGAAGTGACCCCCTTGCTGCGGACTTTCGCCAGCTCCTCATCCACCGCCTGCTCAATCTCCTCCATGGAAACCCCCGGTTTGGCAGTGACCATTATTCGAAACTCGCTCCCCATCTGCCGCGAGCCCTGATATGCCGTCACATCCTGCGCAATCTGCCGGTCATACACCAGCGATTTATAGAGGCGCGAGGTCTTGCCGGAAGAAAGAATATTGGCGAGCAAATCCAGCTCCGCATCCCCCGGCGCGTAAAAAGGCGGCGTGTGCCAAACGTAGTAGAGCCGCGGGAGCGATACTCGGTCGGGAACGGTCACCCGTTTTTCCCCCTCGAATCCCACCGGCCAGTCCTTCAATCTTTCCACCGCCGGCCCCGGCGGAATGCTCCCGAAATATTTTTGCACGAGCGCTTTCGCCTTGGCCGGTTCAAAGTCGCCGGTAATGCACAAGCTCGCGTTGGAGGGCGTGTAGTAGGTGCGGAAGAAATCTTTCACGTCCTCCAGCGATGCCGCCGTCAAATCCTCGTGGCTCCCGATTACCGGCCAGCTATACGGATGCCCCGCCGGATAAAGCAGTTCCGGCATCAACGCCTCAATCTTCCCATACGGCTCGTTTTCATACCCCTGCCGCCGTTCGTTTTTCACCACGTCCCGCTGGTTGTCCAGTTTTTTCAAATCCATCGCCGGGAGCAGATAAGCCATCCGGTCCGCTTCCAGCCACAAGGCCAGTTCCAGATAATTGGAGGGCACGTTCTCCCAATAATTCGTCCTATCCTCGTTGGTGGAGCCGTTCGCCGACCCGCCGACCTTTTCCAGAGGCGCAAAAAATTCCCCCGGCTGGTGTTCCGACCCCTGGAACATCATATGTTCGAACAAATGGGCGAATCCCGTCCGCCGCACCTTCTCGTTCTTGGAGCCGACGTGATACCACACGTTCACCGAAACAATCGGCACCGTATGGTCCTCGTGCAGAATTACTTGCAGTCCGTTGGGCATTACATACTTTTCATGCTTCAACTCCGGCAAATCCTTGTTCTCCGCTTTCGAGCCGCCTCTCCGCTTGGCCGAAACGTTGACGGCCAAAAAGAGTCCCAAAAGCAAAAACACGCCGGTTAAAACCAGGCGTTTCTTCATACTGCTCCTCCTTTCATTATGTTGTATCTTTACGGCCTGTGGCCGCCAAGGTTGCGGGAATGATACCTAACCCCCCCGCCGAAATCAACCGGACGGGCTTTGCCGGTAGTGTCCTATATTGAGAAGGGGAATATATGATTGAAAAACACTTCAAAAAGATTGTCTTTTTTTTGATGTTATTGGGCCTCGGTTATCTGGCCCATATAACCCGGTATGAAACTTTGAGGTCGGGGTTCAAATATCGTGACGGATATATTCGCACCGATATAGGCACCACCAATGGCTATTTTCTTCGAGATAGATGGACGAATCAAATCAAATGGAAGGAAATGCAGAGACCCGACTCCCGTAGCATAGATTGGCCTAAAACCCTAAAATTTTGGGGAATCGGCCTTGTTATTGCCCTAATTGTTTTGGGGCCTTTGGTTGTCAGTCTTTACTTTAGAAAAAAACTTAAACGCACTTCAATATGAGTCAAAATGCACCACTATTATTTTATTGGAAACTAAATATATGGCCTTTTTAGCCGGATATTTCGACGAAAGCGGCACGCACGATGATTCCTCAATAGTCGTGGTGGCCGGTGTCGTTTCAAGCACGCAACAATGGTTAAAATTCGACCGGAAATGGCGCAATGCGTTGGATGCAGAAAACCTTTCGACCTTTCATATGACAGATTTTGAAAATAGGCAGGGCCAGTTTAAGGATTGGCCGCTAGAAAAAAAACGCCCTTCCTCATCCAGTTATTAGAGATAATTAAGGAGCATACGCGCATTTTTTTCCTCCAGGGTGTTTATAAGAGTGATTTCGAATCTGTCTTGCCAGAATTTCCAGGCATCGATAAATCGCCTTATAATATGTGCTGTGAAATGAATGCATTCGCTCTTTCTAATTGGGCCCGTAAATCACCCCATAGAAAGGAATATGTTTTGTTTTTTGAAAAGCGTGACAGGTTTATGAGCGAGACCATAGAATTATTTAAAAGAGCTAAGGGTGTGAACAGTATTACTCAAATAGATAAAAATAGCGCGAGCCCTCTTCAGGCGGCGGATTTATTGGCATATGAAATTTACAAGCAATGCCGAAGACACTTGGAGGATGAATCCCGCCTCCCCAGAAAGTCGCTAATGGCACTCTTAAAGGGTATGAAAATTGAGGGCGGCTTACACGACCCCGAAACCATTAGGCATTGTCTAAAATTTGCTCTCGATTATAGATCTGCGCTTAGAAGCTCGTTTCCAAAACTCTGTCCATAACATCGAAAAACCCATGACCCCCCTCCTCAAAACCATGATTTTCCTCCTCATCGTCCCCGTCACCGGCGTGATTTTGATTCCCCGCTGGATTCTCCTCTCCGGCTGGAACCGCTCCTTTGAAATCGGAAATTGGAACCTTCTCGGCTCTCCGCTTATCGCTCTCGGCGCCGCCGCCCTCCTCTGGTGCTTTTGGGATTTCGCAACAATTGGCAAAGGCACCCCCGCCCCCATTGACCCGCCCAAAGTCTTCGTCTCCCGCGGCCTCTACCGCTGGACGAGAAACCCGATGTACGTCGCCCTCGGTTTCATCATCATCGGCCAGGCAATCTTTTTCGAATCCTGGACGCTCTTGATTTTCGCCGCCTGCATCTGGACAATTCAACACCTCTTCGTCATCCTCTACGAAGAACCGGCCCTAAAACAAAAATTCGGCCCCGAATACGAATCGTATCTCAAAGCTGTTCCGCGGTGGATACCCAAACGCCCCAAATAGTTCAGCTTTCTTGCTCGCAGGCTTTTTAGGGGGGGTGGGGCGGACGAATCTCTAATCTCCAATCTCTAATCTCTGTCTTTTATGTCCCCCGCTGGTTCCCCAAACCTCCCAAATAATTTCAAAATGCAAAAGCAAATCCTCCTCCTGGGCTGGTTGTACATAATCTTCAGCGCGCTTCACGTTTTGACCACCGCCCTCCTCATGTTTACCTTCCTGCCGGACGAAGGTCACTTCATCGCCCGCTGGGTCACGTTCGGGATGTTGGTAATCGCCGCTCCCTGTATCGTCGGCGGTATCGGGCTGTTGAAACGAAAATACTGGGCCAAAATTCTGATTTTGATTATCGGCGCCATCCTCCTGCTCCATTTCCCTTTCGGCACCGCCTTAGGCGTCTACACGCTTTGGCTTCTCACCCGCAAGGAAACCTCCGAATTTTTCACCGGCAAACCTTTCCAATATCCAAAAACTCCCGTCGAGGGTTAGGCGCGGGGCGGAAGGGAAAACCGCCCAAATTCCGCCGCCCCCGACGAAAATCCGCCAGCACCCTTTCCAGATGCGTTCGATTTCCCCCTCCATCCACTTGTCCAGCAACACCCCTTCCTCGCATTTGCGTTTGGCACAATAGTTGATGAATATTCTCCAGTATGGGCAGGCCAAAACTGTCGGTGCTATTGAACAATGCTGGAAAACTAATCAGTGTTGCTGGTTTGATTCTATTCGGCTGTAGTGGAACAACTCGGCCAAAATGTCCTTCTCCTCCGGCTGGGGCGATATCAGGCCTAATTTCAACCGCAACCGGCGGAACGTTAGTCGAACCGAAAAGCGGCGCTTCCGTTCAACTCGATTCGGGATACTACAGTCAAGATTTGACTATTACTATCCAATCATTGGCATTGGCCGATAGCGACGTTAGATTTGGACCGGATTCGACGATTTTGCAAAAACCGGCCACCTTTATTATTCCGTTGGGGTTCACAGATAACGTCGGCAGTCACTGGGGTATAAGGTATGACTCTCTGGGAGTGGACAAATGGTTGACTGGCACAGTCATCGCCTCCGGCAGACACGTTCTCTTTCGTGCCAATCTACTTACCGAATATATTATTCCCAATCATTGTATCTGAACTCTTGACGCTTTCCACCACTTCTCCTTAATTCAATCCGTGCCGCTTTTAACCGCGCTCGTCCTCGCCGCCGGACTTCTACCCGATTCTTTTCCCCCGCCCAAATTAGAACTCCAAACACTCAAAAAAGAACCGGCCAAGCTCTCCGACTACCGCGGCAAAATCGTCGTCTTGAACTTCTGGGCCACCTGGTGCGTCCCCTGCCGAAAAGAAATGCCCCTCTTAGTTGAATTGCAGAATGAGTATGGCCCGAAGGGCGTTCAATTCATCGCGGCATCGACCGACCCGGTTAAAGAAAAAAAGAAAGTGGAAAAATTCGCCAAACAGTACAATATCAATTTCCCAATCTGGACGGGCGCCACCCCCGACGACCAGGACGGCCTCGAACTGGGAACACTTTTGCCCGCCACGGCCATTTTCGACACGAACGGCCAAAAAGTTTTCAGAATCATCGGCGAAGCCTCCCGCGAGGTCTTAACCCCCCGCCTCGATTACCTGCTTTCCAATCGGATGGACTCAATGCCGCAGGAGCTTTCTCTTCCCCCCGGAATGACCGAGGAACATTGGGAAGAGCATCTCTTGGCAATGGATGAAGACGAAGGCGAGGATGAACATGGGCATGACCAAAACGCCGAAGAACCGGGCTCGGAGGTCCCCAGTTGACCCCTCTGACCCGGCGAGGGTCGGGCGGTCCGTGGGACTGCCGGGGATATGGAGGGGCGACTGATTGCCGCCGTGCGCGTCATTCCGGACGCCGTCAAGCGCGCCCGCTGGCGCAACACCTTGGTCTATAGATTCCTGCCAACCTTGACGGCCGGAATTGAGATGAATTTTCTCTCCGAAGAAGAAAAAGTAAATCCCCTCGCTAATTGGCTGGCGGTGAAGGAAACGCGAGTGCGCCCCGCCTTGATTTTCGGAACGAGTTCCGATAGAATTGGCACGCCGACGGGCCAATCCTTCTACGGCACCTTGAGCAAAGACCTAAAACCGCACACGCAAATCCCAATTGCCCCCTACGCCGGTGTTGCCTTCGGGACTTACGAGGACAAATGGCGCCCCATCGGTGGCGTGAATATCCGCTTTCCCAAAAATTTCTCTTCCTTGATTATCTACGACGGCGTCAAAGTGCATCCGACCGCGAGCTGGTCCTACCGCAACTTCACTTTCATGTTCCTCCTCGCCTTCGCCAAACACCCCGGCTTGGGCGCCAGCGCCTCGTTTTGAGCTCCGGCGTGATGAGGTAGATTTCCGAGAAACGATTTCCGCTTGACAGGTAAAACCGTCCGGCGGATATTTGTCCCGCCCGCGGAAAAGTCGCCGGCGGGTTTCCGCATGATGGAAAACGAAAGGACATTCCGCCTTCTTCCCGTACTCGTGGTTTTGGTTTTAAGTTCCTCCGCGCTTTTCTTCTCCTCGTTCGGCATCAACCGTTCCTTCTGGTTCGATGAATGTTGCAGCGTGGAGATTGCCAACGCCAGTTGGGCGGGAATCATCGAAAACCTGAAAACCAACGCCCACACCCCCCCGCTGTACTATTTCTTGCTAAAAATCTGGATGGCCCTCTTTGGTGCCGGCGAGGCGGGCGCCCGTTCGCTCTCGGCACTATTCTATCTATTCAGCATCCCGCCGGTTTACTTTCTTGGAAAAGCTCTTTTCGACCGAAAACATGGCGTTTTCTGCGCCTGTCTTTTTCTGGTAAACCCGATGGCCGTTCAGTTCGCCCAGTTCGCCCGGATGTATTCTCTGTTGAGCTTGCTGGCCATTTTGTCCACCCTTTTCTTCGTACAACAATTTTATTCCGGACAGGCATCAAAAAAGAACTGGGCCGTCTATGTGGCCGTTAACATGGCCGGCACCTTCACCCACTATTGGTTCTTCTTCCTGCTTTTGGCGCATGGGGTTGCCTATTTTTTGCTGTTTTCTAAATCCTCCCTCAAATCGTTTGCTTTGGCGATGCTGCTCTCCATAATCCCCTTTTTCGCTCTGTGGACCCCCATTTTGTGGACTCAGATGACCAACGGCGGCACGTCGGAAATTGCCCGTCCGGGGTTCTCAACGCTTTTGAATACGTTGCTGATTTTTTGGGGCGAAGGGAAGAAAGCGATTATTCTCTATGCGGTCTTTCTAATGCTTGGATGTATGAATGTGTCTGGTCGCAGGCTAAAGTTTCAAAGTTTCCAACTTGTGAAAGAGTTTTTCCAGCAAAAACAAGTTTTGACGCTGATTTTGCTGTTGGCAGTTTCACTGGGCATTCCCTGGCTGGTATCCCAAATCAAGCCGATCTACATGGCCACCAAGTATCCGATGATGGTGCTTTTTGCTGCCGTGATGCTGATCGGCGCCTGGCTGGCGCGCTTGGGCAACCAGCGTGCGGTTGCCGCCTTCTGTTTGATGCTCTTGGTGGCCGTTGCCGCCGGGTTGGTCATGAGGCGGCTTCATCCCCCGGCCGCGTCCGTGCGGTCGGCAACGGATTACCTGCTTGAACACGGCGGCCGCGGGGATATCCTCGTGCTCTCCACGTCCGGCTTGGGAGGAACGCAGTATTACCTCAAGCGGGCCGGGGCCGAGGGGCACTTTGCCCAATTTCCTTTCCCGGCCGAAATGGCCCGACACCCGTGCTGGCCAAACCTGAACGAATGGACGAAATCGTATCTGGAAAATGAAGTCGACAGCCTAGTGCGGCGCATAGAAGCCTCCTTTCGAACCGGCCAGGAAAAAATCTGGCTTTTAAACGGCCACCTGCCGAAAATCGACACGGTGGTTAAAAACCGGCTCGATGTCCGCTTTCAACCCATGGAGGAGAAATTCTTGGGATCTTCTTACCTTCCCCTCCGGGACAGGCTTTTTGTCTACCAAAAAAAGCCCGCCGGTGGGCGGCCGCCGTCCGGCGCTGCGAATTAGCGGCGAAGTTTGAAGATGTCGTATGAATCCGCCCCAGCTGGCGGATACGGAGACTGGATTCGTGCCGCCCGGTCAAACTTTTCCGGAAAAGCGTCAACGACTTTTGCGGCCCAGGGATGCGGGCTGAAATCAATTAGGTAATCAACTCCCTTTCGCTCAAGAAAGACCAAAAGCGAGTCCGTTCGGGACCCCGAACCTTCTTTCAGGTAGGGCCAAACCTCGGGCTGCACCAGCCCTCCCAAATCGACGATGTGCCGCCCGGAATAATACCCCACTGCCCCAATCGGCTCCAAAGCGACCCGCGCATCCGCGGGCGTGTTCTCCTTCAACCACAACCCAATTTCACGGCGGATGCCCTGCTGTTGCGAGGAGGCGGCGAATTTCCGGGCCGTAAGAATCCCAAGAATCGGAATACCCAAGAGCAAAACAAAAATCCCGGATTTTATCCAAAGCAGGCGGGCAAAAAGCGGCCATCTTATTCGCACATCCCCCCACAAATGATAACATCCCAGAACCGATGCAAAAATAAAAAACGGGTACGTATGAATAAAATAGCGCAGCTTGATTAAGGGAAAGAAAAAACCGAATAGCGAAACAAGCCCCAAACAATAAGCGGCGCCCGCCAGCCAGAATCGGGTAAAAGCGATGCGGTTTCGCAGAATGTAATATCCGGTTAAAAACAAAAAAGGAACAAAAATCAAAAAATTTTTGACCTTAAATAAAACGGCAATCGACCGAACGGCGATTCCCAGCCGTTCAACAAGCCCCGCCCGCTGAAATTCCTCAAGGGACAGCCCGAATTGCATGGGCAGAAAAAGCAAAAGCTTCCCGGTCCGGGTGGGAGGCAAAATAAGCCCGCTTCGCGAGTAAAAATAAAAAAACCACGGAAGGACAACGACCGCAAACCCCAAAGCAAAACCTAAAGATTTCTGCGCCCGATTCTCCGTTTCTGAAAGGGTTAAAAAAAGCCAGACGGGCAGAAGAATCAAATTCTCCGGCCGTGTCAAAAACAAAAGCCCGACCAAAATCCCCCCGGCCCAAAACTTTTTTTGCGGGGAAAGAAAAAAGCTGGCCAGAAGAGTGGTCAAAAGAAACATATTAAGCGCAATCTCCATCCCGGAAACGGCGGAAAAAACCAAGGGCGGACAGGCCGCCGTCAAAAGCCCGGTCCATAAGGCGAGGAAGCCGTTCCGGGTACGCGACAAAACCAACCGCGTCAAAATCCAAACCCCGGAGGAAAACAAAACTGCGCAAAGAATCTTGGCAGCCACCACCGCTTCTAAACCGGAGATTCGGACGAACCCTCCCAAAAGCAGCGTCCACAAAACGCTGGTTATCCCGAAGCTCGGCTCGCCGGGGTTGAACGCCAGTCCTCCTCCGTCGCCAAAATTCTGGGCATAGCGGAAAAAGATGTACGCGTCATCTTCCCAGCTTCCCGGATGGGAAAAAGCCGTCCATAAAGAAACCGCCAGAGCGGCAAAACCGGTTAGGATGGGAATTTTCCCGGAGGAGAATATTCTTTCAGGCCAATTCAAGCCGGCAGTATAAAAAATCCTGTGCGGGACGGCAACGAAGCAAAAGGACGCCAACAAAAAAAAGGCGGCTTTCGCCGCCTTTGCAAATTCGTTCAAAAAAACTTACTCCCGCACGGAAAGCTCCGCCAATACCCGCGACCAATCTCGGTGATTTTTCAACGTGGAAAGCTCGGACGGGGTGGCCAGTTTCATAAACGTGTCGTAGGCCGCCTGCGCCTTCCGTTTGTTGTTGGCCTGGATGTGGCTCAAAATCAAATAACCGTGAATCATCGCCGGCTTGGTGCTGGATTCGAGCGCCCGCTCAAACGCTTTGGCGGCATCTTTAAAGCGCCGCTCCTGGTATTCCAGTTTGCCCAAAGCGAAATACCCGTCCGGCGTGTTGCCAAAGTTTTTGTTGTAAAGCTGAAAGGTCTCCCGCGCCGCTTCCGTGTTCCCCATCGCCACGTACAAATTTCCCAGTTCCAAAAGAGAGCCCGCCAGATTCGGGTCCGCCTCCAGGACTTTCAAATACAGTTCCTCGGCTTTGGGATAGGCCCCTTGGTCGGCGTAAATCCGCGCCGCCTTGAGAAAATGCGTGTTCCCCGCCTTGACCTCCCGGTTTCCCCAGTGCGCCTCCCCCAAGAGGGTGTGCGCGGAGGCCGACCCCGGGCGGATTTTCACCGCTTCGGTAAAAGCGACTGCGGCCTTGGCATACTCGTTTTTAGCCAGATGGTTCTGCCCTTCCTTGATGTAATCCTCGAACCCTTTCCGTTCCGGCTGCGAGGAAACCGTGGGGACGGTTTTTACGGGAACCAAAGCCACCCGCACCCGGTTCGGTTTGCCGGCCTTCAACTCCACTTCATTTTTCCACTCCTGGTACCCCTCCCGTTTGACTGCAAGGGTGTGCCGGCCGGCTGGCAAGTCCTTGAAAATCCCGCCGCTCCCCAACGACTGCCCGTCCAAATACGCCTCTGCGTCTGTCGGGTCAACGGAGAGCGTCAGCCCCGCCAGCTTCTGTTCCGCGGCCGGCGTTTCAACCGGCGGCGGTTGCAACGGCGGGGCTTCGACAACCGGAATCTGGGTTATAATCTCTTCCTGCGTCGGCGAGAGCGTGACGATGATGGGGGCTATCCCCCCTTCGGCCACCTCCACGATGGCCCGCCCCTCGATGCCGGGACCCTGGGCCTGAATGTTGTAGCTGCCGGCGGGCACTTTCGGCAAAACGAAAAATCCCGCCTCGTTGGTTACGGCGGTTTGTCCCTGTTCCAAAAGACGGACTTTGGCCCCCGGCATGGTGGAACGGGTCCGGCTGTCCAAAACCAGCCCGGCGATTCCCCCCGGGTTCGGGCGGGAAATCACCCAGAGCAAGGCCCCGGCCATTAAAAGCAAAACCATGGGGAATACGTACACCCAGCGGCTGCCGCCGGCCGTTCCGGGCTTCTCCTTCAACACGTAAATTCGATCCTTGAACACCAGTTCCTCGCCGGAGGCCATGTGGGCGCCGCCGACCAGATGGATGTGCGTCCCGGAAAAATAGGCGATCCCCCGCGCCACGGCGGTCGGCAGGGGAACCTTGTCGGACAGGCGGGCACCCGATTGGGACTCCCGCACGGTCATGGCCGCTTCGGGGCGTTTGAGAGAAGTCTTGGGAGAATTTGCAATCGGACTTACCTTGACCGCGGCTCCTCCCGCCCCACCGCCAGCCTTCCGGGCCGCGCTCAAATCGGAAAGTAGCGCCTGCCGTTCCTCGGCGGAAAGGTAGCTTTTCGGCCCGCCTTGTTCTATCGCCGCCGAAAGAGTCTCCGGCTCTTCTTTGGGTGTCTCTACCGGGGTTTCTTTGGGAGTTTCTTCGGAACCGTAACTGGCGGAAAACGGCGATTCGGAAAAGGAAAGCCGGTCGTCTTCCTGGGCCGACGGAATGGCTGCCGCAGCGTCCGGGCTCTTTTCTCCCTCCGGCGCTTCGGCCTTCTCCGCCTCCGCTTTTATTTTATCCGTGTCCTCGTCCTTGGGCCCGCTTCCTTCAGGATTTTTGGAAAGCTTTAAAACGGATATTCGACTGGTATCCTCCAGCGACACTTCCGCTTTTTCCGCATCCGGCCCGTCCCCGACGAGCCCCACTTCGTGGGGCTCCCGGGCGGAAACTTCGCACGCCGGGCAGAAGCTTTTCCCCTCTTCATGAATGGTAACGCCGCAGCTTTTGCAAATGTTCATCTGTCCCCCACCGTTCCCTTTGAGTATCGGAAGAAAAACGCTTATCTTTACCGCCGATGAAAATCCGAGCGCTCCTCTTCTGGATTCCCTTGATTTTGACCTCCGCCGCCTGTCGAAAGGAGCCCCCCCCTCCCCCGGCGCAAACGCCGGCCGCCGCTGCCGGGCTGGAAGTGAAAAACCGGCTGGGAGAGGGAATGGAGTTTCCCCGTGTGACCGTGGCCGACCATTTGGGGAATCGCTACGAGCTGCGCGCCCTGCTTTCCAAATCGCGAAACATCCTCCTGCTTTTGGACGCCTCCTGCCCGGCCTGCGCGGAGGAGGCCCAGAAAATTCAAAAGTTCGGTCTGATGAATCCCAAGCTGAATATCCTGGGCGTCTCGGCGGACTCCCTCTCCGCCGTTTTGGCCTTCAAAAAACGCCACGCCTTGTCGTTCCCGATTTTGTTTGATTTTGAACGGAAACTGGTGCCGGATTACCGGTATGTAAGTTTCCCGACTTTGGTTTTGGTCGGCGCCGACAAAAGAATACTCAAGCTGTACGAAGGAGAAATCCCGCCGTCCGAAGCGGGCCCTCTTTTGCAGATGCTGACGGGCAACTGACCCCTCGCGCCGTGCAGATAGAAACGAAAACGGCCCGTCACCGGGCCGTTTTTATTTTGGATGCGAACCGGATGTTGTGCCGGCAGCCAAAAGCCGCCCAAAACTCCTACCCCTTCTTTTTCTTCGGCGAACTGACGGCGGGTTTGGCCGGCTTGGTGGCCGGAGCGGCCGCTGCCGCTTCCCCGACCCGCACCACGGCCGGGTGAATGGGAAGCCCCTTGGGGGTGACGAACTCCAGCCCCGGCGGCATGTGGATAGGAGCCGCCGAGCGGATGGAAATCGGCCGGGAAGCCGGCGCCCGGAAAAACATTTTCATCACCAGCCCCCGCCCCGGCTCAATCGGCGGCGCATCCGGGTTCAAGGCGGAAAAAAGCCCCACCGTCACCGTGTGCCCGGGGTTGGCCGGCTTGTTCACCATCTTGGTCTGGAAAAAATCGGTCCGGGTTCCGACCAAGCTGATGGAATCAAAGGAGAGAAGCGAATCGTGCCGGATGGGAAAGGACAGCGCGAAAAGCGGTTCGTCGTTGTAAACGGAGCAGTGCAAAACCCACTCTCCCTCCTTGGCCCCTTTCTGCATCTCCATATAGAAGGTATCCACCGTGCCGATGGTGTCGTTGACCCGGATGGGCACGTACGGCACCTCCCACGGCTTCAAGCTGGTCAAATGCCCCAAGGGATCTTCCTTCTTTGCTTCCTGCGCGAAACCAAAGCTGTAACCTAAAGCTAAAAATACCGCAAAAAAACCAATCCTACGCATCTTCCCTCCTGAATTCATCCCGTCTATTATGCCAAACACTCTATCTTACTTAATTTTATACCCGCCAATATCGCCCGGAATCCAATTTTGTCAAGCCAAAATCAGAGTTTTCGTAGGGGCAACCCGTTTTTGCCTTTGTTTTTGTAGGGGCGAATCTTGTGTTCGCCCGTTCTTTCTGTCCCCCTGTACTCGGGGGACGAGGCCACAGGCCGGAGGGGGTTACCTTTCCCCTAACACCCCGGCCCCGCCCCCAAGAAGACCATGTTCAGCTCAATGACCACATCCGCTGGCGAAAGCCCGCCGCTGCAGTTCACGTCCGCAAAACAGAAATCGCATTCGCCGCTGGACCCTGAAGACAAAAACACGCAGTTCAGCATCAAAACAACGTCGGCGGGGGAAAGACCCCCGCTCGCATTCATATCCCCCTTGAGAGCAACGGGGCAGAAAGAGCCATACACATAGGCCGAGCCGGCATGGTCAATCCCGCCTGGCGCGGCAAGAGGAGCCCCGATGATGATATCCCCCCTCCCATTTCCCGTCCACATCCCCGGCTCCCGCCACGCACACGCCCAAATTATATCCGATATTGGCGCCGTCTTTCTCGTCGAGCAGGTCGCCGGTGGCGCCGGAATAAACATACGCCCGAACGGAGTCGGAAACATGAGATCCGATAATAAAATCACCTCTTCCGTCCCCGTCCACATCCCCGGCTCCCCCCACGGAGTAGCCCAGCTCGTAATCGTAGGCGGCGCCGTGTTTCAAGTGGAGCAGGCCACCGGTAGCGCCGGAATAAACATACGCCGCGCCGGCTCGAAAAATCCCGCCCGGGTCGGCAGTAGGAGCCCCGATGATAAAATCTCCCCTTCCATCTCCGTCGGCATCCCCGGCTCCTGCCACGGAAAAGCCAAACCAGTCTCCGGTCGAGTCGCCATCTTTCTGGTAAAGCAAGCTGCCGTCAGCGCCGGAATAAACATACGCCGAGCCGGCATCGTTAAGCCCGCCGGGATCGGCATAAAAAGCCCCAATGATGAAATCCCCCCTCCCATCCCCATCCACATCCCCGGCCCCGGAAACGGAAAAGCCCAAGTAGTCACCTGTGGCGGCGCCATCTTTCTGGTAAAGCAAGTTTCCGTCGGCGCCGGAATAAACATACGCCGAGCCAGCATCCCCAAACCCGCCGGGGTCGGCCCCATAAGCCCCGATGATGAAATCTGCTTTCCCATCCCCGTTCACATCCCCGGCTCCTCCCACGGAGTAGCCCAGAAAGTCTCCATCTGCGCCAACTTCTGGTAGAGCAAGCCGCCGTCCGCGCCCGAATAAACATTGGCTGTGCCAAAATTGCCAAACCCACCCAGATTATCCCCGATGATAAAATCTGATCTCCCATCCCCGTTCACATCCCCGGCTGAAGCGACGGAAGACCCAAATTGGTAACCGCTGCCATCCCCCCCCTTCTGGTATAGCAAACCGCCCGTGGCGCCGGAATAAACGTAGGCGGCACCACCCCGGGTGCCTGGTGGGGGGGAACCCCAAGCCCCGATGATGAAATCCCCCTTCCCATCCCCATCCACATCTCCGGCTCCCGCCACGGAGATGCCCAGTTGGACTCCGCTGGAATCGCCGTCTTTCTGGTAAAGCAAGTTTAACAACTGCCCAACGGCTGGATTTTGAAACCCAAGAAAAAAAGCGCATACGAATGTAACCAGAACTCCTGCCCGAATTCTCATAGAACCTCCCGTTATTTATTTAACCTGCCCTATTAGTATAACATCCCCCCATTGGCCGCGCAAGCAAATTTGAAATTTTACGCCCGGAAGCAAAAAAAACGGGGCGGCTTTCACCGCCCCGGCTTGAGGTTTTGAAAAAATCCTTCCTACTGAATCCCTAACACGGCGGGCTGGCTCCCGAAAAGACCATGAGCAGTTCGATGACCACGTCCGTCGGCGACAAATCCCCGGAGCAGTTCACGTCTGTGTAACAGAGATCACAGGCGCCCGAGGCGGAGAAGACGCACAGAAGCATCAAAACCACGTCCGTCGGCGTCAAATCCCCGCTCCCGTTCATATCCCCCTTCGCCGCCGCACATCCGCTGACGGTCAAAATCCCGTTCCCCGTCCGGCTCTGCCCGTCCGGGTTGGTAATAGTCACGTCCTTGGCCCCGGCTGTTGCCCCGACCGTGGATAGATTCAAAGTCACCGAAGTCGGGCTGTTGAAGGTGACGCTGTTCACCGTTACCCCGCCCGTGACGGAGGCGGCGATGCGGTTGGCAAAACCGGGCCCGCCCACGTCCGCACCCGGGTCAAAAAACTCCGAACCGGAAGCGGAAGTTCCGGTAATCGTAACGTCCACAGAGGCCTGCCCGGCCGAAATGCTCGGCGGAGCGGCGGAAACCGGCGTCGCTGGTAGCGGCGCGATATGTTGAATCACCCGCACCCCCCAGGTGTTGGTGTTGTTGCAGTATTCCTGAAAAGTCCACATCGTCTGGTCGTCGTTGGGATCGACGACGGTTTGCGAATAATCCCCCCAGCGCTCTGTGCCGGAAACGAAGGTGTTGTAAACCGTGCTGCTCCCCTGCGCCAAGGTGGGCGCTTGCGTAGTCCCCGAGGCATCCGTGCGCAGCCGCCCCGCCGCGGCAATGCTGGCATACCCGTTGACAGCGTCCGTGCTGGCCCGGCTGCATCCCAAAGCCATGTGCCCCTGTCCGGACATCGCCACACTCGGTATCCAATAGCCGAAGGGAGTGGAAACGGCGGCGTCAAACAAAGTCCCGGCTTGCACAAGCGAGGGCGCCCCCGTCAAATTGCCGATTTCATACCAGCGCGACCCGTTCCGTCCCCCGCCGGCGGCGCCGACCCCGCTCGTATTCACCTCGATGTTGTGCGCCGTCCAGAGCGTGCGCGTCCCGGTGATTTTGTTGGTATGGATCGAGGCCGCAAAAAGCCGGTCGTCCAACGCGTCAAGCAGAGGCCCCCCGCCGGGCTGCACCTGACTGATGGGAAAAATGGTGGTCGGTACGGAGAGAGTAATGTTGCCTGAAATCGTCGGCGTCCCCCCTGGATTGGAAACCCGCCGCAGTACGAGTTCGGAAAAATCGCAAAAATCCACGCCGATGAAATATCCCTCCGTGGCGTTCGGGTCATCGTTGTTGGCCCCTTGCGGGCTCCACAGCCCGCTTCCCGGACAGCTCGTGGCCCCGATCCCGCGGAAGGCGAAGGCCTTCAGATTTCCGGCCAAAAGACTGTCCTTGTTCACCACGAAAGCGGAAGCCCCGAGAAGGGCCGTGCTCGGCACCAGATCAAAAATGTTCGCCCCTAAATAAAGGGCGGATTTGTCCACGCCCAAGGTAAGGTAATCGGCAAAACCCCCGATGTCCGAATTGGGCACCGTCCCCACGGAATCGAACGGGAATCCAAAAAAAGTGAAGCTGGACACGTCGGTGATGGTCGGCCCGGAACTGACGGCAATAAATATGTGGTTCGATTCGGTGCGGACCGATATGCAGGCCACGAACCACCGACCGGAAAGCCGGTCATAACGCACCCGTGGGTAACTCGTGCCGTGGGTCACCCCTCCTACCGAGGCAAAAAAATTGTCCAGCGTGGTGTTCACCCCCCCCAAAACCCCGGTCTTGTCAAAAAGTTTTATCCGCCCGTTCCCGGCCACGAGAATTTGCGAAGGCCCCACGTCCCCCGCCGGGTCCGGGGGAACGAAATTACTCTCCGTCGGAAACTGAAACGCCAAAAAACTCGTCCCGATGGTCTGCGGCAAAACCGCCGGGGCGGCGGTTTCCGAAGATTTATTTTCAACGGCCTCCGGCCACTGCGCGGTCAAAGGCGCATCCGGCATTTGCTGTTTTTGTCTGGGAACAACCAACCCGCCGAAAACAACAGCTCCGGAAAAGAAAAACCAACCCGCCAAAATAAAAACCGTGGGAAACAATGCCGAAACACCAAAACGAATTTTCATATACCTCCCGTTGCGGCCCGGCCGCCTTTCCTGTTTTTTAAATTTTCCTCTGCGTAAATAGTATAACGCCCCCTTGTTGGCGGCGCAAGTAAATTTGAAATTTTAACACCCGGGCAAAAAAAAACGGGGCGGCCAAAGCCGCCCCGCAGATTCCGTTGAAAAAACTTCCCTTTAACACCCCGGCGGCGCGCTCAAAAACACCATATTTAGCTCAATGACCACATCCGCTGGCGAAAGCCCGCCGCTGCAATTCACATCCGCAAAACACAAATCACAGCTCCCGCTGGCCAGAAACACGCAGTTGAGCATCAAAACGACATCCGCCGGAGACAATCCCCCGCTCGCGTTCATGTCCCCCTTCGTCGCCGCGCAGGCCGGAACGACCGTGAACGGATTTGGGCAATACGCCTCCAGATAATTTTTTGTGACCTTAATTCGTGCCGTTGCCGCCCCCGCCGGAACTTCCGTGTAAATCGAATCCGCCGTGCTGGCCGAAACGCTGGCGGCTGCCGTTCCAAAACAAACTTCGTTGTTCCCCGGCGTCGGGTCAAAACCCGAACCGGCGATGACCACCGGCATGAACGACGGCCCACTGGAAGGAATCGCCGCGTCAATCTCCGGCGTCTGGCTGATACTGCTTCCAACCACGGATGCGGATACCCCCGGCGCTCCTGTGAATGCAGATGAAAAACCGCCTCCTCCTCCCGGCCCGATGACATAACTGTTGGTCGACCCGACCCGCACCAGCTCGGCGCTGGAAATCAAAATACCGATGGACGCTCCGCCCGCCCCGCCGCCGCCGTGACCGCCCGACCCGCCGTTGCCGCCGTTGCCGCCATTACCGCCGAACCTTGCAGCGCAGCTGTTGCTTAAAAAGGCTCCCGGTCCGCCCGTCCCGCCGCTCCCGCCGTTGCCGCCCGTACCGCCATTGCCGCCTTGGCCGCCCGCGCCGGTCGTGATGTTGTTTCCGTCGATAACGGCCGAGCCGTTGACAACCAAAACGCCGATCGATCCCCCGCCACCCTGACCTCCTGGCGCACCGGCCCCGCCGCAGCCGCCGGCTCCTCCGCCGCCTCCCCCAAGACTGCTGCAACCAGTGCATAAAAATCCGCTGGAAATACCGCCCCCTCCACCGCCGCCTCCGCCGTTACCGGGATTGCCGTTGGTTCCGGTGTTTCCATTCATGGCAAGAACCAGTCCGCCACCTAAACTGTAGCCTGCACCTCCGCCTCCATGGTTACCCGCTGAACCATTGATTCCGAATGCACCGTTACCGCCGCTGGTGGAACTCCCCCCGCCGCATGACCCGGCGCTTCCTCCCGGCGTCCCCCCGGCGCCCGGGTTGCCCGGTGTAATACCCGACCCGCCGCTGCCTCCAAAACGACCGCAGGACGAAAAACCTCCCGACCCGCCGGAACCCCCCGAACCCGGCCCTCCCTGGCCGCCGTTGGCCCCGGGCGGGGGGCTGGGACCGGGGGATCCATTCATTCCCGCACCGGGTTGAATGTTGTTGTAGCGAATGTATAATTGACTCGTCCCGTTTATCACCCGCACGCCGTAATTGGTGAAGAGGCTGCCGGAAATGATGGAAAAGCCTTCCAAGTGGGTCTCGCTCGTGATGTTCTGCGCAAAAACCGCCGTTCCCGTCCCGGAAATTGTGGTCGTATTGGCATTGGAACGCCCCCAGGAAGGCGGCCCGTCATACTGGCCGTACAAACTCACCCCGTTGGTCATCGTGACCGTTCCGAGATAGGTGCCGGCGGCCACATAAACGTGGGGCTTGCTGTTCGCAATCGCCAAAGAAATTCCCTGTGCGATGGACATCACTGGCTGGCTCATCGTCCCCGGGTTGGCGTCATTCCCCGCCGCGACGGAAACAAAAATGGCGAGCGCCGTGTCCCCGTCTATCCCGTCCCCGTTGATGTCCTCGTAATACGGATCCGGATAGTCCTGACAGTCGGCCTTGGCAAAAGCCGGCATCATCATAACCGCGAAAAACAAGCTAAAAACTACCACCCCGTTGCGCATGCAACCTCCTTCGTTTTTGGTATGCGGTTCTTTTTTTAAATTTTCCCTACGCAATTAAAATAATACACCTCTTTTTCCCGCGCAAGCAAATTCACTCCAACTTCAGAGTGAAAAACGGATGGCGCCCCTATAGTAGAGGGCTGTGTGTCGGCCCCAACAGGAGGACTGGATATGCTTAAACGTTTGACCGATTTTTTCACCCGAAAAAAACACCCCGTTTTTGCGGCCGCCCTGAAAATGCAGCGCCCCAAAAAACTCTATCCCAAATCCCCGCAGGCACTTTCAAAGTCAAATTCGGAGGTGTTTCGCTTTCAAAATTGGGACCGTCCGACGCGCTTGGAATTTTACAGATTCCTCCGCGACCACATCCCCATCTTGAACTCCGTCGTCTGGACTTGGACGCGCCTCTGCGCCGCGCCGAATCGTTTGGAAATCATTGGCGATGGCGGACAAAAAACGAAAGCCCAAAAACTCCTGCGCGGACTCGACGAACGATTATATCAATTCCCCTTCGCCCGGTTTGGAGGAACGGATGCCGTCTTGGCCCAGTTTTTCAATTCGCTTTTTACCCTCGGCGCCGTCGCCGGTGAAATCGTTTTGAACGCGAGCAAAACCCAAATCGAAAAATTCTTCTTCATCGACCCCGCCACGCTCGGTTTCGTCTGGGATAAATCGGGAAATTGCAAAATTTTTCAGGAAACGGAAGCGGGCGAAAAACTCTTGAACCCCCACTCGGTGTACTACGCCGGGCTGGACGCCGAAATGCAAAACCCCCACGGCCGTTCCATTCTCGGCTCGATTCCTTTCGTCGCCAAAGTGGAGCAAAGTTTAGTCGCGGACATGCAAAAAACGATGCACAACGCCGGCTACAACCGCATCCATATCAAAATCAAACCGCCGGAGAAACGGGAATTGGAAACGGACGAAACCTATTTGGAACGGGCCAACAAATATTTTGATGATACAGTACGCGCGGTGAAAGAACTCGCGCCGGAGGATAACCCGGTAACGTGGAACGACGTCGAAATCGAATACATCGGCCCCAAAGGCCCCCTCTCCTCGTCCGAATCCTGGTACATCACGCACAAGGCGATGGTGGAGGATATTTGCGCGGGGACGCATTTGGACCCGTTCCTGCTCGGCTATTCGTATGGGACGACGCAAACCTGGGCCCGCTTCAAATACGAACTGGTCTTGCGTCAAGTCGTCTCCGTGCAAAGAATCGCCAAGCGTTTTATGGAATGGATTTATAATCTCGAACTCGCCCTGAACGGAATGGAGAATCTGAAAGCCGAATTCCATTTCGACAACCGCAAGAGTTTCGACATTCTGGAAAACGCCCGTGCCGAGCAGATGAAGCTGGATAATTTGATTAAGAAACAGGGCGCCGGATATATCACGGCGGACGAGGCCAAATCGCAGGCGCAGGGCAAAACCTGTAAGGGCGAGGCATGCCTCGCCCCTACAAAGAAGAAATAAGGGATTGGAGAATGGGGAGTTTTAGAGATGGCGGAAGAATCATTACGGGAGTATGGGACGTGGGAGGGGGCGTATTCCGATGCGACGGTTTTTGCGGAAAAGGTTTTGGAGAAAAAACTGCATCCGGGGCAGAAAATCTGGCTTTCGAACGCCCGGAAGAGCGAAAATTTGCTGCATGCGGGCAACCGCTGGGGGAAGGGGGAGGTGGCGGCGATCAAGCTTTTGCATCAGGCCGTGTACCAGCCGCTGCGGCGGGAGCGGGGGGAAACGGTGCGATTTTTCCGGAATCCGAACACGAAGGTGCTTTACCGGCTGGTGAACGTTTCCATTACGCAGAACCAGTCGGAAATCGTTTTCCGAAAAATTCTGCGGCTCCTTCGTGATTTGCCGAGCCGGAAGGCCTGGGTGGCGTTTGAAAAGCGGAATCGTTTTCCCGTTCTCAAGCTTTTAAACGGCTCGGAGATTACGGCGCGGTCTTCGCAGAACCGGGGGGAATATCTTTTGGGGGAGGGGTATGATTTCATCAATTATGACGAGGCGGCGTTTGACCCGAGGGGGGAATACGTGGCGGACCGGGTTTTGGGGATGCGGCTGGCGGACCGGGGCGGGATTTTGGATTTCACGTCCACGCCCAAGGGGCGGAACTGGTTTTACCGCCGGGCGGAGAAATTGAAAAGCAGTCCGGAGTGGGGGTGGGTGCAGGGGGGGGACACGCGGGAGAATCCTTTTGTGAACCAGGAATATCTGGCGGGGCGGATTGCCAACTGGCCGGAGAATTTGGTGCGGCAGAACATTGGCGGGGAGTTTGTGGAGGATGCGGCGACGCTTTTATTGGACTCTGAAATCGAGCGGGCGTTTGCGGCTTCCACCGGGCTGGCTTGCCCGCAGGCCGGGCGGCTTTATGCTTCGGGGTGGGATTTGGGGCGGAAGGTCTCCTTTACGACGGGCGCGATTTTGGACCGGACGGAGAAGCCGTATCAATTGGTGGCGTTTGAACGGTTCCGCAACCGGAGCTGGGAGCAGGTTTTTCAAACCATTCGCAAGCGGAAAAAAGAGTATGGCGGGCCAGTGATAATTGACGCCACCGGTTTGGGGGACGTGGTTTTGGATGAGCTTTCGGACATCAAGCCGATTGGGTTTACTTTCAACAAAAAAACCAAGAACGAACTTTTATTGAATTTCAAGCGGGCGCACGAGAAAGGGGAGGCGGCGTATCCGTATTTGGAGCAGTGGGAGGATGCCGAGACGCTTTGGAGTTTGCGCTCGGAGCTGGAAGGGCTGACTTGGGAGGAGAACCAAGAGGCGGATTTTTGTTTTGCGCTCGCTTTGGCGCTCTGGATTCTGCGAATCCGCGAAAGTATCGTTCTGCCGCAGGGAAGATGGGAGAAAGTACGACAGTGATTAGAGATTGGAGATTAGAGATTCGTCCCCCGACACCACCCCAAAAAAACAGGGAAAGGAAACCTCCCCTTAATCCCCTCCTTCGTAAGGAGGGGACAAAAAGGGCGGGCGGATTTTTGTTTTGCCCTTGCTTTGGCGCTTTGGATTCTGCGAATTAGAGAAAGTATCGTCCTCCCGCAGGGAAGGTGGGAGAAAATCTAAAAAAACGGTCGCGATACATTTTGGGGCAGTAAGGTTGAAAATTAATCCAAGAAGAGTTATGTTGGTGGTCTACTATGGAAGGAATCAAATGGCGTTCCTACATTATGCCCTTTGTTGCCTTTGTAGCTGGCTCCTTCTTGATGCCTAAAATGGAGTGGATTCCAAATACTTTTAGAATATGGATTTTCGCCCTTGCCCTTGGCCTATTGGTTGTTCGACTTCTATTGTCGGCTCTTCCCCAGCGAATTATAAGGGAAAATCTACAATTTAGTCCTTTTTGGACAAACATAACTATAGCATTTATTGGTCTTATGTTTTCGGTGGGGTCGGGTTTGACGATAACACATTTCGATTGGCAACACGAGAATACTGTCGAATTAGACAATACAGCTAAAGATTTATTAGGCGAAATCACAGTTTTTGTGGCGGACAGAGCAATATTACATCCACGACCTACAGCCCAATGGAAGTCAACCGATGAATGGTATCAAAAGAGTGTCGAATACTCAATGGAGACCGATAATTTGTTTACACATAGATTTTCACAGAGAATATCAGACCTTGCTTTCAAGCTTCGACGAGCCAATATTATTACGCAGGCAGAATTAGAGTCCTTGAATTGGTCGAACAATCCCCGATTCCCTAATATAGATTTTTTATTTGGATTTCTTCGAGATTACTGTTCACGGATAAATAAATAAATTAACGCAACAGAGGAACTTATAATTTCACTGGTTAACAATCACTCCAGTAATAGCTTTATATCATCAAATACCAATGAACATTATCATATCTAACATGTAGTAGATGGCCCAAGGAATATAGGATATCTTTAGTTTCCTTGAATGCAGATTCGACCTCTTCCAATGTTGGCCGATAAGCACTTTTGTGCACGACTTTATTTCTTATTTCTGCAATTTCACTGCTTTTTAGTCGTTTAAGAATTTCCTTGATTTTTGAGTCGGGGTATAGATTAATGGCTTCATCGGTCGGAGGAGTCCTACGGAGGGTGGTAAAGTTTTGAATTATTGGAATGGCTTCGTTGAGCGAAGTCAATTCTTGAGCAGTAAGGACACGATTGAAAAATAAGTTTCGGAGTGGCTTGTATGTATATTCTTTAGTCGTATCATATAGTAGTTTCGCTACTTCGTTGAGTTTCGTTATATCTCTATCTTGGGCGAAAGGTTTGAAAAGTAAATTGGCCTTTAAGAAGTTGCTAAAGAATATTTCAAATGCCTGCGTGAAATTAAGGATACAATTGCAATATCTCTTTTCCTCCCTCAGCTTGTAACAGTCATAAATTAACATTTCAAAAGCGGGGTTTGCTAAATCACCCACAATTCTAAATTGTTGACCACATTCCGGTCGCAAACAATTGACATTCTTTCCTGAAATTGGTTTGACTTCTTTGAGGTCTGAAGCTCGATTATATCTGATTTCTTGGTTGCAGTGTGGGCAAATTACATCGATATTTTCATAATTGGACTCTTTTATACTACCTTCCAAAATTCCCATTTTCTCCTCTCCGGCAGGGTTCCTGCCCCGCCTTAGGAGGAAAAACTATAATTACAATAAGGAAAAAGCAAACCGAAACCTTGCGGAAACGAAAATTTAACCGTGGGGTTGGGGGGTGTCAAGGGAGGGGGCGACCTCTCCCTTAATCCCTCCCCGACACGGGGAGGGAATTACTTTACGGGGAGCGGATTACGTTACGGGGAGGGAATTACTTTAATTTTTTCTCCCCCTCTCTGTGTCGGAGAGGGGGTTGGGGGGTGAGGTTATTTCCGCAATTTTTGACAACACTTCTCCCAAATTCTCCCTTATCTCGCGGTTTTTGAAGCGAAGAACCTGCAGGTTTCGCCGTGACAGGGCCTTGTCCCGCCCGGCGTCGTACTCCCTTTGGACATCGTGCGCTTCGCCGTCCACTTCGACAATCAAGCCGGATTCGTGGCAGTAAAAATCAACGATGAAACCGTCGATTACCTGCTGTCTGCGAAAGCGCACACGGGAAAACCGGCTGGCGCGGAGACGATTCCACAGCATTTTTTCTTCGGGCGTCATCTGTTTGCGCAATTCTTTGGCCCGTTGGAGTTTTTCTTTTGCGATTTTTTGGCCGGTTATGATGTTTTTTGCCATCGGGTAAGACCTCTCCCTTAATCCCTCCCCGACACGGGGAGGGGAAGATTGCGGAAGGGAAAATTAACCGTGGGGTTGGGGGGTGTCAAGACAGGGATTAGAGATTGGAGATTAGAGATTCGTCCTCCCGACACCACCCCGAGTTCACCCCCTCCGGCCTTCGGCCTCGTCCCCCTTGGTAAGGGGGACAAGAGGAAGAAGAAAAAAAGGGGCGGATTCGCAAAAGCCCTATGGGGAGGCTAAAGATGGGCTTCTGCCAAACCCGCCCCGTGAAATTCACCTCTCCCCTAACCCCTCCCCGACGCGGGGAGGGGAAGATTGCGGAAGGGAAAATTAAGCGTGGGGTTGGGGGGTGTCAAGTTTTGTCTACCGTTTCCGCTCCATCCAGCGCACATTTTTTTCCCGCACGGCCCGGGCGCGGCATTCATGTATTCCGCCACCATCTTTGATTTCCCCTTCGGCATTGGGTTCCAATTTAATGATGGTTGGACAAAATATACCAGTTGGCCCCGTCGCTGATTATGAATACAGCCAATCCAGCGCTTAACGTTCTGTTTGGGGCGGCATCGATGGTTTCTGCGCCGGCAGGTTCGATAATCACTGAAGAACCGCTTGCACTCTTTATCGCGTACTGCCGTCCGGGACACGTTCCTGCCGGGGGTAAATTGACAACCATGGGAGCCGGGTTTGCGCAGATAACGACATTATCCGTTTCATTTAGTGTGGTGTTGACGGCTACCGTTCGCACGGCCACGGCGATTGAGCCGTTAACATGCAGCTTGCTGTTGGGAGAAGCAGTTGCAATGCCCGCGTTGCCGGAGGATGTTATCCGCATCCTTTCCGATAGGCCGCCCGAAGCCGGTCTTGTAAAAAACATCACGTTCCCGGCGTCGTCGGCGCCATCCCGATTCACCTGAATCTGGGCAATTCTGTTTTCGGCTGCTCCAATAAAGACATTACGAAACACCAGCGCCCCAACGCCGGAGTTCACATCCGTACTACTTTGTAATTCCAATATGGACGCTTGGTTTGGTCCGGAAGGGCCGACGGTGACGACCGGGGACCAAGAGGGCTCGTAGGAAGGATTTGGAATGTTTGTTCCAATGCCCACGTTGCCGGAAAGCCGGAAAATGTCCTGGCCGGCGGATGTCCATTGCCCGGTTCTAAAGGCATATCCGGCCGAGGTCAGCCGTTGCCGCGGGAGCATCTCCGGGTCGGATTCCACCTGGATTCCGACGTAGCGCACCGTATCCTCAAATACCGAATCGGGGATGGGATTGAACTCCCCCAAAAGCACGTTGAAAAGCCCGCCGGAAACCATGGTCACCGAATGGCTCTCCGTCCACAAGGCGGTGCCGCCGAGGGGAGCGTCATAAATGGTAAAGGTTATCCCCAACTGGTCAACCAAGGGCGTATTCCCTGCGGAGTCCTTCACCACCCCCTGAAAGTTGATTAACCGCGGGACGGCCGCCTCGACTTCGCTCGCAACCAGTCCAAAAACCGCCACCGTCCACAGCGCCACCAGCGCTGTCAGTGCTGATACTGCGGTGAAGCGTTTCATTGCTCCTCCTCTTGGGTTTTTAATTTTTTTGTTTTTGTAGGGGCACAATATATTGTGCCCTTGTCCAAAGACACAATTCACCCTTTCTCGGCAAAACAATCCCTCTCTGCTTATTCGCCGTTTACAATACTATTTCTAATGGCTGAAAGATAATAGGTGGAAATTACAGGTCAATAAAAAAAGGCGGGTTAAAAGCCCGCCTTTAATTTCATTGCGAGATATTCGAAGCTACGGCTTCTGCGCGCGGAAGTTCAAATCGCCGCTGTTGTTGGTCAAAATGACCCGGATGGTCCAGTTGCCGGTCACGCCGGTTGAAGTGGCAAACGTCCCGTTGGAAGCGAGGTTGCCGCTGTACACCTGCGTGCCGTTGTTGTCCAGAATCACCAAAGTGGCACTCCCCGCGGAAATTACGCAGGACTGGTTCACGTTGGCCGAAGTGCCGGTGTTCTGCCAGGTGTAGTTCAGGGTGGAGGTCACGTTGTTGACCCCCGTGGCCTGCAGCTGGAAATTATCCGGCATGTTGTTAATCTGGGGCTGGAACGGCGCCAGTGAATTGTTCTTGCTGCCGCCGCATCCGCCAATGACCAATAGCGCAAAAACGAGAAATGCGCCAATGGCGAAATACTTGTATTTCATTGGTTGTTTCCTCCTTCTTACTCTATTTATCGGCAACCCCGAAATATGACTTTAGTCATATCTTGCAAAGCGCCTCCAAGGCAAAAAAAAAATCCGGCCCCGTTGCGGCAATTCCGCAACGGGGCCGGATGTCGAACGCTCACATCCTTGTGAGCGCCTCCAAACTTAACGCTGTTTGACCTGCCGGACGGTCACCTTCGGCTCTTCCCGCTCGGTGACGGCACTCCAGGGTGTGGACGTTCCATCGGTCGTGCCGGTGATGGCCCGGTGAACAAACGGGGCCACCAAGCCGCCAATGATGGGGCCGACCCAGTACGGCCACTGGTTGGTCCAGTTGCCGGAACCGATGGCGGAGCCAAAAGCCCGCGCGGGGTTAAAGCCGGCGCCGGTAAGCGGTCCCGCTACCAGGGTGCAAACACCGAGCGCGCACCCGACGGCCAAAGGCCCGACGGAAATGGTTGTGCGGTGGGTGGCCGTGCAGGCAATGGCGGTCGTCACGAAAACGCAGGTGAAGAGCGCCTCAACAAAAATTCGGGAAACCAGCCCGACCCGCCCATCGGCAATGGGCGCCCCCAGAGCGACCGGCTGCCAGACGTTGTTCGGGTAAATCGAGCGCAGAACCAGTCCGGCGACGATGGCGCCCGCGAGCTGGGCGACGATGTAAATCACCGCCGTCTGCGTCGGAATCCGCCGGGAGGCCCAATGCCCGAGCGTAACCGCCGGGTTGATGTGCCCGCCGGAAGCGCTGGTGGTCAGGGCCAATAGCGCGGTGAAAACGAAACAGTTGGCCAGGGCAATGCCGACCCAGGAAAGCTCGCCGCGGGTCATTGCGTTGGCGCAGACCACGCCGGCCGCGCAGCATACGAAGATGAAGCTGGCGATCATTTCGGTCAACGCCGGTTTGAACGTTTTATCCATAACCCCTCCTTCAAAAAGGTTGCGGCTGGCCGGTAACGGGCCCGGTCGTCTGCTGTTTGGAGCCGAGATGACGCCGGGAAAGGTTCTGCCCCCCTTACAAGTCCAACCAATTATGGATTATCGGAAAAGCCTCGCAAAACTTAAGCCCGAAAAAACTAAGGGACGGGCCCCGTCGGCCCGTCCCTTGTTTCCCAAACGCAAATCTAAACCGGCCGGAAATTGCGCCTTGTGCGCGCAAGGCCGCCTTTTTTCGGCCCGTTAGTGGGAGCGCCGGCGTTGTCTAGCCCTCCGCCGGCCTCCCTTCCATCCCGCAGGTTGGAAAAGTCCCCCGTTGGTAATTCCCTCCCCGCCGGCCTGCGAGCTTCCTGTCCGGGCCGGTTGGAACTGCTTGGGACAACCGGCGCGGCATGGGGAAGTCGGAAGTTGATTTGCGTTTGGGGACTGAAGAGTTGGATATCGTTTCCCTCCGCGGCCACCCGCATGCACCCTGCCGCTTGTTTCCTTTCCAACTTCCGCCCCTTGCGGACAGCGGAAAGTGGGCCCCCGGGGCCTTCGACCGATAGGAGAGAAGATGCTGCAGTCGTCGGCCCCGGAGGGAGCGTGGGTACAGTGTTTCTGCTGGCAGGAATTGCAGGGTGGTGCGGTGGGCGTAGGAAGTTCGAATTCTCGTTCAAAACAAGGGTGGGCCGGGCCGCAAAGGCGGCCATCCGGCCCAGAGGACAAAACTGCCCAACTCTTTTTACCGCTGATTTCTTTGTCCTTTTCCCCTTCATCGCACCCTTTAGATAACGGGCTGGGGGGCGTTTTCAAATGACGGAAATCAAGTCGCCTGCTTGATTTCCGTCAAGTTGGTCGCGGCAAAACACAACCTGTAGTGTTCCTTCGGGGAAAAACAAATTTTTATCAATGACTTGGATTTCGGTCAAGTCCGTGGAGGGAACCAGACTTTTTGCTCGACTGACTTGGCCCTTTGAGCAGCAAAAAGAAAGGCCTCCATAAAGGAGGCCTTTTGGGATTCCGTCGGGCTGAACTCATATGCAAGCCCGGCGCGAAATTCCCTATTTCAACAGTACCACCTTTTCGATCAAACGGGTGGTGGGAGTGGTGAATAGAACCAAATACACGCCGCTGGGTCGATCTCCAGCCGCCCAGGTGACTTTATGTTCGCCGGCGCCCTGTTCCCCCTTCACCAGCACAGTCACTCTCTGCCCGAGGAGGTTGAAAACCGAAATTTCAACCGGCCCCGCTTCCGTCAGATAGTAGGCAAACTGGGTGGCGGCATTGAACGGGTTGGGGGTGGCCGTAAAGGTAATTACCTCCCCTCCCTTGCTCTTTCTGGGATAGGTGGTCGCGCTGGCCGTATTGCTGGCCGTCGAAACGTTACTAGCCGCATCGTAGGCCTTCACGAAATAGGAATAACTGGTGGCCGATAGAAGCCCCTTGTCGGAATAGCTGGTGCCGGTTGTGGATGCAACCTGCAAACCATCGCGGAAAATGTAATACCCGGCCACCCCCAGATTGTCTGTGGAGGCCGTCCAGCCCAAGTCAATCTGCGAAGGGGAAACCGCCCGGGCGGTCAGATTGCTCGGCGCCGTGGGGGCTTGCGTATCGGCAATCGGCCTCAAGTCAACCGTCTGGCTGGTCATCGCCACCGGCGCCGATTTGCCCCGCGCCGCCCATAGATCATACAGCGTCTGACCCCACTGGTTGGTGCGGTTCTCGTCCCGCAAGAATTCCACGAATTCCTTGCTTAGCGTTTGGTAGTAAAGCGTCGCCACCACCCGGGCCGTGGCGCCCGGAACGAGGTAGTCGGTCTCGTCCCAGTACTGGCCATCAGCATAAGTATAGGCCACCGGCGGCGAGCCAATCGCCGTAAAGTTGGCGTTGGAAAATCCCCGTGGCGGAATCCGGTTGTCCTTGTAAATCTGGTTGTTCAACACAAAGTGGAAGGAGGGCCCCGCTGGATAGCCGAGCGCGGGAGCCAAATCGGCCGAAAGGCCCGGTTCGATTTCATACACTTTCAGGGCGGCATCGTGCGTCAAAACCGCCGTGGCCGGGTCGTAGGTCCCGGACTCGTAAATCAACACACCGGTTGTATCATACGCCTTGACGTTTATCCAAATCCGCCGCCCTTCCGGATAGCCGGAGGGGAGTTTGTGGGCGGTTTCATTGGTCACGCGCACCTGCGCCAGATAGTCGCTCCCCTGCGCCGTCACGTTCAAAGTCATGGAGGCCGCTTTTTGCAGCATGCCGATGGCCCGCTGGATGCCGGCCAAAAGAGCGGCCGTGTCCACTTCCGCCGGAAAGAGGTCCCGCACCAAAAGCGGAATGAACGAATTTCCCCCCGTCATGTCGTGCAGCGGCAAATCGTTGCGGACAGGCGCCCCCGCCTTGTTGCACCCCACTCCGGTGACATCCTTCATATGGCAGTCCTGGCAGGTGGAAACGTATGGCTTGTTGCCGCCGAATTGCGGAGCGTAAACACCGGTCGGCGAATTGTACGCGCTCATTTTCCACTCGCTATAGGTCCGCTCGATGGGGAACATCGTGTAGGGATCGAAGCTGGGGGAGGGCTGCCCGAAACTGTTGGGAACGTATGCGCCGGAACCGTCCTTCATAAAAGCCGGGTTGCTGACGTCATGGCAGGTGCCGCACAAGGCCGCATCCTTATGAAAGGGGGAATAAAAAAACTGATGCCGGGCCTCGGCATTGGTGAAAGGCCCCCGCTTGGCGTTGTTGGCGTCGCAGATGTAGTTACCGTTGGCCGAGTGCGAGGGAATCGGGTTCAGGGTGGCAAGATAGGTCTGATCCTGCGGATAGGTGCCAGAGGTATATGCACCATCCCCCGGATACGGGTTCACACCGAGCGGGGTGGGTTTGACCAACTTGTGGCAAAAATCGCACTGCACCCCCTGCCGGTCGTTGTTGTTCAAAGCACTTCCGTCCGTCGGCACGGAGCGCCCCTCTAGCCACCCCGCCGGGGAATGGCAGCGGATGCACAAATCACCGCTCTCGGGCGCATCCTGGTTGGCGATTGCCATGCAGGCGAAGAAAAGCGGATCGCGCGCCGCCTGCGCCATCATGCTCCCCCGCCAGTTGAAAGCCGGCTCCACCGCCAGGTTGTAGCCGCCGTGGCAGTTGTCGCACTTGTCCGGCGTTTCCAATTGTCCCGACTGCCCGGGTTGGGAGCCGGGCAGAAAGAAATCGGCCAGGTTGGAGGGAACGCCGGCCCAAACAATGCCGGCCATGGCCATAAAAAATAGGGAATACGGCAGTATTAATTTTTTGATTTTGGACATAAAGACCTCCTCTTGTGAGGCCTCGCATCCCCCCTTCCTGCGGCGGGTGCCGCAGGGCGGATGGATCGGGGCTATGTGCTCTGTCCAGCCCCAAAATAAGGGGGATGACCTAAATCAGTAAATGACCAAAATCAAGAGCTCCACTTGATTTCCGTCAAGTTTTAGCTTGATTTCTGCAAAAAGTTATTGCCTTTCCGAACTTGCTCCCGTGCATATAGAGGAATTTTTGTTTTATGATTGGACTATTGCGGTATGTTTCCAAACCCCCGGCGCCTCGCTATTATGAGGAGAACAAAGCAAAAAATTCAGTTGACAATCCCTTGTTGTGCCTCATCTTACAGGCAGGACAAAACAGGGAGGTTATTATGAGCAAATTATCAATTCTGGCACTTTTCCCGATTTACTTCCTTTCGTGGCTTGCGCCGGGTGGAATCGTGGGTAGTGCCTTCGCCCAGCCCAACATCTACACCTTCCCCAGTCCAGATATAGATTTGGGGCAAAGCTCTAATGCGAGGGTAGTTTCAGGCGGACATTATATAGGAGGACGGGGGGATACGGTTTACGTCCTGAGACAATTTGAAGGTACCCTTTGTCATAAATCAACTGACGGAGGGCGCACATTTGGGCCGGGGGTTCTGGTGAACTCGACCCCAGCAGCCGTAAATGCTAGTCTGAAAGTGGATACGGCCGGTGTTGTTTACGTGGCCTATCAATCCTCCGCCGATATTTACTTCACGAAATCCACAGACGGAGGGCTGACCTTCTTACCGGGGGTCAAAGTAAATGATGATACGATTCCCCAAACCGGACAGGAAAAACCCGCCATCGCTATAAATAACAAAGGTCAAGTGTTTGTTGCTTGGATCGACAAGAGATTTGGGAGCAATTGGACTATTTTTACATCATACAGTATAGATAGCGGTAAAACTTTTTCTCTCAACATAAATGTGAATGATGTTTTATTACACAGGGAGGATCCTGACATTGCAGCAGACGATAACGGCTGCGTTTATGTAGTTTATGAAGAATTGCTCCCAAACGTTCGCCAAGTAGCTTTCGCTCGAAGTAATAACTTGGGTCAATCATTTAGTTTTCATACTTACGTCAGCGATGTGCCAGCAGATGGTAGCTCTTGCTGTGCTATTGATCCTACCATTGATACTGATCAATCTGGATTGGTTGGCGTTTCATGGTGGGAAAGCCGCGATGATTCTGTAACACTTCGTTTTTCTGTTAGTAATGATTCTGGCCAAAACTTCGCTCCGAGTGTCATTGTTGACAAAAGTGGCTATCCTCAATTCCCTTCGATACTTTGTGAGAATGGGCTATTTTATATATCATGGCGTGCCACCCACCGTCGAACACCTTCCGGGCCGGAATTAAACCATATATGGTTCTCCTACAGCCGAGATAGCGGCAAATCTTTTGTGCCTTTCGTCGATGCCGCTCCTGATACGAATATTGCGCCGCACTTTCGGCCGAGCATCTGGGTGAACGAAACGGAGAAAGCTTTTGTTGCTTGGACTGATCCACGTTGGGATCCGTTTTGGGAAGATCACCATCTCTTTGTTTCAGTTGGAAAACCATTATTGTCAAAAGGTGATTTAAATTTTGACGCAACAATAAATCTTGTAGATATAGGCTTGGAAATAAATGCGGTCTTTCTTGGCCAGCCCTTTCCGGCCCCCTTTCATCGGGCAGACGGTAATTGCGACGGACAGTTGACCCCTGCGGATATGGTAATACTTTTAAATCGCTGGTATCGGGGAATACCCTTCCCTTGCGAATAAACTACTAACAACGGAGGTTGTATGCTCCAATAGAGCAAACAGATTTGATTACCCATGCTTCAACGACTAACCGCTTTTAGAACATCGGAGGAAGGTATGAAACGGTTATTTTTTGTTCTTGCGATTTTAGCTTTATCTTGCCCGGTCAAGCCCGCCTGACGTAACCCGGGCGGCTTTTTGTTTCAGGTCAAACTGACGGGGGAAATGGTTTCGAGGGCGGCCGGATTCTCGATGAAAATCTTGGCCTTGGTGAGCCGGATAATGCCGCGGCGGGCCAGCGCATGCAGGGTGCGGGAAAAAGTCTCCGGCGTGGTGCCGATCATCTCGGCCATTTCTTTGTGGAGCAGGGGTACTTCCACCGACTCGCCCGGCCGGTACTTCTCGATTCTGCCGATGCGGCCGCCGTGCAAAAACAAAAGCAGCCGGGCGGTCCGCTGGCGCACGGACTCCTGGGCCATCGCCACCATCTGCTCCTCCGAAAGGCGCATCTCCCGGGCCATCTTGGACAAAAGCGACAGCGAAAGCTCGGGGGATCCGCGCAAAAGGGATAGAAAAGTGTCCCTGGAAACGGAGCACACGGTTGAGGGTTCAATCGCTTCCGCGGTGGCGGCATACGACTCGCCGGCCAAAAGGGCCCGGTAGCCGGTGACATCCCCCGGTCCCAAAAGACGGATGACCAGTTGTTCCTTGCGGCGGCCGGTTTTGAAAAGCTTCAAAAGCCCGGAACAAACCTGGTAAATGGCCGAAACTTCGGCCCCTTCGTAGAAAACAGATTCTCCCCGGTCGTAGGAGCGCACAATTTTCTCACGCTCCAGCCGCTCCAAGTGTTCCCCGGCCAGACCGCAGAAAATTGAGCCTTCTCCGTCGCCGCAAATTTTACAATCGGCTTTATCCAAATTCATCTCGTTCCCATCCAATTTACTTTCAAGATACAAAGGAGAAGAAAGTTTGCAAACGGCTTTTTGTCCCCCCGTTTGATACGAATGAAAGTGAGAAGATTTGCGCCGCTTTTCCAGATGTGCAAAAACCTTCACGCAAAACTTAAAGAAGGCGGGTTTCCCGCCATACACTTTCATATATGGCAAAGAGTTACGAGAAGAGCATAAAGCCGTTTTTCGGCACAGTGGTTGCGAAAGGAAGCTATGGAGGGAGTGGCCCGGCTGGCGGGTTTGGAAAGGATAATGATGACCGCACAAGAACATCGCAAAAACCTCCTTCTTTTGGCCGTTGCCATCATCGTGGGAGTCCTTCTTTTAGCCGTCGGAACGGCCGAAGCCGTCTGCCGCTAAATAAAATCCAACAACTCGTACGGGGGTTTTGATGAAGAAATGGATGCTTAAAGCCGGGCTTTTAGCCCTGCTTGTAAGTTTTGGTTGCGATTCAAATAATCCGGCCGGTCCGGCCGGAAACTCAAATCCACCGGGGCCAAACCCGAGCCCGACTTATTGGGGAACTATTTTCGAAATTGAAAACGGAGGCGCCCGCTTCAAATTCGCCGCCCATACCGGAAACGTTTTGAACGTCCGCACCGACAATAAAACCCAGATTTCTCGCGAAGAAAGCGATTCCACCCTTTCCCCCGCCGATCTGCGCGAAGGGGATAAAGCGGAAATTGACGGGGTTTATCAGGGTTCTCAAGATGAAACCCTGAAAGCCGAATATATCTATCTATACAAAGACCCCTAAGCTCGCTTGCCTTCAAGATTTCTATTATGACCCCGGTCATTGCAACCGCCGGGGTTTTTTGTTTGTATAATTGCCGTAAAACGGTTCTGCTCGAACCTAAGCATAAACAAAGGAGGTGCTATGCGCAGTTTGCTTTTCCTGGGGCTTCTGGCCGTTGCACTCTTTGTCTTCGGCTGCGGCTCCAATCAGGCCAGCAACGTTACCGGCCCCGCCGCCATTAACCAAATGGCCCAGCCGGTCGCCCAACAGCAGGAGTTCGATGTGTCGGATGAAATTATTGGTCCGCCTAAGTACACCGAGCTGCAAACGGCCGCCCCGCCGGGAGCAACGCCGGAAGTTGTTTACCCCGGCTTTTACGGGATGGTGTCTAATCTCAATCTTGGGGCCGGAACCTTCTCCCTATCCTCCCCCTCCGGCAATACGCTGGATGTGACAGCCACGCCGGGGGCCATGGTGCTCTACCAAGGTACGTTCTACGAGTTGGCCACAAGCCCGCTGACAAACGGGATGAACGTCTCGGTGACCCCGTACCTCTCCAATCTGCCTGAAGACGCCCACGTCCGGGCCACCCTGATTGTAATCAATTCGAGCCCCACCAATCGGGGCTTGATTGCGGTGGAATAGGTATTTAAAGAGAAAAAAATCGACTTTGTTCCAGTCAAACCGGAGCCAAGTCTATTTTTTTTTATTCTTTTTTCATCCCGGGGAGCGCATCAAGCATGGCCACCGACTCGCCGATTCTGGCGACGGCCGCCTCAATCGCTTCGAGGGCCGCCATGAGCTTGCCGCCCGGGTCGGAGATTTTTCCCTGCGTTACGGCCAGCTTGGCCAGTTGCGCTTTGCCAAGGATGGTGGCGGTGATGTTGTTCAGCTTGTGGGAGAACTGCCCGACGATTTCCTCCGTGCTTTCAGCCGCGCCATCCTTTGATTCGGTGCTGAAAAGCCCGGGAAAACTCTCGTCCATAGTCAATGTATCGGAAAAAATGGAACGCCCTTGAACGGAATGCGGGCGACGGTGGGTCGACCGAAGGTGAAGCTTACACCCGACACTAAAGTGCCGGCTGCCCATAATCGAATAATTAAGTTCTACTCTTCCTTCACCCGCAATTCATCCAAGGCCCGCACCAGCCGGGAATCCGGAAAGTTGGCCAGCCGTTCGAGATTGAAACCAATTGCCTCCGGAGCAACGGGCAGCCGGTACATTTTCCGGCGGTTGTTTTCGATTTCAAATTTCCGCCCCAGCGAGCGCTCCAGCTCCTTTTTTAAACGGAAAACAAACCGCCCCTGTCCTTCCCGCCGCTCGAAATCGTAGATGGAAATCCACCCCTCCGGCGCCGTGAAACACCCTTTGGCCAGGCAAAAAAGGTAGTAAAACAGCTTGGCGGGCAAAAAGATTTTGACGTCGTGCACAACGGCCAAAAACCGGTTTTTTTGCTCCTCCCCGTCCAGAAAAACCGAGTATGTGGAGCGCTTTTCCGGCGGCCGGAGGAAGACGAGCTTTTGTTTCGGTTTGACGCCCAAAAGCCGCGCTTTTTGAAAAACCGCCGCGCCGGTTTCCGCGCCGAAAAGCTCCGCCAGCTTTTCCGGCCCCAAAGCCGCCGCGTCCTCGGCTTCCAGGCAGCCGAAATCCAGAAGAATTTGAAACTGATCCCGGAACAAAAGTTCGCCAAAAGCCATTGCCAAACCCCGATGCCGGGCGGCAAGGCCATAGCGGGTCTCGAAGGCCATCGCATCCAGCCGTGCCTCCCAATCGGAAGGCAGGGCCAGAAAACGGGCCAAATCCCGCGCCGTTTCCGAAACCCAGGAAGTTCCCTCCCCCCACAGGAGCAAATCCCCCGCGCCGGCGCGGTATTTTCCCTCAATTTCCCGCAGGGGAATTTTGGATTTCCAGTCCTCAAAAAGCGAAAGGAAAAATAGCGTGCGGGCGGGGAAGGCCAACCCGGCCGAAATGGCGCCGGAGGCGGCCTCCTCCCAGTTGCCGGAATCGGTGGATACCGGCGCCGAGCCTAAAACGGGCAGGCGAAAATTTCCTTTCAAAGCGGCAAACCGACTTGCCGTCTCGGAGAGTTCATCCAAAGAGTAAATCAGATCAAACAACCGGTCGGCGGAAAGCTCGGAGGAACTATTTAAAAAATCGTACAAAAGGCAGTAGCTTTCAACCGAAAAACCGGAGGCGGCCGCCAGCTTTCCGAGCGGCGTGGGGAACAACTTCCCCCTCTGGTTCTTCAAAAAGCCGACCGCCTCCAGCTCGGCTAAAATTTCAGAAAGCCGTTCCCTTTCCAGCCGACTTTTCGGTTTTTTTAGGTAAACTTGCGAGATTTCATCCGGGCTTGTAACGGCTCCCGAGCTGACTAAGTCCAGGGCCAATTCGACCGTACATTCGGAAACCGGCAATTCAGCCGAGCGCTGTCCCCGCAATACGTAGCGCTGCCAGAAAAGCTCTTTTTCCAAAGGGGAGCGGGCAATCAAAATCGCCTTCCCTTCCTTTTCCAAACCCAGCCGTCCTGCCCGCCCGGCCATGTTTTCATATTCCATCAAGGAAATCGGCTGGGAAATCCACTCCCCGGAGGCAGGCCCTTTTTCAAATTTTTCGGAATCGACAAAGACGGTGCCGGCGGGCAAGTTAACCCCCCAGGCCAGAGTAGAGATTGCGACGACGACCCGGATTTCCCCGGAGCGAAACGCCTCTTCCACCGCCCGGCGCAGGGGAAACAGCAAATCAGCGTGGTGGAAAGCCACGCCCCCTTCCAGAACCCGCCAGAGCCGCTCGGCGGAATTAGAAAAAAGCCCGGTTTTGATTTTCTCTTTGGCCTTGGCGGCCGGCGAAAGCCCCAGCCGTCCGGAAAGCCGCAACGCCAGCTCCTCGCACTCCCTTTTGCTTTTGCGGAAGACCAGAATCTGCTCCCCTTCCGCCGTCTTTTTTTCTATCGATTTCAGCCAGAGCTCCTCCTCCGAAAGCTCCATCATTTCCGGCCAGTTTTCCTCTTCCTCCGCATTTCCGGCGTAAAACTTCATCCGTCCCCCCGCCAGAACTCCCCGCTTGAGCGGAACGGGACGGTGGACGTCTTCGACGTATTCGCAGATAAGCCAGCGGGCCAGTTCGGAAAAATTGGCCACGCCGGCGGACAAAACGACGAGTTGTGGCTTTTTGGGATAGGTCAAATACTTGAAAAAGATTTTCTCCAAGACTTTGCCACGCTCGGTGTCAAGCAGAAACTGCCCCTCATCCACAACGAGCAGGCCCAAGGTCGAGAGAATATCCAGTTTCCGGACGAGTAGCTGATTCAGCTTTTCGTAGATGACCACGGCCAAATCAAAATCCCCCCCGGCCAGCAGGGCATCGGACTGCGGATGGTCGCGCGTGGATAAAAGAACTCTGACTCCAAGGTCGCCGTACCTTTTTTTGAACGTGGCGACTTTCTCCTCCGCCAGCGCTTTCAACGGCACGGCAAAAATTGTCTTTTTCCGTTCTTCGATGGCTTTGAGGAAGGCCAGCTCCGCCAAAAAAGTTTTTCCGGCGGAAGGGGGCGCCGAAACCCAGAGAGAACGCCCCGCAAAAAGCCCCTCCTCCAAAACCACGCGGGATTGTAACGGCAAAAGATTCTCCCCCTGCTCCGATTTTACCCGTTCCAAGAATTGGGGTAAAAGACCAAAACGACCCAAATCAGAGAGCTTCATACTGACTGGAATATAAAAAAAGAAGGGCGGGTTACCAACCCGCCCCGGCCATCACTTGCAGATTAATTTAATCCGCTGTCTCGGTAAACCTCATCCAGTTGGTGCCGTTGTAAACACGCAGACCCGGCATATTATCCGTTTGATAAATCATCATCCCGGCAACGGGAGAGGCGATGGCATCCCGCTCCACCTTCGTCATCCGGGGCAACACAAACCCCTTGGTGGTGGAGGACAATTCCAACAGATTGGAAGCCCCCGGGCTCGCCGTCCCAATGCCAACGTTGCCGCTCAGGTCGATCGTCAGTCTGGTCGACACTCCAAGGTCTGCGCCATTATCGCTCGAAACCTTGAACTTGTCGGAATCGGAGTTGTCGATGCCGGCCAGCCAGGTCTGCGTGCCGATGACGCTCCAGAGAATGTAGGGGTCACCTGCGCTCGTCCCGGCGACGCCGGCGCTCAATCGCGCGCTCGAGGATACAGCGTTTGAGGTATTTGCAACGCGGATGGTGTTCACGCCACCCGCATTCGGTGTCTCGACATCCAGCAGAGTTGCAGGGGCTGTTGTACCGATGCCGACGTTGCCATTCCCGTTTATTCTCATCAATTCTGTGAAGGAACCACTATTACCGTGTCCAAATGCAATAGCTGATGCCGCACCTCCCGTGAAAATTTGCAGTAGCAAATTTTGAAGCCCTATACCGTATTTGTCATTAAGGCCGCCGTTCCAAATAAATATCTTGTTTCCCACGGTGTTAGCAAATGAAAGCGGAGCTTCCGGGCTGGTCGTCCCGATGCCGACGTTGCCGTCGCCGGTGATATGCATCCGGGCCGTGCTGTTAGTATAAAGTTCAAGCGGATTATTGGCCTGCGTCACCAAGGCCATTGAACCGCCGGTTGTGATATAAAGCGGATGATTTCCTTCAACCGCCAACCGGGCCAAAGTGGAAGGGTCTTCATCGGCATACGCCAGTTGTAAATAATTACTTTCATCCTTCCCGATGAGTATTTGTTTCGTTTGAAAATCTGTGGTGCCCATCAGAATGCCGGGGAATAACCCGGTGCTCGTCCAGCCGCCATTGGAACCGATGGTGAGCGTATTCAGCGGGTTGGACTCGCCGATGCCCACTTTGCCGTTTAACCGGAAAAGATTTTCCCCGGCGGACGTTCACTGGGAAGAAACCGAACTGTAGCCCACCGAAGAGAGCCGCTGCCGCGGTGTCATCTCCGGGTCAGCGCCAACCTGAATGCCCAAATAGCGGGAGCTGTCGTTAAACGCCGAATCCGGCACAGGCGTTGTTGAACCGAGCAGAACGGTGAACAAGCCATCAGACGTGGTTACCGACTGAGTCTCGGTCCATTTGACGTTGCCAGCGGAAGGGGCATCGTAAATGGTAAAGGTGACCGAATACGAGCCGTTCGCCACTGGATTGCCGGAGCCATCTTTCAAGATACCCTGAAAATTGATAAGCTGTGGAACCGCCCCCAACGCGATTTGAGAAAAAACAAAAAGCACTGCCAGCGAATGTAAAACGTTTGACCGTTTCATCGCTACCTCCCCATTTTCCCCGCAAGGCGGGGAGCTAAAGGTTTTTTGACGCTACTGCCCGCCCACTCGATTTTGTGGTAAGATTAAAAATACCGCTCCCCAAAAACGGTTGTCAAGGGAAAATTTTTTTAGGGGCAGGAAATAGCGTCATCCCGGAAGTAGGCGAAAAGCTCCAGCACCACGTCGGTGGGCGTCAAGCCGCTGTCGCAGTTCAAATCGGTGTAACAGAGATTGCAGCTCCCGTAATTTGCGAAAGCGCAATTGACGAGCCGGATGGCGTCGATGAGCGAAACGATTCCATCTCCGGTCAAATCCCCCTTTTGCCAGGGGCAACCCGGCAGGTTGGATAGATTCGTCAAAATGGAAACCGAGTTTCCCCCCTCGTCGGCCGTGGCCAAATCCAAATCCCCGTCGGCATCCAAATCGCCGGCGGCAAGGGAACGCGGCTTCACCCCCACCCCATAGGTTTCCGCTTCAGAAACGAAAGTCCCATCCCCGTTGTTGCGCAGCACGGAAACGGTGTTGGAGGAAAAGCTGGCCCCCGCCAAATCCAAATCGGAGTCCCCGTCCAAATCACAGGCGGCCAGGGAACGGATAACCGCCTCCACCGCATAATCGACCGGTGCGGCAAAGCTGCCGTCCCCGTTGTTCTTCATCACCGAAACCCAATAGCCGAAAGCATCGTTGCCGGCGGCGGCCAAGTCCAAATCCCCGTCGGCGTCCAAATCGGCGGCACAAACAGTAAGCACCAAGTACCCCAAATCGCCATCCACCCGGCCTGTGAGTCCGCCAACGCTGTCGTTGCGGTAGAACGTAAGAAAGGAACTGGCGGCGGCTACCAGATCCCGGTAGCCGTCGTTGTCAAAGTCCAAAACGGCCAGTCCCCGCGGGTTGGGAGGCACGGGGTAGTTTGTGCGGGGCGCAAATGTCCCGTCCCCGTTGTTTTTGTACAGGGCGATGGTGTTTTCCACGTAGTTGGCAACCGCCAAATCGAAATCCCGGTCCCCCTCGACGTCAAAAGCGGCCAGAGCCGAGGGCTGGCGGTCGGCGGGATAGTCGGTCTTGGGAAGAAAACCGCCCGCGCTGTCCGACAAAAGAATTGAAACGCTGCTGGCATTAAATTGAGCGTTTGCCACGGCCAAGTCGAGCATCCCGTCGGCGTTGAAATCGGAAGCGGTCACAGCTGTCGGGCTGCTGCCGGCGGGATAATCGGTGCGGGAAAATTCGGAACCTGAATTTTTACGCAAAACGGAAACCGAGTTGCTTCCGGAATTTGCCGCGGCCAAGTCCATATCACCATCGCCGTCCAGATCGGAAGCGTGCACCCCCTGGGGCCCGTCTCCCGTGGCCAAAACCAAGCCGGAAAAATCCCCGTTCCCCTTGTTTTTCAAAACCGAAACGGTGCCGTCCCCCAGATTGGAGACCAGCAAATCAAAATCCCCGTCGCCGTCCACGTCACAGGCCGCTTCGCCCCACGGCCCCGCCCCAGCCGGATATTCCGCCTTGGAAACAAACTGCCCCGAGCCGTTGTTTTTCAAAACCCCGGCGCTGTTCCCCAGCCAGTTGGCGGTGGCCAAATCCAAATCCCCGTCCCCGTCCAAATCGGCCGCCACCACGTCGGCCGGGAACTCCCCGGGCGTGTAATCCGCCTTGGAGCCGAAAATTCCGCTGCCGTTGTTTTTCAAAACGGAACATTTATTCACCTGCTCGTTGGAAGTGGCGATATCCAAGTCCCCGTCGTTGTCCAAATCGGCGGCCACAACCGAGCAGCAGTCCGGCCCGGTCGTGTAGGTTACAGAAGAGTCGAAGCCGGCCGCACCGTCGTTCGTCAAAACCGATACGTCGCCGCTCCCCTCGTTGGCGGTGACGAGGTCAAAATCCCCGTCCGCGTCAAAATCGGCCGCCGCGATGGCATAGGGTTCGTTGCCGACGGGAAAAGTACCGCCGGCCTGAAAAGTCCCGCTGCTGTCGTTTAAAAAAACGGAAATCATATGGCTGTGGGCATCCGCCGTGGCCAGGTCCAAATCCCCGTCCCCATCCAAATCCGCCGCCGCGAGCGCTTCGGGATAGCTTCCGGTGGGATAGGTGTTGGTAAGAACGAACGCGCCGCCGCCTTGGTTGATTAGAATCGCCAGTGTGTTGCCGTCGTGGTTGGCAACCGCCAAATCAAAGTCGCCGTCCCCGTCCAAATCGGCGCTTTCAACGTCGGCCGGGCCAAGCCCGACAACGTAGGCCGTTTTTCCGCCAAAGTTGCCGTCCCCCGCGTTGAAGAAAACAACCACGGTCGATTCGCCGTCAGCGGCGGCCAGGTCGAAATCCCCGTCCCCGTCCAAATCCGGCGTGGCCACCGCGTACACTTCTCCCCCCACCAAATACGCCCGCCAGCTGTCAAAAAGCGGCTCGGCAGCGCCTGGATGAACAAAAAAAAGTGTCCCTGCAAAAATCGTCAAACCGAAAGCTCTTATTCCCATAATCACTCCTTCCGGAATTTCCTTGGCCGTAATAACATTGGACAAAAAATATAAGTCAACTGCCGTGCCAGATATGCTTTGGAAGATTTTTAGCTTGAACGATATAGCCTTAACGTGATAATTGCTTCAATCCGGCCTTCCTGCCTTGCCAATTTCCGCCGTTTGAAACCGGAAACCGGCGAAATTTCGGCTTGCAATTTCCGCTTCCAAAACACCCCAAATGTATTAGATTGTTGGCTGTGAGACGCACTGTCTTGGTTGTACTGGTGGCACTTCTTTTGGCTTCCGCCTGCGCCAAAAAGGAAGCGAAAGAGCCGGTGGAACAGGTTTATCCAAAAAACTACCGGGAGATGCTGGCCGCCTCCGACGTGATTGAAATCCACGGCGAAACGGCGGATACCACGAAACTGGAGGACGACCGCACGGTCTTGGACAATCTCGATTATCTATTGGCCAACAACACGCGCGTGGCCGTGGAGTTCGGCGCCTATTGGTGTAAGGACTGCTACAAGTTTGATCCCTACTTTAAAGAGATGGCCGCAAAGTCGGAATATGCCGATGTGGTTTTTGCCTATGCCGAGGTGGACGGGACGAAGGGGAACGAAAATTTCCGTGACCGCTTCGCCCTGCCCGGCGTGCCGGTGGTGATGCTTTTTGAAAACGGACAACTGATCGAAAAAAACGGCCAAAAAGCGATTCTCTTCGGCGAAAACGGGGACAAAACCAAAGCCGATTTGGAGAATCTGCTGAAAACCTTTTTTGGAAGCTGATATGTCCCTCCTTTTCTCGTTTCTTTTGCTTCTGCAGATGTCCCCTACGGCGACCGACTCCAACCTCGTTTTCACCCAGCCGGTCTTCAAGGACGTCCCCCCGCAGGTTTTCATCTTCAAGCCCGGCGCCGGGCCGTACGAGGAGGTCGCAAAGGAATTTTCGGAACTGATAAAATTTATGGCGGAAAACAAAATGCCCGGGCAGTTGGCGGCGGTTTTTTACGACGATCCGGCCAAAGTCCCGGCCGAATCGCTCCGCTGGGAGGTGGGGGTTATCACCAATCAGCCCCCCCTGCATACGGAACCGTACTCCCAGAAAATCATTTCGGGACGAAAGACTGCCAGTTTAATCGTGGACGGCCTCCCCGGTCAGAATCGTGAACGCTACCAAACGATGCTTGGGTTCATCCGCCAGCGCCGCTACATTTTCAAGCCGCCAGCGATGGAGATCTTGCTCCAGCCGCAAAAGGAAAACGCGGATCCAAAAACGGAAATCCTGCTGCCCGTGCAGCTTTTAAGGAGGGGAAAATGAAATGGGAATTGAAACGAATCGATTTGGCCTCGCTGGCCAAGGTGGCCTTGTTTCTAAACGCCATTTTGGGGTTTTTAATCGGCATCCCCATCGGCTTTTTCATCTACCTCGGCAGCCTCTTGCCGGGGTTGGAAGAAAATCCGATACCGCAGGGGCTGGCTTTCATTTTTCCGTTTATTACGATGTTCATCTATGGCATCATTAATACGCTCGTCGCACTTCTGGCCGGGCTTTTTTATAATCTAGTCGGCCATCTTTTCGGCGGCATTGAAATCGAACTGAAAGAGGTGCGCCCGACCGCCGCCCCCACCTCGGCCGTGCCGGGAAGTGTCGATTTGTCTTCTCTATGAGCGTTAGAGTTCGCATCGCCCCCTCCCCCTCCGGGTTTCTGCACGTCGGCACGGCCCGCACGGCCGTCTACAATTTTCTTTTCGCCCGGCATCATGGGGGAAAATTCATTTTGCGGATTGAAGACACGGACACGGCCCGCAGCTCGGAGGAGATGGTGCAGGTGATTCTGGAGGGAATGAAATGGCTCGGTCTGGATTGGGACGAGGGGCCGTTCTACCAATCGCAACGCAACGAGCTGTACAAAGAGTGGGGCAAAAAATTGGCCGAAAGCGAACAGGCTTATTGGTGCTTCTGCACGCCGGAGGAACTGGAGGAACGGCGCAAAACCGCCATCGCCCAAAAAATCGCCTGGAAGTACGACCGCAGATGTTTGAAACTCTCCCCAGAGGAAATTGAAGTAAACAAAAAAGCGGGCAAGCTCGCCGCCCTCCGCTTGAAAGTGCCGGAGGGAAAAACGAATTTCAAGGATTTGGTCAGCGGCGAACTCGAACGGGAAAACATCGACATTGAGGATATGGTTTGCCTTCGTTCGGATGGACGGCCGACCTACAACTTTGCCGTGGTGGTGGATGATTACGATATGAAAATCTCCCACGTCATCCGCGGCAACGACCATATTTCAAACACCTTCAAGCAGATTCTGCTCTACCGGGCTTTGAACCTCCCCACGCCGGAATTCGCCCATTTGCCCTTGATTCTGGGGGCGGACAAAAAGAAGGTCTCCAAGCGGGAAGGGGCCGTCGCCGTGACGGATTACCGGGATTTGGGCTACTTTCCGGAGACGATGTTCAATTTTCTGGCCCTGCTTGGCTGGTCGCCGGGGGATGGCCGGGAGGTTATGACCAAAGATGAACTGGTCGCCGCCTTTTCGATTGAGCGGGTCAACGCCGCCAACCCGGTCTTCGACGAGCAGAAGCTGGAATGGATGAACGGTGAATACATACGGAAATTTCCGGACGATGAACTTTTGGAGCGCGTCTTTCCTTTCTTCGAAAAGGCCGGCTTGATCAAGCCGGATATGAAAAAACCGCTGCGGGATTACTTGTTAAAAGTCATCTCGCTCTTGAAGGAACGCTGCCGTCTCTTGACCGACTTTCCGGCTCTCGGAGACTACTTCTTCAAAGAAGAATTTGACTACGACCCGAAGGGAACCGAAAAGCAATTCGCCGACCCCAAAGCCGCCGACCGCTTGACCAAAGTCATCCACGCCTGGAAAGAACTGGAGCCTTTCACCAATGGAACGACTGAAGATGCCTTGCGGGTGCTTTCCGAACGGGAGGGGGAAAAAGCGGCCGCCTTCATCCATCCCATCCGCCTGGCGATAACCGGTAAGACGATGGGCCCGGCTCTTTTCGACATCGTGGAAGCGCTTGGCCGCGAGCGTGTGGCCGCCCGCCTCTCCCGCGCCGTGGCTTTCATCAAATCCCGCGTAAGTTCTCCCGCATAACAGAATCTTCCTCTCCTTGACTTGTCCCGAGCGTAGTCGACGGAGGGGAGCGGTTCAGGAGGGGGTCAATCCTTGACAACTCCCCCCTGAATTTTAACTTGGGATGCCCACTGGGAGATCGTCCAACGGTAGGACATATGGCTCTGGACCATAGAATCGGGGTTCGAATCCCTGTCTCCCAGCCAATGGTCCAATCCGGGCCCTTTTGAATCGGTTTCGATGAAACCCCGAACCCCAAAACCCAAATTCAAATCCGCCAAGCAATACATTCTTTTCAACAAACCCTACGCCGTCCTTTGCCAGTTTTCCCCTGAAGGGGAAAAACAGACGCTCAAGGATTTTCTTTCCCTTCCCAAAGACATCTATCCGGTGGGGCGGCTGGATTACGAGAGCGAAGGGCTTCTGCTCTTGACCAACGATACCGACGTAAAAAACCAGCTCACCCATCCAAAATTTGGCTGTCCGAAAACCTATCTGGCGCAGGTCGAACGCCTTCCCGCCGAAGAATCGCTGGATAAATTGCGCCGCGGAGTGATGATTGAAGGGGCCAAAACAAAACCGGCCGAAGTGGAATTGTTGAACAAAGAACCGGCTCTTCCGCCCCGCCCGGTTCCGATCCGGTTTCGCAAAAACATTCCAACGGCCTGGCTTAAAGTCACCATCCGGGAGGGAAGAAATCGCCAAGTCCGGAAAATGACCGCGGCCGTGGGCCACCCCACGCTCCGGCTGGTGCGCATCCGGATTGCAAACTTGGAAATGGGGGACCTGCAGCCGGGAGAACAAAGAGCGGTACAGAGAAAAGAAATCTTTTGATGGTAGCTTGATTCATCGGCCCGAATTTCCGTCCAGAACGACCCTTCCGGGCGAGCTTGACGGCCGCACTAACGACAGCAGGCTTGGTTCTGCATTTCAACTACGTTTTCCTGCAAACAGGAAGCTGCAACTTTTGTTTTTCCGATGCAATTGCGACTGGGTATTGGCCTAAGCCGATTAGGTTTGGGAACTTCTGGCGGTAATGTTGAACCGTCCGTTTCCGTGCTAAAATAATTCCCCTTCCCCACACAAATATCGAACGAACCGGTTTGAAGGGCATATAAAAACTGGGGTTGGTTCGTTCGGCGTAGGAATTACCGCCATACGCGGAGGATGGAGGGGCGCACGGTTCTTCAGAGAGGAGAGAGGAAGTTGCACTTCCGCATTTCTGCAATTTTAACAGCTTTGTTTTTGAGTCAGCCCCTTCTCGAACTGTGGGCTGCCCCGCCTCATTCTTCCCTGCAGGAAAAGATCAAGCGCGGCGAAGTGGTCGTGCCCAAACATGATTTGGAAATCAGCCAAAAGGAATTGTCCGAGCTCGGGTTTGACCTTTCCCGCTTCAAACCGAGCGCCCCGTCTGTCGCCGGCCCGTTCCGGATGCTGGTGCTACTCGTAGATTTTTCGGACGAGCGAGCTCAAACGGCACCCGTTTCCTTCGACTCCCTTCTTTTTTCAAAAACCCAAAGCTCCGTCCGCCGCTATTATCTGGAAAATTCGTACGGGGTCTTGGATTTGGTGACCGTTAACTATCCTTCCGCCCTCGGCTGGCGGCGCGCGCCGCAAAGTTCCTCGTACTACGCCGACAGCAACTACGGCCTGGGCAGCTATCCGCAGAACGCGCGCAAGCTGGTGGAGGACGCCGTCGATTTGGCCGACCCGCTGGTGAATTTCGCCGACTACGACAACAATGCAGACGGCTACGTGGACGGCGTCGCCGTGGTTCACGCCGGGCCGGGGGCCGAGTACACCGGAAACTCCAACGACATCTGGTCGCACAAATGGGCCATTACCCCGCGCTTGAAGGATGGCGTGTACGTGTACAGCTACACGATGGAGCCGGAATACTGGATTTCCCCCGGTGACATGACCATCGGGGTCTTTTGCCACGAGTTTGGCCACTTGATCGGCAACCTTCCGGATTTGTACGACCTGGACGGCGGCTCGCAGGGGATCGGCCGCTGGAGCTTGATGGCTGGCGGCACTTGGAACGGTAATATGGGTTCTTCTCCGTCCCATTTCGATGCCTGGTGTAAAATCCGGTTGGGCTTTGCCGCATCCAACGTCGTTTCTTCGGACCGTACCGCCGTTCCCATTCCCAGCGCCGAAAAATCCAAAGCCGGCATTTTCCGGCTCTGGACCGACGGCAGCCAGGGGCCCGAATATTTCCTGGTGGAAAACCGCCAACGAACCGGCTACGACGCCGCCCTGCCTTCCTCCGGCCTTTTAATCTGGCACATTGACGACACCGTTTCCACCACCAACCGGCGCCCTTGGTATCCGCCCAATTCTCCCGCCACCGGACATTATCAAGTGGCCCTGGTTCAAGCCGACAATCTTTACCATCTGGAAAAGAACCTAAACGGCGGCGACGCCGGCGACCCTTTCCCGGGCTCCACGACCAACCGGACTTTCAATTCCGCCTCGCTGCCAAACTCCCTAAGCTACACGGGCCTTCCCTCCTTTGTCCGGGTGGAAAACATCTCCGCTTCCAAGGACACGATGACCGCCGACCTTTTCGTTCGGGGCTCATCCTGTGTCGCCATCAAGGGGGATTTGAATGGCGATGCAGCCTTGACAGCCGCCGACGTGTCGCTTTTGCTAAGTTGTGTTTTTCAGTCGCTGGGAAATTGCAATCTCTGCGTTGCGGACGTGGACTGCGACGGCACGCTGGCGCCCGGGGATCTGGTGCTGCAACTAAACGCCGTGTTTCTGGCGCTACCCTTTCCCTGCTAAAACGACTCCCGTTCCCCGCTCACATTTCTGCTTTTTAAAAACTTCTGATATATTATATTTTTATAACGTATGCAAAGCAAAGCCAAAACGGTGAAGGAGTACTTGAGCGAACTGCCGCCGGATAGGAAGGCGGCCATCTCCGCCGTGCGGGAAGTGATTTTGAAAAACCTGCCGAAAGGTTTCGAGGAAATGATGCAGTACGGAATGATCGGCTATTCCGTTCCCCACAGCGTTTATCCCCCGGGCTACCACTGCGACCCCAAACAGCCCCTGCCGTTTGTGGCGCTCGCTTCGCAGAAAAACCATATGGCCGTATATATGATGAACATCTATATGGATAAGGAAACGGAGAACTGGTTCACGAAGGCGTACAAAGCCACAGGCAAAAAATTGGATATCGGAAAATCCTGCATCCGGTTCAAGAAGCTGGACGATTTGGCGCTGGACGTAATTGGCCAGGCCGTGGGGCGCAAATCGGTGAAAGAATACATTGCGCTGTACGAAAAAAATCGCAAATAAAATCGCGCGATGGCAGTCAAAAACAGTTTGAAAATCCACGCCTTCAAAAAGGCGTCGGACTGGAAAAAGTGGCTGGAAAAAAACCACGCCAAATCCATGGGGATTTGGCTCCGGTTTTTCAAAAAGGGCTCCGGAATTCCCTCGGTGACCTACGCCGAGGCGTTGGACGAGGCGCTCTGCTACGGCTGGATTGACAGCCAGCTCCAGAAATACGACGAGCTCTCCTACCTGCAAAAATTCACCCCCCGCCGGGCCAAAAGCATCTGGTCCAAACGAAATATCGAGCACGTCGCCCGCTTGGTGAAGGAAGGGCGGATGCAGCCTGCCGGCAAAAGGGAAATGGAGGCCGCCCGTACGGACGGCCGCTGGGAAATCGCCTACGACTCCTCCGGCACGATGGAAATGCCCCCCGATTTTTTGAAGGAGATTTCCAAGGACAAGAAGGCCAAAGCGTTTTTCGAGTCACTCAACCGGGCCAATACCTACGCCATCGCCTGGGGGCTGCAGACGGCCAAAAGACCCCAAACCCGTGCCCGGCGGATGAAGGCGCTGTTGGAGATGCTCAAAGCGAGGAAAAAACTTCATTGACGAACCTTTTCATTTAACGGAAATTATAAAGGAACGATGAAAAAACGGAAGCTGGGGAATTCCGGGCTGGAAATCGCCCCTTTGATGTTCGGTGGCAACGTCTTTGGCTGGACGATTGATGAAGCGACTTCTTTTAAGCTGCTCGATGCCTTCGTCGATGCGGGCTTTGACGCCATCGACACGGCCGAGGGGTATTCGAATTGGCACCCCGGCAACAAGGGGGGCGAATCGGAAACCATTATCGGTAAGTGGCTGAAAAAATCGGGAAAACGGGACCGGGTGGTGATTACCACCAAGGTCGGCTGGTGGAACACCCCGGAAGACAACAAGGGGCTGACGAAAGACCGCATTCTACGCTCCGCCGAGGATTCGTTAAAACGCCTGCAGACCGACTACATCGATTTGTACCAGACGCATAAGGACGACCCCGGAAATCCCATTGAGGAACGGCTGGAGGCGTATGTCCAGCTTTTGGCGGAGGGAAAAATCCGCGCCATCGGAGCGTCGAACTATACCGCCGCCCGCCTTTCGGAAGCTTTGCAAAAAAGCCGGGAAAAGCACCTTCCCCGCTACGAGTCCCTTCAACCGCTTTACAATCTCTATTCACGCACGGAGTTCGAAGCCGAGCTCCAGCCGCTTTGCTTGAGAGAAGAAATCGGCGTGATTACCTATTCTTCCCTGGCCAGCGGCTTTCTTTCCGGCAAGTACCGCACGGAAGCCGACTTTTCCAAAAGCTTGCGCGGCTACCGGGTGAAGAAATATCTGAACGACCGCGGTTTTCGCATTCTGTCCGCGGTGGAAAAGGTGGCCAAGGAAAACGGGACGACCCTCGCCGCCGTCGCCTTGGCCTGGCTGCAAACCCGTCCCGCCGTTACCGCCCCGATCGCCAGCGCCACCAGCCTGGCGCAACTGGAAGAGCTGACCTCCTCTATCCGTTTGAAACTGGACTCTGCCTCCCTCGAACTTTTGAACCAGGCTAGCGCGTAACCCCTCAAGCCCCAACTCTAAAAAGCCGATATTTTTATAGGGAAGCGAACGGGCAGCCATTTGCCCGTTCGACAAAGGAGGTTAAAATGAAAAAAATTCTGGTTTTACTCTTGGCGCTTACGGCGGTTTTTGTGCTTAAGGGGGCCACTTTGGCCGAGGCCAAAGCCAAAAAAGTGACCACGATGAAGTTCTCCGGCGTGGTACTCTGGGTAAACCCCATTTTGAACGTGATTGCCCTGAAGGGAAATGACGGCGAGGTGCGCTTCAAAGTCCACGCCACCACCACCTTCAAGCGCAAGGGGAAAGTCGTCCACCTGTCGAAGTTTGAGAAAGGGGACAAAGTTACCATCGCCTACCGCGTCCAGAAAAACACCAAAATCGCCGCCGCGGTTTACTGATTATCCCCGGTTGCCGGATGGAAAATTAAAAGGGCAGGCCACGGCCTGCCCTTGTTTTTTTCTGATTTTTAGAGGTTAGAAGACTACATCCCCGAAGGCCACAGCCAGCCGAAAGTCCCGGCGGTGACGAGGCCGTAAATCAGCCCGTCCAAAGTCATCTTGGCCGAATGGCTCCAGGAACGCTTGAACCAAATGGAGGTCTGCCAGAGCGCCACCGTGTAGCAGAAAAACGCCGTGACCCCGGCAAAGCGGAAAACTTCGAGGTACTCCGCGCCCGGTTCCAAGGCCCGCCCGGCAATGTAGGCCGAAAAAATCCCCACGATTACGCAGTAGATAAACCACTGCACCAAGCTGGGCCCCATTTTGAACACTTCGTTCGGATAGACGGTAAGAAACACGACCGGCCCCTGCTTTAATTTTTCCATAAACGCCGGGTCTTTCATCTGCTTGGGGTCGTTGCAGCGCGGAATCATATACTCCCCGGGCGGAATGGCCAAAGGCCGAATCGCATCCCGCACCTTGTCTTCGTTGGGAACCTGGGGAAAGTCGTTCCGGTGCCACAGGGGGAGCATATGCACCATCCAGCTCGCCAGAAACACTAAAACCGTGGAAACAAGAATCGCCACCCACAACTCCATTATGCCAACCATTAGACCCAGAAGTTAAGCCCCACCCCTTTGCAGGTCAAGGAATTTCTTAAAAAAGTGATAACTGCTTGTCGGACAACAAAATCGGCCAAAAAATTACCCCTTTTAGGACTTCATATCCCTTATTTCTTAAAGATAAAGTAAAGCAGAATGGCCCCGGCCAAAAGCGCCCCCCCGGCCAGCGTGTAGAGCCCCCTGTTTGTCCAAATGGCCAGCATGCTCGAAGCGTAGAAAATCAAAAAGGCCAAATAAATTCCCCATTTCCAAAGCTTTTCCGGGATTTTGAATGCGGCCATCGATTGTGGAAACCGAAAGAAGCTGAAACTACTCTTTTTTCTTCGGCACGGCCTGCGCCTGCATGGCCCGGATTTTGTATTTTTCCAAAAGGATTTGCGCCGCCCGCTTTCCCGCTTCGCCGCCGCTGCGCCAGGACATCAACAAATCATCGATTTCCCCGCGGGATGCAGTCTTCCGGGAGGGCCGCCCCCGACGGTCGGGCTGATTGAAGGCATGTCTTTCTCGCGTTGCGCTGGTTTTTTCCTGATTTTTTTCGGGTTTACTTTCCATCTTTTCTTCCGGTTCTTCGTTCAAGTTTTTACCCCCGGCTCCGTCGCTCGTGGAACAAAAAAGGCCCCCCTTCCGCTCCTTTTGATTCCGTCCGCAAAACTCCTACTCGGTGTGGTATCCCGCTGTACGAACAAGAGCATTAGTCCTTTGCAAACTCCATTCTAATCGGCGGAATGGGGTACCTCGTTAAAACGCCCGCCTTTTAGCCAACCAGCTTGGCCGAAAGGGTCGTATTGACACCCGTGAGCGCCTTGGAGACGATGCATTCTTTCCGGGCGGTTTCGGCCACGGCCAAAAATTTGGCGTCGTCGATTTTCGGGACTTCGGCTTCCGTCATCAGTTCAACCTTGTTTATGTTGAAGATGTCGTTCACCTTTTCCAGAAACACCTTGGCGTCCGTTTTGACGCGCGTCGGCTCAAAGCCGGCCTTGATTAAAGCCGAGGTCAAAGCCATTGAAAAACACCCGGCATGGGCGGCTCCAATCAGCTCTTCGGGGCTGGTATCCCCGTTTCCTTCAAACCGGGATTTGAAGCTGTACGGGCCTTCATAGCCGGCCGTGCCCAGTTTGAGCTTTCCCTTGCCGCCTTTTAAATCGCCTTCCCACATGGCTGACGCTTTGCGTTCCATCATGGCAGGCCTCCTATTCTTCAGTTGTAGTGCGGTTTACTTAAATCGTTGCGTTACAATAAATAATATAAGCTAAAATCGCCGAAAGTCAAGCACAATCATGGCTTATTTTTGTTAATTTCCGCCCCTAAAGCCGCCCGTGATTTGTATTTGCCCAGCACATTTCGCTAATTAAAACTGTGTCGAATCATACAATACGACACATGTCCTAATTGGTGGTAGATAACTTCGTTATTCGCCCCATTTTATGGTAGAGAGCTTTATTGACAACCAATCACATAATTACTAATCTACCTTAGTGAGAATTGAAAATTTTGATTTAAACGAGATTTACAAAAAATTTCCAGACCGAGCTGCGTGTACAGTTTTTTTGGAAAAAATTCGCTGGTCAAATAACCCAATCTGTCCGTATTGCAAGTTAAGGAAGGCGAGCCCCCTACCCAATGAGCTAAGACACCATTGCAATATTTGCAATTCGTCATATAGCGTAACCTCTGGGACAATTTTTCATCGATCTCACCTTCCGTTACAGAAATGGTTTTTTGCCATTTGTCTCGTGCTAAATTCCGGAAAGTTTATTTCTACTCGGCGGTTAGCAAAGTATTTGCGGGTCAATAAAGATACAGCATGGTCGATGATGGTGAAAATAAGACGATTTCTTTTTGAAAACAGAGAGCTACTTTTTGAAATTGCTAAAGTGGCTGAAAACAATGGTGGCGGTACGCTGAACACAGGCAAAAACATTTGGCCAAAAAGATAGGAGACCCTATATGGAAAAAATCAAAAAAGCAACCCATCAAGGGAAACTAAATATTGGGAGCTTTGAACTTAACTGTGCGGTATTAGAGGATGGTACACGTGTTCTGTCAGAACGTAGCATCGCACATGCTTTCGGAATTCGCGGTGGTGGAGCCTATTGGAAAAGAAAAAAGAAAGGCGGCGTTAACTTACCCGAATATCTTTCAGCTGATTACCTTCGACCACACATCGGTGAAAGTCTGATCGAAAAACTAAGAACCCCCATACCTTACCTTTCTATAGCAAACAAGGTATCGAATGGATTGGAAGCAAGTGTTCTTCCTGAAATCTGCGATTTTTGGGTAACATTAGAGAAAAAAGGAATTCTTCAGTCCGAACAAAAGGAAATCGCGGATAAAGCTTACATTTTAATGAGGGGCTTTGCAACCATTGGTATTATTGCGCTTGTCGACGAAGCCACTGGTTATCAAGAAATCAGAGACCGGACTGCTCTACGGCAAATTCTTGATAAGTATTTGTTAAAAGAGTATGCCAAATGGGCAAAAAGATTTCCAGATGAATTTTATCAAAACATGTTTCGTTTGAAAGGTTGGCAATGGAAAGGAATGTCGGTTAATCGCCCAAGTGTTGTAGGAATATATACTAAGGATCTTGTCTATTCAAGATTGGCACCGGGGGTTTTAGCGGAATTGAAAAAACTGAACCCTCCCGATGAGAAGGGTGTCCGCAAACAAAGATTTCATCAATGGCTAACTCCGGACATCGGACATCCAGCACTTGAAAGGCATTTAGCTATCATTATAGCCTTTATGAAGGCTGCACCAAACTGGGGTGCCTTTACTAGGATGGTCTCAAGAGCGTTGCCTAAATTTGGTGAAACATTACCACTTCCCTTCGATGAAATCAACACCAAACCATAAGGTGCAAGCTGACGCATTCTTACCTCTCCCTCTTCCTCCTCGTCTTCGCCTTTGAAACCCTCGTCCTCACTCCACACTTTTCACAAAATCGATAACCGCTTGGTCCACCGTTTCCGGCTGGTCGAACCAAAGACAGACGCGGGAGTTGGAGATGATCTTGGCCAAAATTTTGGGGTTTTTCTCGATGCTCCCTTCCCAGCTTTTGTGGCAGAAAAGCTCCATATAGTTTTGCCCCGGCTCAAAAAAGTTCCCTTCGAGCCCCGGTTTGAGCAATAGCGTGGGGACAGCCACCTTTCCCATCTGGACTGAAATATCCTGCGCGTTGAATTCGCACAAATAGCGAATCCAGACGTGCAATTTGGGAGATGCCGCCTCGCGCCAGAGCCGCAGGCCCCGAACGGGATTGACGGCATAGTCGCCGGGCAGAAAATTGTTGTCGTCCCAGGTCTCCCTTGTCACGGTCTTGAACCACATTGGGGCGGAGTAGCCGTCAACGGAGGCCGCCCGCTTCTCCGGCGTCGCCACGTATTTGGCCAAGGAAGTGTCGGTAAAGAGCATTTTCGCCGCCCCGGCAAGGAGGATGACCCCTTTGATTTTATCCGGATGCTTCATCGCCAGCCGGAGCGCAATCTGCGTCCCGCCGAGCCAATGCCCGACGAGAATTGGGTTTTGAATGTTTTCATCTTTAATCAGTTTTTCAATTCCGGCAAGCGCCCCGTTCGTCCAGGTCTGTTCGCCAAAGCTGGTCTTTTGCGGGGGACACGGCGGCGCCGTCGTCCCGCCGAACCCGGGCAAAGTGACGGCGTACATTTTGTATTGCCCGGCGAATTTTTCAATAAACTCGTCAAATATCCCGCCGCCAAACCCCAGCCCAGGAATCAGAATCAAGGTCACCTTTCCGCTTCCCGCCCGTTTGACGTTTCCCAAACTGCCGAGCGTTGCGGTCTGGTAGCCCGGCGGGTCGATTAAGTTGTTGAGCGTGGAATCCTGCTTCATTATCCGTATGCACTGCTGCCCATAAAGCGCAGGCATGGACGAAACGAGGAAAAGACAGGTCGCGAGGATGATTCCAATTTTCAACCTTCCCAGGAAAGCCGGTTTTTCTTTCAGAATCATCAAGTAACTTCCTCCTATTCCGTTTTTTTCTTTTTCGCCTTCGCCGGTGAAATGTCAATGATAAGCGCGACGACGATTCCTACGATAGGGATGAACGTCCATTCCCCGCCGTACCAATGCTGCACGGCGACATACCAGAGCAAAGTGGTGGGGAGAAAGATGAACCCCAAAATCGGCCAGAGGATGGTATCAAAAACCCCAGTAAACCAGTCGGAAAAAATCCAGAGCAAAATCACGACAATGCGCGGAAAAAAGAACGCGAGTAAAGCGAGAAAGCATCCACAACCCATCCCGGCCTACCTCCTTACCCCGTCGCGGTCTGCCATCGTTCAGGCGATAAACTCACGGCATCAATCTTTAAGAATGAACGTGACCCTCATATGCACCCGGTATTCGACGATTTTTCCGCTGTCATCCAGTTGGACTTCCTGATCCTCTATCCAGGCGGATTTGACGTTTTCGAGCGTTTTATGCGCCCGGGCAACTCCCTCCCGGATGGCGTCATCAAAACTCTTGCTGGAAGACGCCTTGATTTCCGTGACACGTGCGACGGCCATTGGCCACCTCCTTCTTTTGGTAAAATTGGCGCGCCTGAGCCGTCGGACGGACGTCGTCAAGCGCGGCTCTCCTTTGGATTATACCAATAAAAATAAACCTCCACCAATTGCCCGTTCTGCCAGCATACCCCCACCGCCGTTTCAAGATAGCGGCCAGGCCGAGCTTCGTTGACGGAAGTCCACTTGCCGCAATCGGTAATGCTCGCGTAAGAGAACTGGGAGACGAATCCCTAATCCGAACGCCGCCGCCGAAGGCCGCCGGCCGGCGCCACATCGATGATGAGCGCGATGACGATCCCCACGATGGGCACCAGCGTCCACTCCCCGCCGTACCAGTGCTGCACGGCGCTGTACCAGAGCAGAGTCGTGGGCAGAAAGATAAAACCCAAAACCGGCCACAGCATGGTGGTGAACATCCCCGTAAACCAGGTGCTGAAAAACCAGAGCAGCGCCAGAACCAGCCGGGGTGTAATGAGAGCGAAAACCGCGAGAAAACAGCCCATCTTGCCTTACCTCCTTGCCGGATGCATCAACGGCTTGTTGCCGGGCATTGGCACCCGCAAAAAAAGGGCGCCGACCGGTGGTGTCAAGCTTTTTTGCGGCCGAATGGAAAACAAGAGTTGACTTATCGAAAATTTTCCCGTTCCTTCCCCTTGCGCGTACTCTGAAGAAAGGGGCTTGGATGACAGCCCTGACCGGTTCTCATTTAAAGTTTTGGCAAGGATAAATATGGCCAAGGTTTTGGTGGTCGATACAAATGCCACCGAAAGAGGCATGGTTTCGGATATTCTCGTAGCCGAGGGGCATGCGGTGTTTCAGGCCGCCTCGGCCGACCTGGCCCTCCAGCAAGTAGAGGAACACCAGCCCGACGTGGTTTTGACCGATTTGAAAATGCCGGAAAAAGAAGGGCTGGCCCTGGTGGAAAAAATGGCCGCCCGGCCGGAACCTTCGGAAGTAATCGTGCTCACCGCATCCGGCTCCATCCAAACGGCGGTTCAGGCGATGCGCCGGGGGGCCTATGATTATTTGAACAAACCGGTGGAAAAAGACGAGCTTCTCTTGGTGGTGGAACGGGCCGCGGAAAAAAGGGCTTTGCGGCAGGAAAGCCGGCTCTTGAAACAGGAACTGGCCCGAAAATCGGCCACCGGGCTGGTGGCCGAATCGGAGGCGATGCGCAAAATCCTGGAACTGGTGGCCAAAGTGGCCGCCAGCGACGCCACCGTTTTGATTCTGGGAGAATCCGGGACCGGCAAGGAAGTGGTCGCCCGGATGATTCACCAGCAAAGCTCCCGCGAAAAAAAACTGATGCAGGCCATCAACTGTGCCGCCTTTCCGGAAACCTTGTTGGAATCGGAGCTTTTTGGCTATGAGAAGGGGGCCTTCACCGGCGCCCAGGGGAAAAAGATTGGAATAATCGAAGCGGCCTCCGGCAGCACCTTTTTTTTGGATGAGGTCGCGGATATGCCCCTGGGAACGCAGGCCAAGCTGTTGCGGGTTTTGCAGGAGCGAGAAATCCGGCGGCTGGGCGGCATCGCCAGCATCCCGGTGGACATCCGGTTGATAGCCGCCACCAATAAAAATCTGGAAGAAGCGATGAACGCGGGCGCCTTCCGGCAGGATTTGTTTTACCGCTTGAGCGTGATCCCGATAAAAATTCCCCCCCTGCGGGAGCGCCGGGAGGATATTCCGGCCCTCTTGCGGCATTTCATCACCCAATCCGGCCGCCCCAAAATTTTGGAACCCAAAGCGCTTGACCTGCTGACCGAATACGACTGGCCGGGGAACGTGCGCGAACTGCAGTCCATGATAGAACGAATGGCGGTGCTCTCGGGCGGCGACAGAATCCGGGTGGAAGACCTCCCTTTGGATTTGACCGCAAGAAAAAAGCGGGGGGCGGCCCAGTCCTGGGAGCTTCCGGAAAAAGGAATTGATTTGGAAAAATGGGAAAGCACTCTTCTGACCCAAGCCCTGGAAAAATCGAGTGGAGTGATGGCCGCGGCCGCCCGGCTTTTGGGCATCTCCTCCCGTACGTTTCAGTACCGGGCTAAAAAGATTGGTTTAAAAAGCCGTTAAGACGTCAAAATTTTTTCCCCTCGCTCAAAACCTGCTCCATTCAAAATTTTAACAAAGAGACCTTTTGGTCCGGCCGATGCGACCATTTGAGTCCAAGTCCGCTTCGCAAATGATGCCGCCAAGACCTGCGGAATTTCTATTTCAACGTAACCGGTGGTAGGTATGGGGTTGCATTTAAATTTGGACGGGAGATCTTTTACGGCACGCTGCTTGCCTCCTTATGGTTGTGGTTGGATAAAAACCCCCAACCCAAGATAGGAGATTCAAATGAAAGATACCAAAGGTACGGAAACATTAGAAACCCCCGTAGTGAAACGGGAGACGTTTGCCAACTTGAATGACATCAAAGAGCCGGGCATTTATGTGGACACGCGGTCGCCCCGTTTCTTCCGGGCAACCGTCGAAGGAACAACGGTCGCCGGCACCAGCCCCAAGATTCGGGTCAACGAGGATGGGCTTGCCATGGGAGCCAACATCACAAAGAACGGTTCGGACTTCACGGTAGCCCGGGTTTCGTCCGATCCGATGTTGGCGAAAACACAGGTACAGCAACTCTGCAAGGATTTGAACCTTCCCCTTCCGGTATAAGCTGGAAGGCGCAGTTGTAAGTGATAGGATTTGAACGGAAACACAAAACCCTAACAAGATGAAAATTTAAGGAGATTCAAATGAACGACAGCAAAGTAGCAGAAGTCATGGCCACTCCGATCGACAGACGGGTGACGTTTGCCAGCTTGAATGATATCAAGGATCCGGGTGTCTACGTGGACACTCAATTCCCCCGTTATTTCCGGGTGTCGGAAAAAGGTGTAACGCTGGCCGCCGGCGCCGACGGTCACGGTTCGGAATTCACGGTCGCCCGCGTTTCGTCCGATCCGAAGTTGTCAAAAGCACAGGTGCAGAAACTCTGTACCGATAACAAGCTTCCCATTCCGGAATAAGCAGATCGAAAGGGAAGTGATTGGAACCCCCGCCGAAGGGCGGGGGTTTTTTTCTACCACGAGACCCCCACCGCCGTTCCGAGATAAGTGTCGTCCGTTAACTGATTCAAAATAAAATCCGCCGTATCCGAGCGGGAAACGCGCACCGTCCAGATGTAATTGCCGACGTTTGAGCCGTGACGATAGCGTCCCCGCTTTTCCCCGTTGGTCAGCTGCCCCGGCCGCACAATCACCCAGTCCAGCTTGCTTTCCGCAATCAGCCGCTCCTGCCGGGTCTTATCCCAAAAGTAAAACGGAACTACCAGCGGAATGACGAGGAAGGTGTAATAAATCCCCAAAAATCCGGCCGAATCCCCGATGCCGAGCGAGGTCTGGCAGACAAACCGCCGAACCCCCTCTGCCTCCATCGCACGGATGATATTTTTCGTCCCTTCGGAAAGAATACGGGAAGGCCCAAGGTATCGCTTGTGCCCGAGGGCGGAAACCACCGCCTCTTGTCCTTTGACGGCAGATTCGACGGCGGCGTAGTCCAAAACATCCCCCTGCTGGATTTTCAAATTCGTATGTTCAATGCCAAGCTTGGAAGGATCTCGCGCCAAAGCCGTAACCAAATACCCTCGCTCCAGCGCCTGCAAAACGAGCTGCCGCCCCGTGCCGCCGGTAGCTCCTATAATTAGAATTTTCTTGGGTGGGGGACGCTTTTCTCCCGTTTTTCTTGTGGACGAACTCTGCGACCGGAATCCCTTGAGCGCCAGCCCAATCGACAGCGCGATGGAATAAAGAAACCAAATAAAAAGAATTCTCATGCTGCCCTCTTCTTTTTAACCATCCAATAAAAAAACCCGCCGACTCCCCCTGCGATGAAGCCCAAAGGTCCGGTGATGAAAAGACCGAGCATCGGCCCCTGATTGGCGCCGGGGGCGAAAATCATCGGCCCGAAAAACCCGGCGCAAAAAGAGATTCCGCCGATGATAAACGCCCCGTAGATGATGCTCTGTGTCAGCCCGGCATCGGCGGAGGCCGATTTTCTCCAGACGTACCACGCCGCAAAGGCCGCACAACCGAGCGAAATGAAATAGGAAATCCCCAGCTCATGCACGTACGGGATGAGCGACAAAGGCACCCAGTAAATAAAGAAGAAAGCAGCCACAAATACAATGGCGGTAATGACGAAACGAAAAAAGTTGTTCATACCCTCCTCCCTTTCGGCGCGCGACCGGTCTGAATGCAATCCCGAACTAACCGCATTGCAACCGGATGTCAAGCCCGCTTACAAGGCCATATTCGCCCCCGCAATCCACCCCGCCGTCCAGGCGGACTGAAAGTTGAATCCCCCGGTAATGCCGTCGATATCCAGAATCTCCCCGGCCAGATATAGCCCCGGGCAAATCCGGCTCTGCATCGTTTTGAAATCAACTTCCTTCAAGGAAACCCCGCCTGCAGTCACAAATTCTTCCTTGAAGATTCCCTTGCCGGAAACGGCAAAGCGCGCCGCGGTTAGCTCGGCCAAAAGCGAGCTCATCTGCTTTTTGGAAACATTCGTCCAAGTCGTTTCCTCCGGAATTCCTGCCGCGTGGACGAGACGCCCCCAATATCGCGCCGGTATTGAAAACAATTTTTCCGAACCCACCCGTTTCTTCCCGTTTTGCAGCTTGAAATCCGAGAGCTCTTTTGAAATTTCTTCGGCTTTGTATTCCGGCAGAAAATTGATGGTGAGCGTGGCTTGGTAGTTGCACGCTTTTAAAATACGCGCCCCCCAAGCGGAAAGTTTCAAAACCCCCGGCCCGGAAAGCCCCCAATGGGTGATAAGCAAGGGCCCCGTTTGTTCCAAACTTTCTCCTTGACCGTCCGACAAAGTGAGATGAACTTTTTCAAAGCTGATTCCCGCCAGCCCGGCAATACGCGCGTCTTTGATGTTGAAGGTGAAAAGCGACGGCACGCAGGGAATAATGGTATGTCCCAGCGCCGCGGCAAAGCGGTGCCCCGCCGGGCTGCCGCCGGTGGCCAAAAGCGCCCGGTCGAATTTCTCCCGCGTCCCGTTCCCCAATTCAATTTCAAACTCAGGCGCATCCTGCCCGACCGCCGTGATGTTTTTCACTTTCGCGCCAAGGCGGATTTGAACCCCCCGCTTACGGGCGGCGGCAACGAGGCAATCGACGATTGTTCCGGATTTATCCGTGATGGGAAACATCCGCCCGTCTTCCTCCGTTTTCAGCCGCACCCCTTCTTTTTCGAACCACTCCACCGTCTCCCGAGGGCCGAAGCGGGTGAACGGCCCCAAAAGCTCCTTGGTTCCCCGTGGATATCCCCGGACCAATTCCACCGGCTCGAAACAGTGATGGGTCACGTTGCATCTACCCCCGCCGGAAATCTTCACCTTTCGCAGCGGCTGCCCCGCCGCCTCAAAGAGTGTGACTTTTGCGGAAGGATTATGCGTGACGGCCGAAATCGCGCCGAAAAACCCCGCCGCCCCCCCACCAACAATCGCTATCCGCACGGCTTGTCCAACCTCATACCGGCAAGTTAATCCCTTTTTCAAAATCCCCAATCTCTAATCTCCAACCTCCATACTTGTTTGTCCCCCTGTATTCAAGAGGGGCGAGGCCCGAAAAGCCGGAGGGAGTAGTTTTTCACTAACCCCTGATCCCCAATCCCTACCCCTTGCCTTTCTTCGGCACGCCGTTTGATTGCATATTTGATGGCAAAATGTTATTATTTGGCAGAAACCATGAACAGGGAGCCCCGATGACCAAAAAACTGTTACTGCTTGGCGCCGTCTTTCTTCTCTTTACCGCCCTATCCCGCTCGGAGCAAAAGCCCGCTTTCGAACCCGCCCTGCCCCAAAACCCCTCCGGGCAGGTTCTTCTTCCCTTTCAGCCGATGTTGGATTGCACCTCAAACTACAAGCGGGGGGACTTTGACGAGGATGAAATCTGGACAATTCTCGATGCCGGGGCAATGATAAACTGTTTGTTCACCGACCCGGGGGGGCGGCTCTGTTTGCCCTGCATCGTGGACTTGAACTGCGACAACCGTCCTTCGCCGGTGGATTTGGTTCTGCTTTTGCGCTTCATTTGGGAGCCCCCAATTTTTGAAATCAAATGCCCCAATTGAAGACAAAAATATCTTTTCCAAAAAAGGCTTGACGAATCCCCTCCTTTTGTGCATTTTTTGAGTTTAGGCGTTGAATCGGAAGTAGGTTAGAAAGGAAAGTATGCGGCAGGCTGTTCGGTGTCTGGCTCTGATTGCGGCCGGATTTTTATTTGCGCAGTGCAGTAAAAATGGAAAAGTAACACCTCCCACGGGGGAGCCGACCTTGTATGGCACTTCCGTAAAGCTGGACCCGCTCGATTTGCCGGAGCCTCCCGCCGGGATGGTGTATCAGGCCTGGACCTTCCGGCTGGAAAAGTCCGGCGCCACGTATTCCGCCAAATATTACCCCTACCGCAAAATGGACTGGGTCGGCTATCCCTACCGCTTCACCGACCCAACGACCGGCACCGACATCGGCTACATTTTCAAAGCCAGCCCGGACGACAGCAATCTTTTCACCCCCAATTTGACGCTCTGGGTCCGTGCGGACACCATCGCCATGTTTGTGGAACAGGCCCTGCGCGGGCAAAGCCTCAACTTGACCGGGCTGCAGGAGAATTTGCGCCGGATGCAGGGGTTTCTGTTCTCCTTGGAGCCCGCCAATGAAACCGGGCCGGATGCGGCCATCCCGAACCATCCCTTTCTGGCCGCCTACAGCAACGATTCCGGCAAGTTCGAAATGATTTATCCCTACAACTACCGCCATCCCGACTATGTCGTAGAGTACTTTCTGGCCTCCCCCACCGACACGCTGTACTATATCCGCTGCGCCTGCAACGTGACTGATCCAACCCTAATCGAAAACGAGGGGCGGGGAATCTGGTTCGGTCATTTGGACACCACCAAGTTCGACCGGGGCCGCCGGGAAATCGCCCAGCCCGATACGGTTCTGCGCAAGCTCTGCCGGGAGTTGATGCCCGGCTGGCGGTTCGAAGGTTGGGCCGAAAAAGGGGGACAATTGGTCAGCATGGGGCCCTTTACCAGGGGGGACAGCTCCGATTTGGCCAATCCCTATGCCAATATTGAAGATTCCTGCTTTCTGGTTCCCGGCGAGGATTTCTTGAAAAACCCGCCTTCCGCGTTCTCTCAAAACGTTTTGGGGGCGCGGATAATGATTACTCTCGAACCGAACCCCGACCCCGATCCCGCCCAGTTCCCCGTGATTATATTTCAGGATACCATTCCGCCAACGTTCGTTATTGATGACCCGTTGACGGAACAGCCCATCGGGATTTTGCATCTCAACAGAGAAACCGTGAACCGCACCCGTTTCTTACCCAAAATACGGATGACGGTCATTCCCGAATCCCGGCAGTAAATATTCTGAATAGAAGAAGAACCCTCCTCCCCGCCGGTAGGAGGGTTCTTTTTTTGAATGATTTGCCTTTAAGGTGATTGTCCCCTCCTTACAAAGGAGGGGATTAAGGTGAGGTTGCTTTATGTCGCAGCCGGAATGTAGGGGTGGGCCTTCAACTTCACCCTGGGCGAATCTTTGGATTCGCTCCTGTATTTCTGTCCCCCTGTATTTAAGGGGGACGAGGCCGACAGGCCGGAGGGGGTGGTCTTATGTTTCACCAACCATTAATCATTGTTTCTTCCCCTCCTTACAAAGGAGGGGATTAAGGGGAGGTTTCCTGTTTCCGCAACCGGGACTTAGGGGTGAATCTTTAGATTCACCCGGAGTTAACCTGAAACTTAGCCCTGTAATGGTAGCCGCGACTTCAATCGCGACCTTCGCCCCCAATAAGAAAAGCCCTTCCTCCAATGGAGGAAGGGCTTTTCTTGAATCTAAGTTTTCAACAAGGCAAAGACATGGAGACGAACACCTTTTGCAAAAGCAAAATGATATCCACCGGTGAAAGTCCTCCATCGCAATTCACATCCGAAAGTGAAAGCGTGCAAACCCCCGTCCCCAAAAAGATGCAGTTGCACTGCTGGGTAATGTCCACCAGATTGTAAACCCTGTCCCCGTTCAAATCCCCCCGCAGGGCCAGCCCGGGGGTCACCGTCTGGTTCCGCAGAACCGTAAAAGCCCCCTGCCCCGGGACGGAAACGCCCCGCTGGTTGGTTACCGCCAAGTCCAAATCCCCGTCCCCGTTAAAATCCCCCACCGCGGCAAAGCGCGGGTCGATTCCTGCTCCAAATCCTTGCGCGGCGGCAAAAGTGCCATTTCCGTCGTTGGCAAAAAAGGAAATGGCGCTGCGGGCCTTGTCCACGGTTATCAAATCCAAATCCCCGTCCCCGTCAAAATCGGCCGCCACAATATGGTTGGGCCCCGCCCCGGGTAAAAGCCGTTGATTGAAGGTGAAAGTCCCGCTCCCGCTATTTTTGAATACTACCACGGCCGTATCCTCCCGCGAGGCGGTTCCGGCCACCGTCACGGCCAAATCCCCATCCCCGTCTCCGTCCAAATCGGCGGCCACGACAGAGGTCGGGGCGCTGCCGACTTGAAGCGCCGTGCGAACTGGGAAAGTTCCACTCCCGTCGTTGAAAAGCAAACTCACCGAATCCAAAAAGTCATCCGTCCCTTGATCGCAGGAGACCATATCATTGTCTCCATCCCCGTCCAAATCAGCGGGAAAAACAAAAACTGGGCGGAATCCTACAATGTAATTCACGGCCGCCGCAAAGGTGGCGTTACCGTTGTTTTTAAAAACGGAAATGTAATTCACCCCTTGGTTGGCCGTGACCAAATCGATGTCCCCGTCCCCGTCCAGATTAGCCGCCGCAATCCAAAAAGGTGCGCTGCCCCCTCCCGTGGAATAGGTTGAGTCGACGGCATAACCACCTGTGCCATTGTTTTTGTAAACGGCTATGTTGTTGCTCCCTTGATTGGCTATGGCAAAATCCAAATCCCCGTCCCCATCCAAATCGGCCAGCACAATGGCGCGTGGTCCAAACCAGTTCCTTGGAGAGGGTGGTGGGAAATACCAATCGGCGCAGCAAACAGGATTGGGAAAGGAACCCGACCCGTCATTTCGATGTATGGTTACATCATGGATCCCCTGATTGGCGATGGCCAAATCAATATCCCCGTCTCCGTCCACATTTCCCGCTGCAATTCCGAAAGGAATGTTTCCTTGAACGTTTAGATCCCCCGCCAAAAATTCAGTTCCCACCTCAAAGTTTCCGTCCCCCTTGTTTTTCAGAACGGCAAACGAGTTGCCCGGATTGCTCGGAGGTTTTCCCAAGCTGACTACCGCCACGTCAAAATCCCCGTCCCCGTCATAATCCCCGCCGCTCACTACCGAGGGGGGATTGTTGGGGGTCAAAAAGTCCACCTTGGGGGCAAAGGTGCCGTTGCCGTTATTTTTCAAAACCGAAATGGTCCCATCCTCCTGATTGGCGGATATGATATCCTGATCCCCGTCCCCATCCACGTCGGCGGCGGCAATCGAGCGGCATCCATACCCCACCGTATAGCGCTCCGGCCGGCTAAAGGCCGGATTGGCGTCAAATGTTCCGTCCTGCCGGTTCAGGAAAACACAAACCACGTTCTTGTTGGCAACCGCCGAAAAAATGCTCGAAGAACAGGCCACGGCCAAATCCAAAAAATTATCGTTGTTGAAATCGGCAGCCAAAATTTTATAAGGGTTTAATATGGTATCCAAAAAGGTGAGATTCGGGTTGGCGATTTTGTACAAAACCCGCGCGCTGTCATCGATGGCGCCGTTTCCTTCATTCTCAAACAACACGAACCCGTTGAACCCCAACTGCGCGCGCCGGAAAGGATCAGCGGCCACGGATACAGCGATGTCGTTGTCCCCGTCGTTGTCCATGTCGAAAAGCTCGATGGAGCGGGGCTCAATTCCCACCACCTTCACACTTTCCGCCGGATAGGCCGCCGAACCCCGGTTTTTATAAATCGAAACGGTCCCTTCCGTCCGGTTGACGGCCAAAAGCTCCGGAAACCCGTCCCCGTCCAAAAACCCGGCCGTAACGTCGTAGGTTTCGTCCCCGGCCCTGCACTCGATGGGAAGTTCGAACCCGTTTCCCCCTCCCTTGTTCCGGAAAAAATTCACTTTATCCGTGGGGTCGTGGGCGGTCATGATTTCCAAATCCCCGTCCCCGTCCAAATCAAACACATCGATGGCGCGCACCTGGCCGGAATTCTGCGCGGGGTGAAGGGTATGGCGAAGCGTAAAGAACCCTTGCCCGTTGTTCTCCATCACGATTACAGTGTGCACGCCAGCCCGTCCCATATAGTGGCCAATGACCAAATCCAAATCCCCGTCATTGTCCATATCGGCCGATTGAACGCAGGTGGGGGCTTTGTCGATGGAATAGGTTATCCAGCTGTCAAAAAGCTGCTGGGCATTCAGAATTGCGGAAGCAAACAGAACGGCCAAAAATGCAAATAAAACCGGTCGCACGAACTTCATCGGGGACTGCTCCTTTTTCCGTTTAAGAAAATCCATTTTTCGCTCCAAAACTTCCAATAAAACAAGCTTTTCCCTCCCCTGTCAAGCATTAAAATCCTCCCCCTGCCCGCTTTCCGGTCTTTTAAACGCATTTTCCCGCTTTTATTGAAACAAAAATCGTGCCGAACGTTTTCCTCCCGACCTTGAGCCCAACCGACCACTCCTCAATGCCTTCCCCCTTACCTTTGAAAACGTCCCTCTCCAACCGGCGAATTTCCGCTGTTTTCCGCCCCAAAACGGCGGAAATTCCGCCCGGCGGCGCTAATCCTCCGGCTCGTAAACAAGCGAAACGACAAGCCGTCCCACCTGTTCCAAACTTTTTGGGCTGCAAACCTCCGGCCGGTCGCCAAGCGTGTGCCAGTGCGGAAAATCAAAATCAATCAAATCAACCACCGGCAGCCCGATTTCCAAAAGCGGCAGGTGGTCATCCAAAACGGCGTGGCGCACTTCCGGAATGAAACCCGGAAGCCCCAGCTTCTTGGCGCGCGCAAAAACTTTTTGCACCACCCCGGAGGCAAAATGATTGGAATATTCCTCCTGGTAAATGTTCAAACCGGAATCCCCCACCATGTCCAAAAGGATTCCAAACTCGCACCAGTACTCGCCGGCATTTTTGGCGAAATATTTGGAGCCCAAAAGATACTGCGCGAGGACTCCTTCCGGCCCGTAATCCTCCCCGTCGAAAAAAACCAAATCCACGCCGACTCCCGGATCGCTTTTCGCCAAAAGCCCGGCGAGTTGCAGCAAAACGGCCACCCCCGAACCGCCGTCGTTGGCCCCCAAAATCGGCCGCTTGCGCAGCGCCGGATCCCTTTCCTGGTCGGCATACGGCCGGCTGTCCCAGTGCGTGCAGAGCAAAATCCGCCTCTTCCGCTCCGGCTGAAAGGCAGCGATGATGTTAACCAAATGAAGCGTATCTTCTTTCAAACTGTCATAATAGGTGAAATTCTGCCGCCGGACGGAGAAGGGAAGCTTTTCCAGCCGCGAAGCAATGAACTCCGAGGCTTTTTTGTGTCCTTCCGAGCCCGGGTTGCGCGGCCCCAGTTGGCAAAAATCGAGCAGAATTTGATACGATTCCGCCCCGGAAAAAACGGGCGGCGATCCCGGCCCGCAGGCGGAAATGGCGAGAAGAAAAAAGAAAAGGGCGGACGTGCTGCGCACCGTCCGAAGATGGGAAATTAAAATTTCAAGTCAACCGAAAAGGTGGCCGCCCGTATTTTGTTCGTCTTTTTGTCGATTTTGTTTTTCTGGTCGGTCCACTGCAGCGAAAAGCCGCCGTCCACCTGTGTGGAAAAGCTGTAGGTGAAGGAGGGGTTGATGGAAAGGGTGGCCATGTCGGTGGAAACGCCGCTTTTGCCGGGTTCAGGATTCGGATCCCGGGTCACGCGGTGGGTGTATTGCAACGACAGGTTGGTGTTCAAGCTGGAGGAAAGCCGGATCCCCCGCAAAAGCGGCAGCCGGATGCCGCGCGGTGCGATGAAGCTGTAGCGGGTGGTAAGCATAAATCCTTTTTCCGAGGTCTGGGAGGTCCGGAAAACCGTGCCCCCCTCGCGCGTTTTCGTTTCCTGCAGGCTTTTCCGGTAGCTGAAATTGGTCGAAAGCCCGCGGAAAAAAGTGGCCGAGAGGGAGATGAGCGGGTTGTGGTTTTTGGCCGTGCTTTTGTTCAAAGCCAGCCCGCTGCGCGTGTCGTAACTCGTGGCGGTCTGCCTTTGGTAATTGGAGGAGATGTTTCCGGCCGGCAGAATTTTCTTCAAAAATCCCATCCGCCGCTCCAGCCCGGACACGCTGAAGGTCAAGTCGGGAAAGGTCTCCCCAATCTGCTTGCTGGAGCCGGTGGAAATGTTTCCCAGAACGATGTTTTTGGTGTAGCGGCTGTTTACCCGGATTCCCGAACCCACATTCAGGCCGGAACCGGCCGTGTAGTTGTCTGCCTCCCGCCGACTGTTGGAGGCGCTGGAAATCCCCACCTCCCCCGGATCGGTGACCAGCCCGAACTGGAAGGCCAGCCCCGGCCGGTTTCTCAAACCCTGCCGGCTGATGTTGTCGGTATGGTTGTAGGTGAACTGCACCGGCTCTATTCGGTCGGCCAGCTTGCGCACAAAATTAAGTCCGCCGGAGAGGAAAAATACTCCCCCTCCTCCCTTCTCTTTGGCCAAAGCGGGAGGTGGAGTTGCTTTTTTAGCCGAATCCCCCGGGGTAAATCCCAATCCTGGCCGGGCGCTGTCCGCCGCCCCTCCGCCGAGCGAATCGCCGCCGGGTCTGGAAACCAAGATTGGCGGAACGGCGACCGGAGATGCGGGGGCTGGAGCCGCCGTATCCTGTTTGGCCGGCCCCAGCCGGGGAAGAACGAATCCAAAGGCCGGCACCGGCAGGGGGACGAACCGGTTCATGCTCTCGCGGAAACGGACCTCCGCCGGAATCGAATCCAAGGCCGCCCGCTCCCGGGCCCGGGCCTCTGCGGCGGCGCGGACCAAGCTGTCCGCAATCCGCGCCGAATCCAAAGGCCAGCGCTCCGCTTTCTTCTTTTCCTCCTCCAATCTCTTTTTCTCTTCCTCTTTGGCTTTTCTTTCCGCCTCTTTTTTCTCCTGTTCGGCTCGTTGGCGCGCCACGGCGGCGGCGGAGGGGCCTTTGGGCTTTCCCAAAAGCCGGGTCAAACTGAAGTTCACGTTGGCGCCGTAGCCGCTGGAGCCGTCAATCCGGCGGGTGCCTCCCAACGCCCCCAACCCCACCACCAACGCTTCGCTGTAGCTGGAGGAAAAGGTGAACCGCGTGTCGGCGAAGGGTAGCAGCCCGGGATTGTAGGCCGTGCGGAAATCCTGCCGCCGCTCCACTTCTAGCCCCAGCTTGAACTTTTTCGGGCTGAAGGAAAACGCCAAATTGTCCGGGTTGGAAATGTCCCGCCGGGTGCTGAAGGTGTAGTCGGCCGAAAGGTTGGGAAAGATGCGGAAACCGGCCGTGCCCCGCCCGCGGAAATCCCGGATGTAGGAAACGGTGGGGCGGTTAAAGCCGTCGTTTAGAATTGTGGTGGACAATGACCGCGAAACGTCCCCGCTGAAATTCAAGGTGGCCGGCAGCGGGGAAAACTGGGTCCGCTCCAGTTTTTTCAAAAGCCAGAAGGAGGGCAAAAAGCCGAGCGGCTTGAAGCCGAACGCTTTCTTGGGGGAAAGGTCGTACCCCAAGGAGGCCGTGTAGGCGCGCTGCTCGGAAAGCCGGACAAAGGGATCGGAGCTTCGGGCATAGCTGTAGGAAAAGGAGCCGGTCATCCGGTTGAAGGTCTGGTTCCAAAGCCAGTTCTTGGTATCCCGTTTCAAGCTCGGGGTGACGGAAAATCCCCGCCGCAGCTGCTCGGAGCGCTCCGCTTCGGCAAACTCGCTGGTCAAAATGATGTCAGAGCCGGTGCGCAGCCGCGGGGTGGAGCGGCTGCGGCTCCAGTTGATGGAAATGGGCAAAGCGGTTAAGCCCAAAAACTTCGGCAGGAGTTTATGTCCTTGAAAGCTGCCGGAAAAACTCAAAAGCTCGTTGGTGGCCGCCGTGCGGTTGTAGGACAATGTCCCGCTTTCGCTGCCGGTCAAATTGCGGAAGGTCGCCCCCACCCGGCTGGCTTCCACGTTGATGGTTCCCAAGTCCGAAAGCTGCGTTTGCAAATGCAGCCGCCCCGCCGTCCCGGCCTCCCGGCGCACATCGGTCAAGAGCAGCTCGTCCGTCCAAACCTCGCCGGAGGCGGGCCGGGTGGAATCGAGGTTTTCCACCCCCATCACGTACCAGCGCACCGCGGCCAGGTTCGGGTTCCCCCGCACACGGTAATTCCCGTCTGTGGTGTCCTGCACCACACTGGTGGGGCGCGGACTTTTGATGAGCAGATTTTTCAAGTTCGTCAGCCGGTTGAAATCCAACTCCACAAAATTTTCCAAATGCCAGCCCGGCTTCAAAAGCACCCGGTACTCATAGAAATTATTCGGGTCGTTTTGCGTGCCGGAGCCGAAGCGCAGGAAAAATAGAAGCGAATCGGAAAGGTTGTCCCCCAAAATCCCAATTTGTCGGTCCCCGTGCACCAGCATTTTCATATTCCGGTAGCCGGAGTAATCCTCCACTCCGGCCAAAAGCACCCGCTGCAAAAGCCCCTGGTTTTGCGGGGCGATGTTTTCATAGGTCAAAACCAGCGATTGCTCCCGCTCGTACAGTTTCGTCGTTTTGTTCAATACTTCTCCCACTCCCGGCGGCGGATCATTCCGGTAGAGCTCGTGCTCCTGCGAATTGATGACCGAAACCCGCACCTTCTGGCTGTCCGGTGCCCGGTTCATCGAGTCGTCAAAAACCCCCAGCTCCTTCCAGCGGTTCCCCACCAGCTCCAAGCTGGCGAAAATGATGCGGGAAGTGTCCTTTCCTTCCAGCCAGAGGCGCACAAACTGAATGTTGCTCCAGGAGGGGCTGCCGCCCACCGTTTTCACCACGCTTGTGTCCTTGATGGGAATCCGTATCAGCCGCCAGTAAATCAACCGGTTTATTCCCGGATGTTTCTCTATTTCGCCCGTGCTGCGTTCCCAATCATTGACGTGATAAGATCCCGGCACCATGAATTTCGTGGTGTCGTTCAAATCCACAGAGAAAGAAAAGTAGTTATCCTCTCCCCCCAAACTGCCGTCGTCGTTCAAGTCCTCCTTGTCCGGTTTTGAAATCCATTCCGGGTCGGCGTTGTTTTTCTCCGTTCCGTTTATGCTGTCAATGGAAATCCCCCAGTTGTCATCGCTCGAATCAGGGTCCGGTCTCCCATCCAGCCCCACGTCCTGCGCGTCCGGAATCGTTCCAATCCTGCCCGGGTCCTCGGTCTCGGGATTTCCACCATCGCCGTCGATATCTTCACTTATCTGCCCAAAATCAAAACGCAGCTTGGGCGCCGTGGTGCTTTCTTCCAACCCCACCCAGAATTCCAAAAGCCTGGTTTCTTCGTGGTTCTGCGTGCCGATGCCCATCCAGCGCATCATTCCCGCCCAGCTCGTGGTATCCAAAACACCGGTGGAGTCCGTTTTCGGGAAGTAATGCAGTTCCAAAACGTCAAGCGGCTCTCCCCCGGCCGCCACAGAACGGTCGGGAAAGACCTCCAAAACACGAAAACGCTGGACGGCCAAGTTGTTGTTTCGCGGGTCTTTGATTTTGTTATCCGGTACATACCAAGCCAGCCGTCCGCGGGTGGTCTGGTCCTTACCAAGCGGGGCTGAAGATTTGGTCCAATTGGTTCGCCGGAGTCCCAAGCTCAAAAAATCCCGGCTTCCTTCAAAATCGTCGATATACGCCTTCCCCAGCGTGTTCGGGTTCGGCATGCTCCGGGCGATCTCCCCATCCAATTGAAAGGCGGAAGGGGCCACAGCACTTACCCCCGGCAGTTTGTCCAAAAGCTTGGTGACCAGATTGCTCTGACCGGTATAGGCAAAATCGGCGTCCAAAAGCAGGGCGCGGGAGGGCTCCTCCCCGATGCGCGGCTTCTGGTCGATGGTGGAGGCGCTGCGATAAAGCACTGTGGAGCCGAGCTTGAACTGTTCCGAGCTGGCATATTCCGTTCGCAGCCCGAAAAGATTTTTCTTCTGCGAGGATAAGAACGGCTGGTATTCGTAGTTGATTTGCACGTCGGCATTCGGGTCTTTCACCTGTGAATTGTAAAAGACGATGCTGCCGAGCTGGTAGTCGATGCGGTAATCCTGGTCCCGTATCAGCTTCTGCCCGTTTAGCCGCACGTCCTCCGACCCTTCCAAAATGTCCACCTGCCCCAAGGAAAACTCCGTGCGCAACGCTTTGGTGGATATTTCGAGGTAATACTGGGGCAAGGTCTGATTCCACAAATTAGAATTGTAAATGTTTGGATTCTTCACCTTCAAAAACCCTGTCGAATCCCCTACCCCTCTGAAATTCAGGGTGGGATTGAAAGGATAGCGGTCGGGGAAAATGATATGCCCCAGCTCTTCCTGAACAATGGAGTAATTGTAATCCAAATCGATAAGGCCATCGGGTCTCTTTTCTGTGGTTCCGTTCTTGACTTGGTCCAGCCCCAAGAGTTCGATATATCGAACCCCTCCCGCCCCGGCTTCCCCTTGAAAATCCTTCCGGCTCGGGTTGTCCGCCGTGCTTATGTCCCCTTCATAAATTTTCACCCCGAATCCGTCCCGTTGGACCGGCTTATCCCGCAGGTCATACACGTTTTTCCATTCGTAGTAGTAGCTGACGTACTGGGGGTTTGAACTGCCCTGCTTGAGCAATTTCAAAACGTATCGTTTGTTTTTGAAATATTGGCAATCCGCTCCAGGAGGACAGTACTCGTATCCAATGGTGTCCACACGTCCCGTCGCGCCGCGGTAAACCTGCATAGAATACCCTATTTTGTCCGCGGCGCTCCAGGGATAATTAAAAACCACGTAAAAGGAGTCGCGGTTTAAACGATATTGGTCACGGGATATTGGGTCAAAGTAAGCTTCAACCGGCGGCTCACTTTTCGGATTGGTTAGGGTATCCGCCGTATCCAGCGGGTTGAGAAAACAGAGACCCTTCGGAAATTGGCTTTCACCGGCGTTATTGGAACTATAAATATCCGCCTTAAAAAATATCGGGTCACCAACAATGCTGTCCAGCCCAACCACAAATTCATCCGTGAAAGGCGGCATTCCACCGCTCGAATCCGGTTTTGCAATCGCCTTTTTCCCCAAATCAAAGTAGGTATAGCGCAGGTAATTCTTGTCCGCAAGCCGCACGGTAGTCGCTTCTTTCCCCGCCCGGAAGGATTTCGACTGGGAAGACCCCTTCTGCTGGCTGGCGATGGTGGTCCAGTTGAACCCCCCCATCTTCCCCTGCGCCTTCACCCCAAAAAGCCCCTGCACGTTTTGCGAAAACCCGGCGTAGCGCGTCCCCCCGAGCGAGAGATTGGTGTTTCCCGCTTCGATCGCCTGCACCAAGTCGTCATCCTCCCCCTTGTAGCGGATTTGAATCCGGTCGGACAAATCGACCCGCTGGTTGTACTGGTTGGCGCTTTTGTCCGTCTTCATGTTGACAAAAAGCTTGGAGCCGACGTTGCCGGTGATGTACATATTGTATTCCTGCAGGGTCTGGAAACTGGGGGTTCCCTGCCGGAGGACGCCGGTGCCGGAGCTCACCCCGGTGGTGTAGTTTTTGTCCAGTTTGAAAAGCACCTTGTAGTTGCCGGTAACCGAAAGCCCCGGCCCCCCTTCCCCCACCAAGCTGGTCAAGGCCTTTGGAAATTTGACCGGGATGTCAAAGTTCAAAAACCCCTTCCCCCCTTTCCCTAAAGCGGCGGCCGATTTCCCCACGGATGCCTTTTTGGCGGCCGACCAGTCCGAGCGCCCGCGGGTCTCGCTGCGCGCCAGGGCCGCATCCGAAAGGCCGAAAACCCGGTAATGCCCGTTTCGGTTCAGTTCGTCGTTGTTGAAGTAGTACGACCGGATGATCAGTTGCCCGTTTTCATCGTCAACGTCATGATAGTAGCGCATATAGTTGGGGGCCGGCAGCCAGGCAAGTTCTTCCTGCCCGAGCGCCAGCCCCTGGCGGGTGGAATCGCAAAAAAGCCGGCACTCGTTGCCGTCCAGCAAATCCAGTTTAAGTCCTTGGGAAAAACAAAGGGTGGGAAAAACAAAAATAGCCAAAGCCATGGCGGCTTGGGCTTTCCAATTTTTTCTACAACAATAGTTTTTCATTACCCGCTGCGTACTACAACGCGTTACCTATCTACCTATAGTCAGTACCTCCTTTGTTAAGAGTTATTCCAAATGCCGTTCCGCCCTTTTCCCCTCCGGACGGGCCCGGTCTGTCACACCCCATAATCTAACTACGATACGCCCAAAGTCAAGCTTTTGTTGGGGTTAAACCGGGCTTGGCGGGGCTTCGCCCGGCCGGTGAAACTATGCCTGTTTTCGCCCCGAGCCGTCCACGTAGCGGATTTCCTCTTCGAGGGTGATGCCAAACTCGTCGAATACCTTTTGCCGCATCAAGTTCGCCAGCCGGCGGATGTCGGCAAAGCGCGCCCCGCCGTAATTGACGATGATGTTGGCATGCTTGAAGTAAACCCCCGCCTGCCCGATGCGCAGATTCTTGGCGCCGACTTTATCCAAAAGAATCCCGGCCGCCAGCTTGCCGTACGGCTCCCCCGCTTTTTCGATGTTTTTGAAAAAACTCCCTGCGCAAGGCCAGTCGTGGGGCGGATGCTTTTCCGCCCGCAAAGTTAGAATCTCTTTCATCTTTTGCCACAACGCTTCTTTATCTCCCGGCTTGAATTTCAACTTGACCGAAAGCAGAATGTCACCGGATTCCTTGAGATAAGAATGCCGGTAGCGGAATTTGAAATAATCATTGCCGACTGTTTCAATCGTATTGGCCGGAGTCAAAACAATGCCGCTTTCCAAAATGTCGCTAATGGAATAACCAAACGCCCCGGCATTGCCGAAAACCGCCCCGCCAACCGAGCCGGGAATCCCGGCCAAACTTTCCAGCCCCGCCCAGCCGCGGTTGCCCGCTTCCTGAACCAAACTCCAAAGCGAAAGCCCTCCTTCACAGCCGAGCGTTAAATCATCCGCTACTAAATTGCAAGCGGTGTAGCGGATTACGAGACCGGAAAGCCCGGCATCACTTATAACCAGATTGCTTCCCCCCGCCATCACAAAGTACGGAACGCCAATCTCCCGCGCGGCGATGACCGCTTCCACCAATTTTTGCGAAGTGTCCGCCTCAATGAAAAGCTCCGCCGGTCCCCCCACTTTCATCGCGGTGTGCGGGTACAAAAGCTCCCCCGCCTTGGCCTGTTTCAGCCGGACCTTCAATTCGGCGATTCCCCCACGCACGTTTGCAACTTTAGGAACTGTTTTAGTCAGAATAATTTTTTTCCCTTCTCTCCTTAAAGATATCGGCGAAATTCACCCGCTCCCCTATCCGAACTTCCATTCCAGATTCTCCAGCCGCCTCACGGTCAAAACCTCAAACAGCCAGACCAGAAAGAAGGCAACCGCACCGTAAATTATACCCGCCAGCGGAAGAACCACCGCAAACGGCAAGAACCTTTGCGCAACGAACCCCACCCCCAAAAGCCCGGCCCACAGCCCTCCGTAAAGGAGGATTATCCCGGCCAAAGCGAACCCGCCTCCGGTGGTCACCATACGGTTTGGTTTGTCCCAGTCCCAGCGGGCAAAAACCGTCCCAATCCAGAGCCCGACGGCCCCCGCCGAGGCGGCAATGAAAAAGGAAAGCCACAACCCCAAAAAGAACTGTTTTATCCCAAGCGAAAAAAAGACCGTCAAGAGTATTGCGGCGACCCATAACTCCACGAGCGTGCAGAGCGAGGCGAAAGTTAGTTTGGCCCGGACATAGGTCGTCTTGGAAAGCGGCAAAACCAGAATCTGGTTCATCGCCAGCCGCTCCCAGGGAAGAGCCCGCAGCCCGTTCTGCAAAGCCACTGTCCCCGCGATAAAGGTGACAAAAAACGGTAAAATCTGGCCCATCTCCTCCCCCCCTTTATGCCGGGTGGACATGATCAAAGGAACCACCACCATCATCGCCGGCAAAAGCAGGGCGGTTATGATTTGATTCCAATCCCGCTTGAGCGTCTGCCAGTCCTTTTTCACAACGCCCCAAAACGGGGAAAAGAATTTTTCCTCGGCAACAACCGCTTTTTCAAGTGAAACGGGCCTCTTTTTTACTTTGGGAGAAACGGTAAGCCAGCCCCGCTCGTAAATTTTTTCTGCGGAGAAAACAACCAGGCCGAAAAGTATGGCCGCGCTGCCCAAAAGAAGCAAAAAGTAAAACCCGTTCCCCCCCTGTCCGGCGGCCCACAAAAGCCCCTCCTTGGCCCAGGCCGACGGGAAATAGGCGAGCGTCCCGGAAAGCAGCCGTTCCCCCATCTCCAAAAGCGGCTTCCAGTTTTCCGGCCGGTTCCAAGCTTCCCACTCCGAGGGATTGCGGAAATGTATATCCCCCACAAAAAGCTGCATCCCCAAGGCGAAGGCGACCGCCAAAAGCGCCCCCGCCGCGGTCATTATTTCCTTGGCCCGGTGGCGGGGCAAAATCCGAGCTAAAAAAGAAGACAGTACAAACCCGAAGCAGGAACCCCAAACCAAAAGTGCCGCCAGAATCAAGAACGCCGCAAGATAAAAGTAAAACGGCGCACCGTAACCGACGCCGTAGCCGATTAAAAAAGGCAAAAATAAAAGGGGCAGAAAGGCGAACGAAAGCGCCAGCGATTCGATCAATTTGGCGGCAAATACCGTCCGGGGTGAAAGGGGTAGCGAGAACAAAAACTCCAAATCGCCGGATAAAAACAAACTGAATACGGCCGAGCTGGCCGTGGAAATAAAAAAGAAAAGCAGAATGCCCGAGAAGGAAAAAAACAAAACGATTTCCGAAACCACACCGCCCCATTCCGGGCGCGCCGCCAGCGCCCGGAAAAGCCCGTACCCGCTGCCAAAGCTGACCGCGCAAAAAACGCCGATGCCGAAAAGGGCCAAAAGCCCCAAGAGCCGGTATCCCCAATTGACCCGCCAGACCGTGTTCCACAAAAGACGCAGCCGTGCCGCCAAGAGAAGCCGAAGCATCAGCCATTCTCCTTCAGGAACTTCAAAAGCTCTTTTTCCTCCCGACCGCCCGTCAATTCCAAAAAGAGGTCCTCCAGGCTTTCCCCTTCCTTGCCCCTCTTCGACTTTAATTCCTCGGCAGCGCCAATGGCCACAAGTTCCCCCTTGTTGATGATTCCCACCCGGTCGCACATCCGCTCCGCCACTTCCAAAATGTGGGTGGAAAGAAAAATGGTGGCTCCCCGTTTGGCGTATTCTCGGAAAAGGTCTTTCAAAATCCGCGCCGAGCGGGGGTCCAGCCCGACCAGCGGTTCGTCCAAAAGCAGAACCTTCGGCTCGTGCAGAAAAGCGGCCGCCAGGGCCACTTTTTGCTTGGTACCGTGGGAAAGGGATTCGATGAGTTCACGCCGCTTGTCGGCGAACCCGAAAAGCTCCAAAAAATTGCCGATCCCCTCCTGGCAGGCCATGGAATCCATCCGGAAAACGGCGCCGATGAATTTCAAAAACTCCTCCACGGTGAGCTTGCCGTAGAGCTGCGGCTGGTCCGGCACGTAAGCCATAATCTTTTTGGCTTCCACTGGATTTTTAACGATGTCAAATCCGCCGACCGTCACCCGCCCGGAAGAGGGGCGCAAAAGCCCTGTTATGAGTTTGATGGTGGTGGTCTTGCCGGCCCCGTTCGGCCCCAAAAAGCCGAAAATTTCGCCGGGATTGGTTTTGAGGTTTAAGTCGACGACTGCGCGGAGCGCGCCGAAGTTTTTTCCGAGATGAAAGGTCTCTATCAACGGGGTTTACGCCGTCTTTTTTTCTGAAAGCCGGACGGCGATGGCCAAATCGTGCAAAGCGTCGGATAAATCGGCATCCACCTTTTTCAAAAGGCGCTGCAAATCGTAATCGTGGATGTGGGGAATCAACTCCCGGATTTCCCGCGCCACCTTCTCCGTGTTGGTAACGATTTCTTTCAGCTTCAGCTCGGCGGACATAATCAGCTCGTCTCCAGAAAGGTAAGGGTTTTCCCCCACCGGCGCAACAAATGCTGAAAGCGGGACACCGGCTCCTTTTTCTCGAACAAAACCTCCTCCGCTTTCTTGCGCGCCCGGTGTATGAGCTCCAAATCATCCAGCCGGGCAATTTTCAAATCCGGGAAGCCATGCTGCCGCAGTCCCAAAAATTCCCCCGGCCCGCGCAGCTCCAAATCCAGCTCGGCGATTTTGAACCCGTCCCGTTCCTTGGTCAAGGCCTCAAGGCGGGCTTTGGCCGAAGCCGAGATATTTGCAGGTGAAATCAATATGCAATACGATTTCTCCGTCCCTCGGCCCACCCGCCCGCGAAGTTGATGCAATTGCGCCAAGCCGAATCGCTGGGCTTCCTCCACGATCATCAACGTGGCGTTCGGCACGTCCAGTCCCACTTCGACGACGCTGGTAGCCACCAGAAGCTTCAGCTTCCCGGACGAAAACCCCTCCATCACTTTCAACTTCTCGTTTCCTTTAAGCTTCCCGTGCAGAAGCCCGACCGAAAAGTCGGAAAAGATTTTTGTAAGATTTTCGTATTCTGCTTTGGCCGCCTTCAAGTCACTTTTTTCTGATTCTTCAATCACCGGATACACCACGTAGGCCTGCCGCCCTTTCGCCAGCTCCCCTTTGACGAAATTCCAAATCTCCGGCTTCTTCTCCTCCGTCCGATACGCCGTGGTGCTGGCCGCCCTTCCCGCTGGCATCTCCCGGATGACAGACATATCCAAATCCCCGTAGGCGGTCAAGGCCAGTGAGCGCGGAATCGGCGTGGCGGTCATCGCCAAAAGTTCTGCCTCCCTTCCCTTCCGCTTCAAAAGCCCCCGCTGCGAAACGCCGAACCGGTGCTGCTCATCCACCACCACCAGCGCCAACTCCTTGAATTCCACCGTCGGCTCGAGTAGCGCGTGTGTGCCGACGGCCAATTTCAATTCACCGGAGGCCAGCCCCGCCAAAAGTCTCTCCCGTTGGGCGTTCTTAACCGAGCCGGTCAAAAGCCCCACTTCTATTCCCAATTTGGAATACCAAGTCGAAAGCGTCCGGAAATGCTGCTCCGCCAAAACCTCCGTGGGTGCCATCAAAACGGCCTGATAGCCGTTCTCCACGGCGAAGGCCATGGTGGCGGCCGCCACCGCCGTCTTTCCGGAACCCACGTCCCCCTGCAAAAGCCGGCTCATCGGGTAGGGAGACAAAATGTCGGTGAAGATTTCCGCCAAGGCCTGGTTCTGCGCCGCCGTCAGCTTGAACGGCAGGACGGAATAGAATTTCTCCACCAATTCCCCGGGCGGCCGAAAGGTCCGCTCTTTCGGATGCAGGCGCAACTTACGCTTGCGCCCAAGCAGCACCAGCTCCAGGGCGAAAAGCTCGTCAAACGCCAGCCGGTTCCGCGCCCGCTCCGCATCCTCCAGCGTTTCCGGAAAATGCACGTGTTTCAACGCCCAGCCGAGCGGGGGGAGCGACAATTTTTCCAATTCCTCTTTCTGCCAGAAATCAAAAAACAGCTCGGAGTGTTTGTCGATTAAATCAAACATCAATCTCCGCATCCCCCGCGAATCAAGCCGCTTGGCCTTCAGCCCCGCCGTGGAGGGGTAAAGTGGGATCACCCGCCCGGTGTGCAAAAACTTCTGCTCCTCCGGATCGCCAACGATTTCAAAATCCGGGTGGGTCATTTGCAAGGTTCCGTAGAGGGAAACGGAGCCGGAGGCCGCCACCTCCATCCCCTTCTCAAAGTAGCCGGGCAAAAAAGAGGGAACGTGGAACCAGACCAAAGCCAGATACCCCGTCCCGTCGTGCAGGGTGACCACAAACCGCTGCGTCCGCCGGCGCACAACCCGCACGTCCAGAACGTTCCCTACGACGGTAACCTCTTCGCCGACCTTTAAGTCGGCAATTTTCACCACTCGGCTCCGGTCCAAGTAACGGCGTGGCAGGTAATAGAGAAAATCTTCGACGGTTTCCACGCCGACTTCGGAAAGCGCCTTGGCTCTTTCCGGCCCCACCCCTTTTAGGAACTGAACGGGAGAGGAAAGCTCCACCTTCCCCGGCCGGACAACCTTTGCCGAAACTACTTTTTTCTTTTCAACCGGCATACGAAAACCCCGTCGGTTTCATACTCTCCAGGCAAAATCACCACGTTCCCCTGCGTATCGCAAAATTCTTTCCCCGCCCAAGCTTCCGCACTCTCCCGTTCGAATTCCGGATGCCCGGCCAGAAATTTTTCGCAAGCGTTCCAGTTTTCCTCCGCCGTCAGCGTGCAGGTGGAATAAACAATAATTCCTCCGGGTTTGACCAGCCCCGCGGCCTGTTCCAGAAATTGCAAGGCCTGTGCGCCCATCCGCACGGCATCCTCCTTTTTCTTTTCCCAGCGCAACTCCGGGTGCCGCGCCATCGTTCCAAGCCCAGTGCAGGGGGCGTCAATCAAAATTTTGTCGAAGTTCTGTTTGAACGAATGCTTCAAAAAATCCCCCATGACCAAGTGAACCCCTTTGACCCCCAGTCGCTTGAAGTTCCCCGCCATAACTTGCATCCGCTGCGCGCTTTTCTCCACCGCCGTGATTTTGCCTTCCGATTCAGCAATCAAAGCCGTCTTCCCTCCCGGCGCCGCGCAGGCGTCGAGGATTTCCTCATTCGGATGTGGGTCCAAAACCCGCACGGCCAGAGACGTCGAAGGGTCTTGGATATATCCTTTCCCCTCCCGCAAAAGTTCAAAATCGGTCAAGGAGATTTCTTTCCTGATTTTGTAAAAATTCAAAAACCGAAGACTCTGTTCCCACTCGAATTTTTGCTTGGCAAGAAACGAAAAAAACTCCTCCTCATTGGTTTTCAATCGGTTGAGGCGCACAAACAAGGCCGGCGCTCCATTCCCCCAAGCCAGCATCCGTATTGTCTTTTCCCGGCCAAACAAACCGAGCCACTCCTCCACAATCCAGCCCGGGTAGGAATACGTCCCCGCCAGCTCATCCGCCGCATCGGTGAACGAGAACGCCGGTCGCTCCCGCAAAAACTTACGCAAACATCCGTTCACCACGCCGGCAAGTTTGCCTAAGCGGAACGCCTTGGCCAGCTCCACGGCGTCGTTGACTACGGCATACTCCGCCCACTTTTTTTCTTCCAGTTGGAAAAGCGAAAGTAGAAGAATCGCTTTCAGGGTTACGGGTGGATTCTCTTTTTGCAGGAGCAGGGGTAAAAACCGTTCCAGACGCCCCTTTTTCTTGATGGTGCCGACCACCAGTTCCCAGACCAAACTCCGGTCCTGCGCCGAGAGGCCGGCAACACCCCGCAGCGCCTGTTTGGGATCCCCACCCGCTTCCAGCCACCCGGCCAGAATTTTCAACGCTGCCCGCCGCGCGGGTGAAATCGTTCCGGCTTCGGACGAACTTGCGGCTTTCGTTTATCTCACCTCGTGCGGTGAAAGCAGATTCCCGTCGGCAAAAATCAAAAGCTCCCGCCGGATAAAAACCGCCTCCTGCGTCACCATCTCCGGCAGCCCCATTCCGACCAAGACCTCTTCCGGCCGGGCGTAGTCCCCTCCTGCCATCACCAGCTCCATCTTTAACCCCGCGCCATTGACTTCCAAAACCCGCACAAACGGCCGCACGTTCACCCGTTTTCGTTCCCCCTCGGAGGCCCGCTCTGCCCATACCTCCTTTTGCTCCAGAAATTTTGCGCAGCGAGTTGACTCGACTGCCCCCGGCAGCCGGACTTCATAGCGGGCCACGTTTACGCTGGCCGAAAGGGATTCTGTCTTGGCCAAAATCGGCTTGGCATCTATCAGTTTGAATCCCGGGGGCAGCGCGGCAGCCAGTCGGACAAAAAACTCCTGCCGGTACGGCTGCTCGAAGCGGATGTCCAGATATTCCGCGGTGGAAAGATGGCCGAGCGGCAGGGGCGGCCCGAACGCCACCTTCATTTTGGGGTGAAACCCCTGCGAATAGCAAACCGGCAACGCGGCCCGCCGCAGCCCCCGCTCAAAGACCTTGATGACGTCCAGATGCGAGGAATATCGTGCCTCCTCTCCCTTTTCCCAGCGGAAGCGGATGACCGTGTTCGGGACCTGCAGCGCCTCCGGATGAAAGCGAATTCTCCGCTTGGCGCGCCCATACTGCATCTCCCCTCCCGTTGGCGCGGCAGCCGGTACCGCTTCCGGTGCCGTCGCAATCGGCGGAGCAAACTTTTTGACGATGGAAATCCGGTACGCCCAATCATCCGGGCTTGGGAAATCAGAGCCCAAAACCTCTTCTGCTTTGACTCCCATTTCCTGCAAGACATAATCCAAACGCCGGTAATCTGCCCCGTCGTCCGGCGTCTCCTCCGGCCGGACGTGGGCGACATAGCCGGAAATTAAGTCGCTGACTTTTTCCCTCAATCGCTCCCAAAGCCCGTTCAAATAAATCTGCTCCGGCGGCTCATAGCGCAGTTGCAAATTGCGGGCGGAAAGATGTTTTTTCAAAAGTTCCTGCCGGCGGGTGACCTCGGCCGGCCCAATTAAAGCTCCATTCCATAATCCTTGATGCGGTACGGCGGAAAAAACTCCCAAATACCCTCGCAGCATTGTCCGCCCGGAACCCCGCCGCACTTCGGCGGCAATCCGGTTCAAAAACTCGGCCGTCTCCGCGATCTCCTCGTCGGTTTCGTTGGGGAATCCGATATACAGATACAGCCGGAGTTGTTTAGGCGAAAGATTCAAAACCTCCCGCACTTTTTCAAAAAACTCGGCTTCTTTCGCGCCAACGCCTAAAAGTTTCCGGTTCCGCTCGATGCCCGAACCGAGATAAAAACCAAGCCCCAGAACGGATGCCCTTTTCAAAACTGCCAAAAGCTCCGGCGTGAACAATTCCGGCTTCAGGTTGGAAAAGTCCAATTTCCCTTGAACTTTGTTCAAGTATCCCGACAATGCCGCCGCGAAATTCGATAGCGGCACGGGCGGCTCCCCGCCGGCAAAATCAAACCGCACGTCGTCACAGCCGGAGGCGGCAACCAAATTCTGCAAATCCATCGCCGCCGCCGTTACGTCCAACTCTCCCGTGAGTCCGTCCAGCCGGATGTTCAAAAACGAACTCTCCGGTTCAAGCGTTGGAATCAAAAGCTTGGAAAAATAATTTCTGTAATCGGACGGAGTTATCGCCGGATGCCCTTTTCTGCTTTGGTTGATGGCATAGACGGTCGCCCCCTCCAGATTTTCCAAAAACTTCTGCCGGTCAAATTTCCCGCCGAGGCCGGACAAGTTTCTCAAAAGAGAGATGGCAGCGGCAAATCCTTCCAGGTGAATGGCGGCGTCAAAAAACCGCCCCAATCCCCCGCTCCAGAGTGAGCCCTTGCCAAAAGTGAGCACGACCGGCCCGCCGCTCCTCTTTTCCCTTTCCGCCGGAAGTCCCGCCAGCTTCATCAAACGTGGAAAGAAAAAGTGGTCCCGCTTCCTTTCGGTCTGGAACAGAATCAACTCGAATTCCTTCACCGGCCGCTTCGTTTCAACCGTGAAAAGTCCAATGCCTTTCTCTTGCATCACCTTCTGCCCGTCCGGTGCCGGCAGATACGCCCGCTCCACCGCGATGTCCGGATGGCTGTTCAAAACGGCATATGCCTGTCGGTGTTCAAAGGAGGAAACGGTAAACTCGTACAAATCCGGATAGAGCAGCACTGCCCGGATTTTCTGCCCCTCTTTTTTAAAGCTCCCCAGCTCCCCGTTGGTGTACCGCCCCGGCCGGATGACGAACGGCAAAAATTCTTTTTCGATTTTCATATCGGACATAAGTATTTACCGATTTCTCTCAAGGTTGTAAAGGGTGGGAACCTTCGCAAATAAAAGCCGCTCCCGACTTTCTCCGTGGGAGCGGCGCAAAACGGATTATTTCCCGCTTACCCGTAAATTTCCGCGTGGTTGCATTTGCAGACCTGTACGACCTTCTGCCGGAACTTCCAGGCCCCGGAATCCGCCTTGGCGGAGCGGACGTACAAAACGGACTGCACCGTCCCGCCGCAAACCGGGCAGGTGACCGAATGCTTTACCTTGGACGCCTTGTCGGCGAAGCTCTGTTTCTTTGCCATCTAAACCTCCTTTGCCACCAATCTTTTGCCTTGCTTTAAACCCGTATCGTTTTGCTCCGGCTCTCATTGAACCCGCTGTACTAATATAATACGAAACCAACCCGAAAAACGCTAAATGTTGTAGGCCTCTTTCTCCTTCAAGGCCTCCTTGCGCACCAGCAAAGCCGTATAGGCAATCTCCGCCTCGTGCGAAAACCCCGGCTTCCGGCGGGCCCGCTCCAAATAAACCTCGGCCGTGTCGAAATCCTTCTTCAAAAGCGACTCGATGGCCTGGTAGTACAAAAGTTCCGCGGTCTCTTCCATCCCTATTTTTTCACCCGGTTTTTAACCTGCCGGAATTTATCCAGATACGGCCCCACCGGGTAATTCTGCGCCTGCAAAAAGTACAAAAGATGCGCCACGAACACCTCGTCTGCCAAATGGTAGCGCGCCGAAAGCGCTTCCAAAAGCCGCCCGATGACCGAAAAGGGGTGCTCCCCCGGCTTGCGGTACTCCCGCATGTATTCCAGTTCGTATCCCAGAAGTTTTTGAAAATCCTCGCTCAAATCCCCGCCGGAACGGTCGCTTGTGGGAGCCGGATGGCCGGGCTTGGCGGCCAAAGCGGGCGGCTTCGCTTCCCGCCCGGTAAGCCGCGAAACAAATCTATCCGCCAGTTCCGCAAGCTGGTCGGTGGACCCTCCGTTCTCCCCACCCTCCCCATTGCGCGGCAGAAATAGTTTCAGCTTTTCCAAAGCGGCCGAAACCTCCTCCATCTGGTAACGGGTCAAGGGAGAGGCCGCCAGCTCCATCCCCTCCGTCCCCAGCCACTCTTCAAAAAGCCGGAACCGCTCCGCCAAATCTGGAAACTCCTCGATCGGGCGGTAGGCCAGCTCCTTCAAGCGCCAGATGCGCCGGAAGGTTTTAAGCCCCTTCGCTTCCCGCTCCGCCCAGCCGGAGAGAAACTGCTCCGACCGGCCGGCCAGCCGCTCCAAAAGTTCCGGACGCCGCGCGCTCATCTTTTTTCGTAGGTTTCAAGCAAGGTCGAAAGCTTTTCCAATAGCCCCAAAAGCTTCTCGTCCGCCCCGTTCGTTCCGTCCTTCACCGGCTCAATCAATCCGGACATGTGCAAGGCCGCCAGATTTTTCAAAGTCAAAAGCCGGTCCAAATTGGAACGCTCGATGATTTGGTAAATGTCTTTCCGCCCGTCCACCAGCGCCAAAACGTTCCATTCGTCGCCGCGCAGCGCCACGTCCCGGATGCGCTGCTCCGGAATCGGCTTGACCACGAACACCGTTTCGAAATCCGGCAGCCGCTGCTTGACTTCTTCCAATTCATCCAGCCGCCGGACCCCTTCGAGGATTAAATTTTCGGTGGAAATATGAATCAGAATTTCTTCCTCGGTCGGAAATTCGTTCTCGTAGAATTTGAAATTCCCAACCTCCCAGTGCAGCAGACGATAAATCAACTCCTCCACCTGCCGCCGCACCGCCTCTTCCATCTGCGAGCGGGTGACAAAGCCGAACTTGACGAAGATTTCGCCGATTCGCCGGTTCTGGTGCTTCTCCTTTTCCGCCAGGGCCGCCGTCAACTGCTCCGCAGTCATCACGCCCTGCTGGACCAAAACCTCCCCCAGCGGCAGCTTCTGCTGCGGCGTGTAAGCGTAGATGACGTTCCCCTGGTTGAAATACACCATCGCCACCTCGTCGTTGCGCTGCAGCCCTAACGTGCCGGTCTTGCGGGAAAAGGAAAGGAGCTGAAAGACCTCCGCAACCGAAAACCGGTTTAGACTTCCTTCCAGGTCCATCGCCCTTAAGTAAAAACCTTCTGCTCCGCTTGTCAACGCAAAATGAAGAGCCGCTTTTCAGAACGTGCCCGCCCCTTGCACTTCAAGAGATTACAAGAAAGTGAAACTGTTCACATGAAAATCCTTGACAAAGCCACGCCCGGAAATTAGTTTATTACCAGCACCAGTGGAGCAAGGAGCTCCGCTAAGGTTATTGCCTTTCCGAACTTGCTCCCTCCAAAGTAAGAGGATTTTTTGTTTTATGATTGGACTTTTGCAACATTTTCCGAACCCCCGGAACCTCGCTATGTGGAGAACGAGGCCAAGAATTTGGTTGACAATCCTCCGTTGTGCCTCATCTTACAGGCAGAGAGAGGGCCGGATAATCCCATGGTAAGGACATTATTTTTGGTAGGTTTTTTACTCCCTTTGTTTGCATCGTCAGTCGTTTCTCAACCGTCCAACATTTACACCTTTTCCGGGGACGTGGACTTGGGGGTGGATTATGCTGCTTTTATCAGTTCCGGTCAGCACTACATAGGGGCCAAGGGTGATACAGTTTACGTGGTTACTTCTGATGGGGGAAATGTCTATTGCCAGAAATCTACCGACGGAGGACAGAGTTTTGGTTTGCCGGCGGTAGTGAATTCGGTTCCTCCGGCTACCAATCCTTCGATGCGTGTAGATACGGGCGGGATAATTTACGTGGCCTATCAGCACGATGCTGATATTTACTTTTCCAAATCGACCGATGGTGGAGCAAGTTTTACCCTTGGAGTAAAGGTAAATGATGATACCATTCCACAAACCGGACAAGAAAAGCCAAGCATTGCAGTCAACAATAAGGGGCAAGTTTTCATTTGTTGGAGGGACCAAAGAAATTCGGCACCCCAGACCCACCAAACCGTGTTTGCAGCTGCCAGTTATGATGGTGGATATACTTTTATTCCTAATGTTCAGATAAATGACAGCACGACACCTATGGGAGGAGGGATTGATATCGGTGCCGACGACAGCGGCCGTGTATATATCGTGTGGGAGCCTTATAGCGGGCCCCTTCAGCTTAGCAAGAGTAGCGATTCTGGAGAAACTTATCCCTATCGGATTGTTGCTGGCAATCAATACACGTTTACGCCGAGTATGGCTGTGGGTAATGGAGTCATTGGCGTAGTTTGGGAGAACCTTGAAATTATCAATGATACACTTCAGTTCACTTTGTACTTTTCACACAGCACTGATTTTGGTCAGTCCTTCTCTCCTAGTATGCGTGTGGACGATGATGAGGATTTAACGGATGAAACTGAACCTCTAACTCCGTCCTTAACCTATAAGAAAGGAGTTTTCTACGCGGTTTGGAGGGATGCTGGATCGAACGCCCGCACTTCGTTTACCTACAGTCCCAATAACGGACAAAGCTTTCTTCCCACCCGGAGGGTCAGCTCTTTTAGTTCATCGCAATTATTTCCAAGTTTGACGGTAAACGATAGTGGAAAGGCCTTTGTGGCCTGGTTGGACAACCGCATTGACCCAATTTTTTCTTCAAATCGGCATACTTTTGTGGCTCGGGGGATTCCTCAAGTGGTTAAGGGGGATTTGAACTTGGATGGAATAATCACAATGGTGGATGTGGTTATAGAACTCAACGCGGTTTTTGTGGGGCAATCCTTTCCGGCGCCGTTCGAGACCGCAGATGGAAATTGTGACGGGAGGCTTTCTCCGGCGGACATGGTCTTGTTATTAAACCGCTACTATTTAAGCATACCGTTTCCCTGCAGTTGAACCGGCAACGAGAGGAGGTACTATGCTCGAAACTTAAGCGTGGGATTTGGTTTGGAACCTTAGAGTTAACCGTATTCTGAAAATGGGAGGAAGTTATGAAACGGTTATTTTTTGTTCTCGCGATTTTAGCTTTAACTTACCCGGTTCAAGCCCAATGGAAGGCAAAATACGGGCTGCACGTGGCCTTCAAATCGGGCGCAGTGAATCCGCCTCTACAACGACATAGTCAGACCCAGACGCCCCTTACTGGAATTTTCTACATCGACTCCATCAACATTGCCAACGGCGCAAGCTGGGTGGTTCAAACGGGGATTCCCGCCTTATCATCGACGGCGGGATACTACCATGTATTTTTTAGGGATAGTGTGGACTTGGTAGCTTTGGCTCAGTCTTACCTTGCGAATGATTCGGTGGTGGCGGCTAATCCTGATTATTACGTCCGGCCCCATTTTACGCCGAACGACCCGTGGTTTGATAGCTTGACACCAAGTATGCGCTGCCGCCAGTGGGCGTTTGACAGTGCTCACGCGCAACTCGAAAAGGCCTGGGACATTACCCAGGGAGACACCAGCGTGCTTATTGCGATCGTCGATATCGGCATCCGCTATAACCATACCGATATTAAGCCCAAGCTTTGGATAAATACACCGGAAGACAATAACAGCAATGGAACTTTTGAACCATGGGACACAAGCCAAGGCGGTGACCTTGACGGCGTTGACGATGACGGAGATGGCTTTGTCGACGACGTCATAGGATATCACTTTACGGGGTATAAACTATACGGTGATACGTGTACCCAATGTTCAAACTGTTCGAACTGTCCCACTCCACTTCCTCCCACATATATTCCTATTGAACCGTGCGAAGATTGCCTTATCGGAGGTGGTGGAGACTGTATTGAATGCAAACTTTACATCGATATCGATTCTATCATGCCCTATTCGAGCCCAATTGTGGACTCGCTGGGGCGTGTAAATTACACAAACGGCCATAGGATAACACCACACGGCACCTGGGTTGCCAGTATCGCAGCGGCTGCTACTGATAACGATAGTGGAGCGGCGGGAGCGGAACGCCGATTACCCGCGTAATCAGCTCGTCCGCCTCGCTTGATTTTCCGAACACGGCATCGCTGGCTTTTTCGGACCTCACGATAACCGTAACCGGCGCGGCGCTCGGCGATATGGTGGCCATCGGAGTTCCGAACGGAGCGGTCAGCGCCGGATCTGTTTATACAGCGTGGGTTTCGGCAGCCAATACCGTGACCATCCGTTTCTTTAACGGTTCACCAGGAGCGGTAAACCCGGCCTCGTCGACTTTCCGCGCAGCCATCATGCAGTTTTAACCTACAACCCAAACCAAATAAAAAGCCCCTTCGAATCTCGAAGGGGCTTTTTAATTTACTCCCGGCGACAAC
>Ga0209172_10000427_pt1 | contig 118235 bp, 81 predicted proteins | sample LarsenN4metaG_FD_184113 | JGI IMG/M metagenome (GOLD analysis project Ga0209172, IMG submission 184113) | Hot spring sediment bacterial and archeal communities from British Columbia, Canada, to study Microbial Dark Matter (Phase II) - Larsen... ... | reverse complement strand
TGGAGGACTACAACAGCGAGCGGCCCCATGACAGCCTCGGCCAGGTGCCGCCGCGAACGTTCCTGCCGAGGTCGCACCAGCCCCGGGAGCACAGCTTCGAACTGTCTACTTGATGGGGAAGCTTACGCACCAACAACGACCTCAAGTACGCCGCGAAGGCGGGCGGGGTGTGGACGCTCGAGACCGTGGACGCCGCCGGGAGCGTGGGGTCGTACACCTCGCTGGCGCTGGACGCGCAGGGGAACCCGCGCATCAGCTACTACGACGCCACCAACAACGACCTCAAGTACGCGGTGAAGAGCGGCGCGGGGTGGACGGTGGAGACGGTGGACGCCGGCGGGATCGTGGGGTCGTACACCTCGCTGGCGCTGGACGCGCAGGGCAACCCGCGCATCAGCTACTACGACGCCACCAACGGCGACCTCAAGTACGCGGCCAAGAGCGGCGGGGTGTGGACGCTGGAAACCGTGGACGCCGGCGGGATCGTGGGGTCGCACACCTCGCTGGCGCTGGACGCGCAGGGCAACCCGCGCATCAGCTACTACGATGCCACCAACGGCGACCTCAAGTACGCGGCCAAGAGCGGCGGGGTGTGGACGGTGGAGACGGTGGACGCCGGCGGGGACGTGGGGCCGTACAACTCGCTGGCGCTGGACGCGCAGGGCAACCCGCGCATCGGCTACTACGACGTCACCAACGGCGACCTCAAGTACGCGGTGAAGAGCGGTGCGGGGTGGACGGTGGAGACGGTGGACGCCGGCGGGATCGTGGGCCAGTACACCTCGCTGGCGCTGGACGCGCAGGGGAACCCGCGCATCGGCTACTACGACGTCACCAACGTTGACCTCAAGTACGCGGTGAAGAGCGGCGCGGGGTGGACGGTGGAGACGGTGGACGCCGGCGGGCTCGTGGGGGCGCACACCTCGCTGGCGCTGGACGCGCAGGGCAACCCGCGCATCAGCTACTACGACGACACCAACGACGACCTCAAGTACACCGATTCGGCCGTGAGGCTGCTCTCTCCGGTGGGCGGGGAGCGCTGGGCGTCGGGCTCGTTGCAGACCGTGCGGTGGAGCGGTTCGGGCGCGGTTTCGATCCTGCTTTCGGAGGACGGGGGCCTGACGTACACGACGCTGCTGTCGTCCATCTCGGCCAACGCGGTGACGCTCACGGTACCCGACGTGACGACGGAGCAGGCGCGGCTGCGGATCAGCCGCTCGTCGCCGTTGTCGACCTCGGACAGTCCGGGGTACTTCATGATCGCGCCCGACCTGGTGTCGCCGTGGTGGACGAGGATTGTGGACGCCGCCGGGAGCGTGGGGTCGTACAACTCGCTGGCGCTGGACGCGCAGGGCAACCCGCGCATCAGCTACTACGACGCCACCAACGGCGACCTCAAGTACGCGGCCAAGAGCGGCGCGGGGTGGACGGTGGAGACGGTGGACGCCGGCGGGATCGTGGGGTCGTACACCTCGCTGGCGCTGGACGCGCAGGGCAACCCGCGCATCAGCTACTTCAATAGCACCAACAGCGACCTCAAGTACGCGGCCAAGAGCGGCGGGGTGTGGACGCTGGAAACCGTGGACGCCGGCGGGATCGTGGGGTCGTACAACTCGCTGGCGCTGGACGCGCAGGGGAACCCGCGCATCAGCTACTACGACGCCACCAACAACGACCTCAAGTACGCCGCGAAGGCGGGCGGGGTGTGGACGCTCGAGACCGTGGACGCCGCCGGGGGCGTGGGGTCGTACACCTCGCTGGCGCTGGACGCGCAGGGCAACCCGCGCATCAGCTACCTCGACGGCACCAATGGCGACCTCAAGTACGCGGCCAAGAGCGGCGGGGTGTGGACGGTGGAGACGGTGGACGCCGGCGGGATCGTGGGCCAGTACACCTCGCTGGCGCTGGACGCGCAGGGCAACCCGCGCATCAGCTATTACGACGCCACCAACTACGACCTCAAGTACGCGGCAAGGACGGGCGGGGTGTGGACGGTGGAGACCGTGGACGCCGGCGGGAACGTGGGCTATGCGGCGTCGCTGGCGCTGGACGCGCAGGGCAACCCGCGCATCAGCTACTTCGACGTCACCAACGGCGACCTCAAGTACGCGGTGAAGAGCGGCGGGGTGTGGACGGTGGAGACGGTGGACGCCGGCGGGATCGTGGGCCAGTACACCTCGCTGGCGCTGGACGCGCAGGGCAACCCGCGCATCAGCTACTACGACGCCACCAACGGCGACCTCAAGTACGCCTCGGCGGCCATCGAGCTGTCGTCACCGGGGCCTGGGGAGGTATGGCCGGTGGGCTCGTCGCGCACCGTGACCTGGGACGGCACCGGGCGGGTGGACCTCTACCTGTCGGTGGATGGCGGCAGCTCCTGGCAGCTCGAGCAACCGCGACTGAACGGCGGCGAGTATCGCCTACAGGTGCCGCATACCCCGAGCCGGTTCGCCAAGCTCAAGCTGGAGCGCGCGGTGCCCTATGCGGTGGCGCGGACCGACTTGTTCACGATCGAGACGTCGGTGGCGCTGCTGAGCTTTGCGGCGTCGCTGGCGCCGGAGGGCGGGGCGGATCTGGCGTGGTCGAGCGCGCCCGGCCCGGAGGATCTGGCGGGCTACCGTGTGGAGCGCAACGATGCAGGTGCGCCAGGGGGGTGGCGGACGCTGGTGGCGCTGACGCGCGAGACGCGGCTGCACGACGCGGCCGGCGCGGCGGGGGCGCGCTACCGGCTGCACGCGGTGAACGGGCTGGGCGAGTCGCTGCTGCTGGGGGAGGCGGCGCTGCTGCCGGCGCGGCCGCTGGCGGCCTGGCCGCTGCCGTACCGGGGCGGCGCGCTGAACGTGTCGTTCGGCGCGGCGGGTGGCGTCGGGGGCGGACCGGGAGCCGTGGAGCTGGAGCTGTACGACGTGAGCGGGCGGCGGGTGCGGACGCTGGCACGGGGGTTTTACGCGCAGGGGTACCACACCCTGACCTGGGACGGGACCGACGAGCAGGGCGCGCGGGCGAAGGCCGGCATCTACTTTCTGCGCGTGACCACGGAAGGCCGCACGCATCATCTGCGCCTGGCGGTGCTGCCGTGAGCGCGCGCGCCGCGGTGCTGCTGGCCGGGGCGCTGCTGGCCTTGCCCGCGCCCGCCCACGCCGCCAGGCTCTTCGGGCTGGTGAACACCGGCGAGGTGTTCCGCTCGGAGGATGGCGGCGTGTCGTGGACCGCGCTGGCGACGCTGCCGGTGCCCGACGCCACGGCGCTCGCGGCGCGCTTTGCGTCGAGCGACCTGTTCCTGGCGACGCGGTCGGGTGGCATCTACCGCTCGCAGGACGGGGGCGTGAGCTGGGCGGCGGTGGGAGCGATCGCGGCGGGCGACATCGCCGACCTGGTGATCCGCCCCGACGGTGCGCTGCTCGCGCTGGCGGAGTCGGGCGCGCTCTATCTGTCGAACGATCTCGGCGCCAGCTTCTCCGTTCCGGCGGCGCTGGCCGCTCCGAACTTCGTGAGCCTGACGTTCACGACGCCGGCGGTGCGTTACTACGCGCTGACGGCGACCGGCGAGGTGTACGAGAGCGGCGACGGGGGGACGTCATGGACGGCGAAGGGCGCGATCGCGGTCTCGAACGCGCGCCGCATCCGCGCCGTGCACGGCACGCTCCACGTGCTGACCGAGAGCGGCGACATCTATTCCAGCACCGACGCCGCCGTGAGCTGGACCGCGGTGGGCACGCTCTCGCAGGTGGGCATGCGGGGGCTGGCGCGCCATGGCGGGCTGCTGGCGGCGGCGACGCGCGAGGGGCACGTGGCCACTTCTGCCGACGGGGTGAGCTGGACCTGGCAGGGCACGATGAACCAGCTCGAGCTCGCGGCCCTCGCCTCGGACGAGCCGGCGACGACCTCGGCGCCCGCGGCGCCGGCGGGGATGCTGCGGGCGGGCGCGCCGTGGCCAAACCCGTCGGGGGGCGGGCTGTCGTTCGAGCTTGAGCTGGAACGCGCGGACGAGGCGGGGCTCGAGCTGTACGACGTGAGCGGGAGGCGGGTGGACGCGGGGGCGGCGCGGCGCTTCGCGGCCGGCGCTCACCGCGTTCACTGGGCGCCGAACGTGAAGCGGGGAGGACTCTATTTCGTGCGGGTGGCAACCGCCTCCGGACTGTCCGCGACCTTCCGCTGGGTGGCGCTGCGATGAGCGGCGTGCGCGAGCCGCGTCAGGAGCGACCTCGCTTGACGGGACGCAGCCCTTCCCCGTGATGGTTCCTCGGGGGTGAGGCTGCGTCGCAGGCGTCGCATCTCATCGCCGACCGCGCGTGCGGGTGTCATCCCGGTCAGGCATGCGGGTGTTCGATCAAGGCCCCGCGAACAAAGGTTCTCACTTGCAGGCGAAAGGAGCGTGCCGGGTCCGCGCATCCTGAACGCATGGCCGCGCGGCGCCGCATTCGCAAACAGGCGTGGCGCCTCGCCTAGAAGATCTCCGGACACCACACCGCGCGCTCTCCCGCGAACAGCGCATCCGCCTTGGCCAGCGCCCCCGTCCGCCGTTGCTCCACCCGCCCGGCGCGCGCCAGCTGCCGGAACGTGAACCCGCCGAGGTACGCGGAGCCGAGCGCGGTCACGTCGCACGCGAGATCGGCCTCCACCGAGACGCGCTCCACGCCCGAGGCGCTCACCCGCCAGCGCCCCGCGTTCCACGGGCAGAACGCATCGCCCACCTCGATCACCACGGGCTCGCCCGCGGCGAACCGCCGCGCGGCGAGCGCCGCCGCCACGTCCACGAGCCGCACCCACACGCCGTCGTGGGCGCGCAGCTTCAGTTCGCGCGGGCGGGCGACGAGCAGGATGAGCGGGTGGTCCACGGGCAGCAGCGCGGCCTTGATGCGCGCCACCCAGTCAATGTCGAACAGGAACCGCCACAGGTCGCGCGTCGCCTCGTCGGTGGCGCCCACGGCCTCGACCACGTTGACGTGCCCGTGCGTCGAACCGGCGTCGAACTCCTGATGGATTCGGTACAGGGCGTAGCCCTCGGGCCGTCCGTCGTAGGAGAGCACGACGCGGTTGAGCACGCCGCCCCCCATGCGGCGGTGTTCGGGGTCGGCGAGCCGGCGGTTCCGCCACCACTCGTCGCTGCGGGCGAACATGCCGGGCTGCTCCCTGCGCACGCGGTCATAGACCTGCGCCATGGGCTCGAGCGCCGCAGCCTCGTCCACCATCCGGAACTCGCCGCGCGATTCGAACGGCCGCGCGAACGCGGAGTGCGTGCGGGCGATGTCAAGGTTCACGCTGAGCGACGCCAGTCCGTAGCCGAACTGCCCATAGATGGTGTCCTCGGATGCCCACAGGTAGCCGACCGCCTCGCCGCGCCGGTGCACGTCGTCGAGCTGGGCGCGCATCATGCTTCGCAGGATCCCGCGCCGGCGGTGCGTGGGCAGCACGCCGACCACCGAGAGCCCGGCCGCGCGCACGGTGCCCCCGGGGACGGTCAGCTCGAACGGGAACGATGCGCACCCGCCGACCGCCGCACCGCCCTCGCGCGCCATGAACGCCCGCGACGGCTCGACGAACGGCAGGAACCGGTCGTAATCCCTGGGCGAGGGCGCCATGCCGAAGTAGTGAAAGACGGGCGTGATGGCCTGCACGATCTCGTCGGCCGTGGCGCAGGGGGAGACTTCGATGGGCATGGGGGCCTCGTGGTGTCAGCGTCGTCCGTGTGCGTGGGGCGCAGACTACACGAAGTCGCGGCCACGCCCGCGCGCAGCTCACGCGGCGACTGGAAGGAGCCCCGGGGCCCGGAATGGTCCCACGGGCATGGTCGCCGGTGGAGCCCTTTGGGGCAGGTCCCGCGCGGCTCCGCTTGCGCGGGGCAGGCGGCTCCCGAGGCTGACAGAATTTTTCGCTTGACCTGCCCTCGGGACGGGTTTCCAATCCTTCCCGCTCCCAGAGCGGTTTGGCGGGCGCCCGCCATCTCGCGCACCGCTCGAAGGCCACTCCTCGGTCTCCGTCCGTCGCGCCGCCGCAGCTCCCCGGCCGCTCCGGGACCCGGGCCATCCTCTACCCCCTCAACCGCCGACCGCACCCCGAGCATCAGGGCCGTCCGGCCCGGGGGACTTGCGCCAAGCGGGGCGCGGCCGAATGGAGGTGCCCATGAGCACGGTTTCCTCCCTCAAGCGCTTGTCGGCCGGTTTCCTGTTCGCGCTGGCGCTGGTGTGCTTCGCGCCGACGGCTCTCGCCCAGACCATTCCTCCCACGTGGGATCACTACTGGGCGTACCACGTCCTGCCGAGCCCGCCGCCGCCGCCGCCGGTCATTCTCCACGATCAGTTCGGCATGTGGCCGCACACCGTGGGCCAGTTGCTGCTGTTCCAGAACCCGGTGCGAAAGGAGCACGCGGGCGGCATCTTCCCGATCACGCGTCCGGACCTGCACTACACGTGGTGGCAGATTGATCCGATTCCCTCGCCTCGGCCCTTCGTCGAGGTCGAAAACCAGTTCGGGCGGATGAGGCTCGATGTCTTCGAGTCGGCGTTTCTGTGGAATCCGGCGCTCAAGAACGAGCACGGATCGCCTCCCGTCGCGAACCACTACAAGTGCTACACGTGCGCGGGCCCGCCGCTGCAGGTGCCCGTCCACCTGTGGGATCAGTTCCAGCAGCGGACCGTGCAGGTGCTGACGCCGCGCTTCCTGTGCAATCCGGCGGCCAAGCAGGCCGCCTCGGGCCTGGTTTACCCGATCGTGGACGCCGAGCAGCACTACGTGGTCTACGAGATTGACCAGGGAACGGGAATCTTCACCGCGGTCGTGACCGATCAGTTCGTGAGCGACTGGCAGCTCGCCCCGATCGGGCCGGACCGCTACCTCGCGGTGCCGAGCCTCAAGCATGACCCCACGCCGGCTCATCGCAACTCGTGGGGCCGCCTCAAGTCGCTCTACCGGTAGCGCGCGGCGCGGCGCGCGCGGCATGACGCGCGCGCCGCGTGCCTAACGCAGCACGACGACGGCGACGGCCGGGGCCGGCGCGGCGGCGACGCGGGCGAAGAGCACGCGGGCGGGAGCGCCGGGACGGCCGTCGCCGTCGCGCGCGTTCCACCGGTAGCGCACGGTGCTTCCGGACCGCACGCCGGTCAGGGTCGCGACGCGGCGTCCGGCCACGTCGTGGAGCGCGAGCGGCGGCGTCTCGTGGCCGCCGGCTGCCGGCGGGGCCGCGCCCTCGAGCGTGAACTCCACCGCGCCGGAGGCGGGATTGGGCCACGCGCGGAGCCTCGGCCGTGCGGTCGGCGCGGCCACCGCCGGGGCGTCCACCGCAGAGAAGGGTGTTTCGGAGGACCACTCGGGCCCCGCGGGGCGGGTCCCGCCGCTGCCGAAGCGGCGCATGCCGCCGCTCGCTCCACCGGGAGACGAGTCGAGAATGGTGTCCCCCGCGGCCTCGTCGAAGTGCCACAGGGCGACGGTGCGCGCGTCGGGAGTGAAGGGCGCGGCGGGGCGCGTGAACGTCCCCGCGTAGCGCAGGGTGTCCGAGAAGCGCACCTCGTCCACCCAGCCGCTGAAGGCGGGGTAGTCGGGCCCGGCATCGTGCTTCTCGGCGCCGATGACAATGAACGGGTCGCTGTTCGTGCACGGCCCGCCGCAGAAATTCCCGGGCACGCCGTCGTCCGGGTAGGAAAGCAGCCCGTCGGGGCCGTCCTCGCTCGCGACCGGCACGCCGTCCACCCACATCCACAGCCAGCCGTCGGCGGCGCGGCGTGCGACGGCAAGGTGACGCCACGTGCCGTCGAGCACGCTCGTGTCGCCGCAGATCGTGAAGTCCCCGGCGCCCTCGGGACTCACGCCGAAGATGGGGACGCCGGCCGCGAACGACAGGCCGAACTTGCGGTCCTGAGCGTAGCGGTCGCGGTCGAGCACGATGTTGCCGTAGATCCAGGCGAGGTTCGCGCCGCACGCCTGCGGCCCGGCGGCGTTCTCGGCGAGGGTGCCGCGCACCCACAGCTCGAGCGTGAAGTCGCCGTCGCCGACGTCGGCGGGCGGACCGGGGGCCACGGTGGCCGGGTCGTCCACGCGAATCTTGACGCGGTCCATGTCGCCGACGCCGTTGCCGTGGAAGCGGAGCGACGTGGCGCGCGATGGCCCCGCCGCAAGCGCGAGGAGCGCGGCGCACAGCAGCGCGATGGCGCGTCGGCGCGCCCGTTCATGCCGGAGTCTGCGGATCAGGGGGTGTCTCCTCCACGGCGGCGGCGGAACGCCGCACGCGTAAAGCCTAGGGCTCCGGGCAGGGTCCGGCAACAGTTTGCGAGGATCGCAAGCCTGGAGCCGGCGATGACGGTGGCGCACCGGACGCGCCCCGCGTCGAGGACTCGAAGCGGGGACCACTTTCAGGCGAGCGAAACGAGCAAGGCGCGTCGTGTCGCGCGCGCGCGTTCGGTCGCGCGACGGCAACGCCCGCGGACGGAACCCTCTCTCCCGCTCAGCGCCGAATGATCACCGCGCGGCGGGCGGACTCCACCTGCGCGCCGTCGGCGTTGAGGGCACGGCCCGACAGGCGCAAGAAGTACACGCCATCGGCAAGCCGCGCGCCCGCGATCGGGGCGGAGTGGACGCCGGCCTCGAAGACCCGGTCGCGGAACGCCTCGTGGACCACGCGACCCGCGAGGTCGTGAACGACGAGGCTCACGCGACTGCGCTCGGGCAGCGCGAAGCGCACGGTCCGCAGGGTTCCGGGGTTCGGGTACGCCTCGACGCTCACGACCGCCGGTCGTCCCGGCGAGTTCGGGACCGTCACCGGCACGGGCGCGTACTTGAGCAGCGCGACGTCCTGATCCGCCCCGGGGATCGCCGAGGTTCCCGCCACGTACAGGCTGCCGTCGGGGTGGACCTCGCAGTCGGCCGGCTCGTCGCCACGGCCGCCGGCGTCGTAGTGGTCCACGTCCACCAGGGTTCCCGCCGACGAATAGGCCGCCACGAGCATGTCGAGCGACTGGAAGGACGGGCCGCTCGCGACGCCGGCGACGAACGGGTTGCCCAGTGCGTCGAGCGCGACGTCGGCCGCGGCCGCGGTCCCGCCCGTCTTGAGCGCGGGCACTTCGCGCTCCCACTGCAGGCTTCCGCCGAGGCCGTACTTCACCAGCTCGATGCCGCAGCCGTCACAGTCGGAGCACGCGCGGCCGGCGACATAGACCTCGTCTCCGGGGGCGACCGCGAGCGCCGCGGGCACCAGCGTGTTCGCGTTCGCGCGCAGCGCGGACCACACCACGCTTCCGGCCGGATCGATCTGCAGCGTCAGCATGCGAGAGGGCAGGGAGTCTCCCGCAGGAACGCTGGTGCCGGTCACGAACAGGTGTCCCGAAGCGCCAAGGGCCGCGGCCACGGCCGCCTCGTCGCCGTGCCCCGGCGAGTCGTAGCCCGTCGACCACTGGAGCGCTCCGGTCGCGGCGTCGTGCTTCGTGACCAGGATGTCCTTGTGGTACGGAAGGCCGAGGGTGTCGCCGAGGCCGGAGGTGACGACGTACGCGTTGCCCGCGGGATCGATCGCGAGCGCGGCCACCGGCGAGCGCGTCGTGCCGAACGCGGTCCAGAGCGGGGTGCCTGCGGGGGAGCACCGGGTGGTCATCACCGCGGCCGGCGGGAGAAGTCCGTGGGGCCAGGGGAGTGGCGCATGGGCCTCGATGCGCGTGGCGTACACCGCGTCGCCCGGGCCCACCTCGAGGTCGGCGAGCAGCGTGGCGGACGGGCCCGCGTCGCGCTGGGTCCACAGCAGCCCGCCGCCCGGCGTGAGCTTGAACCACACGGCGCGCAGGGTCGTGTCGGGCTCCTGGCTGACGCCGCCGGCGATGACGTGGCCGGCCTGGTCCACGCGCACGTGCGTCAGCCAGTCGGCGACGCCGGGTCCGACGAACAGATGCCTCCACACCAGCGCGCCGCCGGGATCGAACTTGAGCACCACGCCACGGAACGTGCTGTCGGCCTGCATCGAGCCGCCCGCAACGTAGGCGTTGCCGGCGAGGTCCACGGCAACGGCCGAGGCGGCGTCGAGCGCGCCGTGCGCGCCGTTGAAGCCGGCGCTCCACAGGCGTGCCAGCTGCGCGGAGGCCGGCCCCGGCCACGCCGCGATCAACAGAGCGAGCGCGGGCGCGAGGACCGCGCATCCGTCGCGGCCACGGCGGTGCGCGTGGGGCGCGCGTTCAGCCGCCGAGAATGTGGGTCTTGATGTCGTCCCAATTGTCATAGCACGCCATGATGAAAGCGACCACGAACAGCCCAAACGAGAACCAGCCGGCCGCCAGCTTCTTCGCGACCGCCTGGATGATCTTTTCCACCATCTCGCCGCCCAGCTTCTTGAGCGCCGCGCCGATCGCCTCCAGGACGTTGCGCAGCGCGCCACGCGCCTTCTTCATGTCGTCCTTGCGGATGGCCTCGACCATCTCGTCGAGGTACTTGAGGACGTCACCCTCCATGATGGCGTTGATGATGCCCTTGACGTCGGCGGTCGCGAGCCCGGTGAGGGCCGAGATGAGCACGCCCATGACGACCCAGCCCGCGCAACCCAGATCCGCGCCCGCAAGCACGGCCGGCGCGAACAGGTGGGTCTGGATCTCGGCGGTCGTCGGCACGAGGCTCGCGCCGTAGGACGTGGCCATCCGGGCCATGGGCAGGAACTCGGGCGCGATGAGCTGCTGCAGAAACTCGGGCGAGTGGGGCCGCAGGTCGTCGCAAAGCTGAATGGCGATGTTGCGCGCCTGCTCCCGCAGCTGGTCGAGTCGGAAGGCGGGGATCGGCGGCGCCGGCAGATGAAGCGGCATGCCGGCCGCGAACAGCTCCTGGACGATCGGCGCGAGCTGGGCCTCGGCGCTGCAGATGCTCTGCCGCAGCGCCTGCAGCTCGGCGGCGCTGGCCAGCGCTTGCATCGGAAGGAGCGCGTCGGCCACGAGGCCGGCCCCGCCGAGCGTGGCGAGCTTCAGGAACCTCCGCCGCGACGAGCGGCGGGACCGTGCGGGCTTTCTCACGCGCTGACCCATGGCGACCCTCGACGGACGAGCAGCCAGAGCGGGATCGGTCACGCGGGGGAGCTTCGGAGTTGCCGAAAATATCCCTCCGAGCTTCGGGGCGGGTCAACGGATTTTTTCGACTCCGCCGCCGGGTTCGCCCGTCGCTGTTCCGTCGCGTATACCAATATAAAACGAAGGTTCACACCGCCCCGGCGGCCCCTGTGATCCGCGCCGCCCACCCGCCGACAAACCTCAATCCACCCGCACCACCTTTCTCTCCAGCCGCTCGCCGCCTTCGATCTCGAGCCGCGCGAAGTAGAGCCCCGGCGCGACGCGCCGTCCGCTCCCATCGCGACCGTCCCAGCGCGCCACGTGGGCGCCGGCGGCCCGCGCATCGTCCTCGAGCACGCGCACCAGCGCGCCGTTCGCGCCGTAGAGGGCGAGGCGCACGCGGCCGTCGCGCGGCAGCGCATAGCCGATCGCGACGTCGCCGCGCGCCGGATTGGGCGCCGGCGGCGCGAGGGACAGGGCCGGTGGTGCGCCGCTCGCCGCGGTCGGGGCGGTGACGGTGAAGCGCCAGCGGCAGGTGTCGGGCGAGCCGCCGCCTTCCGGTTCGGCCGTGGCCACCATGTCAATGACCGTGCCCGGTGGCACGAAGGGCATGGTGTGCGTGACGCTCTCGACGTGCAGGCCGAGCGGGGGAATGGGGATGTGGGTCACGGTGGGCGCGAAGTAACCGTTCAGATCCGCCACCGTCAGGCGCATGTCGTACCCGGAGACGGGATTGAGATTGGGAAAGTGAAGGTCGGTGGTGACGGTCGCTCCGGCGGGGGCGCTCGCGTCGGGAGGGCACAGCATGTCCCAGCGCGTGCCCCACGCGGTGGCGAACACGTCGGGCGTGCCGTGGCGCGCGTCGGCCCAGCCGGCGCGCAGCAGGTCGGCGTCGCGCACGAGCGCGTTGTAGTCGCCCTGATTGGGGGCGAGGTTGCTCTGCGCCGCGCTCCAGTCCGAGTCCACCGAGGCCAGCTCCACCGACGGGTCCCACGCGGCCGGCGTGCCGGCGCGCGCGACGCGCACCCGCGAGCGCGCGAGGTAGGCGTCGGTGCGGAAGTCGTACCACGTGGCGTGCGGGTAGCCGTCGGCGGCCACCGCGACTTCCGGGAGCCAGTCGTCGCTGCCGAGCGGGCTGTCGGCGACGCGGCCGGTCACGGCCCAGTTGACGCCGTCGTCGCTCAGGGCGGCGAACGCGTCGCGCCGGTCGGTCGCGCGGTCGCCGGGGCTCGGGCTCGCGAGCCACGTGCGGACGCGGTAGCCGCCCGTGAAGCTGGAGCCGGCGCCGAACGCGGGGCGGAAGCGCACGAAGTAGGCGCCCGGCGCCGGCGCGGTGACGAAGAAGTAGGCGTGCTGGACGGTTGGCCCGGTGCGCGTGTCGCCGCCGAAGGCGAGCTTGAGCCCGGCGGGTCCTTCGACCTCGAGGCGGTAGGTCTGGGCGGGCGGCAGCGAGTCGCACCACAGGAGCAGGTGGTCTCCCGAGTTGAGCGTCGCCGCGAAATAATCCACGTCGGCGGGTGACACCGCGGACGTCACGCCGCGCAGGATGTCGCCGGGGACGAAGCTCGTGGCCTGCGCGTTCGTCCCGTTCGGCTCGATCTCGGCGACGGTCGGTCCGGTCGCGACGGGCGGGAACGACAGGATGTCGTCCAGGTGATTGAACGATTCGCTCCACGCGATCCAGCGACGGCCGTGGGCGGGCCCCGCCGCCTCGTTCACGGCAAGCGAGGGGAAGTAGACCGAGACCGGTCGGTTGAAACCGGGCGCCCCGGTGCCGAAGTGGCTGTAGAAGTCGGCGACGGTGACTTCGGGCTGCCACAGGCCGGCGGCGGTCTCGCGGTAGCGCAGGTGATCGTCGAAGCCGGTACCGAGCACGGCCCACGTCGCGGCGCGCTCGCCGCCGGGGCGCATGACGACGCGCGCGCCCTGCACGCGCCCGGCGTCGGCGGGGCTCGACAGCGTCACGGCCGGGCCGATGGCCGATCCGAGCGGCAGCCCGACCACTGTCTGCTCCACGATGTGATTGGTCGCGCCCGCGATGTCGAAGAGCGTGTAGACGAGGTGGAAGGTGTCGGTGGTCGGGTCGCACGCGAGCCACGGCTTGTCCACGATGAACTGCGCGGTGTTCTCGGCGCGCACCAGCGTCCACGGCTCCCAGCCGCCGATGCCCGGGTAGTAGCCTCCGAGCCACAGGCCGTTGCGCGCCGCGGTGGACTCTGCGAGCGCCGCGTACATGATGCGGCCCACGGACGGCGAGGCGCACACCACGGGATCGCTGCGCCACTGCCAGCCGGCGGGAAGTGGCGGCACCGCGCCGCCGTCCACGAACGTGCCGCCGCCGTCGGTCGAGAGCGCCCAGCCCTGGCGGTCGTTGCCGGCGCCGTCGTTCCACGCCGCGAGCACGAACGGGCCGACCGCGCCAAGCGCCACCTCGCTGTTCGTGATGCCGAGGAACAGATCGCTCGTGTTGTCGTTGACGAGCACCTCGGGGGTGACGGCGCTCGTGCGCGGCGCGCCGAACGGCGCACCGAGGCTCGGGCGCGGTTCGGGCGCGCCGGGCGTGAGGCGCCGCGCGCCGGGGCGCGCCGCGGCGCGCCCGGCCGCGCCGCGCAGCGCGGCGGCGGCCGCGGCGCGGGCGCGCGCGCCTTCCCACACGGCGTCGCGTTTCATGCGCGCGAGGGCCTCGAGGCGGGCCTGCTCGTCGTCTCCTTCCTGAGCGAGGGCGGCGGGAACGAGGGGCGGAAGGAGCGCGAACACCGCGCCGCACAGCGCGGCGCACAGCAGGGCGGCGGGCCACGCGGCGGCGTGGCGGCGAGCAAGACGGCCGGGCATGAGGGGTCCTCCCGTGCGGCAGCGAGGCGCTGCCCGAATGAAGTCTAGACCCCGTTCCCGGTCCCCGGCGACAGAAATGTCATCCGTGGGCGGAGCGTCATGTCGTCTTCACAGGTCCGCCGGCATAAAGACCCGCGGCCACCCCGGGGGTGGCCGCGTCGAACTCCAGAGCGATCAGCCCCCGCCGATGAAATATCAACGCAGCGCCACCCGGCGCCGCGTCGCCGCGAGCCCGGAGGCCGTCTCGATGCGCACGAAGCAAAGCCCGCCGCGCGCGTTCCGGACCCGCGATCTCACGGCAGCACCACGAGGCGGAGCTGGTTCGCCTCGCGTCCGTTGCTGGCGCGCAGGAAGTACACCCCCGCCGGCACGCGCGCGCCGCCGGCGTCGGTGCCGTCCCAGCGCAGCGTGTGGTAGCCGGGCGCGTAGGGGCCGCGCGCCAGCGTCCGCACGCGGCGCCCGGCGAGGTCGTAGAGCTCGACCGCCGCCTCGCCCGCGCCGCCGCCGATCGCGCTCGCCACGCCGAACGAGACGCTCAGCGCGCCGCCGCGGTAGGGGAGCGGCCACGCCGCGAGCGGGCGCGCCGGGGCGGGCGCCGCCTCGCCGAGCAGCAGGGCCTCGCCGAGGCCGTTGACGGCAAACAGGCGGTAGCGGCTGCCGGCGGCGCCGGCGGGGTCGGCGAAGCGCGTCTCGCGCGTGAGCGGGACGACGGTGCGGAAGGCGTCGGCGCCGGCGTCGGCGCGCTCGAGGCGGTAGCCGGCGAGGTCCTCGGGGCCGGGGTCGCTGGCCCACGACAGTTCGGCGCCGCCCTCGGGCGCGAGCGCGGCGGCGAAGTTGAGCAGCGCGACCGACATCTCGATGGTGAAGAGGCCGGGCGTCTTCGCGACCGAGCGCGGCACGGCGCGCTCGATCCTGACCGCCGCGAAGCGGCTCGGGGCGTGCGGCACGACGAGCCGGTGCGAGCCGCCGGTGAGCCCGCTCTCGTAGAGCTGCCACGTGATCCCGCCGTCGGTCGAGAGGGAGAGGTCCACGCGCCCGGTGCCGAACCACGTCACGGTGCGCGCGGCGCCCACGGGCCACACCTCGTCCGGCGCCGGCGCGGCCGGCTCGATGGCGGCGGAGGCGTACTTGAGATCGAGGCCGGTCGCGTCGCGGTAGGCGATGCGCGGGTTGCCCGCGGCGTCGAGCGCCAGCGACGGGTACGTGCCGACGCTGCCGGCCGCGTCGAGCGTCTCGATCGCCCAGGTGGTTCCCCACCGCGCCGCGTACTTGAGGTCGGTGTTGGTGAGGTCGAAGTAGGCGATGCGCGGGTCGCCGATGGCGTCGAGCACCAGCCTGCCGAAGAGACCCACGTTCCCCGCCGCATCCACGACCTCGATCGTCCAGGCGCCGCCCGACTTCTCGGCGTACTCGAGGTCGTCGTTGGTGTTGTCGTAGAAGGCGATGCGCGGATTGCCGGCGGCGTCGAGCGCGAGCGACGCGTAGGCGCCGACGCTGCCCGCCGACGCGACCGTCTCGATCGTCCACGCGCCCCCGGATCTGGCCGCGTACTTGAGGTCCACGTTGGTCAGGTCGTAGTAGGCGATGCGCGGGTTGCCGGCGGCGTCGAGCGCCAGCGACGCGTACCGGCCCACGTCCCCGGTCGCGTCCACGGTCTCGATCGTCCACGTGCCGCCGTTGCGGGCGGCGAACCTGAGGTCGTTGTTGGTCTGGTCGAAGTAGGCGATGCGCGGGTTGTCCCCGGCGTCAAGCACCAGCGAGGGGTACAGCCCCACGCTTCCGGTGGCGTCCACGGTCTCGATCGCCCACGTGCCGCCCGAGCGGGCGGCGTACTTGAGGTCGCCGTTCGAGGCGTCCCAGTAGGCGACGCGGGGATTGCCCTGCGCGTCGAGCGCCAGCGAGGCGTACTGGCCCACGTTTCCGGTCGCGTCCACGGTCTCGACGGTCCACGCCGCGCCGCCGCGCGCCGCGTACATGAGGTCGGCGTTACCGATGTCGTAGTAGGCGATGCGCGGGGCGCCCTGGGCATCGAGCGCCAGCGACGCGTGCTCGCCGACGTTCCCTGCGGCATCCACGACGCTCGTCCACCACGGATTCACGAGGTCCGGCGCCACCATCAGGTCGCCCGGGCTGTCCGAGGTCGAGAACGGCGACGGGCGGCTGACGCGCACGCGCACCCGCTCCGACGCGAGCGCCGGCACGGGAATCGTGACCGCGTTGCCCGACACCGAGGAGAGGATCGTCGTGTAGGAGAGCCCGCCGTCGTCGGAGATCTGGATGGAGACGCTGCCCGCGCCGCTCCAGCGCACCGTCTGGAGCGAGCCGGCCGCCCAGCGCTCGCCGCCCACGGGGGAGCGCAGGTGGACGGCGGAGCTGGTGTAGATGAGGTCGTTGTGGGTGAGGTCGGCGTAGGCGATGCGCGGATTGCCCTGGGCGTCGAGCGCGAGCGTGGCGAACTGGCCCACGTTCCCGTTCGCGTCCACGGTCTCGGTCGCCCACGAGCTGCCGGACTTGGCCGCGAACTTGAGGTCGAGGTTGGTGTCGTCGTGGTAGCCGATGCGCGGGTTGCCCTGGGCGTCGAGCGCGAGCGTCGCGAACTGGCCCACGCTCCCGGTCGCATCCACCGTCTCCAACGCCCACGTGCCGCCGGACTTGGCCGCGTACTTGAGGTCGAGGTTGCTGCCGTCGCGGTAGGCGATGCGAGGGTTGCCCTGGGGATCGCGCGCCAGCGACGCGTACTGGCCCATGTTCCCGGTCGCGTCCACGACCTCGATCGCCCACAGGCCGCCCGACTTCGCCGCGTACTTGAGGTCGGCGTTGGTGACGTCCTGGTAGGCGATGCCCGGGTTGCCCTGCGCGTCGAGCGCCAGCGACGCGAAGAAGCCCACGAACCCTCCGGCGTCCACGGTCTCGATGGACCACAGGCCGCCCGATTTCGCCGCGTACTTGAGGTCGAGGTTGAAGAAGTCCTGGTAGGCGATGCGGGGATTGCCCTGGGCGTCGAGCGCGAGGGACGCGTACTGCCCGACGCTCCCGGCCGCGTCCACGGTCTCGATCGTCCACGTGACGCCCGTCTTCGCCGCGTACTTGAGGTCGGCGTTGGTGGCGTCGAAGTAGGCGATCCTCGGGTTGCCCTGAGCGTCGAGCGCGAGCGAGGCAAACTGGCCGACGCTCCCGGTCGCGTCCACGGTCTCGATCGTCCACCGGTCGCCGGACTTCGCCGCGTACTTGAGGTCGCCATTGAGCGCGTCGTAGTAGGCGATGCGCGGGTTGCCCCGCGTGTCGAGCGCGAGCGAGGCGTACTGCCCCACGAGCCCCGGAGCGTCCACGATCTCGTGCACGAACGGGGTGGCGGGAGCGGGCGCGGCGGCGAGGAGCGTTCCGGCGAGCGCGGTCAGCACGGCGCGCCGCGAGCGCCGGGGGAGGAGATCGAGGGGGCGCATGCGAAGTGAGTCCTCCGAGGATGGGGCGCCGGTCGCCCGGCCACGAGACGGCACGTCTCCCGGAACCGAAGGCATTGGAAGGCCTCCGGTCGGGCCGGCGCGTGCGCGGGCAAACGCGCTCGCGAGGCTATAAGCCTACGCAAGCCGCATGGGGCCGTCAGCAATGAATTATCCAAGCTGACGCATGGGGATTTGGAAGCATCGGCCTGGGGGGTCGGGCCGCCGGGGGGCCCGCGGGCAGGATGGCCCCCGGTGACGACGCGCGGGGCCGCGCGCGGGGCGCCGCCCGCCGCGCCCGCCGGGGGGCCTTCGCGCCGCACTACTTCGCGACGCCCGCGGCCCTCCGCCGCTGGCTCGAGGCGCGTCACGCGACGGCCGGAGTGCTGTGGGTCGGCTTCCACAAGCGCGCGACCGGCCGGCCGAGCCTCGCGTGGCCCGAGTCGGTGGACGAGGCGCTGTGCTTCGGCTGGATCGACGGCGTGCGCCGCCCGGTGGACGCGACGCGCTACGCGATCCGCTTCACGCCGCGCCGCGCAACGAGCACGTGGAGCGCGGTGAACGTGCGCCGCGCGCGGGCGCTCATCGCGGACGGCCGCATGCGTCCCGCCGGGCTCGCGGCGTTCGAGCGACGGCGCGAGGAGCGTCCCGCCGCGGACGAGCCCGGATCGCGCGTCGAGGCGCTCGCGCCGCGCTACGCGGCGGCATTCCGTCGCGTGCGCGCGGCATGGGCGTGGTACCAGGGCCGCCCGCCGTGGTGCCGGCGCCTGACCGCGCGCTGGGTGATGAGCGCGAAGCAGGAGGCGACGCGCGCGCGCCGCCTGCGCGCGCTCATCGAAGACTGCGCCGCCGGGCGTCCGGTGGGTCCGCTGCGGCGGCAGGCGCCGCCCGCGGGCCCGGCGCGCGGCGCGCGCACCGGGCCCGCACGCTGAGGCGGCCGCTCCCGGCCTCGCCTCGAGCCGCCCCCCGGCGCTAAGGTGCCTCGCATGACGCGCGCCGCCCCGAGTCCCGCGCCCGAGGCGCCCGGCGCCGGTCCGCCGCCGCCGCTCGCGGCCGGGCCGCTCCTCGGCGTGGCCGCGGCCGCGTTCGCCCTCCACCTCGCGGCCCTCACGCGGTACGGGTGGTTCCGGGACGAGCTCTACTACGCGGCGAGCACGTCGCGGCTCGACTGGGGCTACGTGGACCATCCGCCGCTCTCGATCGCCGTGCTGGCGCTGGTGCGGGCGGTGGGCGGGGACGGGCTGGCCCCGATCCGCCTCGCGGCCGCGCTCGCCGGCGCGGCGACCGTGTTCCTGACGGGCGCGCTCGCGCGGCGCCTCGGCGGCGGCGCGTTCGCGCAGGCGCTCGCCGCGCTCGGCGTGGCGCTCGCCCCGGTGGTCCTCGGCGTGAGCCACATCTACTCGATGAACGCGCTCGACCTCGTGCTGTGGGCGGCCGCCCTGCTCGCGCTGCTCGGCGCGATGGAGCGCGGCACGACCGGGCGCTGGGCCGCGCTCGGCGTCGTGCTCGGCGTCGGGCTCCTCAACAAGATCAGCGTGCTGTGGCTCGGCGCCGGGATCGCCGCGGCGCTCCTCGCCACGCCCCACCGGCGCGCGCTCGCCACGCCCGGCCCGTGGCTCGCAGCGCTCGTCGCGGCGGCGCTCTTCGCGCCGTACGTGGCGTGGAACGCCGCGCACGGCTGGCCGACGCTCGAGTTCATGGCCAACGCGCGGCAGCACAAGATGACGACGCTCGAGCCCGCGCGCTTCCTGCTCGATCAGGTGCTGCACATGAACCCTGCGGCGGCTCCGGTGTGGCTCGTCGGACTGGCCGCGGGGCTCGCCGGCCGCGTCGGGGCCGGCGGCCGCGCGTTCGCCGTGGTGTGGCTCGCGACGCTCGCCATCCTGCTCGCCTCCGGCAGCGCGCGCGCCAGCTACCTCGCCCCGGCCTACGCCGGGCTGTGGGCGGCCGGCGCGGTCGCGCTCGAGCGCGCCACCGCGCGCCGCGGTCGCGCGGCGCTCGTCACGGCGGTCGCGCTCGCCGGGCTGGCGGCGGCCCCGTTGGCGCTGCCGCTGCTTCCGGTGGAGGCGTTCGTCCGCTTCCAGCGCGCGCTCGGGCTCGCGCCGCGCACGGAAGAGCGCCACGCGATGGGCGCGCTCCCGCAGCACTACGCCGACATGCACGGCTGGGAGGAGATGGTCGCGCTGGTGGCCGAGGCGCACGCGCGCCTCTCGCCGGAGGAGCGCGCGCGCTGCCGCGTGTTCGGCCAGAATTACGGCGAGGCGGGCGCGGTGGACGTGCTCGGGCGCCGGCTCGGGCTGCCGCGCGCGATCAGCGGACACAACAGCTACTGGCTGTGGGGCCCGGGCGCGGGCGAGCCGGAGGCGATCATCGCGATCGGCGGCGACCGCGAGGGCAACGCGCGGTTCTTCGAAGAGATCGAGATCGTGGGCCGCACCGCCTCGCCGTGGTCCATGCCCTACGAGCGCGGGCTCGACGTGTGGATCGGGCGCCGCCCGAAGGTGAGCCTGCGCGAGGCGTGGCCGGCGCTGCGGCGGTACATCTAGCGTCCGCTCCGCGCGGCGCGTGGCGCATCAGCGCGCGCCGCGATCGAGCCGCGGCACTGTCGCCCCGCCCGGGCGGCGCTCGCGCGCCCGGGACGATCGCCCCGGCGTCGGCCGCATCTCCTCCGCCTCCCACACGACGCGCCCGTCCACCACGGTCATCACGCAACGCGCGTCGAGCAGCTCGCGCGGCGGCACCGCGGTGAGGTCGCGGTCCCACACCGCGAGGTCGGCGCGCAGGCCGCGGTCGAGGCGGCCGATCTCGCCATCGGCGAAGGCGGCGAAGGCGGCGTCGCTCGTGAAGCCGCGCAGCGCCTCGAGCGGCGTGAGGCGTTGGCCCGGGCGGTGGCCGCCGGGCGGGCGCCCGTCGGCGTCCTGCGTCGTGACCGCGGCGTGCAGCCCGAGCCGCGGATCGGCGCTCTCGGCGGGAAAGTCCGAGCCGAGCGCGAGGCGCGCGCCGGCGTCGAGCAGGGCGCGCCACGCGTAGGCGCCCGCGAGGCGCGCCTCGCCGAGCCGCGCCGGGGCCCACGGCATGTCGCTCGGGCAGTGCGTGGGCTGCATGGACGCGATCACCCCGAGGCGCGCGAAGCGCGGCAGGTCCTCGGGGGCGACGATCTGCGCGTGCTCGATGCGAAAGCGGCGCGCGGCGAAGCCAGCCTCGCCGCCGGGCAGGTCGCGCGCGGCGCGCGCGTAGGCCTCGAGCGTCAGGCGGTTGCCGCGGTCGCCGATGGCATGCGTGCAGAGCTGAAGCCCGGTCTCGAGGCAGCGGCGCGCGAGCAGCTCGAGGGTGTCGGGCGGCGTGACGAGGAGTCCGAGGTTCCCGGGGTCATCGGCGTAGGGCGCGAGCAGCGCCGCGCCGCGCGATCCGAGCGCGCCGTCGGCGTACGCCTTGACCGCGAACACGCGAAACAGCCCGTCGCCCGCGCGCCACGTGGCGGGCGCGCGCCCGTCGCGCACGGCGTCGAGGCCGCCGGAGGCGAGCGCGGCGTCGGCCGCGAGCATGGCGAACACGCGCACCGGCAGCGCGCCGCGCGCGGCGAGCGCGCGGTAGGCGGCCAGCTCGCGCGCGCCGATGCCGGCGTCCTGGACGCTCGTGAGCCCGAGGCGCGCGCAGTGTTCGAGCGCGCGCGCGATGGCGTCGCGCGTCTCGGCCGCGCCGGCCGCCGGAAGGGCGCGGTCCACGAGCGCCATGGCGTTGTCCACGAGCACGCCGCTCGGCGTGCCGTCGGCGTGACGGTGAATCCTGCCGCCCGGGGGATCGGGCGTCGCGGCCGTGATGCCGGCACGGCGCAGCGCCTCGGAGTTGGCCCAGCCGGCGTGCCCGTCCACGCGCCGCAGCCACACCGGGTGGCGCGTGGTCGCGGCGTCGAGGTCGGCGCGCGTCGGAAACGCCTTCACCGCCCAGTCGTTCTGATCCCAGCCGCGGCCGAGGATCCACTCGCCGGCGCGGCGCGCGCGCGCGGCCTCGGCGACGCGCGCCGCGACCTCGGCGGCGCTCGTCGTGCCCTCGAGGCGGAGCCGCGCGAGCGCGAAGCCGAGCGAGGCGACGTGTCCGTGCGCGTCGTGGAACCCGGGGCCGGCAAAGCGCCCGGCGAGATCCACGCGGCGCGGCGCGCGCGGCAGCGCACGCACCGCGACCTCCGCCTCGGCGCGCGTGCCGGCGAACACGACGCGCCCGTCGTGAACGAGGAGCGCCTCGACCCAGCGCGCCGCGGGCCCGGCGGCCGTCGAGTCCACGCCCGCGAGGATGCGGCCGTTCACGAACAGCAGGCTGGCGCGCGCGGGCGCGGCCGGCGCGCCGGCCGGCGCCGCGACGAGCGCGGCGACGAGCGTGGCGAGCAGCGCGCGCGCGACGGCGCCGCGGCGGGCCGCCGGCGCGATCATCGCTTCATCCCGTTCAGTTCGAACCACGCGAGCGCCGCCGCCTGGCGCGCCTGCTCGGGGCCGCCGAGGCGGTCGTGCCACGGCGCGAGCGGATCGCTCGCCACGTAGTCCGCGAGCGACATGCCGGCCGCGACCGCGGTGCGCGCCGTGCCGTGCAGGCGGTCGAGCATCGCGCGGTACTCCTCGACCCACGCGCGATCCACGATGCGGCCGTGGCCGGGGACGATGCGCGTCGCGGGGCCGCTCATCGCGAGCACGCGGTCCACGGCGGCGATCAGCCCGGCAAGCGTGCCGCCGGCCCACACGTCCACGAACGGCGCGGCGCCCACTTCGATCACGTCCGCGGCGTGGATCAGGTCGCGCGCCGGGAACCACAGCATGAGGTCGCCGTCCGAGTGCGCGGCGGGCGCGTGAAAGACGTGCACGCGCTCGGCGCCGAGGTCGAGCGTGAGCGAGTCGCGGAAGGTGATGGTCGGGAACGCCTCGCGCGGAGCGGCCTCGCGCCGCCAGTTCCCCCAGTCGGCGATCACGGTGTCCTTCGCCATCTGCGCCGGCACCGCGGCGTGGGCGATGACGGCCGCGCCCCGCGCGCGGAAGCGCGCGTTCCCGCCGACGTGGTCCTCGTGGTAGTGCGTGACGACCACGGTGCGCACCGGGCGCCGGCTCACCCTGGCGAGCGCGGCGTCGAAGTCGCGCGCGCGCTTCGGATCGTGCGTGTCCACGAGCAGCAGCCCGTCCGCCCCCTCGACCACCAGCACGCCGCCGGCGGCGTCGCCGGCGATGCGCCACATGCCGGCGCCGAGCGGCTCGGCCACGAGCGGGGGCGGGGCCTTGGGCGCCGCGGGCGCGGCGCCCGAGGCGCGCGCGTCGTGGGCGGCGGAGGCGATGCACGCGGCGGCGACGGCGCCGGCGAGCGCGGCGGCGCGGGCCGTCGCGCGCGCCGCCGCAGCGGGGGTTCCGGCGCGGCGTGCGCGCGCCGCCGCGCCCGGGGGCGCGCGCCGCGCCGGGCGGGTGTTGAGGGGGGCGTTCGTCATGCCGTTCTCCTCGGCCCTCTGTTATCGTGCCCGGTCGTTCCGGAGCGCGGAAGCCTAGCCGCGTTCGCGCCGGCCTCCAACCCCGATGTCCCGCATGAGCGACTCCCGCCGCCTCGAGATCCTGTCCGACGCCTTCGGCGCCCCGCGCGCGCTCGTCGGCATGATCCACCTCGGCGCGCTGCCGGGGGCCCCGGCGGCGAGCGAGCCGCTCGCCGAGGTGGTGGCGCGCGCCGTCGAGGAGGCGCGCGGGTACCGCGCGGCCGGGTTCACGGCGCTCATGATCGAGAACATGCACGACCGGCCGTACCGGCGCGGCGCGGCGGGCCCGGAGGTGGTCGCGGCCATGACGGCGGCCGGCCGCGAGATCCGCCGCGAGGTGGCGCTGCCGCTCGGCGTCCAGGTGCTGGCGGCGGCGAATCGCGAGGCGCTGGCCGTGGCGCAGGCGTGCGGGGCGACGTTCGTGCGCGTCGAGGGTTTCGTGTTCGCGCACGTGGCCGACGAGGGCGTCATCGAGTCCGACGCGGCCGAGCTGCTGCGCTACCGGCGCGCGATCGGCGCCGGCCACGTGCGCGTGTTCGCCGACGTCAAGAAGAAGCACTCCGCCCACGCCGTGACGGCCGACGTCTCGCTCGTGGACACGGCGCGCGCGGCCGAGTTTTTCCTCGCCGACGGCGTGGTCGTGACCGGCGCCGAGACCGGCGCGCCGGCCGACCCCGCCGGCGTCGCGGCCGTCTCGAAGGCGGTCGGCATTCCCGTGCTCGTCGGCTCGGGGCTCACGCCGGCCAACCTCGAGCAGTACGCCACGGCCGACGCCTTCATCGTCGGCTCGGCCGTGAAGCGCGACGGCGTGTGGTCGAACCCGCTCGACCCGGACCGCGCACGGGCCCTCGCGCAGGCGTTCCGCGCGCTGCCGCCGCCGCTCCGCGCGGCGGTCGCGGCCGGCTGAGGCGCGCGCGTCTGGCGCCGCGCGCCTCCCGCCCACCGATGGCCTCCGACCTGCTCCGCATCCTCGCCTCCGGCCCGCCCGCCGGCCCGGACCTCGTGTGCATCGGCAACCTGCTGATGGACGACATCGTGTTTCCGGACGGCCGCACGCTCATGGCCGAGCCCGGCGGCGCCGCGCTCTACGCGTCGCTCGCGGCGCGCCTGTGGGGCGCGTCGGTGGGCGTGGTGAGCGTGCGCGGTGACGACTACCCGGCGGCGACCCTCGACGCGCTCGCCGCGCGCGGCGTGGACCTCGCGGGCGTGCGCGCGCTGGGCCGCCCGGGGGTGCGCACGTGGCTGCTTTACGAGGACCTGGCGCGGCGCGTGATCCACCGCCTCGGCTCGCCGTCGCACGAGGAGGTCTCGCCGGGGCCGGAGGACGTGCCGGCCGCGTTTCGCGCGGCGCGCGCCTTCCACCTGTCGCCGATGCCGCTCGCGATCCAGCGCCGGCTCGTCGAGGCGCTCGCCGCGCGGCGCGGCGCGGCGCTGTCGCTCGACCCGCACGAGCCGGTGCGCGAGGACAACCTCGCCGCGTGGAAGGAGGTGCTCGCCCAGGTGGACGCATTCTTCCCGAGCCGCGACGAGCTGCGCCTCGACGGCGTGGACGACGATCCGCGCGCGGCGCTGCGGCGTCTCGGCGGCGGGCGGCTGCGGTTCGTGGCCTTCAAGCGCGGGGCGGCGGGCGGGCTGCTGTGGGACGCGCGCGCCGACGGCTTCGTCGAATGGCCGCCGGTGCCGCGGCTGACGGGCGATCCGACCGGCGCGGGCGACGCGTTCGCGGGCGGATTCCTGTCGGCGCTGCTCGCCGGACTCGGGATCGAGCAGGCCCTCGACCGCGGCATCGTCGCGACCAGCTTCGCGCTCGAGGATTTCGGCGCGCGCGGCCTGCTGGCCGCGACGCGCGACGAGGCGCAGCGGCGCATGACGGAGTGGTTCGACACGGAGCGCCCGGCGTGAGCGGCGCGCGGCGCGCGGCCTCCGCGCGCGGCCCCGGCGCGGCGGGCGGGGGGACGCAGGCATGATGCCCGGGTTCGAGATCTCGTCGTTCGTCTCGGCCGCGCTGCGGGCGCACCGCCCGGTGGTGGCGCTCGAGACCACGCTCGTCACGCACGGCCTGCCGCACCCGCAGGGCCTCGAGGCGGCGGTCGAGCTGGAGCAGATCGTGGTCGGCGCGGGCGCGGTGCCCGCCACCATCGGCGTGCTCGATGGGCGCGTGCGGGTCGGCATGGACCTCGACGAGCTCAACCGCCTCGCGACCGCGGGCGAGACGGTTAAGCTCAACCCGAGCAATTTCGCCGCGCAGCTTGGCGCGGGCCTGCCGGGCTCGACCACGGTCGCGGCCACGGTGTTCGTCGCGGCGCGCTCGGGCATCGAGGTGTTTGCGACCGGCGGCATCGGCGGCGTGCACCGCGACGCGGGCGAGACGGGCGACGAGTCGGCGGACCTGCAGGCGCTCGCGCGCTGGCCGGTGGCCGTGGTGTGCGCCGGCGCCAAGGCGATCCTCGATCTGCCGAAGACGGTCGAGCGGCTCGAATCCCTCGGCGTGCCGGTGTTCGGATTCGGCGCCGACGAGTTCCCGGCGTTCTACCGGCGCGGCAGCGGTCTGCCGGTGGACCGCCGCTTCGACGACGTCGCATCGCTCGCCGCCGCGGTGCGCACGCACTTCTCGCTCGGACTCGGCACCGGCGTGGTGGTGGCGAACCCGATTCCACCCGAGCACGAGCTGCCGCAGGAAGCCTGCGACGGGGCGCTCGCCCAGGCGCTCGCCGACGCCCGGGCCGCAGGGATCGCCGGGCGGGCCGTGACGCCGTTCCTCCTCGAGCGCATGCGCGCCCTGACCGGCGGCGCCAGCGTGGACGCCAACCTCGCCCTGCTGCGCTCGAACGCGCGGCTCGCCGCCGAGCTGGCGGGGGCGCTGAGCCGACCGGGCTGACGGCGCGGGCGCGGGGCCAGCCGTCGCGCGGGGCGGAGCACGGCGCGGCGCGGCGCCGCCCCGCGCGCTGGTCCCGCGTTTGTCGCCGCTCGTCGCGCGCCGCTCGCGGACGGCGCGCGCCGTGCGCAACCTTGCGGGGTTCACGCGAGGCATGCGGCTGTGGCAGGATGCCGCCCCGCCTCACGCGCCCCCCGAGGAACGCCCCCGATGCTCGCCCTGCTGCTTGCCGCGACGCTGGCCGCCCCGGCGTCCCCGATGGATCACAACGACCGTCCGTCGGCCGCCCATCCGCCGGTGCGCGCGCAGCGGCTGGCGTCGCCGGTCGTGGTGGACGGAGTGTTGTCCGAAGAGGTGTGGCGCACGGCCGAGCCGGCCGGCGACTTCAGGCAGCGCGACCCGCACGAGGGCGCGCCGGCCAGCCAGCGCACCGAGGTGCGCGTGGCGTTCGACGACGAGGCGCTGTACGTCGGCGCGCGCCTGTGGGACACGGCCCCCGACTCGATTCTCGCGCGCCTCACGCGCCGCGACGTGAACGTGCCGGCCGACCGCTTCTCGCTGTACCTCGACCCCTACCACGACCGCCGCAGCGGCTACTTCTTCGAAGTCAACGCCGCCGGCGTGCTCTACGACGGCACGCTCTTCAACGACGGCTGGGACGACTACTCGTGGGACGGGGTGTGGCAGGGCCGCGCGCGGCGCGACGCCGAGGGCTGGACGTGCGAGATGCGCATTCCGTTCTCCCAGCTGCGTTTCGCGAGCGGCGGCGAGGGCGTGTGGGGCGTCAATTTCAGGCGCTTCATCCAGCGCACCAATGAGAACCTCTTCTATTCCGTGCCGCCCAAGAACGAGAGCGGCTTCGTGTCGCGCTTCCCGCACCTCGTGGGGCTCGACGGCATCCGCCCGCGGCGCTCGGTCGAGATCGTCCCGTACGTGACGGGCAAGGCCGAGTTTCTGAACCGCGCCGCCGGCGACCCGTTCCACGACGGATCCGAAACGGCGCCGAACGCCGGCGTGGACCTGCGCACCAGCCTCGGCCCGCGTCTCACGCTCAATGCCACGGTCAACCCGGACTTCGGTCAGGTCGAGGTGGATCCGGCGATCGTCAACCTGTCGGACGTCGAGTCCTACTTCGACGAGAAGCGGCCGTTCTTCGTCGAGGGTTCGCAGATCTTCCGCTTCGGCAACGAGGGCGCCAGCGACTACTGGGGCTTCGACTGGCCGGAGCCGCAGTTCTTCTACCCGCGCCGTCTCGGACGGGCGCCGCAGGGCAGCCCACCCGACGCGGATCACGTGGACGCGCCGCTCGCCACGACCATCCTCGGCGCGGCCAAGGTCACGGGCAAGCTCGGCCCGGGTTGGAACTTCGGCACGCTGCACGCCGTGACCTCGAGGGAGGAAGCCGACTTCGCGTCCGGCGCCGGGCGCGGGCAGGTCGAGATCGAGCCGCTCACCTACTACGGCATGGTGCGCGCCCAGAAGGAGTTTCCCGAGCGCCGCCACGGTCTCGGCCTCATGACGACGCTCGCCGGACGACACTTCGAAGACCCGGCGCTCGCGTCGGCGATCAACCGCACCGCGCTCGTGGCCGGGCTCGACGGCTGGTCGTTTCTCGATCGCGACAAGACGTGGGTCGTCTCCTACTGGGCGGCGATGTCGCACGTCACCGGCACCGCCGAGCGCATCGCCGCGCTGCAACGCTCGTCGCGGCACTACTTCCAGCGTCCGGACGCGGACCACCTGACCTACGATCCGTCCGCCACCTCGCTCACCGGCGGCGGCGCGCGCGCGTGGCTCAACAAGGAGCGCGGCCGCGCCTTCTCGAACTCGGCGATCGGCTTCATGACGCCGTCGTTCGACGTCAACGACATGGGCTTCCACACGCGCTCGGACGTGATCAACGCGCACGCCGGCGGCGGCTACAAATGGACGACGCCGGGCCGCTTCAAGAAGTACCAGCACGTGCTCGGCGCGCTGTTCGGCGCGTGGGACTTCGGCGGACACCGCACCGGGACCGGCGTGTTCGTCGCGGCCGAGACGGAGTTCAACAACAACGTCTCCGCCGAGGCGCGCGCCACGTGGAGCCCGCGCACGCTCGACAACCGGCGCACGCGCGGCGGGCCGCTCACCGAGAGCGCTCCCGGGTTCGAGGTCAGCGCCTACGCCGACACCGACGGCAAGCGCACGCGCTTCTACTACCTCGACCTGCACGGCCACCAGCAGCCGGAGGCGAACTCGTACTCGTTCAGCATCGAGCCGGGCATCGAACTCAAGCCGGTCTCGAACGTCACGCTCGGCCTCGGGCCCGAGCTGGACATCGTGCGCGAGAGCGCGCAGTACGTCATGACCGGCGACGCGGACCCGACGGCCACCGCGACGTTCGGGCGCCGCTACGTGTTCGCGCGCCTCGACCAGCGCACGTTCTCGGCCAACGTGCGGCTCAACGTGGCCTTCACTCCGGCGCTGAGCCTCCAGCTCTACGCGCAGCCGCTCGTGTCGTCGGGCGCGTACGCGGACTTCAAGGAGCTGGCGCGCGCGAGGAGCGACGAATACCTCGTTTACGGCACCGGCGGGTCCACGCTGCGCGCCGTGGGCGACAGCCTGTACGCCGACCCCGACGGCGCCGGCCCGGCCGCCGAGTTCTTGCTGCCGCGCCCCGACTTCAACTTCAAGTCGCTGCGCGGGAACGCCGTGCTGCGCTGGGAGTACCGTCCCGGCTCGACGCTGTTCCTGGTGTGGACGCAGGAGCGGCTGGACTTCGAGCCGCTCGGCGAGTTCCGCCTGCGCCGCTCGCTCGACCGCCTGATCGATCGCGAGCCGGAGAACATCTTCCTCGCCAAGGTGACCTGGCACCTGTCGCCGTAGCCGCGGCCACGGTGGGCGCGGGCCGCCGCGGTCCGGCCGCTACCGCTCCTCCTCGGCCTCGTCGAAGCCCGGCTCGTCGTCGAGCTTGAGCAGCGCCCCCGACTGCGCGGCGGGCAGGGCCTGCACGGCGTTGAGCCTGCGGCGGATGACGCGCGACCGGCGCGCGACGTCCGTGTCCATGACGCGGCTCGCCTCCTCGAGCTTCTGGTGCACCTTGGCGAGCAGGTCGCCGAACCTGTCGAACTCCGTCTTGACCGCGCCGAGGAGCTTCCACACCTCGCTCGAGCGGCGCTGGATCGCCAGCGTGCGGAAGCCCATGCGCAGGCTGCTGAGCACCGCGAACAGCGTGGTGGGCCCGGCGATCATGACCCGGTGCTCGCGCTGCACGGCCTCCGCGAGGCCGGGGCGCCGCGCGACCTCCGCGAACAGCCCCTCGGTCGGCAGGAACAGGATGCCGAAGTCGGTGGTCGCAGGCGGGCCGATGTACTTCTCGCTGATGTCGCGCGCGCACGCCTTGATCTGGACCTCGAGCGCCCGCGAGGCGGCCTCGGCGGCCGTCGCGTCGGCCCGCTCCTGCGCCTCCACCAGCCGCTGCCAGTCCTCGACGGGGAACTTGGCGTCGATCGGGAGCCACACGACGTCGTCCGCGTCCTCGCCGCGTCCCGGCAGGCGCACCGCGAACTCCACGCGCATCCCGTTCCGCCGGGTGTCCACGTTGCGGGCGTACTGATCGGTCGTCAGCACCTGCTCGAGCAGCGCTTCGAGCTGCACCTCGCCCCACGTGCCGCGCGTCTTCACGTTCGTCAGCACGCGCTTGAGGTCGCCGACGCCGGCGGCGAGGGTCTGCATCTCGCCCAGTTCCTTCGAGACCCTGGTGAGCTGGTCGGTGACGAGGCTGAACGACTGACTGAGCCTTCCCTCGAGCGTGGTCTGCAGCTTCTCGTCCACCGTGAGGCGCATCTGCTCGAGCTTGCTGGCGTTGTCCTCCTGGATCGCCCGCATGCGCTCGTCCACGGTGCCGCGCAGCGTCTCGAGGCGCGACTCGGTGCTGTGGGTCAGCTCGGCGACCCGCTTCGAGAACGACTCGAGCTGCGTCTTCTGCGCGTCGGCGAGGACGGACAGGGTCTTCACCAGTCCCTCGTGGGCGTCCTTGAGGCTGCGGTCCACGGTCTCGCGCAGCGCCACGGCCGCGGCCGAGGCTTCCTGGCGCGAGCGGGCCAGATCCTCGGCGGTGCCCGTCTGGACGGCCTGCAGCCGCCGTTCGAGGGTGGAGCGCATCGCCTCGAGCTGCCGTTCGATCGCGCCGCCGATGGCGGCCACGCGGGCGTCGAGCGTGTCGCCGACGGTTTTGAGCGCGGCGGCGAGCTCCTCTCGGGCCTGGCGCGCGGCCGTGCTGGCCTCGCTGCGGCTCTCGGCGATCTGTTCGCGCACGGTGCGCTCCGCGCGCTCCTGCGCCCGGGAAAGCGCTTCCACCGCGGGGACGAGCGAGGCCGCGTCTCCCTCGGAGCGGCGCGACAGGATCACGAACTGCAGGGCGAGCACCGCGACGAGCAGGACGATCGCGACGGCAAGCAGGATGATCATGCGTGGGCTCCAGGACTCGGGGGGAGCGGGATGTTATCCCACGCCGGGGGATCGGTCGCGCGGCGGGCGGCGCGCCCCCGGCGCCAAACGGGATGCCCGGCGCGATGCTCCGCGCCGGGCGTTCCCCGCGAGCAAGGGGCTCGCGACAAGACGACCCGTCTAGCGTGCCAGCGTGATCTTGCGCGTGATGGGTTTCGCCTCGCCGGGCGCCTGCATGCGCACGAAGTACACGCCGTTTCGTTCGTAGCGCCCGGCGTCGTTGCGGCCGTCCCAGAACGTGCCGTGCGTGCCCGCGGCGCGGTACTCGTTGAGCACCGTCCGCACGCGGCGGCCGGCGGCGTCGAACACCGAGATGTTGACGAGCCCGCCGCGCGCCAGCGTGAAGGTGAGGTCGGCGCAGTGCCACATCGGGTTCGGGTACGGGGCCTCGAGCGCGGTGACGAGCGCGAGCGGCGCGGGGTGGACGGGCACGTCCACGGCGCCCCCGGACGTCGTGCTCTCGACGTCGGTGTAGATCCAGTCGCCGCTCCCGACCGAGGCGCCGTCCCCGTTCGCGGCGTTGCCGGCGGCGAAGAAGTAGATCTTGCCGCTGTCGCCGGGCGGGGCGGTCCACTTGAGCGTCCACTCGACGGGCGTGGCGGCCCCCTGCTGAATGTCCGCCGAGGTGTGCTCGAGGTAGCGGCGCCGCGCGTAGGATCCCGAACCGGCGCGCAGGCGGAACGTGTTGGGCGCCGGGTCCACGCCGTACACCCAGGCGCCCGCGCTGTCGCCGGTCGTGGCCTGCACCGCCTGGATCTGGAATCCCCACCGCAGGGCGGTGGCCGGCATCGGAACCCACGTGTGGTCCAGCCGCAGCCTCAGCGTGTACTGCTGGCCGGGCTGGTAGCTCGGCGGCACGTCGAGGATCGAGAGCGCTCCTCCGCCCGAGTTGAGCGGGTTGGGGGAGTGGCACACGTTGCACGCCGGCTCGGCCGCCTTGCCGGCCACCGCGAACGCCCCGGTGCGTGACGCAGGCGGGCCGGTCGAGAAGGCGTAAGCCAGCGTGGTGCCGGTAAGAAGCGCGACGAGCACGACGGCCCGAACGATGAAGTGGCGCATGCTGCAGACCTCGGGGGTGTGAGGTGGGCTGAGTCAGGCGCGGAAAAGGATACCCGATGCCGCGGGTCGCATGCCCGAAAAAAAAAGCGCAGGCCGGCCCCCCGGGGGTGGAGCCGGTTCCCCGCCGGCGGTCGGGTCCGGGACGGGCCAGGCCCGCGCCCTGCCCCCGCTCGACCCTTCGCCGCGGCCTCCGTATACTCCGCCGGCCGCACGATTCTCAGGAGACTTGATGAAGCCCGTTTCGACCGACCACGTCGCCGCGCTCCGGCTCCGCGACCCGCTCGTCGAGTCCGCCCGCCGCACCCTGCTCGAGGGCGGCCGGCTCTCGCAGGAAGAGGGGGTGCGGCTCTTTGACGCCCCGGTCCTCGAACTCGGCCGGCTCGCGAACGCGGTGGCGCGCGACCGCCACGGGGACCGCGTGTACTTCACGGTCAACCGTCAACTCAACCCGACCAACGTGTGCGTGCTGAGCTGCAAGTTCTGCGACTACGCGCGAAGGCCGGGCGCGCCCGACGCGTACACCATGTCGCGGGACGAGATCCTCGCCCACGTGGATCCCGAGATCACCGAGATCCACATCGTGGGCGGGCTCCACCACAAGTGGCGCTTCGACGACTACGTCAACGTCGTGCGCTGGGTGAAGGAGAAGAAGCCCGACCTCTCGGTCAAGGCCTACACGGCGGTCGAGATCGACTTCTTCTGCCGCCTCACCCGTCAGCCGGCCGAGTGGGTGCTCGAGCAGCTGCGCCAGGCCGGGCTCGACGCGCTGCCGGGCGGAGGCGCGGAGGTGTTCAGCGAGCGCGTGCGGCGCGAGCTGTTCCACCAGAAGATCGGCGCGAAGCGCTGGCTCGAAATCCACGAGATCGCGCACCGCATGGGGATCCCCTCGAATTGCACGCTGCTCTACGGCCACATCGAGACGCGCGCCGAACGCGTGCAGCACATGATCGACCTGCGCGATCTCGAGGACCGCGCGCCCGGCTTCTTCGCGTTCATCCCGCTCGCGTTCCAGCCGGGGACGACCGGGCTGGTGCGGCGCCAGGCCTCGGCCATCGAAGATCTCAAGACCATCGCCATCTCGCGGCTCGTGTTCGACAACGTGCCGCACGTCAAGAGCTACTGGGTGATGCTCGGCCAGGACACGGCGTCGGTGGGGCTCAACTTCGGCGCCAGCGACCTCGACGGCACGATCGGCGTCGAGAAGATCGCGCACGCGGCGCAGGCGAAGAGCCCGGTCGGGCGCGCCAAGGAGAGCATGATCCACTCGATTCGCGAGGCCGGGAAGATCCCCGTCGAGCGCGACGCGCTGTACCGGGTGATCCGCGAGCACCCGCGCGCCGAGGACGCCGCGCCCGCGCGCGCGGTGGCGGCAGCCGCCGGGTGACGCACGCCGGCCGCCCCGCGCGGCCGGCGGTCCAGCAACGGGTCACGCCATGGGCCACGGGAACGAACAGCACCGCCACGCGCCGCACCACGGGCCGCGCTTCCTGGCGCTCGTCGAGGACGCGAAGACGCGCGTGCGCGAGATGTCGGTGGACGAGTACCGCCGGCGCGTCGCGGCCGGCGAGACGTGGATCCTCGTGGACGCGCGCGAGGACCACGAGTGGGCGAAGGGCCGCCTGCCGGGCGCGATCCATCTCGGCAAGGGGATCATCGAGCGCGACATCGAGCGCACCTTCGCGGACCCCGCCACGCCCATCGTGTGCTACTGCGGGGGCGGCTATCGCTCGGCGCTGGTGTGCGACAACCTCCAGAAGATGGGCTACACGAACGTCGTCTCGCTCGCCGGCGGCTTCCGCGGCTGGGCGGGCGCGGGGCTTCCGATCGAGGACGGCGAGCCGCGCTGACGCCGGCGCCGCGCGCCGTGCCGTCCCCGCGCGCCTGGCGCCGTGAGGCGCCGGTGCGCTCGCCTTGCCGGCCGTTCCTCCCCCCGTGACCTCCGGCCGCCTCGCCCGCGGAGCTCCGTTGCACGCCTCGCTCGTTCCGACCGCCGAGATCTTCGCCTGCTGCGAACGCCTCTTCGCCCGCGCCCTCGAGGGCGTGGAGGGCGCCCGGCGGTGCGAGCGGCCCGGCGGCGGCAACTCCCTGCCGTGGATGGCGGGTCACGTCACCGGCGCGCGCCGCCGGCTCGCCCGGTTCCTCGGCGCGCCGGTCGAGTACCCGTGGGCCGAGCTGTTCGCGCGCGGCAACAGCCCGTACGGCTGTCCCGACTGGCCCACGATCGAGCCGATCGTCGCCAGGTGGAACGAGGTCTCGGCGGTGCTGCGCGCGCGCTTCGAGACGCTCACCGAGGAGGAGCTCGACTGCCCGGCGGGCGACGCGCCGAGCCTGAACGGCCGGGTGTCGGGCGCCGTCACGCTGCTCGCCTTCCACGACGGCGACCGCGTCGGGCAGATGGGCTGCGTTCGAAGACTGCTCGGGCTCGGGCGCCTCGTCGGGTAGGATGCCTGCCGCCGCCGGCGCGCCCCGCGCGCCGGGCCGCGCGGCGCCCCGGGGCCGCCGCGCGGAACCGCCTCGGCCCCGCACGATCACCCCCGGCTTCCGCGCCCGTCCACGGAGGGACGCTTGCTCGACTCGACCGCCCCGCTCTTCCACGCCGCGCGCTACACCGAGCCGCAGCAGGTGCTGGAGTCCATCTTCGGCTTCCGCGCGTTCCGGCCCGGGCAGCGCGAGGTGATCGACGCGGTGCTCGCCGGGCGCGACTGCATTGGCGTGATGCCCACCGGCGCGGGCAAGTCGCTCACCTTCCAGATTCCCGCCAAGATCCTGCCGGGCGCGGTGCTCGTGATCTCGCCGCTCATCTCGCTCATGAAGGACCAGGTGGACGCGCTCACGCGCTACGGCTTCCGCGCCACGGTCCTCAACTCGACCGTCGAGTTCGAGGAGCGTCGCGCGCGCCTCGCGGCGCTCAGGCGCGGCGAGCTCGAGCTGGTGTACGTGGCGCCCGAGGGGCTGGAGGGCGGCCTGCGCGGCCTCATCGCGGAGTGCCGCATCAGCCTCGTGGTGGTGGACGAGGCGCACTGCATCAGCCACTGGGGGCACGACTTTCGGCCCGCCTACCGCCAGCTCCACAACCTCAAGAGCCTGCTCGGCGACATCCCGGTGCTGGCGCTCACCGCGACCGCGACGCGCCGCGTGGCGGGCGACATCATCCGCCAGCTCGGCATGAAGAAGCCGGCCGGCTTCAAGGGCTCGTTCTTCCGCCCGAACCTCGTGGTGCGCGTCCAGAGGAAGGGGAACGGCCGCAACACGCGCCGCGACATCCTCGGCGTGATCCGCCGCCACGCGGGATCATGCGGGATCGTGTACTGCATGAGCCGCCGCGCCACCGAGGGGCTCGCCGGGTGGCTGCGCGCGCACGGCGTGAACGCGCTCCCCTACCACGCCGGCCTCTCCGACGACGAGCGCCGCCGCCATCAGGACGCCTTCGCGCGCGACGCGTGCGACGTCATCGTGGCCACGGTCGCCTTCGGCATGGGGATCGACAAGAGCAACGTGCGGTTCGTCATCCACCGCGACCTGCCGAAGAGCGTCGAGGCGTGGTACCAGGAGATCGGCCGCGCCGGCCGCGACGGGCTGCCGAGCGACTGCGTGCTGTTCTACTCGTGGGCCGACGTCATCGGCTACGACCACTTCCTGGGCGCCATCGAGGACCCGGCGCTGCGCGACGAGACGCGCCGCAAGACGATCGAGCTGTTTCGCATGGTGGACGGCGGCGGCTGCCGTCACCAGGCGCTGGTGCGCCACTTCGACGAGGCGATCGAGCCGTGCGGCGGCTCGTGCGACGCGTGCCGCGGCGAGACGGTGGACGACCTCGTGAAGCACGCGAAGCCGGGCGAGCGCGGGTTCGTGTACGCGGGGGGGGCCTCGAAGCGCGGCGCCGGCGCCGCCGGGCGCGCCGCCGCGCCGGACGACCTCGCCGCGGAGGACCCGGCGGCGCTCGAGCGCTTCGAGCGCCTGCGCGCGCTGCGGCGGCGCCTCGCCGACGCCGAGGGCGTGCCCGCGTACATCGTCTTCAGCGACGCCGTGCTGCGCGCGCTGAGCCGCGCGGCGCCGAAGAGCGAGGAGGCGATGCTCGCCGTGCCCGGCGTGGGCCCCGCCAAGCTCGCCCGCTACGGCGCGGCGTTTCTCGCGGAGCTGGCGCGCGAGGGGTGAGGGGGCGCGCGCCGGCGTCGCGTCGCGCCCGAGGGGCGTGGCGGCCGCACGGCGTCCGACCCCGTGCCGGCCGCGCCCGCGCCGCGCCCCCGGGCTCCCGGTCGGACTCAGGGGGCGCCCGGGGCCCGACCGGCGTCGCACTGCACTCTTGTGCAGTGCGGCGCGGCCCGCTAGATTCGCGGCCGTGCGCGCCGAGTACCGCGAGGAGCCCTGCCGTTCCGCCCTCAACCGCGTGAGGGGGATGTTCTTCCGCTGGTCGCTCAACCCCTACATGGGGTGCGCCCACCGCTGCACGTTCTGCTACGTGCGCGCCTTCGAGCGCCGCGCCGACCGCCCGAGCGACGACCGCTACGGCGCGGTGGTCCGGGTGAAGACCAACATCGCCGACGTGCTGCGCGCCGAGCTGGCGCGGCCGTCGTGGGCGCGCGAGGAGGTGGCGGTCGGCGCGGCGACCGATCCCTACCAGCCGGCCGAGGGTCGCTACCGCCTGACGCGCGCGTGCCTCGCCGAGCTGGCGCGCGCGCGCACGCCGTTCGGGCTCATCACGCGCGGACCGCTCGTGGTGCGCGACCTCGACGTGCTGCAGGACGCCGCGCGCCGCGCGCGCGTCACGGTGAGCCTGTCGGTGCCGACGCTCGACGAGCGCGTGTGGCGCGAGACCGAGCCCGGCACGCCGCCGCCGGCCGCGCGCCTGCGCGCGCTGGCGCGCCTCGTCGCCGGCGGCGTCCGCGCGAGCGTGGCGATCGCGCCGGTGCTGCCCGGCATCAGCGACCGGCCGGAGCAGCTCGAGGCCGTGGTGCGCGCGGCGCGCGACGCCGGCGCGTGCGGCCTGTGGGCCGACGTCGTGAACCTGCGGCCGGGCACGCGAGAGCACTTCCTCGCGCACCTCGGCCGCGCCTGGCCCGAGGAGCGCGCGCGCTACGAGGCGCTGTTCGCGGGGCGCTCGTACCTGCCGTCGCGCTTCGGCGACGAGCTGCGCGACCGCGTGGCGATGCTGCGCCGGCGTTTCGAGATCGCCGACCGCCGCCCCGTGCGCCTCGCCCCGCCCGAGGAGCCCGCCCAGATGGAGCTTGGCTGGTAGGCGGACGCGGCGCGCCGCGCCTCTCCGTGCGCCCGGCGGCCCGCCCGCGCGGCCGCCGCCCGCGGCCGATGCTAGACTCTTCGCGCGGCCGGCCAGCCCGGGACGAGGCCGCGAGCGGCGCGCGAGGTCCGAGCCGGCGCCGCGGTCCCATCCGGAGTCCCTGCATGCCCGGCACCGCCGCCAGCGTCCGCCCGTCCGCCCTCGCCACCCACGCCCTGTCCGGCGCGCTCGTCGCGCTTCGCGCGGCCGCCGCGGTCGCGGTCCTCGCCGCCTCCGCCGCCGCGGCGCCCATCAAGTTCCCCGCCACGCCCGACGGCGCGCGCGAGGTGCGCGACGAGCGCGACGTGTCGCCCTACCTCGCGGCGTGGAAGGCGTCGAACCTCGGGCGCGCCCGCGCGCTCGCGACGCCGGCGACGGCCAACCAGACGGCGTACGACGTCCACCACTACGACCTCGACCTCACGTTCACCCCGACCGCGCAGAGCGTGGCCGGCACGGTCAAGGTGCGGGCCTCGGTGCTGGCGGGCCCGCTCGCCGAGATCGAGCTCGACCTGGCGGCCAACATGGTGGTGGACGCCGCCACCGCCGCCGGCGCGCCGGCGGCGTTCGCGCGCTCGGGCGATCGGGTCACGGTGCAGCTCGACCGCGCGTACCAGACGGGCGAGATCGCCGAGGTGGGCGTCACCTACCACGGCATTCCCTCGGGCGGCTCGCTGGTGTTCACCACCTACTACGGCCGCCGCCTCGTGTGGAGCCTGTCCGAGCCCTACGGCGCGCGCACGTGGTGGCCGTGCAAGGACCAGCCGGCCGACAAGGCCGACTCCGTGGACCTCCGCTTCACCGTGCCGACCGGGCTGATCGCGGCCTCGAACGGCACGCGCACCGAGGCGACCGACAACGGCACGGTGGCGGTGAGCCGCTGGCGCCACCGCTATCCGATCACCACCTACCTCGTGTCCATCGCGGCCTATCCCTACGCGGTCTCGACCGACTGGTACCTGCCGGCGGCGGGCGGCCCGATGCCGATCGACTTCTACAACGTGCCCGAGAGCCTCGCCGGCGCGAACGTCGTGCAGCCGAAGGTCAAGGACATGCTCGCCGCCTTCGCGGCGCGCTTCGGCGAGTACCCGTTCCTCGCCGAGAAATACGGCCACGCCGAGTTCACCTTCGGCGGCGGCATGGAGCACCAGACCTGCACCAGCCTCGGCGCGTACATCGAGTACATCGTGGCGCACGAGGCCGCGCACCAGTGGTGGGGCGACTGGGTCACGTGCCGCGACTTCCATCACATCTGGATCAACGAGGGCCTCGCGACGTGGTCCGAGGCGCTGTGGGCCGAGGCCACGGGCGGCGCGGCCGCGTACCGCAACGACCTCGCGTTCAACCGCTACTTCGGACCGGGCACCATCCACGTGCCGGACGCCGCCGACGAGGCGCGCATCTTCAGCTCGAACCTCTCCTACAACAAGGGCTCGTGGGTGCCGCACATGCTGCGCGGCATGCTGGGCGACAGCCTGTTCTTCGGCGCGCTGCGCGCGTTCGGGCAGCAGTTCGCGTACGGCACGGCGACCACCGAGGACGTGCGCGACGCCTTCGAGGCCCACACCGGGTGGGACCTCGACGCGTTCTTCCAGCAGTGGATCTACGGCGAGCGCTACCCGGCGTACCGCGCCACCTGGACGTCGGCGCCGGCGCCGGGCGGCCACGACGTGACGCTCACGCTGGTGCAGACGCAGTCGGGCCAGCTCTTCACCATGCCGGTGCCGGTGCGCGTCACGACCGCGTCGGGCGAGACGACGTTCGTGGTGCGCGACTCGCTGCGCGCGCAGACGTTCGTGCTGCGCGTGCCGGACGAGCCGCGGGCGGTGGCGGTGGACCCCGATCAGTGGATCCTGCGCACCGTGGAGACGCCGGTGACCAGCCCTTCGTTCGACCGCCCGGTGCTCCTCGTGAACGGCGTGGACTGGGCCACCTACGGAGCCGAGATCACGAACGCCTACGCGAACCGCGCGTTCTGGGGCGACTACGCGGTGGACTTCTGGGATTGCTTCGCCGCGCCCGCGGGCGGCTACCCGGCGTCCTTGCCGGCGCCGCTCGGCCACGGCGCGGTGCCGCCCGAGGTCATGGGGCGCTACCGCAACGTCGTGTGGGTCGGCAACCACCTCGGCGGCGATCTCGACGCGTGGCAGTCGAGCCCGATCCTCTCGTACCTCGAGAAGGGCGGGAACGTGCTGCTCATGAGCCGCATGGGCGACCAGTTTCTGCCGGACACGCTGCTGCGCTTCCTCGGCGTCTCGATCGTCCCCGGCACCACCCTCTACGACTGCGTCGCGGCGCGGCCCGGGCTCACGAACATCGCGCGCACGGGCACGCAGAGCGCGTGCATCGTGCTCGACACCGCGCGCACGCAGCCCGAGACGCAGCTCCTGTGGCGCGCCGAGCAGAACTACGCGCCGCACCGCGGGATCGGCTTCTTCCGCGCCCCGGCGGGCGGCGGGACGCAGCGCGCGCAGGGCGGGCGCTTCGCGTTCCTGTCGGGCCGGCCGTACCGCTGGGACCACGCGCAGCTGCGTGCCAACGTCATGACCCTGCTCGACGACTGGTTCCTCGAGCCGCTCGACCTCGCGGGCGCCGGCGCACCCGGGCGCGCGCTCGCGCTCGCGTTCGGCGCGCCGCAGCCCAACCCGTCGGCCGGCGAGGTGGCGCTCCACTTCACGCTGCCGCGCGCGGGCGTGGCGCGGCTCGAGCTGCTCGACGTGGCCGGCCGCCGCGTGCGCACGCTGCGCGACGGCTGGAGCGGCGCCGGGACGCACGAGGCGCGCTGGGACGGCCGCGACGCCGCCGGCCGCGACGCCCCTGCCGGGCTCTACTGGGCGCGCCTCGCGCTCGACGGCGAGGTGCGCGTCCAGCGCATCGTGCGGGTGAGGTAGCGCGCGCTCGACCCACCACGCGCGGCGCGCTATCTTCCGCCCGCCATGACGAGCCCCGCCCGCCTCACCACCACCACGGTCGCCGCGCGCATTCCGTACGCCAACGCCGCGCCGTTCTACGCGCTGTGGCACGACGCGCCGTTCGCGGTGCGCAACCTGGTGCCGCGCGACCTCGGCCGCGAGGCCGAGGCCGGTGGCGTGGACATGGGCCTCATGGCGACCGGCGACTACCTGCGCCTCGCCGACCGCTTCGAGCCGATCGAGCCGCTCATGGGGGTCGCGGCGCGCGGGCAGGTGCAGTCGGTGCTGCTCTTCTCGCGCCGCCCGGCCGCCGCGCTCGCCGGCGCCCTGGTGTCGGTGACGCCCGAGACCTCGACGTCCATCCGCCTGTGCCGGCTGCTGCTCGAGGGCTGGCGCGGGCTCGAGGGCGTGCGCTTCGTGCGCGGGCTCGAGCCGGCGCAGGCCGACGCGCTGCTCGTGATCGGCGACCGCGCCATGCGCATGCGCATGAAGCCCCCCGAGGGCTTCACGCACGCGCTCGATCTCGGCGCCGACTGGCTCGAGTGGACCGGGCTGCCCTTCGTGTACGCCGTGTGGACGGTGCGCCGCGCCCTCGACCCGACGCTCAAGGCCGAGCTCGGCCGCTTTCTCGAGGCGTCGCTTGCCGCCGGACTCGCCAGCCTGCCCGAGGTGGCGCGGCAGCAGACCGACCCCGGCTGGACGCCCGCCGAGACCGAGGCCTACCTGCGCCGCTTCCGCTACCGGCTCGGGCCCGAGGACCTCGCCGGGCTCAGGCGCTTCGAGGAGCTGCTGCGGGAGCGCGGCCTCATCCACCACGACTGAGCGGCCGCCGCCGGCGGCCGCACCCGGCGCCCGGGGGAAACTTCCCGGGCGGCCTTGCGTAAGCGCACCCGTGCGCGACCGCCGCCCGGTCCCGGGCGGCGCGAGCGCCCCGCGAAGGAGGACACGGCGAATGGCCACGATGCACGAGATCGACTACGAGATCGTCGGCGAGGACATGCAGTTCGTGAAGGTCGAGCTGGACCCCCACGAGGCGGCGATCGCCGAGGCCGGCATGATGATGTACATCGAGGACGGCATCGAGATGGACACCGTCTTCGGCGACGGCTCGGCGCAGAACAAGGGCTTCATGGGCGCGCTGCTCGGCGCCGGCAAGCGCCTGCTCACCGGCGAGTCGCTCTTCACGACCGTGTTCCACAACGAGTCGGGCCAGAAGCGCAAGGTCGCCTTCGCCGCGCCGTACCCCGGGCGCATCCAGCCCATTCACCTCGCCGAGATCGGCGGCGAGCTCATCTGCCAGAAGGACTCGTTCCTGTGCGCCGCGAAGGGCGTGGCGCTCGGCATCGCCTTCAACAGGCGCTTCGGCGCGGGCCTGTTCGGCGGCGAGGGCTTCATCATGCAGCGTCTGACGGGCGACGGCTGGGCGTTCGTGCACGCCGGCGGCATGCTCGAGGAGAAGACGCTCGGCCCCGGCGAGACGCTGCGCGTGGACACCGGCTGCCTCGTGGCGCTGGTGCCGAGTGTGCAGTACGACATCCAGTTCGTCGGCGGGCTCAAGACCGCGCTGTTCGGCGGCGAGGGCCTGTTCTTCGCGACGCTGCGCGGCCCGGGCAAGGTGTGGCTCCAGTCGCTGCCGTTCTCGCGCCTCGCGAGCCGCATCTACGCCGCCGCCCCGCAGACCGGCCGCGGCGGCCGCGAGGAGGGTTCGATCCTCGGCGGCCTGGGGAACCTGCTCGACGGCGACGGGCGGTAGGAACGGTCCCGGCCCGGCGCGCGCGGGCGGCGGAGGGCGCTCCGCCGCCCGCCGCGCGTTCCGGGCCGGCGCCCGCGCGGGACGTCGCGGCGGCGTCAGCCGGACTTCACCGTTCCCCACGCCGCCGCGCGCTTCTCGATGAACGCCGTGAGGCCCTCGATCGCGTCGGGCGTGTGCATGAGGTGCTCGACGTAGAAACGCTCGGCCTCGTCCACCTCGAGCGGGGTCGGACGCACGCGCGCGAGCGCCATGACGCGCTTGGCGAGCGCGAGGCTCGCCGGGCTCAGCGACGCGAACGTCGCCACCACGTCCTCGACCTCGGCGTCGAGGCGCGCCGCCGGGACGACACGGTTGGCGAGGCCAACCGCGAGCGCCTCCGGCGCTTCGAGGGCGCGTCCGGCGAGGATCATCTCCCACGCCACGTGCGCCGCGATCATGCGCGGCAGCGCCACGGCGGCGAGCGGCGGAAACACGCCGAGCTCGATCTCGGGGAGCGCGAAGCTCGCCGACTCCGCCGCCACGACCACGTCGCACATGAGCGTCAGCTCGCAGCCGCCGCCGAGGGCGGCGCCGTGGACGCGCGCCACCGTCGGCGCCGCGACCGCGCCGAGGGCATTGCAGGCGCGGTGGAAGGCGCGGAGCATCGCGGCGCCGCGGTCGGGCAGGTGGTCGCGCACGTCCACGCCGGCGCTGAACACGCGCCCGCGCGTCTCGAGCACCACGGCGCACAGGTCGTGGTCGTCGCGCAGCGGCTCGAGCGCGGCCGCCAGCTCGCCGGCGGTCGCGAGGTCCACGACGTTCACGGGCGGACGATCGAGCACGACGCGGGCGACGCGGCCCGAGCGGCTCACGGTGACGGCGGGCATGGCTCCTCCTCGGGGGTCGCGGCAAGTGTGCGCGCACGCGGGACCGCGGCGCAACGGCGCGCCGGGCGGCGGCCGCGCGGCTTGGGAACGCGGCCCGCGCGCCCTGCGGCGCCGCCGGCGCGCGGGCTCCACGTTCGTCCTGCCTTCCGCCGCACTCGTCGCGCGCGGCCGCCGCGCTCGCGCGTTTCGGGGCTAGCGTCGCGCGGATTCACCGCCCCTCGCCGACCGTCCATCCCGTGAGGAACCCGATGAACGCACCTCTCCCGCGCGCCGCGGCCGCCGTCGCGGCGATTGCCCTGCTGCCGGCGCTGGCCTTCGCCCAGGCGCAGAGCGGCATCCACCGCGCCTTCATGGACCCCGAATGCTCGCCGTGCAAGGACTTCTATCGCTACGCGAACGGCGCGTGGCTCGACCGGACCGAGATTCCGCCGGCCTACAACGTCGTCGGCGCCGGCCGCGAGATGGTGGACCGCAACCAGGCGGTGCTCCACCGGGTGCTCGAGCGCACCGCGGCCAACGTCGCGTCCGAGAAGGACCCCGCAATCCGCAAGGTCGGCCATCTCTACGCGGTGCTCATGGATTCGGCGCGCGCCGACCGCGAGGGCGTGCGGGCCCTGTCCGAGGAGCTGGCCTTCATTGACGCCATGAAGACGCCGCAGGACGTGCAGCGCGCGCTCGAGCGCTACGCGCTCCATGGCGGCGGCTGGTTCACCGGCGCCACCGCCCCCATCCGGCTGCAGCCGGAGGCCGACCCCCGGAACAGCCGCATGACGATCGCGCAGCTGTGGCAGGGCGGGCTGGGTCTGCCCGACCGCGACTTCTATTTCCGCACCGACCCGCGTTCGGTCGAGCAGCGCCGCGTGTACGTCGAGGCGATCGGCAGGATGCTGGCGCTCGCCGGCGCGCCCGAGGAGCAGGCGAAGGCGCAGGCCGACGCCGTCATGGCGCTCGAGACGGCGCTCGCCGAGTCGTCCCTCACGCGGCTCCAGATGCGCGATCCCCACCTGCTCTACAACAAGATCACGGTGAAGGAGCTGGGACGGCTCGCGCCGAACATTGACTGGCCGGCGTTCTTCACCCACGTCGGGCTGCCGGCGCTCGCCCGCCCGACCGCCGAGGTGGACGCCTCGATGCCGGGCTTCCTGCGCCAGTTCAGCGCGCAGATGGCGGCGGTGCCCATGGACACGTGGCGCGCCTACTTCCGCTGGACGGTGCTGCGGCGCGCGGCCGGCTGGCTCGGCAAGGACGCCGAGGCCATCCAGTTCGCGCTCATGAAGACGTTCACCGGCCAGCAGGAGATGCTGCCGCGCTGGAAGCGCGCGACGCAGGCGGTGGACGCCTACCTCGGCGAGGCCCTCGGCAAGGCGTACGTGGCGAGCGAATTTCCGCCGTCCTCCAAGAAGCGCATGCTCGAGATGGTCGCGAACCTCAAGCGCGCGATGGCCGAGCGCATCGCGTCGCGCCCGTGGATGAGCGCCGAGACCAAGAAGCAGGCGAAGAGGAAGCTCGACGCGATCGTCGAGAAGATCGGCTACCCGGACAAGTGGCGCGACTACGGCAAGCTCGAGATCGATCCGTCGAAGTCGGCGGTGGCGAACCTGATCGCCGCGCAGAAGCACGACGCGCGCTGGCAGCTCGACATGATCGGCAGGGCGCCCGACCGCACGCTGTGGGGCATGAGCCCGCCCACGGTCAACGCCTACTACAACCCCTCCTTCAACGAGATCGTGTTCCCGGCGGGGATTCTGCAGCCGCCGCAGTTCGATCCGAACGCCGACGAGGCCGTGAACTACGGCGGCATCGGCATGGTCATCGGCCACGAGATCACGCACGGCTTCGACGACGAGGGCCGCAAGTACGACGCCGACGGCAACCTGCGCGACTGGTGGACCGCCGAGGACGGCAGGCGCTTCGAGGCGCTCGCCGGCAAGGTCGTCGAGCAGTACGACGGCTACCTCGGCGTGGACACCCTGCGCGTGAACGGCAGGCTCACGCTCGGCGAGAACATCGCCGACCTCGGCGGCCTGACGATCGCCTACCACGCGTGGAAACTGTCGCTCAAGGGCAGGCCCGCGCCGGTCATCGACGGCTGGACCGGCGAGCAGCGCTTCTTCCTCGGCTACGCGCAGGCGTGGCGCCGCAAGTACCGCCCCGAGTCGGTGCGCCAGCAGCTGCTCACCGATCCGCACTCGCCCGCCGAGTGGCGCGTGAACGGTCCGGTCTCGAACATGCCGGAGTTCCGCGCCGCGTTCGGCTGCAAGGAGGGCGACGCGCTGGTGCGCGCGGGCGAGCAGCAGATCGTGATCTGGTAGCGGGGCGCCGCGACGAGCGCCCGGCCGCGCCGCCGGGCAGGGACGCGAGGCCCGGGCGCCACCGCCCGGGCCTCGCGCGTCAGCGGGTCGAGACCGGCGGCTCCCCGAGCACCGCCTCCAGCGCCGCGTCCCGTCCGATCCGGTAGTCCGCCCAGCGCACCGGCACGGTGACGTCCGGCTCCACCCACGGGTCGTCGCGCCGGGTGAGCTTCCAGAACCGCGTGGAGTAGGTGACGTCGAGCCGGGAGTGCGGCAGCGTGAAGCGCCGCACCTCGCCGTGGCTGTTGGGACGTCCGCCGGTCGGGGTGCCGACGAGCAGCGCGCGCGTGCGCGCGCGGAACTCGAGCGCGTTCATCATGGCGGAGGAGAACGTGCGGCGGCCGATGAGCACGAACAGCCGTCCGCGGCGGTTGAGCCACCGGCGCTCGCGCACTCCCTGGATGAGCGGGCGGATCACGGTCGAGTTGCCGCCGCCGTTGCGGCGCAGGTCCACCACGAGGCGCTCGGCGCGCGCGCTGTCGGCCAGCGCGAGCAGGCTCTCGGCGAAGGCGCGGAACGGGAACGTGTCCACGTCCGCGCAGCGGTTGTAGCGCACGAACAGGGTGCGGGACTCGGGCATCCACCGCGCCCAGTAGTTCTCGTGCTGGCGCTGCGACGCCGCCACCGGCGGCACGCCCGCCGCCTGCAGGTAGGTGCGCCACACGCGCCGCCTCCCGGCCGGGAGCGGCGCGATGCGCGCCTCGAAGCGTGCGCCGAGCGAGTCCTCGAAGGTCCACGTCGCGGCCGCGGCGTCGCGCGCCACGCCGGCCGCCGCGAGCAGCGCCGACGAGGCGAGCGCGAGCGGCGCCTGGTCCTCGAACCACGCATCGTTTTCGTGCGGCACGAACGGCCGCAACCGGGCGAGGGCCTCTGCGACCGGCGTGCCGTCCACGGCGAGCAGGCGCGCGCCGAGGAGCCGCGCGTGCGTCGAATCGGCCGCCGCCACGAACCAGCCTTCCTCGAAGGGCTGCAGGAAGAGCGGCAGGTCCTGGAACCCCGGCATGTCGCCGTTCCACTCGACGCCGGTGTGGGCGTCGGCGATCGCCGCCGCCAGCGTGAGCCCGGCGACGATCAGCGGGTCCGGCGTGACGTGCAGGATCCCCTCGAGCGAATCGAGCACCGCCTCGAAGCGCGCGCGCGGCGTGCGCCAGAAGAGATCCACGTGCCGGGCCGGCAGGGAGTCGCGCAGCGCCCGCAGATCCTCGCGCCAGCGCGCGACACGCGCCGAGTCGGCGAGGGCGCGCGCCAGCGAATCGGCGCGCGCCTGCGCCAGCGAATCCTGGGCGGCGCGCGCCAGCGAGTCGGCGGCGGCGCGCGCCAGCGCCACCGGCGTGCCGGCGTCCGGGCGCGGCCACGCCGGGCCGGGGGCCGCGGCCGCGCTCAGGCACGCCCACGCGCCCGCCGCGAGGAGCCAGCGCGGTCGTTCGTTCATGCGCCGCAGTCTGCCGCAGGAGGGGCGAGGCGGAAAGCCGGCCGCCCCCTGAGCACCACCGCACCCGCGCGCGCGAAGCTCACGCGCGCGCGCCGAGCGTCGAGCGCCACCCGCGCCGGGCGCCCCTCCCCGACGAAGGCGCGGTCCTCGCTGGTCATGAGCACCTCCCAGCGCGCGACGGGCGGCAGGCCGAGCTTCGCCAGCTCCGCGCGCGCCGGCCCGCGCGGCGCCGCGATCACCGCGATCGGCGCCGCGCCGGGCGCCGTGCGCCACAGCGCGAGCACCCGGTCGCCGGCGGCGCGCGCGCCGAAGTCGGCCACGCGCCCCGCGCCCGTCCGCCGCGCCGCCGCGCGCTCGGCCTCGGAGCCGACGACCGCCCGCAGCGCGGGCTCCGACGCGCGCAGGGCGATGAGGGCGCGCACCCAGCGACGCATCGCGGCGTGCGGCGCGCGGCGCGCCTCGCTCCAGCGCAGGCGGCACGCCTCGAACGTGGCGCGCGCCTGCGGGTCGGGAATGCGCGCGCGCGCCGCGGCGGTCCGCCCGCCGGGCCAGCGCGCGAACATGCGGGCGCGCGCCGCCGCGATGCGCCGGCCGAGCGGCTCGCGGTGATCGGTGAAGAACAGGAACGGCGTGCTCGCCGCCCACTCCTCGCCCATGAACAGCATCGGCGTGTGGGGCGCGGCGAACAGCACGGCGAGCGCCGCGCGCGCCGCGCCGGGCCCCGCCAGCCGGTGCAGCCGCTCGCCGCGCGGGCGGTTGCCGGTCTCGTCGTGGCTCTGCAGGTACGACACCAGCCGGCGCGGCGGCACCGCGCGCGGGGGGGTGCCCCAGCGCCGGCCGTAGAAGCGCGACGGCCGGCCGTCGAGCAGCCAGCCGCGCTCGAGCGCGCGCGCCACGCCCGCGAGCCGCGGCGCGAAGTCGGCGTAATAGTGGTGGCGCTCGCCGGTGAGCGCGGCGTGCCACTGGTGATGGAGGTCGAACGACCACTCGGCGTCGCAGCCGAGCCCGCCCCGCGCGAGGGGCGCCACGGTGCGGTTCGAGTTGCGGCCGTCCTCGGCGACGAGCAGCACGCGGCGATCGGGAAACGCGCGGCGCACGGCGCGCACCAGGTCCTGCATCAGGTGGCACTCGCCGGCGTCGCGCAGGAAGCGGGTGGCGTCGAGCCGCAGTCCGTCCATGCGGTACGCGCCGAGCCAGTGGAGCGCGCAGCCGAGGATGAAGGCGCGCACCGCGCCGCTGCCCGGCCCGTCCAGGTTGATGCCCGCGCCCCAGCCCGAGCGGTGGCGCGTGGTCAGGTAGTTGCGGTCGAAGGCGGCGACGTACGCCCCGTCGGGCGACAGGTGGTTGAACACCACGTCGAGGACGACCGCGAGTCCGTGCCCGTGGGCCTCGTCCACGAACGCCGCGAGGTCCTCGGGCCGCCCGTAGGCGTGCGCCGGCGCCCACAGGGCGCCCGGGTCGTAGCCCCAGTTGCGCGTGCCGGGGAAGGCGTGGAGCGGCATCAGCTCGAGCGTGGTGACGCCGAGCCGCGCGAGATCGCCGAGCCGGCGCGCGGCGGCGGCAAAGGTGCCCGCGCGCGTGAACGTGCCGACGTGCAGCTCGTAAAACACCGTCTCCTCGAGCGGGCGCACCGGCCACGTGGCGTGCCGCCAGCGCCACGCCGCGGGGTCCACGACCTCGGAGGGGCCATGGACGCCGTCGGGCTGGAAGCGCGACGCCGGGTCGGGAAACGGGCCGCGTCCGTCGAGCAGATAGCGGTAGCGGTCGCCGGGGCGCACGCCGCGCACGCGCGCCTCGAACCAGCCGGCGCCCGCGCGCGGCATCTCGACCGCCACGCCGCGGCGCGCGCCCGTCTCGACGAGCAGCGTGACCTCGCGCGCGTGGCTAGCGCGCACGCGAAAGCGCGCGCCGGAGCGGTCGGGGAACGCGCCGAAGAGGGCCGCGGCGTCGCGTGCGGGGCGGGGGCGTGGGGTCGGGCTCACGGCGCGCGGCACTGTGCACGAGGGCGCGCGCCCGGGCAAACGCGCGGGGCCCGCTCCGTGCGGAGCGGGCCCCGGCGGCGTCCCGGGCGGCGCGGGCGTCAGCGCTCGACGATCACGAGCCGCGCGAGCTGCGTGCGCCCGGCGGCGTGGAGCCGCGCGAAGTACACGCCGGCGGCGACGGGCGCGCCGTCGTCGCCGCGCAGCGCCCACGTCACCTCGTGCGTGCCGGCCGTGGCGCGGCGGGCGAGCGGCGTGGCGACGCGGCGCCCGCCGACGTCGAACACCTCGAGCCGCGCGTCGGTGTCGCGGTCGAGCGCGAAGCGGAAGGTCGTCGCGCCGCGCGCCGGGTTGGGGCCGGCGGCGAACACGACGTCGGCGCGCGAGGCGGGCTCGACGGCGAGCGGACCGACGAGCGCCTCGGGGCCCGAGCAGTCGCGGGCGCCGAGCCAGTAGACGGCCCCCGCCGCGGGGGCGTCGGGGTCCGTGAAGCGGAAGCGGATCTCGTCGGGGCCCGACCACACGAGCGCCTCGTTGCCGACGAACACCCGCTCGCCGTGCTCCTCGCGGTAGACGTTGAAGCCGTCCACGTGCTGGAGCGGGTCGAGCGCCCACGCCAGCTCGACGCCGCCGTCGGCCGGGCGCGCCTCGAGCCGCCGCAGCGCGGTGACCGGCAGGACGGCCGCGTCGTGCGGAGCGACCTCGCGCGCCGGGGCCGCGTGCGCGTCGCCGTCGTGCGCGGCCGGCAGCGCGTCCGCGGCTGCGGCCACCGCCGCCGCGTCGTTCGCGCCGCGCGCGGGCGCGCCGGCCAGCATCGGCGCCGTGCCCTGCGTGTAGTCGTAGGTGAACGCCATGTAGTCGCCGCGGCACGTGAAGCTGCCGTTGCGCGTGTTGGTCGCGACGCGCAGCCGCACCTCGCGCGTCGGCGACACGTACGCGGCGGGCGTGGTCGTGCTCCACGTCCGCGTGACGTCCGTGGTGCCCACCAAGCCGCTGTGGATCTGCACCCAGGCGCTCGTCTGCCAGTTCCACAGGTAGAGCGTCTGCGTGCGCGAGACGGTGTAGTTGCCGTCGTAGGTGACCGTCAGATTGAGCGGCGGGTGGTCGAGCACGACCGAGCCGTACCAGTCCGTGAGGTACTTGCCGCCCGTGACCCCGGCCGAGATCGAGACGCGCGCCGCGTCATCGGCCGCGAGCCGCGTGACGTCGCCGGTCGAAATGCTGCCCTTGATCAGCGTGATGGCCTCGGCCACCTCGGTCGTGGTGACGGGCGGCGGCGGCGGCGTGCCGCCGCCGTTGTAGTAGGTGTCGGTGAAGCCGGCGCCGGACACGGTGTAGGCCGCGCCCGCGCCCGGCTCGGCCTGGATGACGATCGTGCCGCCGACCTTGTCCCACTGGGGATCGGGCGTGGCGCCGGCGCCGGTCTCGGTCCAGTAGGTCCTGACCCCCGCGGCGTGCAGGCGCGCGAGCGCGTCGGCCGTCGGGTGCCCGTACGAGTTGCCGTCGCCGACCTGGATGACGCCCACCTCGGGGGTGGTCGCGGCGAGCCAGTTGTCGTTCGTGGAGTAGCGCGAGCCGTGGTGGTGGACCTTGTAGACCTCGACGTCGCCGACCTGCGGGCCGACGGTGCTCTCCACGTCCTTGCCGGCCGCCGCGTCGCCCGTGAGATCGCCGCCGATGACCTCGTCGAAGGCGCCGTACGACACCTTGAGCACCACGCTCTTCGGGTTCTCGTCGCTGCCGCTCACCGAGTAAACGCCGGCGCCGTTCAGGTTGACGCACTTGATGTAGACCGGGTTCGGCGAGCCGGCGTCGAGCGTGATGACCTGGTCCTTGGCGATCGTCATGCGCTTCGAGCCGAGCGTGTTCGTGTACGCGGTGTACGCGCTGCTCGAGTACGAGTAGCCGCGGTCGTAGCCGGCGGTCCCGATGGTGATGCCGATCGCCGCGAGGTCGTCGAGACAGCCGAGGTGGTCGGAGTGGTAGTGCGAGCAGAAGTGATAGTCGATGACCGTGGCGCCGAGGTTCTGCAGGTAGGTCTTGATCCCGCTGCAGTCGAGGTAGTTGCCGTCGTCGAACAGCGCGGTCTGCCCGTTCGGCGAGATCAGCAGGATCCCGTCGCCCTGGCCGACGTTGATGTGGTGGAGCTGGAGCTTGCCGTTGCCGGCGAGGGCAAGGGCGACGGCGGGAAGAAGCAGGGAGAGGACCGCGATGGCGAGCACGGGCCGCGCGATCCGCGAAACGGGGGCAAGCCGCTTCATCGGGAGCACCTCGTCCTGAGGTCCGCCGGCACGGGTCCGTGGCGGGCGAACGGTGGGGACGCCGTCCGCCGGGCTCGCCGCCGGCATCGGGATGGACGCGGGCCGCGGGTTCGACCGGGGAGTCGGGCTGCCGAGCGGGAAGCGAGGCGGACCCGGTCGCGCGACGCGCGTCGTGTTCGAGTGAAGCCGGAGTGTTTATAGCGCGCGGGCCCGCGACTGTCTGCCAAAATCTCGCGCCCGCCGGCGCCGACGGCGTGCGGAGGCCGCGCACGCCCGGCCGGGGCCGCCGCGCCGCGCGCCGTCGCGTGCGGCGGCCGCCCCCGCCCCGGTGGAACCGGACGCGCGCGCCCGTGTATGCTCGCCGCCCGTTCGTTTCCGCCGCCCGGAGCCGCACCCCGCGCGCTCCCATCCCGCGCCCGGTCCCGCGGCCGGCGCCGGCGGAGACGCGACCCCGGCCCGGCCGCGCCGGCCCCGAGGAGGAGTCGTCCCGTGTGGTCCCAGATCGAGTCCAAGGTCCTTCGCGGTGAGCGCCTGACGACGGCCGAGGGCGTGCACCTCCTGACCGACGCCCCGCTGCTCGAACTGGGCGCGCTCGCCCACGAGGTGCGCGCGAGGAAGACCGACCCGCGGCTCGTCACCTACGTCGTGGACACCAACCCCAATTACACGAACGTGTGCACGGTGGACTGCCACTTCTGCGCGTTCTACCGCAAACCGGGGTCCACGGGGCCCGACGTTTACACGCACGACGTCGAGGGCGTGATGAAGATGATGGCTGACGCCGACGCGCTCGGCGCGACCACGGTGCTGCTCCAGGGCGGCCTCAATCCGGCCATTCCGTGGGACTTCTATCCGACCATCGTGCGCGAGGCGCGGCGGCGCTACCCGCACATCACGCCGCACTTCTTCTCGGCCCCCGAAATCCACCAGATGGCCGAGGTGTCCGGGCTCACGATTCGGGGCGTGCTCGAGGCGCTGCACGCGGCCGGCCAGACGTCGCTGCCGGGCGGCGGCGCCGAGATCCTCGCGACGCGCGTGCGGCGGCGCGTGTCCATCAAGAAGGGCGGTCCCGAGGCGTGGCTCGACGTGCACCGCGCGGCGCACGAGGTGGGCATGCGCTCGACGGCCACCATGATGTACGGCCACGTCGAGACGCCGGCCGAGATCGTCGAGCACTTCGACCACATCCGGAGCCTGCAGGACGACACAGGCGGCTTCACCGCCTTCGTGCCGTGGTCCTACAAGCGCGGCAACACGCCGATGGAGTCGAAGGTGAAGCACGTCGCCGGCGCTTCGATGTACCTGCGCGTGCTCGCCGCGAGCCGGCTCTACCTCGACAACTTCGACCACATCCAGGCGACGTGGTTCAGCGAGGGCAAGAAGACGGGGCAGATCTCGCTGCACTTCGGGGCCGACGATTTCGGCGGCACGCTCTTCGAAGAGAACGTCCACCTCGCGACCGGCCACCTCGCGAAAACCACCGTGGCCGAAGTCGAGACGCTCATCCGCGAGTCGGGTTTCACGCCCGCCCAGCGCACCACGCACTATGAGATCCTGCGCGTGGGCGAGGGGCCGGAGGCGCTGGCGCGCATGGGCGACGAGGTGCCGTTGTTCGTCGAGACGCTCGCCGAGCCGCCCGCCGAGTACCCGGCCTACCTCGAGGGCGAAGCGCGCGACGCCGGGCCGCGCGCCGCCGGCCCGCCGACGCTCGTCATGCCGCGCTGACCCGGGCGGCGCGGCCCGCCGCCGCGCATTCTGCACGGTCTGCCGTTCAGCGCGTGCGAATCGCCGCGGCGCCGGCGGTGTCGCGGCGCAACGTTGTGCGGGGGCGCGCGCCGCGCGCCTCCCCGCGCGCCGCGGACCTTGCCGCCCGCCGCGCGCAGGCCGTAGCCTTAGGGCCCTGCGGCGCCCCGGCGCCGGCCCCCGGCAACCCTGCGAGATCCCACCTCATGCGCCACCTGCGTGTCCCCGCGGCCAGCGCCGCGCTCCTCGCCGCCTCCGTCCTCGCCGCGCCCGCGGTCCGCGCCGCGGTCCTGCCGCCCGACTTCGTCGCCGAGGACGCCGCGCCGGGCGCCGGCTTCGAGGTCCCGGTGTGCCTCGCGTTCATGCCGGACGGTCGCATGATGGTGGGCGAGAAGCAGGGTCGCGTGTGGGTGGTGAAGAACGGCGTCAAGCACCCGACGCCGATGTGGCAGAGCCAGGCGGAGGTGCTCGACGAGGCGGACCGCGGGCTGCTCGGCATCGCGGTGGACCCGAACTACGCGAGCAATCGCTACGTCTACTTCCTCTACACGGTGGATCCCGACTCGAACGGCGTGGACGACGGCAGCGACGGCTTCGGCCGCCTGGTCCGCTACCAGACGAGCCTCGCGGATTCCAACGTGGTGGACCCCGCGACGCGCACCATCCTCATGGGGACCGGCTGGCGCGACGCGCCCATCATCGGCTCGCCGTCGCACACCGTGGGCGCGCTGCGCTGGGGCACCGACGGCTCGCTGTTCGTGACGACGGGCGACGGCGCGCAGTTCAACCAGCTCGACCCGGGCGGACTCGACCCGCAGATGTTCGGTCCGCAGCGGGCGGACCCCTACGAGGACATCGGCGCGTACCGCTCGCAGAACCTGTGGAGCCTCGCCGGCAAGCTGCTGCGCCTCAATCCCGCCAACGGCCACGGCTATCCGACCAACCCGTTCTGGGACGGCGATCCCAAGTCCGTGCGTTCGCGCATCTGGGCCTACGGCTTGCGCAATCCGTTCCGCTTCACGGTCAAGCCCGGCAGCGGCTCGACCGACCCGGGCGATGGCCACCCCGGCATCGTGTACCTCGGCGACGTCGGGTGGACGGAATGGGAGGAGGCCAACGTCACGACCGAGCACGGCGGGGACAATTTCGGCTGGCCGTGCTACGAGGGCTTCGGCGTCCACTTCACGTACAGCAGCACCACGCCCGACCACGGCGGGTGCGATTCGCTCGGCGGGTACTGGAACCCGAACGCGCCGAAGCCGCCGCTCATGAGCTGGCACCACGCCAACGAGGCCATCAGCATCCCGCCCGGCTTCAAGGGCAACGCTTCGGTCGGCGGCGCGTTCTACACCGGCTCGCAGTACCCGAGCATGTACCGCAACCGGTACTTCTTCGCCGACTACGGGCAGAGCTTCATCAAGGTGGCGGTGACCGACTCGCTCGACCAGCTCGTCACCGTGCTCGACTTCGCGACCGAGGCCAACGGCCCCGTCGAGCTGGTCGCGGACCCGGTGAGCGGCGACCTCCACTACGTCTCGATCTTCGACTTCGCCGTCTACCGCATCCGCTACACCGGCGGGCAGCCCGGCAACAACGCCCCGGTGGCGGTGGCCTCGGGCGCGCCCACCTTCGGCACGCCGCCGCTCGAGGTGTCGTTCTCGAGCGCGGGCTCGTTCGACCTCGACGGCGATCCGCTCACCTTCTCGTGGACCTTCGGCGACGGCTTCGGCGCGAGCGGCCCGAGCGCGGTTCACACCTACCAGGCCTTCGGCGTCTACGACGCGGTGCTCACCGTGAGCGACGGACAGGGCGGGCTGGCGCGCGACACGGTGCGCATCGTGGCGACCGGCGAGGCGAGCTTCCCGACCACGCCGGTGCTCGACGCCTTCGACCGCCCGGACGGCCCGATCGGCGGGGCGTGGGTGGATCAGACCTCCGGACTGTCCATTGTGGACAGCGCGCTCGTGCAGGGCTCGGGCGTGCCGTACAGCACCACGACCCACGCCAGCGGTCCCTACGGCCCGACGCAGGAGGCGTACTTCACGATCGCGTCGCTGGCGCCGAGCGCCCCGGAGTATTCGCTGCTGCTCAAGCTCCAGAGCACGAGCTCGTCCGCGCCGCACCTCGAGGTGCGCTACGACGCGTCGTTGAGCCAGCTCTACGTGACCACCTTCACCCCGGGGCCCGGCTATGAGACGCGCGCCACGTTCCCGCTCGCGCTGGCCTCGGGCGACCGGCTCGGCGTGCGCGCCTACGACGACGCGCGCGTGCACGTGTTCCGCAACAACGCGCTGGTCGCCGAGGCGTCGGTGGCGGGCTGGCCGTACGCCGCGAACGGCGGCCACATCGGCATGGCGTTCGGACTCGCCTACCCGGCGCGCATGGACGACTTCGGCGGCGGCACCACCGCGTTCAACACCCCGCCGGTGGCGGGCATCGTCGGCGCCGCCGACTCGAGCTTCTACGCGCTCGGCGACACGATCGTGCTGGCGGGGGTGAAGAGCGACGCCGAGGACGCGCCGGCGGCGCTCGACGGCCACTTCCGGCTCTTCCTGATCCACAACAACCACTTCCACATCGAGGCCGACGTGGACGGCGACACCGCGGTCATGGTGCCGGTGGACCACGAGGACGGCACCGGCGTCTACTACGAGGCGCGCTACTGGGTGACCGATTCAGGCGGACTGCGCGACACGGCGACCATTCGCGTGTTCCCCGAGACCGACCTCGAGCCGGTCGCGCTCTCGGTGTGGCCGGCCGCGCCAAGCATCTACACGCCCGCCACGTGGACGTTTCAGATCGCGAACCACGGCCGCATGCCGACGCGCCGCACGACGTGGCGGCTGGTCTCGGGCGGCGCGACGCTCGCGGAGGGCGACACGGCGATCGCGGCGCTCGACACGATCACGGTGTCGGTCGAGGTGCCGCCGACCCTCGCCGTGGGCGGGCACGAGGTGCGCCTCGCGCTCGACACGCTCGGCGTCATGGTCGAGACGGACGAGACCAACAACGCCGCGAACCTCACGATCACCGTGGTGGACGGGCCGCTCGCGGCGGGCGGCGCGCCGCTCCGCCTCGCGCTCTCGGCGCCGCGCCCGAACCCGGCGCGCGGCGCGGTGCGCTTCGACCTCGACCTGCCGCGCGCCGCGGGCGTGCGCTTCGAGGTGTTCGACGTCACCGGCCGCCGCGTGTGGTCGCAGGGCGAGCGCGCGTTCGCGGCCGGCCGCCACGCGCTCGCGTGGGACGGCCGCGCGGGCGAGGAATCCGGCGCCGGCCGCGCCGGCCCGGGGCTCTACTTCGCGCGCGTCGCGGTCGAAGGCGCCGAGCCCTTCGTGCGGCGCATCGTGCGCATCGAGTAGCCGGCGCGCGCCGCGCGGGGGCGTCCCGAAGGGCGACGCGGTCGCGCGCGCCTCCCGCGCCGGGCCGCGCGGCCCTTGTCCGGCTGCCGCGGCCCGCCTAACATGCACTCGGCCACCGGCGCCCCGGCGCCGCAGCGACCGCAACTTCGGAGTGTCCCCCGTGGGCCGCCTTCCTCGCCGCCTGCTCCGCAGGGCCGCCGTATCCGCCGCGCGCCGCGCGGCGCGCGCGTGCGCCTTGACCGCCGCCCTCCCGTTCGCCGGGCTCCTCGCCGCCTTCCCCGCCGCCGCGCAACCGGTCCTGCCGCCCGGCTTCGTCGTCGAGAACGTCGTCGCGGGCGCCCCGTTCACGGTGCCCACCTCGCTGGCGGTGCTCCCCGACGGACGGCTGCTCGTCGCCGAGAAGGGGGGAAAGGTGTGGGTCGTGAAGAGCGGCGTGCGCCACCCGGTCCCCTTCTGGGACGGCGAGCACGAGGTGCTCGATTCGGTCGAGCGCGGGTTGCTCGGCATTGCGGTGGACCCGGCGTTCGCCGTCAACCGCCGCGTGTACTTCCTGTACTCGGTGGACCCCGACTCGGACGGCGTGGACTTCGACGAGGACGACGCCTTCGGGCGGCTCGTGCGCTACGAGATGAGCGCGACCGACTCGAACGCCGTGGATCCGGCGAGCCGCACGGTGCTCATGGGCGTGGACTGGCCGTCGGGGCCGCCCGTGGGCTCGCAGTCGCACCACCTGTGCGCGTTGCGCTGGGGGCGCGACGGCTCGCTGCTCGTCGGCATCGGCGACGGCGCGCAGTTCAGCTACCTCGACGCCGGCGGGCACGACCCGGGCCTGTTCGAGCCGGGCAGGACCGACACGCTCGAGGACATCGGCGCCTTTCGCGCCCAGTACCTCGGCAGCCTGTCGGGAAAGATCCTGCGCGTGGACCCCGCCACCGGCCACGGCTATCCGAGCAATCCGTTCTGGGACGGCGACCCGGCGTCGGTGCGCTCGCGCATCTGGCTCTACGGGCTCCGCAACCCGTTCCGCTTCGCCGTGCGCCCCGGCACCGGCAGCCCGGATCCGTCGGACGGCGCGCCGGGCACGCTCTACATCGGGGACGTCGGCTGGCTCACGTACGAAGAGTCGAACGTCGCGCGCGGCGGCGGGCTCAACTTCGGGTGGCCGTGCTACGAGGGCTTCCTGCCGCAGCCCGCGTACCAGGCCGCGACGCCGCCGCGCGCCGGCTGCGCCACGATCGGCACGCCCGACAACCCGTCGCCGCCGTCGTCTCCGGTCGCGGCGTGGAACCGCGACGACCCCGGACTCGGCACGCCGCCGGGCTTCACCGGCGCCACCAGCATCGGCGGCGCGTTCTACGCCGGCACGAACTGGCCCGCGCAGTACCACGGCCGCTACTTCTTCGCCGACTACACCGAGGACTGGCTCAAGGTCATGACGACCGATTCGCTCGACCAGCTGGTCGCGGTCGAGGACTTCGGCTGGGGGCTCGAGGGCGCGGCGGAGTTCGTGCCCGATCCCTTCACGGGCGACTTCTACTACGCGTCGCTGTGGACCGGCGAGGTGCGCCGCCTGCGCTGGGCCGGCGCGGGCGGCAACACCGCCCCGCTCGCCGTCGCCTCCGCCACGCCCGACTCGGGCAGCGTACCGCTCGCGGTGGCGTTCTCGAGCGCGGGCTCGAGCGACGCCGACGGCGACTCGCTGCGCTACACGTGGCTGTTCGGCGACGGCGCCACCTCCAGCGAGGCGAACCCCTCGCACACCTACGTGCTCGCCGGCACCTACCATGCGGTGCTCGTGGTGGACGACTTCCGCGGCGGCATCCGGCGCGACACGGTGCGCGTGCGGGTCACCGCCGACTTCGTGTTCCCGACCACGGCGCTGCTCGACGTGTTCGATCGCCCGGACGGCGCGGTGGGCTACCTGTGGGCGGGCGACACGTCGCAGGTGGCGGTGGCGGGCCAGGCGCTCGCGGCCAACGGCCCGGACGCGTGGATCGCCTACCAGCTCTCGCCGTTCGGCCCGCTGCAGGAGGCGTACGCCACCTTCGCGCAGGTCTCGCCGTTCGCCTCGGCGCAGGGGGTGGTGCTCAAGGCGCAGGCGCTCACGCGCGACAGCGCGCACCTCGTCGTGCGCTACGACGACTTCCTGCAGGCGGTGCTCGTCGAGAGCCACACCCCCGGCGTCGGCACGGTGCCGCACGGCGCGCCGCTGCCGATGGTCCTGCAGGCGGGGGACCAGTTCGGCGCGCGCGCCTACCCGAACGGCGTGGTCGAGGTGTTCCGCAACAACCAGCTCGCGGGCGCGCGCTCGGTCGAGGGCTGGCCGTGGCACTCCGCCGGCGGCCACGTCGGCCTGGTGCTGGCCGGCGCGTACGACACGCGCGTGGACGGCTTCGGCGGCGGCGACGGCAACCCGACCGGCAACCGCCCGCCGCTCGCGATCATCCTCGCCCCCGACGACACCACGTTCTACGCCCCCGGCGACACCCTGCGCCTCGTCGGGGCCGGCGTGGACCCGGACGACCCGCCGGACTCGCTCACCGTGCTGTGGACCGTGCACCAGCGGCGCGGACCGTTCTTCCCGAACATCCTTCAGGCCTACGCCCCGGACACCGCCTTCGTGACCGGCGCGCAGGGGGAGGGGCAGCTCACCTTCTACGAGATGCGTCTGTTCGTGCTCGACCCGGCGGGGCTCACGCACAGCGTCGCGGCGCACGCGTTCCCGGACGCCGACCTCGCGCCGCGGCCGCCGGTCGCGGCGCCCGACCCGGTTCCGGCCGGCGGCGCCACGACCGTGACCTTCCGACTCAGGAATCTCGGGCACTTCCGGCCGCTCGCCACGCGCTGGCGCCTCGTGGCGGGCGGCACGACGCTCGCCGAGGGCGACACCACGGTCGCCGCGCTCGACAGCGTCACCGTGTCCCGCGTGGTGACGCCCGGGCTTCCGCCCGGCGCGTACGCGCTGCGCGTGGTGGCCGATACGCTCGGCGCGCTCGTCGAGCCCGACGAATCGAACAACGCGGCGACCGGCGCGCTTACCGTGGGGCCGCCGGTGGCGGCGCCGGACGGCGCGCCGCCCGCGCGGCTCGCGCTGTCGGCGGCGTATCCCAACCCGACGCGCGGCGGGGCGCGCTTCGACCTCGCGCTGCCGCGCGCGGCGCGCGTGGCGTTCGCGGTGCACGACGCGCAGGGCCGCGTGGTGTGGAGCGCGCCCGAGCGCACGCTCGAGGCCGGGCGCCGCGCGCTCGAGTGGCCCGGGGCCGGCGCGCGCGGCGGACCGCTTCCGCCCGGGCTTTACCTGGCGGTGGTGCGGGTGGACGGCGCGACGTTCACGCGGCGCGTGGCCGTGCTGCGCTGACGCGGCGGGCGCCGCGCGCGGGGGCCGGCGCGCCGTTCAGCGCGCCGTCGCCGCAAGGCGCGGGCCGAGATCGCCGAGCTCCAGCCACACGATCGAGAAGCCGTCCGCGCTGCGCCCGGTGCGGACCGCGCGGATGTTGAGCTCGGGGTCGCGGCGCGCGCGCTCGGGATCGGCCACGACCTCCTCCCAGCCGGGCCATGCCTTGCTCGCGTCACGGAACACGAGCAGCACGTGGCGCACGTCGAGGTGGCGGCGGCACGACTCGACGTCGCCCGGCGTGAGCGCGAGGTGGACGACCGGCCGGCGCGCGTGCCACGCCAGCGTGGGCCCGAGGTTGCTCATGACCGGCTCGCCGGCGGGGATCTCGCGGTTCATGAGCACGCCGAGCTGGAGCAGCGTGAGCGGCCCGGGCACGCCGCGCTCGAGCGCGGCGCGGCGCGCTTCATCGTTGCCGCGCACGGTGAGCAGTCCGCCCCACGCCAGCGCCAGCACCGCGACCGCCGCGGTCACCGCGCGCACCGCCGCCGCGCCGCCGCCGAGCGCCGGCAGGCGCCGCACGAGCGCCAGCGTGGCGAGCACTCCCGCCGCCTCGGCCGCGGCGCGCGCCGGGAACACGTAGCGCAGCCACGGGATGCTCACCGCGGCCGTCACGAGCGACAGCGCGAGCGCGCCGAGCACCACGAGGGCGGCGGCAAGCAGCGGCCGCGGCGGGCGCGCCACGAGGCACCACAGCGCGAGGGCGCCGATCCACAGCGCGCGCGGGCCGGTGAGCGCCGCGAGCACGAGGCCGGGCAGGTTGCGCGCCGTCTTGGCGGCGAGCAGGCCGACGGCCTCGAGCCCGCGCGGCACGCTCGGCGTCTCCGGCAGGTGGTAGAGCGAGAACCACGTGCGGCCCTCGACGCCGTCCCACACCACGAGGCGCGTCAGGTCCCAGCCCGGATCGCCGAAGGCGCGCCACTTGTAGAGCCACCACGGAGCAAGCGGCAGCACGAAGCCGAGCGCGGCGAGCGCCGCGACGCGCAGGCGCCGCCCGGACGGCGCCGACCACGCGGCGGCCGCCACGAACAGCGGCGCGAGCCACAGCATGTTCGCGCGGAACGCGCCGGTGAGCCCGAGCACGAGGCCGAACACGAACGGGCGCCGCCCGGCGAGGCCGAGCGCCACCATGGCGAGCGCGCCGACGAGCCCGAGCGTGAACGGCATCTCGGTGAAGGGCGCGACGGAGAAGTGCTGCGCCTCGGGGTCGAGCAGGAACGCGAGCCCGACGAGCCCGCCGGCGAGCGCCGCCGCGCGGTGCCCCGCCTCGGGCGCATGGAGCTGGAGCAGCTTGAGCGCGGCAAGGCCGAGCATCGCGCCGATCAGGATGAAGCACGTGAACGGGATCGGGAGCAGCAGCCACTCGCGCTGGTCGGGGCGCTGCCACTCGGCGAGGGTGCGCCCGCCGATCGTGAGGCGCTCGGGCGCGAGGCGGAAGATCGCGGCCTCGAGCGCGAGCAGTCCCGGCTGGACCACGGCCAGCGGCCACGGCGGCTGCGCGTGACGAGCCAGCTCGATGGGGAGCGCGAAGGTGGTCTGGATGCGACCGCGGTCCGCCATCTCGCGCGCCGCGAGCGCGTACTGCGCGGTGTCGTAGTTGAGCACCGCGGAACGCTGGCCCAGGTTCCACGCGTCGGCGTGGAGCATCCACAGGCACCCGCCGGCGATGCACAGGACGGCGAGCATCGCGAGCCCGGTACGGGTGTGACGGGTGGTGTGCACGCGCGCACACTAGCCGCTGGGCGCGGGGGGCGCCACCGGGCGCGGCGGGGCGCGCGCGTCGCGCGGCTGCGCGCGACGCCGTCCACCCGCGCCCGGTCGCGCGTCGGGCGCGCCGCGCCCGTCCGCCCGCGCCCGGCGCCCGGACAAATCCCTGTTGCACCACATATCCCCGGAGCGCATCCACAGGAAGGCATGGGCGAGATCCTGAAGAAGCGCCTGCGGCAGTCGCGGTTCGAGAGCCCGGTGCACGAGGCCGTGCTCAACCTGCTCGTCGCCGCGGGGCACGTGCGGACGCTCCACGACCGGGCGCTCGAACGCCACGGGCTATCGGGCGTCCAGTTCAACGTGCTGCGCATCCTGCGCGGCGCGCATCCGCACGGATACCCGCGCCACGAGATCGCGTGCCGGCTCGTCGAGCGCGCCCCCGACGTGACGCGGCTCATTGACCGGCTCGAGGCGCAGGGGCTGGTCGAGCGGGCGCGCGCCGAATCCGACCGGCGGCTGTCGGTGACGCGCATCACGCGCCGCGGGCTCGAGCTGCTCGAGCGCGTGCAGCCCGACATGGACGCGGTCGGGCGCGCGCTCGCGCGCCGGCTCGGCCCGAAGGACGCGCGCGAGCTGTCCCGGCTGTGCGAGGGGCTGTACGCCGACGAGGCGTCCGAACCGTGACCCACGGCATCCACCACGTGACCGCCATCGCGGGCGACCCGCAGGCGAACCTCGACTTCTACGCCGGCGTGCTGGGCCTGCGCCTCGTCAAGCGCACCGTCAACTTCGACGACCCGGGCGCGTACCACTTCTACTTCGGCGATGGCGTCGGGACGCCGGGAACCCTGCTCACGTTCTTCCCGTGGCCGGGCGCCTTCCGCGGCCGGCGCGGCACGGGACAGGTGGACGTCACCGCGTTCGCCGTGCCGGCCGGGTCGCTCGCCGCCTGGAGCGCGCGCCTTGCGGCCCACGGCGTGGCGCACGAGGGCGCCTTCGAGCGCCGCGGCGAGCGCGTGCTCGCGTTCGAGGACCCCGACGGACTCGCGCTCGAGCTGGTGGAGCGCACGGAGGCGCCGGCCGTCGAGGCGTGGCCCGGCGGCCCGGTGGACGCGGCGCACGCGATCCGCGGCGTCCACGCGGTGACGTTGCGCGTGGCGCGCCTGGCGCCGACCGTCGCCCTGCTCGAGGGCGTGATGGGCTGGCGCGCCGCCGGCGACGACCGCGGCCGCCGCCGCTTCGCCGCCGACCACGCGGGCCCGGGCGCGCTGCTCGATGTCGTCGAGACGCCCGACGACCCGCCGGGGCGCATGGGCGCGGGGGTCGTGCACCATGTGGCGTTCCGCGTCGCGGACGACGCGGAGCAGGCCGCGGCGCGCGCCGCGCTCATCGCGGAGCGCATGCGTCCGACCGCGGTCCAGGACCGCAACTACTTCCGCTCGATCTACTTTCGCGAGCCGGGCGGCACGCTGTTCGAGATCGCCACCGATCCCCCGGGCATGACGGTGGACGAGCCGCCCGCGTCGCTCGGCGCGTCGCTCAGGCTGCCGCCCTGGTTCGAGCCGCACCGCGCCGAGATCGAGCGCCGACTGCCGCCGATCACGCCTCCCGGCGCCGGCGCGCCGGCGTGAGCCGCGCCGCGCCGCGCCCCGCCATGACCGAACCCGGCGGATTCGCCTACCGCTTCGAGCCGGCATCTCCGGACGGGCCGCCCTTCACGCTGCTCCTGCTCCACGGCACCGGCGGCGACGAGCACGACCTCGTGCCCCTCGGACGGCTGCTCGCGCCGGGCGCGGCGCTTCTCAGCCCGCGCGGCAGGGTCCTCGAGCACGGCGCGCCGCGCTTCTTCCGCCGCCTCGCGGAGGGGGTCTTCGACGAGGAGGACGTCGCGCGGCGCGCGCACGAGCTGGCGGACTTCGTCGCGGGGGCGGCCGCCGCACACGGCTTCGACCCCGCGCGCGTCGTGGCCGCCGGCTACTCGAACGGCGCGAACATCGCCGCGGCGACGCTGCTGCTGCGGCCCGGCGCGCTCGCCGGCGCGGTGCTGCTGCGGCCGATGGTGCCGCTCGTGCCGCGCGAGGCGCCGGACCTCTCCGGCGTGCCGGTGCTCGTGAGCGCGGGGCGGCTCGACCCGTACAGCCGCGACGCACGGCGGCTTGCCGACCTGCTCGGCGGTTTCGGCGCGCGCGTGGACCTGCGCATGCGCGACGTGGGCCACGGCCTCGATCGCGGCGACGTGGACCTCGCACGCGAGTGGCTCGCGGGTCCGGGCGCGACAGGCTGACGCCGCGCGCGGCGCGGGCGGCGTTCGATCCTCCGCACGATGTGCGGACCTCCGCAGTGAAGCGGCGGCGGCCGGAGGTTTGCCGCCATCCGGCCGCCGGGTCGCGGGCACGAGAGCGCCGGTCCGCCGCGGCAGCGCGGCAACCGGCGGGGGTATCGCCCTCGATGCCTGTCCGCATGGTGCCGTCCGCGCAGCCCGCGTTCAAGGCCGAAGTGCGTCCCGGAGCCGCTGCGGCGGACCGCCCGACCGACTGCGCCGCGGTCTCGCGGCGCGCCGCCGTCAGACGATCTCGAGCGCGGGCGCCGCGGGGATCGCCCCGGCCGCGACCGCCTCGGCGTAGAGGCGCTCGAGCGCGCGGCGGCCGACCTCGCCCATGTCGAGCGTCAGATCGTTGACGTACATGCGCACGAACGTGCGCCCCTTCGCCACGTCGAGCCCGCGTCCGAACTGGAGCGCGTAGCGGAGCGCCTCGTCCTCGTGATCGTGCGCCGCTTGGATGCTGGCGCGGAAGCCGACCGACACCGCGCGCATGAGGCCGGGCCCGAGGTCGCGCCGCACGACGTCGAGCCCGAGCGGCACCGGCAGCCCGTGGCGGTCGCGCCACGCCTCGCCAAAGTCCAGCACCTTGACCAGCCCTTCGTCGCGGTAGGTGATCTGGCTCTCGTGGATGATCACGCCGGCGTCGAACTCGCCGGAGGCGACGCGCGCCGGGATCTGGTCGAACATGACCTCCACCGGCACGCACTCCGGACACTCGGTGCGCAACAGGAGCGCGGCGGTGGTCATGGGCCCCGGGATGGCGACGCGGCTGCCCGCCAGCGACGCCAGCGTGCGGGGCGCCCGCGACACCACCACCGGACCGTAGCCCATGCCCATCGAGGCGCCGCACGCCAGCACCGCGTAGCGGTCGGCGAGGAACGCGTAGGCGTGGGCGGAGACGGCGGTGATCTCGAGGTCGGCGCGCTCGAGGGCGCGGCGGTTGAGGCTCTGGATGTCCTCGAGCACGTGCTCCACGCGGCAGCCCTCGATGGCGGCGAGCCCGGCATGGAAGCCGTAGAACATGTAGGCGTCGTCGGCGTCGGGGCTGTGGCCAAAGCGCAACGTGCGGAGCGGAGTCGTCATGGGGCTACCGTACCGCCGCCGGGCGCGCGAAGTCGAACTCGATGCGAAACCGACGACCCTCGACCTCGCGCCTCAGGGCGTAGGCGAAGCCGCGGCCCGGCTCCACCGCCAGCGTCCACACGTTGGTCGCGGCGCGCGGGAGCAAGCGTGCGGTGAATGAGTCGGCGGGAAAGTCAAGCGCCAGTCCGGCGGCCGGCGCCGGTGCGAGACCGCCGTAGCGCGACACCGAATCCTCCGAGCCGTCCGCGTGCCGGTGGTCGTGCGTCAGGCGCACGCCGTGCGGCCCGCGGCGCACGATCCAGGTGCGCGAACGGTCGGCGCCGACCTCGAGCGCGATGCGGATCTCCTCCTCCGAGCAGTCCAGGAAGCGCGCGACGAGCAGACTCTCGCCCCACGCCGCGTCGGACGGCTCGGTGCCCTCGGCGAGGCGGCCGAGGTAGGCCTTGCCGCAGTGTGGTCGCAGTTCGGCCCACAGGCGCTCGCCCGGTGCCGGCGGGCGAGCGCAGGACGCGGCAAGCGCGGCAAGCGCGGCAAGCGCGGCGAGCGCGCGGCGCACGGGGGCGGTCACGCCTCGCGCCCCAGCTGCCGCTCGGCGGCGCGGTGCCAGAGGTAGGCGCGCAGGCCGTCGAGGCCTTCGCCGGTGCGCGCGCTCACCACGTGGCAGCCCGGGAACTCGACGCGCAGCGCGGCCGCGGCGTCGGGCTCGAGCAGGTCGCACTTGTTGAACACCAGCAGCTGCGGGCGCGGCGTCTCGAGGATGTCCTCGAGCACGCCCTCCACGGCGGTCATCTGGCGCGCGCGGTCGGGATCGGCGGCGTCCACCACGTGGAGCAGCAGGTCGGCCTCGACCGCCTCGGTGAGCGTCGAGTGGAAGGACGCGACGAGGTGGTGCGGCAGCTTGCGGATGAACCCGACCGTGTCGGTGACGAGCGCGGTGACGCGCTCGGGACTCACCATCTGCCGCGTGGTGGCGTCGAGCGTGGCGAACAGACGGTCCTCGACGAACACCTGCGAGCGGGTGAGGGCGTTGAACAGCGTGCTCTTGCCGGCGTTGGTGTAACCGACGAGCGCGGCGCGGAACTCGCGCCGGCGCCGGCGGCGCTGCGTCTCGCGCTCGCGCTCGACCGCCTTGAGCGCGGTCTTGAGGCGCGCGATCTTCTCGCGCACGAGGCGCCGGTCGGTCTCGAGCTGCGTCTCGCCCGGGCCGCGCGTGCCGATGCCGCCCGCCTGGCGCTCGAGGTGCCTCCACATGCCCGTGAGGCGCGGCAGCTGGTACTCGAGCTGCGCGAGCTCGACCTGCAGCCGCGACTCGCGGGTGCGCGCGCGGCGCGCGAAGATGTCGAGGATCAGCTCGGAGCGGTCCACCACCTTGACCCCGAGCTCCTTCTCGAGGTTGCGCACCTGCGGCGGCGCGAGGTCGTCGTTGAAGATCGCGATCTCGACGCCGTGCTCCTGCACCACGGCCTTGATCTCGCCGACCTTGCCCCGCCCGACGAACGTCGCCGGATTGGGCGTGCCGCGGCGCTGCACGACCTCGGCGGCGACGCGCGCCCCGGCCGTGTCGGCGAGGCGGCGCAGCTCCTCCATGGAGCGCGGCAGGTCGGCGCCGTCGCGGTGGCCGTGCCCGACGAGCACGGCGCGCTCCTGGCGGGGCGGGGGAACGATGTCGATCGGCTTGCGCATGCGGGGCCTTTCGGGGGGCGGGCCGGGCGGGTGCGGCGGACGACGGCGGACGGCGCGCGGCGCGCCTCCCCGCCGCGCCCGTCGCGTCAGCCGGCGGCCTCGATCTCGAAGTCGTAGGGCGCGGGCGTCAGGTTCTCGAACGTGCCGTCGGCGCGAACGACGAACAGGTCCTCGATGCGCGCGCCCATGCCGCGCGAAGGATAGTAGAGGCCGGGCTCGATGGTGATGACCATGCCCGGCTCGAGCACCGCGGTGTTGGACGGCGGACCCGACATGCGCGGCGCCTCGTGCACCGCGAGCCCGACGCCGTGCCCGAGGCCGTGGCAGTAGCCCTCCTCGGTGCCGGGCCGGCTGCGCAGCGTGGCGTGCCCGCGCGCTTCGAACAGGTCGCACACGCGCTCGTTCGCGTCGCGGCACGGCGCGCCGAGCCGCAGGCCGTCCACCGCGGCGCGAAACGCGTCGTGCACGTCCTGAAACAGCCGCCGCACGTCGTCCGGGGCGCGGCCCATGACGAACGTGCGCGTCAGATCGCTGTGGTAGCCGCCGCCGCCGGCCTCGCCCGGGAACAGGTCCACGATGACCGGCGCCCCGGCGCGCAGCGGCTCGGCGTCGTTGCCACGGTTGTGCGGCACGCCGGCGTCGCGGCCCTGCGCCACGATGCTCTCGCCGTCCTCGGCCACGCCGCGCTCGAGAAACGATCGGTGGATGCGGCGCCGCAGGTCGCCGAGCGTCACGCGCCCGGCGCCGTCCGTGAAGTGCTCGCCGTGGCGGCGCAGCCCTCGCAGGTAGGCGTACAGGTCCCCGACCGCGCCGGCGGTGGCGAGGCTCGAGCGCCGGATGGCCTCGATCTCGGCCTCGTCCTTGGTCGTGCGCGCGAGCGTCAGCACGTCGGGCTGCGCGCGGTCCACGACGAGCGCGGGGTGGACCTCGCGCGCGCGCTCGATCATCTGCCACGCGAAGCCGGCGGGCATCTCGCCGAAAAAGCCGACGGGGCCGGCCATGCCGAGCGCGGCGCACGTCTGGCCGATGAGCCGCCCGAAGGCGCGCGCGGGGCTGCCCTCCTCCTCCTGCAGGCGCGGCAGCTCATGCTGCGGGAACGACGAGGTGTCGCACCCCGCGAGCGCGGCCTGATCGCGCTCCATCGGGTCGTGGATGAGGTGGGCGCGTCCGTCGGCGGCCCGGAAGTAGACGCCGTGGACGATGCGCTGGCCGGTCACGTAGTGCATCGCCGGCGTGTAGCGGTCCTGCGCGAGCACCACGATGCCGGCGATGCCGCGCTCCTGCATGAGTCGGTCGAGGTCCTGTCGCATGGGGGCTCCGCGGAGGGTGGAAGGGTCCGGGTGGGGCGCCGGATGCTACGCCGGGGCGTGCGCCGGGGGAAGCCGGGCGCGCGCCGTCCGGGACCGCGCCGCGGGGCGCGGGCCCTGCGGGCGAAGCGCGACGGCCCGGGGGCGTGAACCCCGGGCCGCCGTTCGGACCGGTCACCGCCGGCCCGTGCGGTGCGTACCGCCGAGTCTCCTCACCTCAGCGGTTGCGCACGATCTTGAGCACGCGGACGTCGCCCGCCGCGCGCAGGCGGGCCATGTAGAGCCCGGCCGCGACCGGCCGGCCGGAGTCGTCCGTGCCGTCCCAGTGCGCCTCGTGCTCCCCGGCCGAGACGCGGCCGAACACGAGCGTCCGCACCACGCGACCCTGCAGGTCGAACAGGACCAGCTCCGCGTCGCCCGCGGCGGGCAGCGCGTAGCGGAACGTGGTGGCGCCGAGGAACGGATTCGGCGACGCGGCGAGCGCGAGCGTCGCGGGCGCCGGGCGGTCCACCGACACCGTGGCCTCGTCGGCGATCCGCACCCGGTACGTGCCGGAGTTGGCGTTCTTGTTGAAGATGACGAGGCCCACGTAATCGGCCGCGCCGGCGTTCACCCAGTAGACCGACTCGGGGCCGCCCGTGCCCGAGGCGTCCGAGAAGTCCACGCCCTGGCCCTTCCTCGCGTAGTAGACGGCGGCGTTCGAATCGAACAGCTCCACGCCGAGGTCGAGGTTTCCGGAAACGACCTCGACGAGGATCCCGAGTCGCGCGCCGCTCGGAACGTAGATGTCCCACGCGCTCGCGACGTCGTTCGCCGACCAGCCGAGACTGTAGGTGTTGACCCCGCCCGCCGTGAACAACAGGCTGTTCGATCCGCCCTCCCACTGGCACGTCATGCTCGAGCCGGAGCGGATTCGGTAGCGCGGGTAAATGTAGCCGGGCGTGATGTGGTTGTAGTCGGCGATCACGTAGCTCACGCCCGTGCTCGACTGGTCGCTCGCCGCCAGCGTGTTGATCGTGTAGGCGGCGTCGCCGTAAAGCCAGACGTCGGCGGCGCCGTTGGCCGAGGCACGCGCCGACACGACGGTCCAGTAGGACGAGGGCACCGCGCCCGTGCCCCATGCCACTTCGTTCGAGGTGTTCACCCAGTCCCCGCTGGTCATGGGGTAATAGGGCCCGAACCACAGGGAGTAGCTGTCGCTTGACTCGTCGAACACCGGCATGGCGAGCCCGTACCAGTCCGTCGCGCTCGGCGTGTAGTGCAGCCACTCGCCGCCCGCCGAGGGGGGGTTGTTGCTGAACGTCTCGAACATGTGCCGCGGGCGGTAGGGGTCGCCGCTCTGGCTCGAGTAGAGGTACAGCGCGGGGTCGAAGGTCGTTCCTCCCTGGTACTCGCGGAAGAAGTAGTCCTGCGCGGCGTTCATGTACACGTCCCAGATCTTGGCCAGGTTGGGCGAGGTCCAGGTCGCCGTGCCCGTGGCGCCGTGCAAGGATTCGGCGTCGCCCTCCCACATCGTGCGGTGGTTGCCGCTTCCGGAGACGCGCACCACGCGCAGGTAGTCCTGTGAGAACGACGCGTGGTTGTAGTCCACCGCGATCCACTCCATGGACTCGCTCCCGTAGAGCAGGGACTCCTCGAGCAGGGTCTGGTACTCAGCGTCCGCGAACAGGCGGAGGGACACGTCGGTCGCGGCGTCCGGTCGCGTGCCCACCCACGCCCAGTAGTAGGCATTGGGCACGTAGTTGAAGAGCCTGAGGTCGAGCGCCGAATAGAACGGAGTTTCTTCGGCCAGCGTGTACGGCATCGGTCCGATCTGGATGTCGAACGTGCCCGCCACGGTGCTGTTGCTCCACAACACGAGCCCGTAGACGTCGTCCGCGGGCACCGTGTACGTCCACTGCTCGAAGCCGCCGGCGCCGGTCGCGTCGCACGACCACACGGCGGCGCTTCTCCCGGCGTAGTACTGCGCGCCATTCGACTTGAAGAGCGCCATGCCGAGGTCCAGTCCGGGCGTGTCGGTCGTGAGCCTGAAGGTGACGATCTCGCCCGCGAACAGCGGGACGTCCCACACGCGCACGACGTTGTAGCTGTACCAGTTGCCGGCGCGCTGCACGCCGTCCGGGTACAGCATCTCGCTGCCGCCCTCGTAGGTGACGGTGTAGGTGCCCGAGCCGCCCGAGAACTTGGAGATCTGAAGATGCTCGTTGCCGAGGCGGTTGTGGTTGTAATCGCCGACCACGAAGTCGACCGCGGCGCCGGAGTAGGCCGACCCGGCGAGCTGGATGTTGTGGTTGTCCTCCTGGTAGAGGCGCAGGTCGTAGTCGGTGTCGGCCGGGCTGCGCAGGCCGGCGACCATCCAGTGGTTCCAGTACTGGTTGAGCGACTGCGCGTCGGTCGTGTTGTTCCAGGAGTACCAGCCGTTGTGGTAGAGCGACCACACGCGCCGGAACGTGGCGCCCGACTCGCGCCGGCGCACGTCGTCGGCGAGGCCGTCGGTGTCGCCGTCCACCCACGCCCAGTGCTGGAGGGTCGCCGGGCACACCGCATCGTCGTTGTAGCGCATGACGCACGTCACGTCCGACGGACACGAGACGAGGTCGCAGTTGTCGTTGTTCTGCGTGGCGAGCAGGTAGGTGCTCTGGCACGCGCCGCAGTCGATGCCGCCGTTGCAGTGCGAGGACTCCACGTACTCGTCGCACGCGCCGAACAGGTGGCCCCACTCGTGCCACCACACGCTGAACGCGTCGTCCGTGTAGTTGACGCAGCGGCCGTAACCGAACGACGCGAAGGCGCGGCCGGTGCGGTCGGCGGGCTGGAAGGACAGGATCACCTCGTCCCAGCCGCCGTTCCAGTTGTGGTAGTGGTCGCTGACGTCGTCGCAGATGGCGCCGTCGCCGTCCGCGTCGCTGAAGCCCCACGCCGCGAGCGCGTCTTCCGTGACCGTCCAGGTCATGCCGTCGGTGGCGATCGTGTAGCCGACGGTCGGGTTGATGTAGGCGTGGAAGTACTCGGTGCTGAAGTGCAGGTTGACGTTGGCCGGGGCGTGGCTGAGGTAGCGGTCCGCCGCGTTGGCCGCCTTCGCGAACGCGGTGCTCATCTCGGTCCCGTCCCACGTGCCGCCGGCGTGGTTGATGAACACGTTGATGATGAGCACGCTGCCGCGGGCGTAGTGCACGCCGTCGTTGTCCCCGTTGGCGAGCGTGGTCGGCCCCTTGGGCGCGACCAGCGCGGCCTCGGCCTCGGCGCGCATCAGCTCGGGCGGGCAGTCACGGCCGGGCGTCCACGGCTGGAGCGCGTCCTCGGCGCGCACGCGGGCCACCACGGACGGGTCCACGGTGGTCGTGAGGGTGGGGCGCGGTTCGGCGAACGCCGCCGTGGCGGCGAGCACCGCGGCGAGCGCCGCGGCGCCGGTCGCAGGCAGGAATCGGCGCTTCATCTCACCGGTCCTCCTTCCGGTCCTGAGCCGGCACGGCGGGAGCGGCCGCCCTGACCACCGGCGCCTTCTCCGCGGGCGGGATCTCGCCGCGCAGCAGCGCGTCGAGCTTGGCGCGCTCGGCGGCGCTCAGCTCGCCCGTGCCGCGCAGCTGGAGCGGCGCGGGGTGCGGGCCGACGCCCGCCGGGGCGAAGGGCTCGAGCGGCGTGCGCGGCCGGGCGTTCCACTGCGCCATCTTGGCGCGCGCCGCCATGTCCGCCTCGAGCGGCGTCGGCACGCGCTCGGGCGCCGGCACGCGCAGCGTGCCCGCCAGCCGCGACATCTCGACCGCGGCGCGGGCCTGCTGCAGCTTGGCGAGTTCGATCGGATTGGGCGTCGCGGGGCCGAGGCCGAACGCCCCGTCCGTGAACGCGCCACCGCGGTCGAGGGGAGCGGACGGCGCCGCCGGTCGCAGCGCGAGCGGCACCGCGTCGGAACGCACCTTGAGCGCCTGGGGCAGAGCGGGCAACGGAACGGCGGGCTGCAGCGACTCCTGAGCGGGCGTGCGCACGGGAGGCGCGCCGCGGTCCGGTGCTTCGGCGGCGGATGCGACCGCGGGAAGCACGAGCAGGACCGCGATCGCAGCGAGCCGCCTCGCGGGCGAGGAGAGCAACGCTGGCATCGGGAAACCTCCGCATCGGACGCGCGCGGCGCGTCCGGGGACGCTGCGTTCACGTCGGCGGGGCGGGGCGTCGCGTGCGGAAGCGAGAGCGGTGATCCGTGCGTGAGGGGCACGCCGACACGTCGCCGTCGGCCGGGTGAGCGCGGGGGGCACCGTTCGCCGGTCGGGGCCGGCGGACGCGAGACGGGTGGTGCGCGCGGTTCGCGCGCGGGCTCGCGTGAGTCGCAGCCGAGGGTGGCGGGGCGGTCGGGCGTTTCTCGGCCGCCGCGGAGCGCGCGCTCGGAGGAGCGCCTCCTGCGGCTCGGGGATCTGCGCCGTGGGGGACGCTAGGCCCGGCGCGGGCGCATGTCAACGGCCGACTCGCGTCGGAGCGGGGCGCCGCGGCGCCGCGCGGGCCAGCGCCGGGCGCACGCCCGCTTCAGATCCGGTCGTCGTCCGCGACGCCCCGCCATCCGCCGCGCCGGCGCCGTTCTCCAAACAGCCGCATCCCCACGATGCCGAACGCGAATCCGCCGATGTGCGCCCACCACGCGATCCCGCCGCCGGGAGCCCCGGCGAGCGCCAGCGCCCCGCTGAAGAACTGGAACAGGAACCACAGCCCGAGGACGATGACCGCCGGCAGCGCCACGACCTGAAAGAACGGAAAGAGCGGCAGCAGGGTGATGATGCGCGCGCGCGGGAACGCCACGAGGTAGCCGCCGAGCACGCCGGCGATCGCGCCGCTCGCGCCCACCATCGGCACGCGCGCTTCCGGGTGCGTCGCGTACTGAATGAGCGCCGCCACCACGCCCGCCGCGAGGTAGAACGCGAGAAAGCGCGCGTGGCCGAGGCGGTCCTCGACGTTGTCGCCGAAGATCCACAGGTACCAGAGATTTCCGACGAGGTGCATGACGCCGCCGTGCAGGAACATCGAGGTCACGAAGGTGAGCGACGCGGCGAGCGGGCTGTCGAAGCCCGCGAACGCCCAGGTCACGCGCGCCGGCACCATGCCCCATTCGAAGAAGAACGCGCGCAGCCCGGGGCCGAGCGACAGCTCGTAGGCGAACGCCGCGAGGTTGAGCGAAATGATCGCCCGCATCACGAGCGGCCGGCGGTGCGAGGGGTTCTCGTCGCGCAGCGGGATCATCGCGCGCCGCCTCCACGCGCCCGGCGCGGGGCGCGGCGCGCGCGGGGTTGACGCGTTCCTGACGGCTCCCTATCGTTCCCGCCCGTCTCGGATCTCACTGCATCCTTCGCCCCGGGGCCGGCATCCCAAGGGGCGCTTTGGTTCCGAACCGCCGTCGCACAGGGGGGACATTCATGGGCAACGCCATCGCCGTCACCGAGCGGAATTTCGACACCGAGGTGCTGCAGTCGCCGGTGCCGGTCCTGGTGGACTTCTGGGCCGCGTGGTGCGGCCCGTGCCGTGCGATCGCCCCGGTCGTCGAGGAGCTCGCGTCGGAGTACGCCGGGAAGATGAAGGTCATGAAGCTGGACGTGGACGAGAACCAGGACATCGCCATCCGCTACGGGGTGCAGAGCATCCCCACGCTCATCCTGTTCAAGGGCGGCGACGCGGCGGTGCGGATCGTCGGGGCGTACCCGAAGGCGGCGATCCTCTCGAAGATCCAGCCCCACCTGTAGCGCCGCGGCGGCGCGCACGGGGCCCGGGCGCCCGCGCCCGGGCCCCATCGCGTGCGCGGGGCACGGCGCGGCGGTCACGCGCGGCCGCGCCTCCCGATCGCGGCATCGCGCGCCCGCGCGAGCGTGCGCAGCGCGCGCGGCAGCTCCTCGAGCACGTCGCCGGCGTTCATGCCGTGCACGCCCTGCGCGGCGGCCGCGGCGTCGCCCGCGAGACCGTGCGCGTACACGCCAAGCCGCGCCGCGTCCCACGGCGTGAGGCCCTGCGCGAGCAGCGCGGCAATGGCGCCGGCGAGGACGTCGCCGGTGCCCGCGGTCGCGAGTCCCGGGTTCCCGGTCGGGTTCACGGCGGCGAAGCCGTCCGGCGCGGCGGTCACGGTGGGCGCGCCCTTGAGCACCACCACCGCGCCCCAGCGCCGCGCCCACTCGATCGCCAGGTCAATGCGTCCGGCCTCGACCTCGGCCGTGGAGAGCCCGGTGAGCCGCGCCATCTCGCCGACGTGCGGCGTGAGCACGAGCGGCGCCCCCGCCGTCGCCGCGGCGAGCGCCGCGCCGTCCACCGCGTTGAGCCCGTCGGCGTCGAGCACCGTCGGCACGGCGCGCGCGTCGAGGAGCGCGCGCGCCAGCGCCGCGGCGCCCGGATCGCGCGACAGGCCGGAGCCGAGCAGCATCGCGTCGGCGCGCGCCAGCGCGTCGCGCACCGATGCGAGCGCGGCCGGCGCGAGCGCGCGCGCCGCGCCCTCGGCGCACGGGATCGTCATTTCCTCCGTGAGCTTGACCTCGAGCACGTCGTTGAGGCCGCGCGGCACGCAGCACTGGACGTAGCCGGCCCCGGCCCGCGTCGCGGCGCGCGCGGCCAGCGCCACCGCGCCGGAGAGCCCGGTGGCGCCGCCCACCACCACCACGCGGCCGACCGAGCCCTTGTGGGCGCGCGGGTCGCGCACCGGGACGAGCGCCGCGGCCTCGGCTTCGGTGAGCACCTCGACGGGCGCTTCCGCGGCGCGGTCGGCGGGCGGCAGGAGCCCGATGTCCACGACCTCGAGCGCGCCGCAGAAGGCGCGCCCCGGGTACAGCCAGTGGCCGCGCTTGGCGGCGCCGAACGTGACGGTGAGATCGGCGCGCACCGCGCGCCGCGCGATGGCGCCGGTGTCGGCCGACACCCCGGTCGGCAGGTCCACCGCGACGACGCGCGTGCCGCGCTCGTCCAGCTCGCGCAGCGCCTGCACGGCCGCCGCGATCGCTCCGCGCGGCTCGCCCTCCGCGCCCGTGCCGAGCAGCGCATCGAGCGCGAACTCCCAGCCGTCGGTCCCGCCCACGAGGCGCGCGATGGCCTCCTCCGTGTCCGCCGGCTCCACCGCCACGCCGGCGGCCTCGAGGCGCGCGAGGTGGACGCGCGCGTCGCCCGCCACGCGGTCGCGCGCGCCGACGAGGCCGACGCGCACGGCGGCGCCCGCGGCGTGGAGGTGGCGCGCGGCGACGAAGCCGTCGCCGCCGTTGTGGCCGGGGCCGGCGAGCACCAGCACGCGCAGCGCGAGCGGCGGGCCGTAGCGGGCCTCGAGGGCGGCGGCCACGCCGGCGCCGGCGCGCTCCATGAGCGTCGCGCCGGGGACGCCGGCGGCGATCGTGGCGCGATCGAGCGCGCGCATCTGGGAGGCGGTGAGCAGCAGCACGGTCAGCGGTTCAGGAAGCGCACCGGGAACTCGGCGCGGAACGGCCGCGCCACGCCGTCAATGACGTACGGACGGAAACGCCAGCCGCGCGCCGCGCGCAGCGCCGCCGAGTCGAGCTCGGGGATGCCGCGCACGATGGCGAGCGAGTCGAGCGTGCCGTCCTCGCGCACGAACGCCCGCATCCACACGTTGCCCTGGACGCCCGCCGCGCGCGCCGCCGCAGGGTACTCCGGCGGGGGCGCGGCGTCCCACTCCGGGGTCGGCCAGGTCGACATCACGCCGGGCCGGCCGAGCACCAGCGTCTCGGGCACCGGCGGCGCCCCGGGGCGCGCCGCCGCCGCGTCCGCGGCGACCGCGGCCGGCGCCCCGCGCGCGGCCGCGGCCGGGGCGAGCGGACGCACCACCGCGTCCACCGCGCCGCCCGCGATGCGCAACGCGACGCTGTCGCGCCCCCGCCACGCGCAATCGGACGCCGCCGCGTCGCGGCGCACGCACCCGCGCCGGTAGCCACGCCGCCGAAGGTCGTCCTCGAGGTAATCCAGCGCGCGCGGGCTCGCCCCGCGCGCCGCGACGAGCGCCCCCGCGAGCCGTCCGCCGCGAAAGACGAGCGTGACCTCGGCCTCCACGCCGAGCCAGCGCGCCACGGCGCGCCGCGCCACGACGTCGTCCGCGCCGGTCGCGCGCACGAGCGCGAAGCGCGCCGACGCCGGCAGCCGGTCCTGCGTCCAGCCGTAGCGGAAGCGCGTGCCCGCCACGCGCACGGTGGTGTCGAGCGCGGCGGGATCCACGTCGGCGAAGGCCGAGACGTTGGCCGGAGCGCCGGGCGTGGCGGCCGGCGCGGCGCCCTCGGCGCGCGCGGACTCGGCGGCGGCGCGCGCCGCGGCCTCGGCGGCGGCCTGCGCGGCCCGCGACGGCTCCTGCGCCGCGACCGGGCCGGCGGCCACGGCCAGCGCGAGGCCGAGGAGCAGGACGATCACCCGTTCAGCGCCGGCGACCGCGCGCGCGGGCCTCGGAGGTCAGCGCCCGCGCGAGCTCGTCCCGGTACGCGGGGTCGCGGCCGACGCGCGCGACGAGGTCGGGGTCGGAGGAGATGAACGGGAGGTCGAACAGCTCGGGCTCGGCCTCCTGCTCGGTGTAGATGCGCTCCTGCTCGTGGCGCTGGAACTGCGCCGCGCGCTCGACGGTGTCGAACGCGCGATGGGCATCGAGGAACGACTGGTGGAAGACGTCGAAGGTGTAGACGTGGAACTGGCCGTCGAGCCCGCCGGTGCCGGCGGGCGGCTGGTGCACCTTCACCTTGGCCGCCTTGATCCTGCCTTCCGCCATGAGGCCTCCCCGTGCGTCACGCGCCGGCGTGCGGCGGCGCCCCGCCGCCGGCCGCGGCGTCGCGCGCGCCGGCGTTGAGCCGGTCCACGATGGCGACCAGCTCGAAGACGTCGTCAATGTCGTAGTCCGCGCCCGATGCCTGGGTGCCGAACGTGTCGCCGTAACGCGCGAAGACCGTCACCATGCCGAGGCTGCGGCCGCCCACCACGTCGCGCTCCGCCCAGTCGCCGATCATCATGGACTCGCGCGCGGCGACGCCGAGGCGGCGCAGCACCTCGCGGAACGGCGCGGGGCTCGGCTTGCGCTCGCGCGTGTCGTCGAAGGTGACGACCGCGTCGAACAGGTGCTGGAGCCCGAGCGAACACAGCCGCAGCCACACCTGGATGCGCGGCGCGTCGGAGACCACGCCCAGCCGGATGCCGCGCTTGAGCAGCTCGAGCAGCGTCATCCGCACGTGCGGGTAGAGGACGAGCGCCGACTCGCGCGCGCGGCGGTAGGCGACGATCCCCGAGGCGAGGATCTTGGGATCGATCTGCCCGAGCTCGCGCTCGAGCAGCTCGTCGAACACGCGCTGGAACTCGAGTCCCTGCTCCTGGTAGATCGCGTCAATGCGCCGGCGCAGGTCGTCGCGGGGCATGTCGAGGCCCGCGTCGATCATGCCGTCGATCGCGGCCTGGATCGCCGACTCCTTCATCTTCATGAAGTCGGTGAGGGTGTTGTCGAGGTCGAAGACGATGGCGCGGATCACGCGGCGCTCTCCCGCCGCGGGCGCGGCGCGGCGAGAGGGCGCCGCGCCGGGCGGGCGCCCGCCGCGGCGCGGCGAGCGACGCGGCCCGCCGTCATTTCGTGGACTGTCCGATCACCCGCCCGAGGCTGATCTCGCCGTTGTCGATGCGGATGTTGAACCCGCAGGTCGGATTGCTGCAGACCCACGCCTTGTAGGTGATCGGGGCGCCGTCGCGCCCGTAGTCCGACAGCGGCAGCAAGGTTCCGTCCTCGCACTTGCGGCACTCCGGGAAGCTCATCTCCATCCCGAACCCCTCCCCTCGATCGGTCGCCGCGGGAACCCCGGCGGGTCTCCGGCCGGCGAACCGCGCGGCAGCGTACCACAGGGGCGCGCGCCCCTACCGCGCCTCGATGCCGGTGGCGATCGGCCACACCGTGACGGTGCCGACCGCGACGTGCTCGGGCGCCGCGCAGATCCACGCCACCAGCGAGGCGATCTCGACCGGCTCGAGGGCGCGGTCGCGCTCCGGGCTCCCGGGGGCGAGGGCGCGCCCCGCCGAGTTGATGTTGTGCGGGCACACGATGCTGACGCGCACGCGGCGCGGCTTGAGTTCGAGGGCGGCCGACTCGAGCAGGCCGCGCAGTCCCCACTTGCTCGCCGCATAGGCGGCGGCGCCCGCCTGGCCGACCATGCCGCCGAGCGAACCGATGCCGACGACCGTGCCGCGGCCCTGCGCGGTGAGCCACGGCGTGGCGTGCTTGAGCGCGAGGAAGGCGCCCTTGAGGTTGAGGTCGAGGAGCGCGTCCCACTGCGCCTCGGTGGTCTCGTGGAGCGGCGCGCCGGCCCACGTGCCGGCGTTGAGGACGAGCACGTCGAGGCGGCCCCAGCGCGCGATCACCGCGCGCACCGCGGCCTCGACGTCGGCCTCGCGCGTGACGTCGCCGGGCGTCGCCAGCGCCTCGCGTCCGGCGGCGGACAGCTCGGCGACCGCGCGCTCGAGGTCCGCGCCCGGCCGCGCGAGGCACGCGACCGCGGCGCCCTCGGCGGAAAGCGCCTTGGCGATCGCGAGACCGAGCCCGCGGCTGCCGCCGGTGACGAGGGCGACCTGGTGTTCGAGCTTCATCGGGATCCTCCGTGCGCGCCGCCGTCCGGGGCGGGCGGCTCGTCGGCGAGCAGATGGGAGTGGTCGGCGGGGGCGCCTTCGCACGGGCGGCCCTGCACGTGCAGGTAGCGCGCGCCGCCGCGGGCGAGCCACACGACCGACGCCGAGACGGTCGGCATGGGGCCGTCGTGGATGCACACGGGAGGCCGCGCGGCGCCGTCGCCGTGCAGGCGCAGGCGCGCCCACAGGCCGGCCTCGAGCGCGTCGGGCGTGCGCGGCGCCCAGCCGGCGAGGTCGTCGAGCAGCATCGCCGTGCGCGGCTCGGCGCGGTCGTCGAGGTCGGCGTGGGTGACGACGTGCCAGCCGGGCGCAAGCGGGCGCAGCACGGGCGCGGCCGGCGGCTCGTGGGCGAGCGCCCAGCCGCCGTCGGGCGAGGCCCACACCACGGTGCACGGCGCGTGCGGGTGCGCGCCGAGCGCCCGGAGCGCCGCGTCGGCGGCGGCGTCCGCGACCGGCGGGGCGGCGGCGACCGCGAGCGCGAGCAGGCCGCGCGAGCGCGGCGCGCCGGCGGGCGGCGCGTCGTCCGCGCGCGGGCGTCGGTTGAGGATCGCCACCGCCGCGCGCCGGGCGCGCAGGGCGAGCCACGTGCCGCCCGATCGCAGGTCGCGGCCGCCCACGACCGGCGGCGCGTCGAGCAGCAGCGCGGGGCCGGCGCTCGGGCGCGCCGGGTCCTCGTCGCGGTTGGCGGCGAGCGCCACCGAACCCGGCTCCACGACGTCGAGGCCGATGATCAGGGTGCACATGCCGGGCACTCTAACCGCGGCCGCGGCGCGCGGCCACGCGGCGCGCGGGCCCAGGGGGCGGCCAGGGCGGGCGCGGGCGACGCGCGCGGCCCGCCGGGCGGCCCGGCACGGCGCGGCCGCGCGCCGGGGGCGCCGGGCGTCGCGCCTGGGTTATGCTCCCCGGCCACGACATCCCCGGGAGCGGATTCCATCGAGACCTGCCTGGTTCGTCCATGTCCGCGGCGGCGCCCGTGGCGCGCGACTTCCGTCGCCGCCGCGCTCGCCGCCGCGCTCGCCGTCTTCGCCGCCGCCCCGCGACCGGCGGGCGCCGTGCTCGACATCGAGGACCAGGGGCCGGCGCTCACCGCCGGCGACTTCTACCTGCGCGTCACCAACTGCGGGATCCTCGGCAACGCGTTCCTCAACACCGGGCGCTGCAACGACCCCTCCCTCGAGAGTCCGCCGGGCAGCGGGCGCGAGGCGCTCAACTACGCGGCGCTGTGGGTCGGTGGCCGCGTCGGGACCCGCGACGCGCGCGTCTCGGGCGGCCCGCTGCTCGAGTTCCGCGCCCCGCTCGACGCCGGCGAGCGCGTGCGCATCGCCGAGCGCGGCCGGCTCGGCGCCCGGCGTCTCGTGGACGACGACGGCGACGGCCGCGTGGACGAGGAGATCCTCGACGAGCGCGACGAGGACGGCGACGGCGAGGTGGACGAGGACCTCGGGCTGTTCAGCCAGCAGGCCGCCGTGTGCACGTACCGCGACGACACGCCGGAGGCGGTGGCGTTCCTCTACGAGACCGGCGAACGCCACGAGCCGCTCGGCGTCACCGTGCGCCAGGAGGCGTTCGCGTGGGCGGTGCCGGGGTTCGACCGCATCGCCGGGCTGCGCTGGACGATCACCAACCACGGGCGCCAGCCGATCGAGGAGCTGCGCGTCGGCGTGCTCGCGGACCTCGACAGCAAGGACCGCCTCGACCGCGCCGGGCACCTCAACGACCGCATCACCCACGAGAGCTACCGCCGCGACTTCTTCGAGGGATGGGACAGCCTGACCGTGGGCCACGTGCGGGTGTGCGGCGCTCCGCCGCCGTGCCCGGCGATCGCGTGCTTCTCGACCCTCGCGCAGACGGTGCCGGTGGTGAGCGACGCGGCGGCCGGCAGCGGTCTGCCGGCGGCGGCGATCGTCGGCCTGCGCCACACCACCGACCCGCTCGGCTTCGTGCCCGAACTGGCGGCGCGCGGCGTGCCGCGCGCGCCGCGCGCCGTGGCGTTCCGCTACGCGGTGTTCGCCCACGGGCGCCCGCCGGGCCAGGGCGGCCTGCCGCAGAACGACGACGAGCGCTGGGCCGCGCTGCGCGGCGAGTTCCCGGAGGTGCGCCCCGTCACGCCCGACGACTACGTGGTGCTCATGACGTGCGGCCCTTTCGCGCGCCTCGAGCCGGGGCAGTCGGTCGAGGTGTCGGCGGCGCTGGTCGCCGGCGACCGCCTCGACTCCCTGCGCGCCCAGCTCGGCAACGCCGCCGAGCTGGAGCGGGGGCTGCGGCTCAACGCCCTGCCCGACGTGCGCGGCCGCGACCACCGCGAGTGGAGCAACGGCGACACCGGCCTCAACGGCCACGAGGTGTGCCTCGAGCCGCCGCCCGGCGTGACCTTCACGCTCGATCCGCACTGCGCCGCGAGATTCCCCGAGGACGCGGCGGTCCCGGCCATGCCGCGCCTCTACCGGCACGGCGAATGCGTGTGGACCGACGCCGACTGCGACGCCTGCACCGGCGTGGACGGCTGGGACACCGTCGTGCCGTGGTCCGACCCCGGCGACCAGCCGCCGGCGCCGCCGTTCCGGCTGGCGCCCGGCGACGGGCGCGTCGAGATCCTGTGGGGCGATCTGCCCGAGGCGCTGCTCGCCGGCGGCGTGCTGGGCTCCGCGGAGACGCGCTTCATCGGCTACCGGGTGTGGAAGCTCCAGGACTGGCGCGAGCGCCCGTCGTACGTGCCCCCGCGGCCGCGCTGGTCGCTGGTCCAGAGTTTCGGCGCCGACACGGCACTCGGCGCGCTGGCGCTCGAGGCGGTGACCGACTCGTCCATGGACTACGAGCGCATCCTCTACGAGCGCCGCGTCCATCCGCCGGGGCGCTACCGCTTCACCGACACCGACGTGAAGAACGGCTTCGACTACCTGTACATGGTGACGACCGTGTTCGAAAGTCGCGTGCGCGATGCGTCGGGCCACCTGCGCGTGCGCCGCGCCGAGACCCCGCTCGACGCGGAGTTCGCGGAGCGCGTCGTGGCGAGCGCCGCGGCGCGCGAGGACAACCGCTCGGTGTGGGTCGTGCCCAACCCGTTCCGCGCGCGCGCCGACTGGGATCGCCCGCCGACCTACGGCGACCAGCTCACGCGGCACGTGGACTTCATGGGTCTGCCGCGCGCGTTGAGCACGATCCGCATCTGGACGCTGGCCGGCGACTTCGTGGCGCAGATTGACCACGACGGCCGCGGGGGCGACGGCCAGGCGGCGTGGAACCTGGTGACGCGCAACGGGCAGGAGGTCGCCTCGGGCGTGTACCTGTTCACCGTGGACTCGAAGTTCGGCCGTCAGGTGGGCCGCTTCGTGATCGTGCGATGACCGTCTCGCGCGAAGCGGCGCGGACGTGCGCGGGCGCGCGGCCGGCGCGCCGGGCGGCGGCGCGCGTCGCGCCCGCCCTGTTCGCCGCGCTCGCCGCGCTCGCCGGCTGCGGGGAGCGCCTGCGCGCGCCGGTCGAGCCGCCGCCCGCGCCGCCGCCCGCGCCGCCCGCGGTGCGCGCCGTCTCGCCCGCGCCGCGCAGCACCGGCGTGCTCTACGACGAAGCGATCTGGATCGAGTTCTCGCTGCCGGTGGACGCCGCGACGCTCACTCCGAACAACGTGTATCTCAAGCTCGACACCGCGCGTCAGCCGGTGACGCTGTCGTGGGACGCGGCGCGCGGCCGCCTCGCGCTCGTGCCGGGCGTGCGGCTCAGGCTGCGGCGCACCTACACGGTCGAGATCACGCCGCGCGTGCGCACCGCGTCGGGCGCCGCGGTCGCCCCGCAGGGCTGGTTCTGGCAGTTCACCACCAACTCCCTGCGCCGCATCGCCCGGCCGCGGCCGGCCGACGGCGTGGCGGGCGAGTCGCCCGTCACGCGCCTCGCGTGGGAGGCGACCGACGCCGAGTCCGGTCCGGTGGACTACGTGGCGTGGATCGGGCCCGACTCGGCGGCGATCGCGCAGCGCGCGGTGGCGCCGATCGCGGCCAGCCGGCGCGCGACGTGGTTCCCTCGCTCGCCGTGGCCGCTCGGCACGCGCCTGTACTGGACGGTGTCCGCCACCCACGTCGAGACGCGCGAGCGCATGGACGGTCCGGTGTGGCGCTTCGACACGCTGCCGCCGGACACGCCGCTGGACTCGATCGTGGTGGCGCCGGCGAGCTGGGGCTACTGCCAGCACTCGACCGGCCGCAGCTTCTGCGGCTCGGGCCAGATCGTGGCCGGCCAGAGCTACACCAACGCCATCCGCTGGCGCATGCCCGGCGGGGATGCGCTGCGGCTCGCCGCGGCGCGCGTCACGTTCGGCACCTCGACCTCGCAGGCGCCGGCCGCGTACCGGCCCGCGCTGTTCGCGACCGAGGGCGCGTGGGAGGGCTGCAGCGTCACGCAGAACCGGCCGGCGCACGATCCGCTGCTCGAGCTCGCCTCGGACGGCGCCTCGCTCAACACCGGCGCCGTGACGTTCCGCTCGACCCTGTTCGCCGCGCATCTCGAGGCCTCGGTGCGCGACGCCGGAGTGTACGGGTACACGGTTCGCACGAGCGGCCCCAACGTCTCGCTCTCGCTCGTGACCTCTCCGACCCAGCCGAACCCCGTGCAGGGCGGACTCACGCTCTTCGTGTACCGCACCGGCGCGCCGTAGCGGCGCGCCACGATTCACCGGTCCGTGACGCCGCGCCGGGAGAACCGGCTTGACGGCGCGCGGCGGTTCACATTCAACTGCGCCGGATGCGCTCGACCCTTCCGACCCGTTTCGCTCCGGCGCCGGTCCTCGCCGGCCTGCTGTGCGGCGCCGCGCTCGTCCTCGGCGCCGCCGACGCGCGCGCCCAGCTCCTGCGTCCGTGGACGCCGCCCGCCGCCGACACCCTGCAGCGCCTCGCCGCGGACGCGCGCGTGGCGTTCCGCGCCAACCGTGGCGACTCGGCGACCGGGCCGAACTTCACCGGCTACGATCTGTCGAGCCGCATCGCGCGGCGCCTGGTGCGCTCGCTCGGCCGCCACAACCTGCTGCAGGCGCCGGCCATCGAGGCGGTCATGGACTCGCTCGGCCTCGACACCGACGTGGCGATTGACGCGGCCCTGCCGAACTTCGTTCTCGTCATGGTGCGCAATCCCTTCCTGCGCCCGGCGCACGCCGTGGGGTTCCTCTACTGGTACCGCGGCGCCGAGCTGCTTCAGCAGGGCGTGGTGTTTCGCGGGGGGCTCGATCCGGTGATGCGCGTGTGGTTCACGGGACGCCCCTCGGCGCCCTACCTGTGGGCCGTGCTCGACGGCGTGCGCGACGAGCCGAACACGCGACGCTTCACGCTGCTCGAGCTCGGCGCCTCGGGCGGCGCGTGGAACGCGGTGCAGTACGAGGGCGCGGGCCCGGACTTCGGGCCCGTCCACGAGGTGACGTTCGCCGACGTCAACCGCGACGGCGTCCCGGAGATGGTGGCGTGGGGGCCGTCGCCGGCCGACTCTCTGTTCGAGTTCTGTCCGGCGTGCCCGGGGCTGATCGCCGAGCAGACCTGGGTGCTGCGCGGCAACCGCTTCGGCCTCGAGGAGAGCCGCCTCGTGCCGAGCGCGCTCGCCAACTTCACGCTCTTCATCCGCATGCTGCGCGAGGGAAACCGGGCGGGCGCCGCGCGTCTGCTGGAGGATCCGGCGCTCGTGGACGAGGCCATCGGACTCGGCTGGGGCAAGGGCGCGGGGCGCGGCCTGTGGAACGTGGAGATGGTCGAGAACGAGTCGCCGTGGCCGCGCTTCATTCAGGTGCGCTTCGGGGGCGCGCCCGGCCGGCCGCTCTACAACGTCCACTTCGGCCAGAAGGACGGGCGCTGGGTCATCCGCCGCTGGGGCGTGCCGCGGCGCGGAGGGACACCCGAGCAGCAGGTGACGCCCGGCGCGCCGGAGCCCGCGAGGCCGCGCCGATGACCGCCCGGCCCCGGGGTGCGCGGCGCCGTCGCCCGCCGGCCGCCCGACGGCTGGCGCTCGCGGCGGCGTTCGCGGCGGCGCTCGCCGCGACCGCCGGCTGCGGTCGAGGCAGGTTCGAGCCGGTGCGCGGCGACTCGACGCGCACCACGTCCCCCGACACCTTCGCCGTGCTCGCGCGCGACGCCCTCGCGCGCTGGGAAGCGGGAGACGGCGAGTCGGCGGCGCGCGCCACCGCGGCGCTGCTGCTCGCCGATCTGCGCGCGCGCACGCGCACCGAGCCCGGCTTCGCGTGGCGGCCGCGCGCCGAGGCGTTCCTCGACTCGCTCGGTGTCGGCGCCGAGGTGGCCGCCGACCCGTGCGCGATGATCGTCAATTTCTTCTCGCGCTCGGCCCCCGACCGCGGCTCGTGGCCGTGGCTCTTCACGTGCGGGGCGAAGGGGATCGACGCCCAGCCGGTCGAGGGCGGCGGGCTGCGCCTCGTCGCCGTCGCGGGCCGCGGGCTGCACGGCGAGCCGCCGCGCCCGGCGGGAGCGCGCGGCGTGGCCGCCCTCTACGCGCGCCGCGGCGGGGCCGGGCTCCAGCCGATGCTGTTCGCGTGGGCGCAGAAGAAGAACGGCGGCCCGTGGGAGGTGGTGCAGAGCCTCGGCCCCGACTCGCTGGGCGGCACCGGCACGGCCGAGTTCGCGCCCGGCGACACCGCCGTCACGCTCACCGCCCGCACCTACCGGCCGACGCCGCGCTTCGAGGAGTGCGCGACCTGCCCGCACGTCTACCGCGTCCACCGCTTCGCGTGGTCCGGGCCCGGCTTCGTGCGCGTCGAAGAGCGCACCGTGCCCTCGCCGTACGCGACGTTCGTGCGCTTCGCGACCGCGGTCGCCGTCGGCGACGACGAGTTCGCCCTCGAGCAGACGACCGGCCGCGAGGTGCTGGAGGCCGCGCGGCGGTTTCAGTTCGGCGCCAACCGCGGCGCATGGCGCGTGGCGCCCGCCACCGACGAGAGCGCGCGCTTCATGGTCTTCATGCGCGGCCGGCAGGAGGCCTACCGGGTGACGTTCGAGAGCCTCGGCCCCGACGAGTTCCGCATCGCGGCGATCGAGCCCGCCCCGCCGCCGATCGAGTAGACGGCCCCGCCCGGCGGCCGCACGGGCCCGGACCGCGCGCCTCCAGGGCGCGCCGCCCGCCCGCGTCACGCCCCGGTTCGCCGAATTCACGCTTCCGACACCCGCGCGTGCCAAAGCCCTCACGCGGCAACCCGGAGAGTCCCGTGCGGCGGCGGCGCCCGGCGCCTCGGGCCCCCGCACGAAGCCCTCGGAGGCCGCATGCGCGCCATCGGATTCTTCATGCTCGCTCTCGCCCTCGCCGCACTGGCCGGCGAGACCGGCCCCCCCTCGAAGAAGAGGCCCGCGACGAGGGCGGACGCGAAAGTGGTGGCGATCCGGTAACTCTGCCCGGCCCTCCATCCGCCCGGCACCGGTCCACCCTCGGGCGGGGCGCTTCGGCGCCCTGCCCGCCGTCTTTCGGCCGGGCGCCCGGGTCCCGAACGCCGAGTTTCCGTGCCCGCGGGCCCACAACGCCCCTGCACATCCGTGCCGTGCGCTGCTAGACTGCCGCCCTCCCGCGCGCGCGGGGGGCTCACGGACGAGCGGTCCACGGACGAACCACGGGCGAGCCGGCGTGCCGCGGCTCGCGAGGTGCACGCATGCAGGCGCGACCCGCGCGATTCCTCGATTCCCCGCCCGCCGGCGCGGCGGACGGGCTCCCCCCGATGGTGGCGTGGCTGCTCGCGCACGCGGCCGAGCCGGCGAACCGCGGCGCGCTCGTCCACCTCGAGCGGCTGCCCGAGCGTCCGGCGCGCCACGGCGAGCTGGCGCTGCCGCTCCCCGCCGCGCTCGCCGAGGCGGTCGCGGCGCGCGGCATCGAGCGCCTCTACACGCATCAGGTGCAGGCCATCGAGGCGCTGCGCGGCGGGCTCGACACGGTGCTCGTCACCGGCACGGCGAGCGGCAAGAGCCTCGCCTTTCACCTGCCGGTGCTCGAACGCCTCATGACCGAGCCGGGCGCCACCGCGCTCTACCTGTTCCCCACCAAGGCGCTGGCGCAGGACCAGCTCAAGAGCCTCACGCGCCTCGCCGCCGGACACCCCGACGTGCTGCGCGCGCTCGAGCCGGGGGTCTACGACGGCGACACGCAGGCCTCGACGCGCCGCCGCCTGCGCGACCGCGGCAACGCGATCCTCTCGAACCCCGACATGCTCCACCAGGGCATCCTGCCGCAGCACGCGAAGTGGGGGCGCTTCTTCCGCGGGCTGCGCTACGTCGTGGTGGACGAGATGCACACCTACCGCGGCATCTTCGGCTCGCACGTGGCGAACGTGCTGCGCCGCCTCGAGCGCGTCGCGCGCCACCACGGCGCGGACTTCCGCTACGTGCTGTGCAGCGCGACGCTGCGCAACCCCGGCGAGCTGGCGCGCGCCCTCACCGGGCGCGAGGTCATGGTGGTGGACGACGACGGCGCGCCGCGCGGCGAGAGGCACTTCGCGCTGTGGAATCCGCCGTACCGCGACGACACGCGCGTCGAGCGGCGCTCGTCGAACGCCGAGGGCTGCGCGCTCGTCACCGGGCTCATCGAGCGCGGCGCGCAGACGCTGGCCTTCACCAAGTCGCGCGTGGCCGCCGAGCTGGTGTACCGCTACGCGCGCGAGCGGCTGGCGCGCGCGGCGCCCGGGCTCGAGGAGCGCATCCGGCCGTACCGCGGCGGCTATCTGCCCGAAGAGCGGCGCGCCATCGAGCGCGCGCTGTTCGACGGCGAGCTGCGCGGCGTGGTGAGCACCAACGCGCTCGAGCTGGGCGTGGACATCGGCGGGCTCGACGCGGTCGTCATGATCGGCGCGCCGCCGACGCGCGCCAGCGCGTGGCAGCAGGCGGGGCGCGCCGGCCGCCAGGGCGAGCCGGCGCTGGCGGTGCTGGTCGCCTACAACGAGACCGTGGACCAGTACCTCATGCGCCACCCGGAGTGGTTCTTCGGCCGCTCCCCGGAGGCGGCGTGCGTGGACCCGCACAACCCCTACATCCTGGCGCAGCAGCTGGCGTGCGCGGCGTACGAGCTGCCGGTCGGCCCGGCGGACGCCGCGGCCTTCGGCCCGCAGACCGGCGCCATCCTCGCCGCGCTCGACGAGGCCGGCGAGACGCGCACCCTCGACGGCCGCGCCTACTGGGCGAAGGCCGAGTTCCCGGCGCACGGGGTCAACCTGCGCACGATCTCCGACGACACCTACACGATCATGGACGCGACGCGCGCGAACGCGGTGATCGGCACGGTGGACGCGATCAGCGCGCTCGAGCTGCTCTACCCCGAGGCCATCTACCTGCACGAGGGCGAGACCCACTACGTGCGCGAGCTCGACCTCGAGCAGAAGGTGGCGTTCGTCGAGCCGCGCGCGGTGGACTACTACACGCAGCCGGTGCTCGACACCCAGGTGCGCGTGCGCGAGGAGCTGCAGCGCCGCGACTGGCGCGGCGAGTCGGCGCGCTACGGCGAGCTGACCTACGCGTGGCAGACGGTGGCGATGAAGAAGATCCGCTTCCACTCGCTCGACGCGATCGGCTACCACCCGCTCGCGCTGCCGCGCCTGACGCTCGACACCACCGGCTTCTGGCTGTCGCCGTCCGAGGCGGCGTGGGGCGCGGTGGCGCGCCGCGGGCTCAACCCGGTCGAGGGCCTGCAGGGCGTGCGCAACCTGTTCCTCACGCTGCTCTCGATGCTCGCCATGTGCGACCCGGCGGACCTCGGCGGCGTCATCGACTCGTCGAACCTCGGCCGGCCGGCGCTGTTCGTGTTCGACCGCTACCCGGGCGGCCTCGGCTTCTCCGAGCAGGGCTGGTCGCGGCTCGAGGAGCTGGCGCGCGGCGCGCTCGACCACCTCGCGGCGTGCGGGTGCGACGGAGGCTGCCCGTCGTGCGTGGGACTGCCCGTGCTGCGGCCCGCGCAGCAGCAGGACCCCGACGTGGGCCCGGCGCGCGCGATCCCCGGCAAGGAGGCGGCGCGCGCGCTGCTCGAGTTCTGGCTCGGGCGCGCGCGCGGCGCGTGAGCGCGGGCGTGGCGGACGGCACGCTCAGGGCGCGGCTCGGCGACCTGGTGCGCGCGCGGCGCGCCGGCGCCGCGCGCGGCGCGGAGGGCGCCGGGGCCCCCGGGGCGGACGGACGCGACGCGGCGGCGCCCGCCGCGCTCGCGGCGCCGGCGGGGGCCGGCACGGCCGGCGCGCGCGCGCGCCGCGCGGCGCGCGCCGGGGCCGAGGCGGCGGGCGTCGAGGCGTTCCTGCCGGGCGGCGTGTGGAGCGACGGGGCCGGCGAGGTGTTCGTCCACGAGCGGCTGCGCTCCGACGTCGAGAAGCGCCGGGCCCACTGGGGCCGCCTCGCCCCGCCGGCCGATCCCGAGCTCGCGGCGCTTGCCGCGGCCGGGCTCGAGCGGGCGCTGTTCCTCGACCTCGAGACGGGAGGGCTCGCCTCGAGCCCGGTGTTCCTCGCCGGCACGATGCACTGGAACGGCGAGGACTTCGTGCTGCGGCAGTACTTCGCGCGCCACTACGGCGAAGAGGCGGCGCTGGTGCGCGCGCTCGCCGATCTGGCGCGCGGCTTCGAGACGCTCGTCACCTTCAACGGCAAGTCCTACGACGCGCCGTTCCTCAGGACGCGCGCGGTGCTGCACGGCGTGCGCCTCGAGCTGCCGCCGGGCCACGTGGACCTGCTCCACGCGGCGCGCCGGCGCTGGAAGGGGCGCTTCGAGGACTGCCGGCTTCAGACCCTCGAGCGCCACGTGTGCCGTCGGCGCCGCTCCGGGGACGTGCCGAGCGACGAGGTTCCGGGCCTCTACCACGACTTCGTGCGCAGCGGCGACCCGTACCGCCTGATCCCGGTGTTCCACCACAACCTGCTCGACGTGATCACGATGGGCGAGATCCTGCGCGCCCTGTGCGAGCCGGAGCGGCCGGCGCGCGGGTGAGGCGCGGGACGCGGGCGCGGGACGCGGGCGCGGGACGCCGCGGAGGGCGCGCGGGCGGGGCCGCAGGGCGCCCGTGGACGCGGCGGGCGGCATGGCCTCGCGGGGGGCGCCCGGGGCTCGCCGCCGGGCGGCCGTCCGGGGACCGGACGGCGCCGCGGAGGGCGCGGTCCGGGGGGCACGCTGCATCACGTTTCGGCCGTTGACACCCTTTCCGGGGCGTTCCTATACTTCGCCAGCAATTCGACGCATTTCCCGTCTCCGAGTGGTGGTCCGTGCCCCTCAAATTCCCTGCGTCCCACCCGTTGTCCGTGACCGGCCGGCCGTTCGGAACGATCGCCTAGTCGCCCCGTCAGCCCTGCGCTGCGGGGCGTTTCGTGTTTCAGGCAGCACCCGGCAGTCCCCCGTTTCACCCCCACCCCTCGAGGAGGCTCGGCGATCCCAGATGGCGAACGGCGGAGATCAGGTCATCAAGTGCATCGACTGCGGTGAGGACTTCGTCTTCACGGCGGGCGAGCAGGCGTTCTACCGCGAACACGGGCTGACCAACGCCCCGACGCGGTGCAAGCGGTGCCGGGATGCCCGCAAGGCGAACCGCGGCGGGGGCGAGGATCGCCCTTCGCGCGGCGGTGGGGGGATGGGCGGCCGCGGGGGCGGCGGGGGCGGCGGCGGCGACCGCGAAATGTATCCCGCGGTGTGCTCCGAGTGCGGCGCCGAGACGATGGTGCCGTTCGCGCCGACCTCCGGGCGGCCGATCTACTGCCGCAACTGCTTCCAGGCGAAGAAGCCGCCGCGCGCCGGCGCGCCCTCCCGCGGCCACGCGCCGCGCGCGTCCGCGCCGCCCGCGGGCGGGGGCGGTCCGCGCATGCAGGGCTCGGTCAAGTGGTTCAACGAGTCCAAGGGCTTCGGCTTCATCCAGGACGACTCGGGCGAGGACGTGTTCGTGCACTTCTCGGCGATCCAGGGCGAGGGCTTCAAGACCCTCGCCGAGGGCGACCGCGTCGAGTTCGACGTCGTGCCCGGGGCCAAGGGCAAGCAGGCGGCGAACGTCACCCGGATCTGAGGGCGGCGGCCTCCGGCGGCGGAGGCCCGTCCCCCGGCCCACCCGTCACGAGGGCTCCGCGCGTTGCGCGCGAGGGCCCTCGTGCGTCACCATCCCCCGGCCATGATCGATACCGTTCGCGCGTTCAACGCGCTGCGCGAGGAGTTCGTCGAGGTCTCGCTGCGCCACGATCCGGTGGCCGCGACCGCGGCGGGCATCCACGACTACGACGCCGCCTTCCCCGACGACTCCCCGGACGGCTACCGCGAGCGCGCGCGCTGGCTGCGCGACCTCGACCAGCGCCTCGTCGCCTCCGTGCCGTGGGACGAGCTGCCCACGCCGGACCGCGTGGACTACGCGATCCTGCGTTCGCGCATCGCCCTGCTGCGCGCCGAGGCCGAGGAGATCCGGCCGCAGCGGCGCAACCCGGTGCTGTTCCCCGAGACCGCGCTGCGCGGCATCTTCCTGCTGCTGGCGCGCCCCTTCGCGCCGCTCGAGGAGCGCAAGGAGCCGATCCTCGCGCGCATGATGGGCGTGCCCGAGTACCTCGAGGGGGCGCAGGCCAACCTCGAGCAGGTGCCCGAGGAGTTCCGCGGCATCGCCTCCGAGGTCAATTCGGGCGGGCTCGTGTTCGTGGACGAGGTGGTGCGCACGCTGGCGCGCCACTTCCCCGGCGAGGCCGAGCGCATCGAGCACGCGGGCGAGCGGGCGCGCGTCGGGTTCCTGCGCTACCAGGAGTTCGTGGACCGCGACCTGCGCGCGCGCGCCGGGGGCAGCTTCGCGCTCGGCGAGCGCTGGATGAACTTCCGCATCGAGCGCGAGCACCTGCTGTCCATGGACTGCGCCTACCTCGACCAGTACGGGCGCGAGCAGATGGCCGCCGCCAAGGGCGCGCTCGCCGACGAGGCACGGCGCATCGACCCGTTGCGGCCGTGGCAGGAGCTGATCGCCGAGGCCAAGGAGCGCCACCCCGAGCCGCTGCGCGTGCGCGACGCCTACGTCGCCGAAATGGAGCGCGCGCGCGCCTTCGTGGCCGAGCGGCGCCTCGCCCCGATCGCGGCCGGGCGGCTCGACATCGTGGACACGCCGCCGTTCGAGCGCGTCATCATCCCGGTGTCGAGCTACCTGCCGCCCGCGCCGTTCGACGTCGAGCAGACCGGCCACTTCTTCGTGACGCCGGTGGACCTCGCGCGCCGCGCCGAGATCGTCCGCGAGCAGGTGCGCTCGCACAACCACTCGTTCATCACGCTCGCGGCGGTGCACGAGGCCTACCCGGGCCGGCACCTGCAGCTGTGCCACGCCGCGCACCGCGGATCGCGGCTGCGCAAGCTCACCGCCAACCCGCTGCTCGCCAAGGGCTGGGCCATGTACTGCGAGCAGCTCATGGACGAGCAGGGGTTCTTCACCGACCCCCACACGCGCCTCTACCGGCTGGCGGTGCAGCTGTGGCGCGCGTGCCGGGTGGTCATCGACGTCGGGCTCCACACCGGCCGCATGACGACCGCCGAGGCCGCCGCGTTCCTCGTCGAGCACGCGCTGCTCGAGCCCTCGAGCGCCGAGACCGAGGTGCACCGCTACGCGCTGACGCCGACCGAGCCGATGAGCTACCTCGTGGGCAAGATGCTCATCGAGGAGCTGCGCGCCGAGGCCGAGCGCGCCATGGGACGGCGCTTCACGCTCCACGACTTCCATGCCGCGCTGCTCGAGAGCGGCACCATCCCGCCGTTCCTCGTGCGCGAGGAGCTGTGGGGAAGGCTCGGCGTCACGCCCGCGTGACGCGCCGCGGCGCCCGGCGCGGCGCGGGGGCGGAGCCGGCCGGCTCCGCCCCCGCCGCGTTCCCGGCCGCGCCGCCGCGCCCGCCGCCGGGCGCGACGAGGAGTCCGGCCGTTCCACAGCGCGCGAATCCCATTGACACGCGGGAGTGCTCGATGAAGACTCGCGCCCGCGGGACCCCACACGGAACTGCTCGATCGGATACTCCGGATGAAAGGAGACAGCGATGAGCATGCTGTTCCGTATCTCGCACATCGCCCCCCCCCCCGTAGGACGCGATGAGAGGAGCGCTCGCTCCTCGTGCCACAGCGCGGTCCACGGGGTGGCCGTCTCGGCCACGCGCCTTCTCGCGACGGTCCTCGTGCTGACGAGCCTCCCTCTCTCACGCGGCGACGCCTTCGGCGCGGCCGCTCCGCGCACCTCTCGCCACGTGATCGCCGCGACCGCGACGCCATGCACGCTCGTGGCGGCGGCTCCAGCTTCGGACGTTCGCGCGGGCCACGTTCTCAGGTGGTCGGGTGTTCAAGACCAGAGCGGTCCGCCACTCGCCTCGCGCATCCGCGCCCTGCGGGACGGGGAGGCAGTCGCCATGGGGGCGCCGACGGCGGCCGATGGCGCTCCCGACCGCCTTCAGTTCATCTCCGCGGCCGCGGCGGGCGAGCTGCGTCTCGTCGTGGACCTGCTTCCCGGTGATGCTCTGACGCTGCGTCTCGTCCGCATCGAGGACGTGCCGGGAACACCGCCGCCGCTCGCCTCCGACATCGACCTCGTGCGCGTGAACGGCGGTGCGCCGCCCGGATCGCGCGAGCCCATGACGCTTCTCGAGGCCGTGCCGGGCGACGCTGCCGGCGCGGTGATCCTGCACGGCCTGGGACTCGACCAACTCGGACTCGTGTGGCTCGAGTCCGATCGCTCGGCGGCCGTGGCGCTCGATCACGTGCGACGCGAGGACGGCGGCGTGGTCGTGACGCTTCCGGCGGTGGAACCCGAACGAGCCGGATCGGCGCGGCTCGTGGTCGCCACGACCGACGGCGCGCACGACTGGATCGCGGTGCCCGGGGACGCGTCGCTCGACGCGGAGTCCGGCGGATGGAGCGTGACGTTCGTCGTGGACCGGGCGCGCGCTCCGGTCGTGGAGGACGCCTCGTGGGCGATTCCCGTCGCGAGCCTGCCGCTCTCGGAGGTGACGGAGGTGCTGCGTGCCGAGGGGGTCGTCGAGCTTCGCGCCTTCGCCGCGGCGACGGACCCCGCGCCGCCGACCCGGAACCGCCTCGGCGAGCCGATCATGCCGGTGGACCCGCGCGAGATCTTCTCGTGCGAGGTGGCTGCCGAGGGCGACGCCTTGCGCCTCGTCTCACGCCTCGAACGGCTGCCGGGCGTACGCCGCGCGATTGCCGCGCCGCGACGGGGCATGCGCCCGATGGCCCCCGACGATCCGCTGTTCCCGCGGCAGTGGGCGCTCTCCTGGACCGGCAGCTACGCGTTCTGCGGGGTGCTTCAGGCCGCGCCCGGCACGGACATCGGCTACTCGACAGCCTGGCCGCAGCCGGCCGAGCCCACGGTGGACGTGGCGGTGCTCGACACCGGGTTCGAGGTGAATCACCCGGACCTGCGACGGGCGCGCCACTTCGGCTGCTTCTATGCGCCGGACTGCCCCTACGGTGACTCCAGCGTCGACGGGCACGGCACGTCGGTGACGAGCATCATCGCGGCCCAGAGCGACAATGCCGAAGGGATGACCTCGCCGACCTCGGCCGCGAGGGCCTGGGCCTTCGTCGTGTGTCAGGACCAGTCCTGCAACGCGGCCCACGTGGCGAGCGCGCTCAACCAGGCCAATCAGGACGGGAGATTCCCGATCGCGAATCTCTCCATCGGCGGCTTCGACGACGACCCCGGCCTGGCGCTGGCGGTGAAGAACGCCTGGCTGGATGGCACGCTGGTGGTCTCGGTGATGGCGGAGACTTTTCTCATCTCGCCCCTTTTCCCCGCCGCGTGGGACCGCTACGTGCTGGGCGTCGGGGCGCAGTTCATGAACGGACTAAGGTGGGTGGACTTCGAGATCAACGGTCAGAACGGGCTCGAATCCGATCCCGCCCCGTACATCGACCTGTGCGCCCCCGGGGGCAGGCTCATCATCGCCGCGAAGAAGGGGGAGACCTACTACGACGTGACGCCGTCCCACTGCTCGATCGAGGACGTCCAGACCATGGCGTTCGAGGGCACTTCGGCCGCGGGGGCCTACGTGTCGGCCGTGGCCGCCGCGCTCGTGCACCAGCGGCGGACGATGGCGAGCGAGGATCTGACCGCCGAGGACCTCGAGGCGATCCTGAAGCTGTCGGCGGCAGATCGAGAGGAGCATGGGCTCGGTTGGGACGAACACACCGGCGCGGGCCTCGCGCGCGGCGATGCGGCCCTCGCCATGCTCTCGGTGCCGAACGCGCTGCTGCACACCGGGGCCGGCGCGGGCACGCCCTGGGCGCTGGGAATCGCCGATTCGAGCGGCCCGCTGCTCGCGGTGTCGGTGCAGGGGCACCCCTCGATCCCGAACGGCACCTACTGGGCGCGGCGTTACGAACTGCGCGGCGTCGTGGACCGCGGCGCGGGCTGGACGCAGGCTCCCTACGCGTGGACGCGCGGCAGCGGCACGCTCGGTTGGCGCGACACCACCCACCTCGACTGGGTTCTGGACGCCCCGTGGGCCGACGTCGGCCCGGGCGCGCCGACGGCCTCGCAGGTCCCGGTCCGCACCTACGTGTACCGTCTCGTCGCGCAGGGTGATCCGGGTGTTCTGGTGGGCTGGTTCCCGTGCGATCCGGCGCAGGCGCGCATCGCGCTGTCGATCCTCAATCCCGGAACCGCGCTGGATGCTCCCGCCGCGGCGGCGGGTCCGGCGCCCCTCGTCCGGCTGCTCGGGAATCCCGGTCGCGGGGAAATCCGCTACGCGCTCGCGGCCGAGGCGGGGGCCGAGGCGCGCGTCAGCATCCACGACGTCTCGGGAAGGAGGCTCCACTCGGAGGTCGTGCGCCTCGACGCCGCTTCGGCCGGAGTGCGCGTGTGGCCCGTGCCCGGCGGAACGACCCGTGCGCCGAGGCCCGGCGTCTACTTCCTGCGCGTCGTCGCGGGGGACCGGAGCGAGACCCGCACGTGCGTCGTGCTGCGATGACCCGCCACGGCGGGCGCGTGCCCGTGGCCGCGGCCGGCGCCTCCCGCGCGGTCGCCGGCCACGGGCGGCGGCCGCCGCTCCTCGCCGGCGCGCGACGCGCGCTCGCGGGGGCGGGGCTGGTCGCGTGCGCGCTGCTGGGGTGCGCGCAGTCGTTCCCGGTGACGGCGCCCTCGTCGGAGGCGGAGGTGCGCGCCAAGGTCGCGGCCGACGTCTTCACGTCGTGGACGCCGGACGGCTCGGAGATCCTCTACCACCGGCAGTTCGCGGACCGCGAGCGGCCGGCGGGGATCTACGCCATCGCGCCCGACGGGACGCGGCAGCGGTTCCTCGCGCCGGCGGGGTTCCTGTTTCCGACGCGGCCGCGGCTCTCGCCGAGCGGTCGCTACCTGCTGCTCGACGACCTGTCGCGCATCCTGGTGGTGGACCTCACCAGCGGGCGCACCGAGCGGGTGCTGTACACGGACAACCTCGTGTTCACCGCGGATTGGTCGCCGGACGGCCGGAGCATCGTGTACGGGCGACTTTCACGCGCCTTCGGGGAGCCGATCGATTCGGCCGGCATTCACATTCTCGACCCGATCACCGGTCGACATCGAATGGTGGGTCCGCCGGGCAGCCCATTGATCGGAGGGAGGATCAGGTGGTCCCCGGACGGCGGAACGATCGCGTACGTGTACGGTTCGCCTCCGGCGCTGTACGTGGCGGACACGAACGGGACCAACGCCCGGCGGCTGTATGCGGTCCCGACCAATCAGTTCTCGATCGACAACGTGCAGTGGGTGACTCCCGTGCCGGGCGGAGAGCCGACCCTGCTCATCGGCATCCGGAAGACCGGCGTTCCGACCGAGGGCGCATTCACCACCGTGTTGATCCATCCGGTCACGGCGCGCGGCGAGACGCTGGGAGTGGAGCTGCGACAGTGGGACTCGTTCCGCAACGATCTCAGGTACCTGGCGTACGTGCGGCCGACGCGCGCGGACTCGGTGCCGGTGCTGCACGTGCGCAGCGTGAGCGGCGACGTGCCGTTCGTGGACATGCCGCTCACCCGGTACGTGCGGCCGTGAGGGGGGCGGGGGTGCGAGGACGGCGCGGTCCGGCGGGGCTGGGCCTGGCGCTGGGGCTGCTCGCGGCGCTGACCGGGGCGAGCGCCGCGGCGTCGGGCGGGGAGCGGGAGACGTTCGCGGTGCACGCGGGGCTCGAGCGCGGGGCGCTGCGCTGGCTGCCGGGGTCGTTCGCGACCCCGGAGGACCGCGCGCTGCCGGGACTCGGGGCGGGCGTGGTGGCGGGGCGGGCGGGGCGCTGGGAGGTGGCGGTGGAGGTGTTCCACCTCGAGGCGACGAGCCGCAGCGAGGGCGGCGTCGCGCGCGGGCGGATGGTCGAGAAGGCGCAGGGCGCGGCGTTCTCGCCGCGGCTGGTGGCCGGGGGCTGGGCGCTGGGGCCGCGCGTGGGTTACGTCGAGGTGGAGGTGGAGAGGGACGGCGACCCGCTGGCGCCGCGCGTGCGGAGCTACCTGCGCACGGCGGAGCTGTCGGTCGGGCGCGACCTCGCGCACGGGCGCTGGACGCACTTGCGGGCGACGGCCGGGCTGGGGGTGGCGCTCGGCCGCGCGGTGACCCCGAGCCCGCGCCTGCGCCACGACTGGAGCGGGCCGGTGCTGAGGCTGGCGCTGCACGCCGGCCTCGGTGGCTCGGCGCTGGCGGGGACGCGCCAGGCTCCGCTTGAGAACAGCACGCGGAAGTATCTCTCGATGAACGCCAGATGAACCATCGCCGGGAAGTTCACCGCCAGCTTCTCGAATCGGGTGGCGATCCGCCGGCACTCCTCGAGCCAGCCGTTGCACTGCTCGACGGCGGGCGCGTGGCCGCGGCCGGCGCCTCCCGCGCGGTCGCCGGCCACGGGCGGCGGCCGCCGCTCCTCGCCGGCGCGCGACGCGCGCTCGCGGGGGCGGGGCTGGTCGCGTGCGCGCTGCTGGGGTGCGCGCAGTCGTTCCCGGTGACGGCGCCCTCGTCGGAGGCGGAGGTGCGCGCCAAGGTCGCGGCCGACGTCTTCACGTCGTGGACGCCGGACGGCTCGGAGATCCTCTACCACCGGCAGTTCGCGGACCGCGAGCGGCCGGCGGGGATCTACGCCATCGCGCCCGACGGGACGCGGCAGCGGTTCCTCGCGCCGGCGGGGTTCCTGTTTCCGACGCGGCCGCGGCTCTCGCCGAGCGGTCGCTACCTGCTGCTCGACGACCTGTCGCGCATCCTGGTGGTGGACCTCACCAGCGGGCGCACCGAGCGGGTGCTGTACACGGACAACCTCGTGTTCACCGCGGATTGGTCGCCGGACGGCCGGAGCATCGTGTACGGGCGACTTTCACGCGCCTTCGGGGAGCCGATCGATTCGGCCGGCATTCACATTCTCGACCCGATCACCGGTCGACATCGAATGGTGGGTCCGCCGGGCAGCCCATTGATCGGAGGGAGGATCAGGTGGTCCCCGGACGGCGGAACGATCGCGTACGTGTACGGTTCGCCTCCGGCGCTGTACGTGGCGGACACGAACGGGACCAACGCCCGGCGGCTGTATGCGGTCCCGACCAATCAGTTCTCGATCGACAACGTGCAGTGGGTGACTCCCGTGCCGGGCGGAGAGCCGACCCTGCTCATCGGCATCCGGAAGACCGGCGTTCCGACCGAGGGCGCATTCACCACCGTGTTGATCCATCCGGTCACGGCGCGCGGCGAGACGCTGGGAGTGGAGCTGCGACAGTGGGACTCGTTCCGCAACGATCTCAGGTACCTGGCGTACGTGCGGCCGACGCGCGCGGACTCGGTGCCGGTGCTGCACGTGCGCAGCGTGAGCGGCGACGTGCCGTTCGTGGACATGCCGCTCACCCGGTACGTGCGGCCGTGAGGGGGGCGGGGGTGCGAGGACGGCGCGGTCCGGCGGGGCTGGGCCTGGCGCTGGGGCTGCTCGCGGCGCTGACCGGGGCGAGCGCCGCGGCGTCGGGCGGGGAGCGGGAGACGTTCGCGGTGCACGCGGGGCTCGAGCGCGGGGCGCTGCGCTGGCTGCCGGGGTCGTTCGCGACCCCGGAGGACCGCGCGCTGCCGGGACTCGGGGCGGGCGTGGTGGCGGGGCGGGCGGGGCGCTGGGAGGTGGCGGTGGAGGTGTTCCACCTCGAGGCGACGAGCCGCAGCGAGGGCGGCGTCGCGCGCGGGCGGATGGTCGAGAAGGCGCAGGGCGCGGCGTTCTCGCCGCGGCTGGTGGCCGGGGGCTGGGCGCTGGGGCCGCGCGTGGGTTACGTCGAGGTGGAGGTGGAGAGGGACGGCGACCCGCTGGCGCCGCGCGTGCGGAGCTACCTGCGCACGGCGGAGCTGTCGGTCGGGCGCGACCTCGCGCACGGGCGCTGGACGCACTTGCGGGCGACGGCCGGGCTGGGGGTGGCGCTCGGCCGCGCGGTGACCCCGAGCCCGCGCCTGCGCCACGACTGGAGCGGGCCGGTGCTGAGGCTGGCGCTGCACGCCGGCCTCAGTGGCTCGGCGCTGGCGGGGACGCGCCAGGCTCCGCTTGAGAACAGCACGCGGAAGTATCTCTCGATGAACGCCAGATGAACCATCGCCGGGAAGTTCACCGCCAGCCTCTCGAATCGGGTGGCGATCCGCCGGCACTCCTCCAGCCAGCCGTTGCACTGCTCGACCGTGCTGCGCTTGCGGCAGGCCTCGCGATCGAAGCGGACCCGGCCATCGCCCGGGTGCTGGTCGCTGCGCCGGAGGATCACGGCCCGGATCGCGTGGCGGCGCAGCCACTGGCGGATGCGCGGGGTGCTGCAGCCCTTGTCGCTGGCGAGCGCTTCCGGGCGCCGGCGGCGGCCGACGTGGACGCGGTTCACGACCGTTTCGAGATCCGTGCACTCGTTGATCTGGCCGGCCGTGACGTGGGCGGCGAGGGGTGCTCCGTGACCTTGAGCAACAGGTGGATCTTGCTCCCGAATCCGCCGCGCGAGCGGCCCAGAGCGTGGTCTTCGGGGTCGTGGGAGCCCCCCCTTTCCCGGCCCCCGCGGCCGCCTTCGAAGCGCGCACCGACGTGCCGTCCACGCACCACAGGTCCCAGTCGATGTGGCCCTCCGCATCGAGCCGGATCTGGAGCGCCTCCAGCACCCGCTCGAACACCCCCTGGCGCCGCCAGGTGTCGAAGTGCGTGCAGGCCGACTCCCACGGCCCGTATCGCTCGGGCAGGTCGCGCCACGGGGCACCACTGCGCAGCACCCAAGACACCGCGTTCCACATCTCGCGCAGTGCGCGGCGAGGACGGCCTGTGGCCGCCGGTGGCGGAATCAACGCTTCGATGATCGCCCACACGTCATCCGCGAGTTCGTTGCGTCGCATCGGACCCGCCTTCCCAACCCCGCCGTCCGTAGCGGGGTGCGGGCAGCATGCCCCCTGCGACCGTTCTCAAACGGAGCCTAGTGGACGCCGCGCCACGGGAAGACCGTGGCGAGGTACTGCGCGGACTCGACGCGCGCCGGCGCCGCCGCGCCCTCGGTGCGCGGGCGGGTCGCCACGTCCGCGCGCCGGGTGGCGTACTCCGAGACGTTGAGGAGCGGCACGCGCGCGCCGAACTTCGCGTTGACCGCCGCGATCAGCTCGTTCGCGAGCAGCGCGTGCGCGAGGTCGGTGGGGTGGATGCCGTCGAGGCTGAAGAGCCCGCCCGACAGGAACGCCCCGGTGTAGGTCGCGCCGCTCACGTGGACGCCGGTGGTCGCGGCCTTGCGCAGCAGGCCGGCGAGGTCCACGAGCGCGAAGCCGCGCGCCAGCGCCTCGTTGCGCACCGCGGCGTCGTAGACCGCGGACGCCGCGCGCAGGGAGGCCACCTCGGACGCGGTGAGCACCAGCGAGTCGGGCAGCGGAATGCCGGTGCCCGGGACCGGCAGGCCCGACAGGTACGAGGTCGTGCCGACCGGGTAGCCGAAGCCCGCCGCGAGGTAGGGCCCCGCCGTGAGCAGCACGAGGTCCCGCCCGTACTGGAGCGGCGTGCCGCCCGGGCCGAGGAGCGGCACCGGCGGCGACACCGGCTGGCCGTTCTGCCCGAGCACGAGCGGCGGCAGCGTGGTGAAGAACGGCGCGGTCGTGACGTCGGGCACGGTGAAGATCGCGAACCTGGCGTCCGGGAACGCCGCCTGCAGGTTGTCGAGCACCACGTGGAGCAGCCCGACCCACTGCGCGGCCGGCACCAGCGGCGTGCCGGAGCCGGCGGTGCCGGCGCCGAGGATCTCGTTGGCGCCGTACTCGACCGAGATGAACGTGGGGCGCGGGTTGATCTGCGTCGCGAGCTGCGCGAGCAGCGTGCCGCGGCCGCGCTGGATGGTCTGCAGCATGAGGTCGCGGCCCGTGTAGGGCGGCGTCAGGTACTGCGTCGTGTCCACCACGTCGAACAGCACCGAGAACGGCACCGCGAGGTGGTGGTAGGCGGTCGGGAGCAGGGCGTTGAGCGGCGCGCCGTTCACGCGCGAGCCCTTGCCGATGGTGAGCGGCGGGCCGATCGCGATCAGGCTGTCGAGCGCCGGCAGGCCGTTGCCGCCGATGAGCGGCTGGTCGAACACGGGAACCCCCGCCTGCTTCGCGAACAGCGCGGGGTAGGCGCGCGTCTGGTGGCGGTCCACGAGGCCGCCCGACTGCCAGCCGGCGGAGATGCTGGTGCCGAGCGAGGCGTAGACGGAGAAGTCCGCCGCGCCGGAGGCGGGCGCGGGCGGGGCCACGGGGGCGAGCGTCTCGCAGCCGGCGAGCGCGAGGGCGGCGAGCGCGAGGGCGGCGGCCGCGGCGCGGCGCCGCGCGGACGGGTGGAGCGGGCGGATCATCGGTCGGACCCTCCTCCGAAGCGGTAGGCCACGCTGAGTCCGGCGAGGTTGACGTACGAGGCGTACTCGCCGTCGAAGCCGTCGCGGTTGACGCCCTCCGTGTCGCGGTCGTTCACGATCAGCGAGAGCTGGTAGGCGTCCACCGACCAGCGGCCCTCGGGGCCGAAGCGCTTGCCGAGGCCGAACGAGATGCCGTGGCGCGCGGCGTCCGGCAGCAGCGGGCTCACGCTCTCGACGGGCGCGGCGTAGTTGTCGAAGTAGTAGCCGAAGCGGTAGGTGAAGGCCGGCAGCCGGTGCTCGGCGCCGACGCGGAACTGCACGACGTCCTCGTAGTTCTCCTCGATGACGCGGTTGCGGGACGGCGTGGTCTGGAAGTAGAGGGGCAGGTCGCGGAACAGCGACCACTGGTAGCCCACGGCGTCGGCCTCGAGCGTCCACACGGGCGCCGGCTTCCACGCCACGCCGAGCGAGGCGATGGCCGGGAACCGCAGCACGGTCGAGACCGGCTGGTTCACGAGCGCCGCGCGCACCTGCGCGTCGAGCTGCGCGCTGCCGGTCGGCAGGTGGGTGAACGTCGCGTCGCCCTCCGGCTTGGCGATGATCGCGCTGCGGTAGTAGGCGCCGAACAGGAGCCGGTCGGTGGGATGGAACGAGACCGCGGCGTTCCAGCCGTAGGCCGGCTCGGGGTCGGATTCGAGCGCCACCTTCGCCACCTCGAGCAGCGCGCCGCCGCCGCCCGGCTGCGGGATGAAGGCGCGGTTGGCGAGCTCGACGCGCGGCACGAGCACGTTGGCGCCGGCCGCCACGCTCCAGCGGTCGTCGAGCGCCCACGCCGCGACCAGGCTGCCGTTGATCGTCTGCAGGTCGGCCTTGGTCACGATCGCGCGGCCCGTGAAGCGGTCCGGGTCCTCCCACTCGACGCCGAGCCCGTAGGGCGTGAACACCCCGGCGCCGATCGCGCCGCGCGCGCCGAGCCGCGTCGCCGCGTACACCATGGGCGGGAAGAACTGCTGCGCGGTCATCTCCTCGGTCACGCCGTAGCCCGGCGCGGGCGCGGTGCCGGCGAAGCTGGTGAACGGCTGGATGAGGTTGCCGCCCACCGAGACGTGCACGCCGCGCGCGAGGCGCGTGAGGTTGGCGGGGTTGAAGAACACCGCGGTGGCGTCGTCCACCGAGGCGGTGGCGGCGCCGGCGCGGCCGAGCGCCGCGGCGCCGGCTTCGTAGATGGCGTAGCCGGAGCCGTGCGCGGCGGCGGGCAGCAGCACGGCGAGCGCCGCGACGGCGGCGGTCCAGCGGGCGACCCTCTTCATGGAATGCTCCTCGGGCGTCGGGGGGGCGGTGGGTTCACCCGGCCGCGACGGTGGCGTACAGCGACTCGATCAGCTCGGCGAACTTCTCCTGCACGATCCGGCGGCGCACCTTGAGGGTGGGCGTGAGCTCGCCGGCCTCCTGGCTCAGCTCCCGGGGAAGGAGCGCGAAGCGCTTGACGGTCTCGAAGGGCGCGAGCCCGGCGTTCACCGCGTCCACCTCGGCCTGGTAGAGGGCCTGCGCCTGCGGCAGGCGCAGCAGCTCCTCCTTCGAGCCGAACGCCCAGCCGTGGTTCTGCGCGTAGGTCTGGAGGTTGACGAAGTTGGGCACGAGGAGCGCCACGACGTACGGGCGGCGGTCCCCGAGCAGCACGGCCTCGGCGATCCAGCGGCTCGCCTTGAGCTCCCCCTCGATGGGCTGCGGCGCGACCTTCTTGCCGCCGGCCGTGACGAGCAGGTCCTTGAGCCGGTCGGTGATGACGAGGTAGCCGTCGGCGTCGAGGTGCCCGACGTCGCCGGTGTGGAACCAGCCGCCGCGGATCGCGGCGCGCGTCGCCTCGTCGTTGCCGAAGTAGCCCTTCATGACGTGCGGCCCGCGCGTGAGGATCTCGCCGTCGTCGCCGATGCGCACCTCGACCCCCGGCACCGGCGGGCCCACCGAGCCGGGCTTTTCCTGTCCGAGGCGGTTGACGCAGATGACCGGCGAGGTCTCGGTGAGGCCATAGCCTTCCAGCACCGGGATGCCCACCGCGAAGAAGAACTCCATGACCTTGGGAGCCAGTGGCGCGCCGCCCGAGATGCAGTAGCGGATGCGGCCGCCGACGCGCTCGCGGATCTTGCGTCCCACGAGGCGGTCGGCGATGCGGGCGCGCACGGCGAGCCCGGCGCCGGGCGCGCGGCGCTCGAAGTGGAGCCGCGCCACGGCGCGCCCGGTGCGCAGGCCCCAGTGGAAGATGACCTTGCGGATCGGCGGCAGGCGGAAGGCGTTCTCCATGACGCGCGCGTACACCTTCTCGTAGAAGCGCGGCACGCCGGTGAGGATGGTGGGCTTCACCTCCTGCGCGTCGGTCGCCACCGACTCGAGGTTCTGCGCGTAGGCGATCGTCACGCCTGCGCCCAGCATGGCGTAGAGGCCGGCCATGCGCTCGAAGATGTGGCACAGCGGCAGGAACGAGAGGGACGTGTCGGCCGGGTTGAGGTCGAAGACCTGCAGGCACGCCGCGACGTTGGAGGCGATGTTGCCGTGCGTGAGCATGGCGCCCTTGGGCTCGCCGGTGGTGCCCGACGTGTAGATGATCGTGGCGAGGTCGTCCGCGCGCACCGCCGCCGCCGCCGCGCGGAACGCCCCCGGCGACGCGGCGCGCAGCTCGGCGCCGCACGCGCGCACCTGCTCCCAGCCGCGTTCGCGCGGCCCGGGCGGGGGCGCGGGCTCCATCGGCACCACCGCCGCGACGTGCGGCAGGGCCTCGAGCAGCGTCTCGATCTTGTCGAGCTGGGCCGGCGTCGAGACCACGATCACCTTCGCGCCGCAGTTCTCGAGGATGTAGCGCACCTGCGGGGCGGTGAGCGTGGGGTAGATGGGCACCGTGACCGCGCCGAGCCCGAGCACCGCGAGGTCGGTGACCGGCCACTCGTAGCGGTTCTCGGACAGCAGCGCGACGCGGTCGCCGGGGCCGACGCCGAGGTCGCGCAGCCCGAGCGCCAGGCTCTCGACGTCGGCGAGCGCGCGCTCGGCGGAGATGGATTCCCAGCCGCGCGCGTTGCGCCGCATGAACTGCGCGGGCTTGCGGTGGCGGTCCACCGTCTCGAGGAAGATGCCGACGAGGGTCTCGGCCATGGGGGGCTCCGGCGAGGGGTGGAACGGCGGGAGACTGCGGCAAGCGTTAGCAGAGCGGCGCAGGCCGCGACAAGCCGAAACTCCATGGCGCGGCCGGGGCACACCCGTGCCGTGGCGCGCGCGGCGCCCACCGGGGGCGGGGCGTTGACAGCGCCGCGCCCGGCGGGCCAGAGTCCGGCCGCAGCGTGCCCGACCGGCGCGCGAGGAGGGACCCTCATGTCCGCACGCGGTGGGTTGACTCGCTGGAGCCTCCGCCTGGCGCTGGCCGCAGCCTGCGCCACGGCTCCCGCCGCGCCGGCGGCCGCCGACGACCTGTCGCGCGGCGACGCCGCGCTCGCGGCCGGCCGCTGGGCCGAGGCCCTCGCCGCCTACGAGACCGCCTACCGCGCGCAGCCGACGCGCTTTGACGTGCTGTGGCGCATGGCCCGCGCCGAGTCCGAGCTGGGCGAGGACGCGAAGGGCGAGGAGCAGCGCCGGCTCGTGTCGAGCGCGGTCGAGCACGCGCGCGCCGCGGTGCGCGTCGCGCCCGACAGCGCGCTCGGCCACGTGTGGCTGGCGGTGGCGCTCGGTCGCCAGGCCCTCAAGGAGGGCCCGCGCACCCGCCTCGCGCTGGCGCGCGAGATCAAATCCGAGGCCGATCGCGCAATCGAGCTCGATGCGCGGCTGGCGCGCGCCTTCCACGTGCGCGGCGCGTGGCACCGCAAGATCGCCGGCCTGTCGGCGATCGAGCGCATGGCGGCCCACGCGGTGCTCGGCGGCGTGCCGAAGGGCGCCTCGATGGAGCACGCGGTCGAGGACTTCCGACGCGCGGTCGCGCTCGAGCCCGACTACGTCAACCACCGACTCGAGCTGGGCCGCACCTACCTCGAGATGAAGCGTTACGACGAGGCGCGCGCCGAACTGGAGCGCGCGATCGCGCTGCCGCCGACGAGCCACCCGCGCGATCCGCAGCGCCAGGAGGAGGCGCGCCGCCTGCTCGCCAGGGTCCGGAAGGGCTGAGCGATGGCCTCCGCGCAGGCGTGGCTGCTCGCCGGCGTGCGCACGCCGTTCGTCAAGGCGGGCGGCGCGTTCCGGCACACCCCCGTGTACGAGCTGGGGCGCATCGTCATGGGCGAGCTGCTCGCGCGCCACGATGTGGATCCGGCGCGCCTTGACCACGTCGTGATGGGCAACTGCGCGCTGCCCGCCGAGGCGGCCAATCCGGCGCGCGTCACCGCGCTGCGCGCCGGGATTCCCGAGCCGGTCGCGGCGGTGACCGTGCACCGCAACTGCGCCTCGGGCATGGAGGCGGTGGCCGACGCCGCCTACCGCATCGCCGCCGGCGACGCCTCGCTCGTGCTGGCGGGCGGCATGGAGTCCATGAGCCAGATCCCGCTCATGTACCCGCTCGCATACGGCGAGTGGCTCGAGGGCCTGCTGCGCGCGAAGTCGCTGCCCGCGAGACTGGGCGCGCTCGCGCGCTTCAGGCCCGCGTTCCTCAAGCCGCGCATCGCGCTCGCCGAGGGGCTCACCGACCTCGTGTGCGGGCTCAACATGGGGCAGACCGCCGAGGTGCTGTCGCGCGAGTTCCGCATCACGCGCGAGCGACAGGACGAGTTCGCGCTGCGCAGCCACCAGCTCGCGGTCGAGGCGCGCGCGCGCCTGCGCGAGGAGATCGTGCCGGTGTTCCCGGCGCCCTCCCACGAGATGGTGCAGGACGACGTCGGCCCGCGCGACGGACAGACGCTGGAGGCGCTCGGCCGGCTCAAGCCGTACTTCGACCGGCGCAACGGCACGGTCACCGTGGGGAACTCCTGCCAGGTCACGGACGGCGCGGTGGCGCTGCTCGTCGGCGGCGAGCCCGAGGCCGCGCGCTGGCCGACGCCGCCGCTCGGGCGCATCCGCTCCTTCGCGTTCGCGGGGCTCGCCCCGTCGCGCATGGGGCTCGGGCCGGTGTTCGCGATGCAGCGCGCGCTCGAGCGCGCCGGGCTCGGGCTCGACGATCTCGAGCTCGTCGAAATCAACGAGGCGTTCGCGGCGCAGGTGCTGGCGTGCCTCGAGGCGTCGCGTTCGGACGACTTCGCGCGCCGCGAGCTGGGGCGCGACCGCGCGCTGGGCGACATCCCGCTCGAGCGACTCAACGTGAACGGCGGCGCCATCGCGCTCGGGCACCCGGTCGGGGCGAGCGGCGCGCGGCTGCTGCTCACGCTGTGCATGGAGCTGCGGCGCCGCGGCCTCAAGCGCGGCGCGGCCGCGCTGTGCGTGGGCGGCGGGCAGGGCGCCGCGTTCGTGGTGGAGCGGCCGTGAGCGCGTTTCGCGTCGAGCGGCCGGCGGGCGCGATCGCCCACCTCGTGGTGGACGATCCGAAGCGCCCGGTCAACGTGCTCGACGAGAACGCGATCGCGGACCTCGAGGCGGCGCTCGCCGAGCTCGAGGGCGCGGCCGGTCTCGAGGGCGTCATCGTGCGCAGCGGCAAACCCGGCACGTTCATCGTCGGGGCCGACGTCGAGGCCATCGGCGCGATGACCGACCGGGCGGCGGTGCACGCGCTGGTGCGCCGCGCGCACGCCGCGTACCAGCGCCTCGCCGATCTGCCGGTGCCGACCGTGGCGGCGATCGACGGCGTCTGTCTCGGCGGCGGCACCGAGCTGGCGCTGGCGTGCGACTCGCGCGTGGCCGCCGAGGAGCCGCGCACGCAGATCGGGCTGCCCGAGGTCATGCTTGGCATCCTGCCCGGCTTCGGCGGCACCACGCGCCTGCCGCGCCTCGTCGGCCTGTCGACCGCGCTCGACCTCATTCTCACCGGCCGCGCGCTCGACGCGAAGCGCGCCGAGCGCGCCGGGCTCGTGTGGCGCGCGGTCCCGGCCGCGTGGCTGCTGGAGTGGGCGGCGCGCCGCATCGCCGAGTTGCGCGCGCGCCCGGCCGGCGCGCGGCGCGACCGGCACCGCCCGAAGGGCCTCGCGGCGTGGTTCGTGGACGGCACGCCGTTCGGGCGCGCGCTCGCGCTTCAGCAGGCGCGCGCGCGGACCCGGGCGCGCACCGGCGGCCACTATCCGGCGCCGGCCGCCATCCTGCGCGTGCTCGAGCACGGCCTTGCGCGCCCGGTCGCCGAGTCGCTGGCGCTCGAGGCCAACGAGGTGAGCGACCTCGTCGTGGGCCCGGTGTGCAAGAACCTGGTGCGCATCTTCCGGCTGAGCGAGCGCGCGCGGAAGGCCGCGGTCGTGGCCGACGCGACGCTCAAGCCCGCTCCGGTCGCCTCGCTCGCGCTGGTCGGCGCCGGCGTGATGGGCGGCGGCATCGCCGAGCTGGCGAGCCGCAGCGGCATTGAGGTGCGCGTGCGGGACCTCCAGCCGGCGGCGCTCACGCGCGCGCTGCAGACGGCGCGCGGCCTGATCGAGGAGCGCAACCGCCGCCGGCGCGCGCCCGCGCGCGAGCGCGACGCCCAGATGGCGCGCATCTACCCGACGCTCGATCTCGCCGGCTTCGGGCGCGCCGACGCCGCGATCGAGGCGGTGGTCGAGGACCTCGACGTCAAGCGCCGCGTGTTCGCCGAACTCGAGGCGCGGCTCAAGCCGGGGGCGTTGCTCGCGACCAACACCTCGTCGCTGTCGGTGGACCGGCTGGCGGAAGGACTCGGCCGGCCGGAGCGCTTCTGCGGTTTCCACTTCTTCAATCCCGTCCACCGCATGCCGCTGGTCGAGGTCGTGCGCGGCGCCAGGACCTCGGACGCCACGCTCGTCACCGCGGTGGCGCTGGCGCGCCGCCTCGGCAAGACGCCGGTCGTGGTGCGCGACGCGCCCGGTTTCGTCGTCAACCGCATCCTCATGCCCTACATGCGCGAGGCGCTCCACCTCCTCGAGGAGGGCTATCCGGTCGCCGAGGTGGACGCCTCCATGCGCCGCTTCGGCATGCCGATGGGGCCGTTCGAGGTGGCCGACGAGGTGGGGCTCGACGTGGCGCACAAGGTGGCGCACGTGCTCGCCGAGGCGTTCCCGGAGCGCATGAGCGCGGCCCCGGCGCTCGAGAAGCTCGTCGCCGCCGGCCGGCTCGGCAGGAAGAGCGGACGGGGCTTCTACGTCCACCGCGGCCGTCGGCGCACGCCCGACCCGGGACTGCCGGCGCTGCTCGGCCTCGCGCGCGAGCGCCGCGCGCAGAGCCTCGACGCGCTCTCCGAGCGCATGGTGCTGGCGATGATCAACGAAGCCGCGCACGCGCTCGCCGAGGGCGTGGTCGAGGACGCCGGACTGCTCGACCTCGCCATGGTCTTCGGCGCCGGGTTCCCGCCGTTCCGCGGCGGGCTCCTGCGCCACGCCGACACGCTCGGCCTCGCGCACGTCGAGGCGCGCCTCAAGGCGCTCGCCGCCGAGCGCGGCGCGCGCTTCGAGCCGGCGCGGCTCATCGTGGACCTCGCCGCCCGCCACGGCACCTTCACCGGCGAGCCCGCCGGGGCGTAGGCCGCGGCGCGACGCGCCGACGAACGCGGGCGGAACGCCGACCGGCGCGGCGGAGCGTCCCGCCGGTGGAGGTGTCCGCACCCCGGCGGCATCCGCCCTGCGGGCGCGCCCAACCCTCGCCGCGCCTCGCGACGTCGGATCGGGCGAATTCCACGGCTCTGAGGAAACGGGAGGACGCCATGCGACGAGGACCCGGAAGAACCACCGTCGTGGTCGCGCTTGGACTCAGCGTGCTGACGCTCGAAGTCGCCGGCGCGGCGTTCGCGGCGCGCCGCGTGCGCGGCTGGATCGAAGGCGGCGAGGCTCTGGCCCTCGGCCGCGCGGCGGCGATCGCCGCCGAGGTCGCCGGTGAGCGCGCGGCGGGCGCCGCGCGGGAGGCCGCGTTCGCGGTGGCGCGCGCGGCGCGCGCGGCGGCGCTCGACGCCGTGCTGGCTGGATCGCGCGGCGCCAGCGTCGTGGCGAGGCTGGCGGGCAGGGCGGTGACGCCTGCGGGGGCCGTGGCGCGCCCCGTGGAGGCGGTTGCCCGCGTGGCGTACGCCACGGAGCGCTGCGAGCTGCGCGCGAGGGCGGCCGAGCGGGCCGCGGCGCGGGCGGCGCGCGTCTCCGAGCGGCTGCGCGCCCGGGCCGAGGCGTTGTCGGTGGGCGCCGGCGAGCGCGCGCGAGCGGCCGAGGGCGTGCGCGTCCGCGCCCGCGAGCGCGCGGCCCGCGCCGCGGAGCGCGCGGCCCGCGAACGGACGCGCGAGCTCAAAGGCCGGCGCCTCATCCTGGTCTCGGCCGAGAGCGGTGCGTCCGCGCCCGTCGTCATGGTCGGCATCGTCGCCCCGGAGCCGCCCGCCGCGCCCGCCGTCGCGGCGCCGGCGCCCGTCGTGGCCCCCGGCCTCGCGCTTCCGGCGCCGGTCGCTCCGGCCTTGACGCGAACGGTCGCGGTCCACTTCCCTTCGTAGCCAATCGAACATCTCCCGGGTGGTCACCCCGGGGACCGCGGCGCGGCCCGTTGCGCCCACACGGCGGGTCGCGCCGTTCGCCGTTCGGTGACGCAGAGAAGGGCCGCGCGGTGGCGCGCTGTGGCCGTCGCCGCCGCCTTGCGCCCGCGCGCGCGGCCTGCATGGCGCCGGCCCGCAGCCTCCGCGCGGTCGGGCTCGCGCGCGGCGCCCGGTGCGGTCCGTGGACGGGGAGGCCATCCCTGGCCCCCAAAGCAAGAAGCCCGGCTCGCGGGCCGGGCGACTCTTGCCGGTCTCCGGAGCTTGCCCTCTCCGGGACCGTCCCCATCTGGAGGTCTTGGAAGACTCGCGACTGGTTTGGAGGTGTCGCTATCACGTTCTGCCGTTCACGTGACTGCTCTATAGACGCCGCCGGGCGGCGAAAAGTTGCAAGCGCCCCGTCAAACCTCGCCGCGGCGGGCGGCCGCGGCGCTGGCCGCGACAAGCGAACGGCGCTCGGCCGCAGCCGGGCGCCGTCGCGGGACCGTGGCGCCGTCAGGCGCCCGCGGGGCGCGGCGCGGGCGGCGGCGTGAAGGCGTCGAGCTGGGCCGGGGCCTCGGCCTGCGCCGCGGCGTTCTCGGGCGCTGGCTCCGGGTGCGGCTCGGCCTCCGCCTTCTTGAGCGGCTCGAGCGTCTCGCCGCGCAGCAGGCGGTTCATCTCGTCGCCGTCGAGCACCTCGCGCTCGAGCAGCGTGTTGGCGAGCAGGTCGAGCTTGTCGCGGTTCTCCTTGAGCAGCTGCATCGCCTTGTTGTAGGCGCCCTCGACCATCTGGCGCACCTCCTGGTCAATGAGCACCGCGGTCTGCTCGCTGTAGTCCTTGTGGGTCGCGATCTCCTTGCCGAGGAAGACCATCTCCTCCTTCTTGCCGAAGGTGAGCGGCCCGAGGTTCTCGCTCATGCCGAGCTCGCACACCATGCGGCGCGCGAGGCCCGTGGCGCGCTCGATGTCGTTGGCGGCGCCGGTCGTGAAGTGGTTGAACACGATGTGCTCGGCGGCGCGCCCGCCCATCATCATGCACAGCGTGCGCAGCAGGTCCTCCTTGGAGCGCGCGTGGCGCTCCTCGGCCGGCACGTAGGAGGTGAGCCCGAGCGCCCGGCCGCGCGGGATGATGGTGACCTTGTCCACCGGGTCGGAGCCGGGCAGCAGCCACGCCACCAGCGCGTGGCCGGCCTCGTGGTAGGCGGTCGCGCGGCGCTCGTCCTGCGTCATGACCAGGCTCTTGCGCTCGGTGCCGAGCGTGACCTTGTCCTTGGCGTCCTCGAGGTCGCGCATCGTCACCTTCTTGTGGTTCCGGCGCGCGGCGAGCAGCGCCGCCTCGTTGACCATGTTGGCGAGGTCGGCGCCCGACATGCCGGGCGTGGCGCGCGCGATGAGCGACAGATCCACATTCTCGGCGAGCGGCACCTTGCGCACGTGGACCTTGAGGATGCCCTCGCGGCCGCGCACGTCCGGCCAGTCCACGACGATCTGCCGGTCGAAGCGCCCCGGGCGCAGCAGCGCCGGGTCGAGCACGTCGGGCCGGTTGGTGGCGGCGATGATGATGACGCCCTCGTTCGAATCGAAGCCGTCCATCTCGACGAGCAGCTGGTTGAGTGTCTGCTCGCGCTCGTCGTGCCCGCCGCCGAGCCCCGCGCCGCGATGCCGGCCGACGGCGTCAATCTCGTCAATGAACAGGATGCACGGCGCGTTGCGCTTGCCCTGCTCGAACAGGTCGCGCACCCGCGAGGCGCCCACCCCGACGAACATCTCGACGAAGTCCGAGCCGCTCATCGAGAAGAACGGCACGCCGGCCTCGCCGGCGACCGCCTTGGCGAGCAGCGTCTTGCCGGAGCCCGGCGGGCCGAGCAGCAGCGCGCCCTTCGGGATGCGGCCGCCGAGGCGCTGGAACTTCTGCGGCTCCTTCAGGAACTCGATGATCTCCTGGAGCTCCTGCTTCGCCTCCTCGCAGCCGGCGACGTCCTTGAAGGTCACCTTGGGCTGGCTCTCGAGCATGACGCGCGCCTTGGTCTTGCCGAACTTGAGCGCGGCGCTGCCGCCGCCCTGCATCTGGCGCACCATGACGAGCCAGAACACGATCACGAGCAGCAGCGGCAGCCACGAGAACAGCACGTTGAGCCAGTTGAAGCCGGCCACGCGCACCTCGATCTCGATCCCCGGGTTGGTCTTCCACACCCGGTCGGGCAGCTCCTCGCCGGTGCCGACGATGTTGGTGCGAAACGCCTTGAACGGCACGTCCTGCTGGCCGAGGCGCACCGTGGACTCGTTCTTGAGCTCGCCCGTGACACCGTTCTCGACGATCTGCAGGTTCGCGATGTTGCCCTTCTCGACCTCCTGAATGAAGCGCGTGTAGGAGATCTCGGCCCGCTGCGGCGCCAGGAAGTTGCCCTGGTACATGCGGAACGCCACGAGCGAGAGCAGCGCCACGAACGCCCAGAAGGCGAGCGTGCGGAACGGCCGCCCGCCCGGCACCGGCACCTGCGGCCGGCGCGGGCCCTGCCCGCCGGGGCCGCGCGGCGCGCGGTTGCGATCGTCGTTCGGGCCGCGGCCCGGGTCGCGCCTGAGCACGCTCACGAAATCACGCCTCCTCGAGAACGCCCACGTAGGGCAGGTTGCGGTGGCGCTCGGCGGCGTCCATGCCGTAGCCGATGACGAACTCCTCGCCGATGCGCCAGCCCGCGTAGTCCACCGGCACCTGCACCTTGCGGCACGGCGCCTTGTCGAGCAGCGTCGCGACCCGGATGCTGGCCGCGCCGCGGTGTTCGAGCAGCCTGAGAATGAACGACAGGCTCTGCCCCGAGTCCACCACGCCCTCGCACAGCACCACGTGCCGCCCGCGGATGTCGCCGCGCAGGTCCATGATGAGCCGCACATTGCCGCTCGAGGTGGTGGCCGAGCCGTACGACGACACCGCCATGAAATCCAGCTCGAGATCGAGCGGCGTCGCCCGCGCGAGGTCGCACTGGAACATGCACGCGCCCTTGAGGACGCCGACGAAGATCGGCGGGCTGCCGAGCCCGGCGAGGTCGCGCGCCAGTTCGAGTCCCATCTCGCGCACGCGCGCGGCGATCTGATCGGCGGTGAAGAGCACCCGGATGCTCGGCTCGGCCTGGACGGCGGGGTGGCGGTCGTTCATCGGCTCTCCCGGAGATGGCGCCGGTGCCCGGCGTGTCGGATGCGCAGCGTATCGGCTCGGGGCTCGGCGACCCAACCGGCGGGGAGCAGCACCCGGGCTCCGCGCCTTGGCTTTGCAAGGAGGTGACAGAGGGCGTCGAGATGGCGGTGCGTGAGGCCCGTGCCGGCGCCGGCGATGCCCCGCCACCAGCGCCTCAGCAGGGCGCGCTGGAACGCGACAGGGTAGGAACCGACCCCCCTCGAATCAAGCGCAAACTCGGCCCCTTGGATGCGCGAAACGCGCGGCAGCACGGGCCGAATCCAACGCCCGAGGGCGCGCTCGGCGTCGCGCGCCTCGCGCGCCGCGGCGGCCACCCGCCGCGCGAGCGCCGGGCGCGCGCGCGCCGGGTCCGCCCGCGGGTCGAGCGCCGCGATGAGCGCCGGGATGGCCTCGCGCCTGAGCCGGTTGCGTGCGTAGGCCGGCGAGGCGTTCGAGGCGTCCTCGCGCCACGCCTCGCCCGCGCGGCGCAGGTCGGCCTCGATGTCGGCGCGCGTCGCGCCAAGCAGGGGCTTGAGCCAGCGGCCGCGCCGCGCGCGCATGCCGCCGAGCCCGGGGAGCCCCGCGCCGCGCAGCAGGCGCAGCAGCACGGTCTCCATCTGGTCGTCGGCCGTATGGGCGGTGGCGATCGCGCCGGCGCCGGCGCGCCGCGCGGCCGCGGCGAGGAACTCGCGGCGCAGGCGCCGGAGCCCGTCCTGCCCGGAGAGCCCGCGGCGGCGCATGCGGCGGCGCGCGTCCCAGCGCGCGGCGACGAGCGGCACGCCGAGCCGGCTGCAGAGCGCACGCACAAAGGCAAGGTCGGCGTCGGCGTCGGCGCCGCGCAGGCCGTGGTGGAGGTGCGCGGCGGCGACCGACAGCCCGAACTCGGGAGCCACGCGCTGGAGCGCGAGCAGCAGCGCGGTCGAGTCGGCGCCACCGCTCGCGGCGACGAGCACGCGCGAGCCGGGCGGCAGGGCGCAGTCCGACCGCAACGACCGACGGAGGACCGGCTCGACCCGGCGGAGGCGCATGCGCGAGGACAGGAGGGTGGTGGCGGCGGAGGGACTCGAACCCCCGACACAGGGATTATGATTCCCCTGCTCTACCAGCTGAGCTACACCGCCACGACGGATCACCCGCGGCACGCGCGGGCGAGGAAAACTAGGGCCGCGCGGGGCGGGCGTCAAGGCGGGGGGACGGGGCCAGCCAGGGAGGATAGGCGCGGGGATCTCCTTCGGGCAGCGTCAGCTCGCCACCGCGCCGCCCTTCCACGCGCGCGCGCCGCGCGTCCTTCGCGCCGCCCGGCTACCCCTTCGGCCCGTTCGCCTCCACCCAGTCCCACACCGCGCGCATGGCGCCGAGGTCGTCGGCGTTGTAGCGGGCGATCTCGTCGAGGATGCCGCGCCGCACCTCCGGATCGTCGGCCGCGCACGCGCGGCGGAACTGAACGATGGACCACGCGGAGCCAGATTCGGGGTTGCTCCACGCGTAGCCGATCCACGGCGCGATGTGCTTGATCGAATAGGAGCGCAGCGGCAGCCGGACCCACTTGATGAGCGCCGAGTAGAGGTCGAACAGCCGCGGCGTCAGCCGCTCGAGGAACCCCTCGGGGGCCCCCCAGCGCTCGGCGTACTTCCTCACCCAGGTCTTCTCGTAGTTCGCGTAGTGGACCCACACCGACTCCGGGAACTCGTCGAGCACCGCGCTGGCCCGCTCGACGAACCGCCGCCAGCCCAGCTCGTCGCCGTCCGCGCCCGGCCCGGCGAGGATGGCCTCGGCGGCGAACGCACCCGGCGTCTCCTCGACGCCGAGGCCCCACAGGTAGATGACGTGCCCGAACCGCTCGTCCTGCGGGTCGCCTTCGAGGTCCAGCCACACGCGCGGCCGGCCGGCGGGAAGCTCGGGCCGCGCGATCCACACCGCGCGCCGGTCGCGATGGGCGCGCGCCTCGAGGACCATCGGCGGCCCGAGCCGGCCGAGGCCCCTCACCTCCAGCTCGTGCGGTTCGCGCGCGGCCAGATCGGCGATGGTGCGGATGCCCATGCCGTGCAGGATCGGCAGGTGGTTGCGCCGCACGCCGCTCAGCACCTCGATCCTGCCCTCGGACTCGGCACGGTCCCAGCAGCGGTCGTAGAAGCCGCACTCGGCGCACGTCGAGTGCGCGAGCAGCAGGTCGGGCTCGGGCGCCGCGCCGTGCAGCTCGAGGGCGCGCGCGATGGCGGCGTCGTAGGAGGCGTCGTCGAGGCGCGGCACGTCCAGCACCTCGCCAAGGCCGCTCGTGATCTCGAGCCGCGCCACGCGAAAACCGGCCTCCTCGAGGAGCCGCGCGTAGTGGGTGAGCTGGAGCGCGATCTCGGGCTTGCGGTCCACGCTCTCGGCGAGCTTGGCGTCGTGGACGACGAGCGCCCCGTCCTCCCAGTAGAGGAAGTCGGGCACCCCGACGCGCCGGCCGTCGGCCGAGAGCAGCAACGGCTGGTCGAGCGGCGCGCGCGACTCGCGCAGCAGGCGCAGGGTCTCGGCCGCGGCGGGCTCGAGCGGCTGGCCCCACCGCCACAGCGGGCCAACGAGCCCGGTGAAGCGGCGGCGCACCGCCTCCTCGTGGAGGCGGCCGCGCTCCATGAGCGCGAGATCGAACTCGCCGGGCGGCGCCTGCTCGCCGGGCGCATGGCGCAGCAGCCACACGCGGCGTTCGCAGGCGGCAAGGTGGTAGAGGGTGCTGCCCGAGACGCGGTCGTCGAGCTCGGGCTCGGGCGGGGCCGCGAGGCCGCGCGCGCTCGGCGCCGCGGTCACCCGGCGGCCTTCTCCTCGGCGGGCGGCGCGGCGTCCGGGGTGGGGGTCTCGGCCGCGCCGTCGGCCGCGGTCTGGGGCACGGGCTCGTCCTCGCCGCGCAGGCGGAAGATGCGCGTGAGCTCGGCGCGCAGCGCGCCCTCGTCGAGCCGCTGGCGCAGCACGCCGCGCCACGCGACCGAGATGGCGCCGTTCTCTTCGCTCACCACGACCACCGCCGCGTCCGACTCCTCCGAGATGCCGAGCGCCGCGCGGTGGCGGGTGCCGAGGGTCATCGCGACGCGCGGGTTGGAGGACAGCGGCAGGATGCAGCCGGCCGCGATCACGGTGTCCTCGCGCAGGATCGCGGCGCCGTCGTGGAGCGGCGAGCCGGGGCTGAAGAGCGTGACGAGCAGCTCGGCCGAGATCTTGGCGTCAATGCGCGTGCCGGTCTCGACGAAGTTGCGCAGGCCGACGTTCCGCTCCATCACGATGAGCGCACCCTTCTTCTGCGCCGAGAGCTGCTCGACGCCGCGCACGATCTCGCCCAGCACGCCGTAGCTGTCGCCGCGCAGGAACACCCGGAAATAGCGCGTGCGGCCGATCTGCGCCAGCGCGTGACGCAGCTCGGGCTGGAACAGGATCACGAACACGATGAGCCACACCGTGCGCAGGCTGTCGGTGATCCACTTGACCGCGATGAGATCGAACTCGCGCGCCAGCACCCCGATCACGACGATGACGAGCAGCCCGACGTACATCTGCGCGGCGCGCGTGCCCTTGACCAGGATGAGCAGACGGTAGAACAGCGCCGCGACGAGGAAGATGTCGAGGAGGTCGAGGAGCCAGATGGAATGGACGGGCGTCATGGTCGGGCGGGGGCGCGCGCTTCGCGCACGGCGACTCTATCAGAGGGTCGCGCGGGCATCGAGGCCGCGGCCGGCGCGTGAGCACGGCGCGCGCGAGGCCGGCGCGGGCCGTCGGTCGCGCCGCCCGCCCGGCCGTTCGGCGGCGTGCGCGGGGCGAGCGCCGCGGCGGCGGCGCTCACGGCGCGCCTCCGCCGGAAGCGCCGCCCGCGCCGGGCGGCACGCCGCCCGCGTACGGGTCGGCGGGCGCCGGCGGCCGGTCGCGCCGCGCGTCGCGCAGCTCCTCGGCGATGCGCACCGCCCGCACGGTGGCGCGCACGTCGTGCGTGCGCACGATGCGCGCGCCCTGGAACACGGCGATGGCGGTGGCGGCGAGGCCGCCCTCGAGGCGCTCGTCCACCGGCAGTTCGAGCGTCTTGCCGAGAAAACTCTTGCGCGACACCCCCACCAGCACCGGGCGGCCGAACGCCGCCAGCTCGTCGAGGCGCGCGAGCAGCTCGAGGTTGTGGCGCACGGTCTTGCCGAAGCCGATGCCCGGATCCAGCGCGATGCACGCCGCCTGGATGCCGGCGCGGCGCGCGGCGCGCAGGCGCACGCGCAGCCACTCGATCACGTCGGTCGCGACGTCGCCGTAGCGCGGGGCGAGCTGCATGGTGCGCGGGGTGCCGCGCATGTGCATGAGCACCAGCCCGGCGCCGCGCGCCGCGACCAGCTCCGCCATGCCGGGATCGCGCAGCGCGGTGACGTCGTTGACGATCACGGCCCCGGCGTCGAGCGCGCGCGCGGCGACGGCGGCGCTCGCGGTGTCCACCGACACGCACGCGCCCTCGGCGGCGAGCGGACCGATGACCGGGCCGAGGCGCCGCCACTGCTCCTCGGGCGGCACCGGTTCCGCGCCGGGGCGCGTGCTCTCGGCGCCCACGTCGAGCACGTCGGCGCCCTCCTCGAGCAGCCGTCGCGCGTGGTCGAGCGCGGCGCCGGGCGCGAGGAACCGCCCGCCGTCCGAAAACGAGTCGGGCGTCACGTTGACGATGCCCATGACGAGCACGCGGCGAGCGAGGTCGAAGGTGCGCGCGCCGCAGCGCCACTCGAGCGCGGGAGCGGGGACCGTCATGCGGGGCGCCGGACGCGGCGCGGGCCGGGCGCGGGGGCCGCGCTCAGCCCTTCGCGGTCAGCGCGTCCTTGAGCCGCGCGATCTGCGCGGCGTGGTCGTGCGCGTGCGCGGCGTAGATGCGCAGCCACGTCGTCGCGGTGTAGAGCCCGGACTCGGTGTGCCAGCCGCTGCGCTGCCAGTCGTCCTCTCCCATCTGTTCGAGCAACTGGAGCGACGTCTCGCGCGCGTAGCGGAACGCCTCGAGCGACGGCCGGTGGTCGCGCAGGTTGTAGCGCAGCAGGATCGCCCACGTGTCCTGGTCGTAGCCCACGATCACCGGGTACTCCTCGCTGAGCAGGCGGCGCAGGCGCTGGCCGGATATGGTCTCGCTGTCGGCGAGGTGGTGGACGATCTCCCGTGCGCTCCACTTGCCCGGAAAGGGGTGGTGGGCGATCAGCTCTTCAGGGAAGCCCCTGAGCGCCCGCACGACCTCGTCGTAGCCGGCGGCGTACTTCGCGATCAGGCTCGCGCGATCCTCTCGCGTCATCGGTGGACGGCTCCTCGTGCGACCGGGTGCGGCGCGGCGTCGCGCGCCGCGGGAGCGGCCCCGCGCCCGGGGCGGGCGGCGTTGACCTCTCCGGGGCCGGATGGTAGCAATAACCGCTCGTTTGTGCCGCGCGCGGGGCAGCTTCGCCCTCTCCGAAAGGCCGCCCGCCGACCGGCATGTCTCCGACCGGTGAGGAGGTTGCACGCATGCCCCGTCTCAAGGGTGTGCTTCTGGCGTTGGCCGCCCCGCTCCTGATCGCGGTTCCCGCGACGGCGCAGATCGTCGGGCGTCCCATCGAGGCATCGGGCGGCGCGGGGTGGTTCAGCCCCGACGCGCGCGCCCGCATGAAGGACAACTTCGGCTACGCCGCCGGCCTCGGCTGGCGCTGGTCGCCCGGGCTCTCCATCGAGGCGCAGGGGCTGTGGGGTCCGGCCGAGGCCGACACCGCCGAGGACGTGAACCACAACTTCTCGTCCATCGGGCTCGACCTGCGCTGGAACCTGCGCGGCGCCGAGGGCCGCGCCGTGCCCTACGTGCTCACCGGCCTCGCGTGGGGCGTGAGCCACAAGCAGGGCGCAGCCCCCGAGAAGCTCGAGCGCGGCGCGCCAAGCGTCGGGCTCGGCGTGCTCATCAACGTGCTCGACCAGCGCGCCTACCTGCGCGTGCAGGCGCGCAACACGATGTTCCGCGAACGCGACGCGCGGGACTTCAGCCACCACTGGCTGGCGACTGCGGGCCTGCAGGTGAACTTCGGCGGCAAGGTCAAGGACGCCGACCTCGATGGCGTGCGCGACTGGCTCGACCGCTGCCCCGGCACGCCGATCGGCGCGAAGGTGGACGCGAACGGCTGCCCGCTCGACGCGGACGGCGACAAGGTCTTCGACGGCCTCGACAAGTGCGAGGGGACGCCGGCCGGTTGCACGGTGGACAAGAACGGCTGCCCGACGGACGCCGACGGCGACGGCGTGTGCGACGGCATCGACCAGTGCGCGGACACGCCGAAGGGCGCCACGGTGGACGCGCGCGGCTGCCCGAGCGACACCGACGGCGACGGCGTGCTCGACGGGCTCGACCAGTGCGACAACACGCCGAAGGGCGCGGTGGTCAACGACCAGGGCTGCCCGGTGGACCTCGACGGCGACGGCGTGCCGGACGGGCTCGACCGGTGCGACAACACGCCGGCGGGCCTCAAGGTGGACGCGGACGGCTGCCCGATCGCGGTCACCGAGAAGGAGACCGAGCTGCTCGACACCGGCATGATCCGCCTGCAGGACGTCAACTTCGAGACCGGCAAGTCGGA
>Ga0209172_10000426_pt1 | contig 118301 bp, 99 predicted proteins | sample LarsenN4metaG_FD_184113 | JGI IMG/M metagenome (GOLD analysis project Ga0209172, IMG submission 184113) | Hot spring sediment bacterial and archeal communities from British Columbia, Canada, to study Microbial Dark Matter (Phase II) - Larsen... ... | reverse complement strand
GGCGGCGGCCGGCCTAGCCACGGGCGCGGCGGCGGTCGTCGCGCCGCAGCGACCGCGCTACCCCTCGGTGCGATGGTGCACCTGCGCGAGGTCGCGGTCCGCGCGGGCGCCGCCGAGCGCGGCGCGTTTCCCTTCACGGTGCCCGCGCTCGCGGCGCTCGAGCGCCTCGAGTTCCGCGCGCCGGTCACGTTCCTGGTCGGCGAGAACGGCTCCGGCAAGAGCAGCTTCCTCGAGGCGCTCGCCTGGGCCGTCGAATCGGTGGCGGCGGGGAGCGAGCCGCTCGAGCGCGACCCCAGTCTCGCGGCGGTCCGCCCGCTCGGCCGCGCGCTGCGTCCGGTGTGGACGCGGCGCACCCGGCGCGGGTTCTTCCTGCGCGCCGAGGACTTCTTCGGCTGGGTGAAGCGCACGAACGGGGAGCGCGCGGAGCTCCTGCGCCAGGCGGCGCGCGTGCGCGCGGAGAGCGCGCACCTTCCGGAAGGCGAGGTGGCGCGCATCGCCTCGCCCTACACCGGCTCCGCGGCGGCGCTCGAGACCCGCTACGGCGTCGACCCCGACGCGCGCTCGCACGGCGAGCAGTTCCTCGCGTTCTTCGGCGCGCGCGTCGTGCCCGACGGCCTCTACCTGCTCGACGAGCCGGAGGCCCCGCTCTCGCCGAGCCGGCAGCTCGCCCTGCTCGCGCTCCTCAAGGAGGCGGCGGAAGAGCGGCGCTGCCAGTTCGTGATCGCGACCCACTCGCCGATCCTGATGGCGCTCCCGGGTGCCACGATCCTGAGCTTCGATTGCACGCCGGTCTGCCCGGTCGCCTGGGACGAGCTCGAGCACGTGCGCCTCGTGCGCGAGTTCCTGAATCGGCCCGACGCCTTCCTGCGTCATCTGTGAGGAGACCCCGTGATCGACCTCTACTACTGGCCGACCCCGAACGGTTGGAAGGTGAGCATCATGCTCGAGGAGTGCGGCCTCGCCTACCGCACGACCCCCGTCGACATCGGGGCCGGCGACCAGTTTCGTCCGGAGTTCCTGCGCATCAGCCCCAACAACCGGATGCCGGCGATCGTCGACCACGAGCCGCCGGGCGGCGGAGGGCCGCTCGCGCTGTTCGAGTCCGGCGCCATCCTCGAGTACCTGGCCGACAAGACCGGCCGCCTCCTGGCTCCCTCCGGCCGCGCCCGCTATGCGACGCTCCAGTGGGTCCACTGGCAGATGGCCAATCTCGGGCCGATGATGGGGAACGCGAACCACTTCAAGAACTACGCGAAGCAGCTCGTCGACGACCCGCGCCAGCTCGCGTACGGCACGCGCCGCTTCGTCGGCGAGGTCGACCGCCTCTGCGGCGTCATGGACGCGCAGCTCTCCGCGAACCGCTTCCTGAGCGGCGACGACTACACCATTGCGGACGTCGTGAGCTGGCCCTGGGCGTCGCTCCTCGAGCGGCTGATCGACGAGAACGTCTGGAGCGCCTTCCCGGCGCTGAAGCGCTGGGTGGACGAGGTGGGCGCGCGCCCGGCGGTGCAGAAGGGCCGCCGGCTCCACCGCGAGTGGGGCGAGCGCGAGCTCAGCGAAGAGGAGCAGACGCGGCGCAGGGCGATCCTCTTCAACCAGACGAACGAGAAGGTGCGCGCCGCGCGGGAGGAGGCCGCGAAGGCCGCTCGCTGAGGCCGGCCCCGCGATCCGCGGGAGCGGCGGTCTCAGGGGTCGATGCGGCGGCCCCGCACGCGGATCACGTCGAGCCCGGCGGCCTCGTGGCGCTTCACCTCGGCGACCAGGTGCTCGAACGCGGCGCGGCCGCCGTCGAGACCGCGCGGACGCACGGTGGCGGCCTCGTCGTCGTAGATGCGCACGTCGAGGAGCGCGCTGTCCCGGTGTCGCTCCCGCACGTCGCGCGCGAGCGCCTCGAGCTCGGCGTCGCCGACGCGCGGGTCCACCACGAGGACGAAGGCGCGCCGGGCGCCCGGTTGGTCGCTCTCGGGCGCCTCGTCCCAGGCGCCGAGCACGTGGTGGGGCACCTCGCTGAGGCGATCCCGCACCAGCTTCTCGAGGCGCGGAGGGGCGACCCGCGGCGGAATGACCTCCTCGGCCTCCGCCTGCGCGCGGTCGCGGAAGGCCTCCGGGAACGCCTGCGCCTCGGGCGGGAGCGCGTCGGGCGGCGGCATCGGGAGGGCCGGAGCCGCCGGCGGCGGCTGGGCCGCGGGCATCCCGGGCGCGCGATGGAGGACTTCGACCCGCGGCCGCTCCGGGGCGCGGCCGAGCATCCAGAGCGCGACGCCCGCGCCCACGGCGAGCGCGCCGCAGAGCGCAAGCGCGCGCCGGCCGCGGTCGCGCGCGGGGTCGCGGGCCACGCGGGTCCTCCAGGGAGGCGCGAGAGGGGGCCGGCTCGAGCCGGCCCCCTCTCGCGCCGGGGTTCGCGCACAGCCTACTGGAAGCTCACGGCCCCGATCACGTTGCGGCCTTCGTTGATGTCCTCGGCGAGGGCGAAGGCCTCGTACTGCAGGTGCCAGTCGCCGGACTGGATGTCGGCGATGATGGCGGTGATCGCCTCCTCGACGGCCTGGTCGCCGACGCCGTCGTCGTTCAGGTCGATCGGCGTCCCCGGGAACAGGCGGCAGCGCGTGTTGCCGGGGAAGAGCTGGCCCGCGGCGACGTTGAGGAGCACGCCGGCGAGCTGGCTCTCCGCCTTGCGCCGGATGCTGAGGAAGCCCGAGTAGAAGAGGGCGTTCATCAGCGCCGCCTCGTTGGCGAAGTAGCCCTCGGAGAGCTGCACCGCGCGCGCCTTGATGTCCGCGAACTGCTGGCCCGGGAAGTAGCCCAGGTACCAGAGCCAGTTGAGGGCCCGCAGCTTCCAGAACGAGATGGTGCAGGGGCACGCCTCGGGCAGCTCCTTCGGCACGAGCGCCGGCCCGCTGCCCGAGAAGAGCGTCACGTCGACGTCGATCGTGCCGGTGCCCGGGCGGTACGGCGACACCACGAAGATCGGAAGGCTCATCGTGCCGAGCGTGAGCGAGCCCGGATCGAAGGTCGCCGTCACGCTGCTCACGGGGCTGCCGACGACGCTCACCTGGGTCGGCGCGACGCCCGGCCCGCCCGTGATCACGCCCGACTCGAGCACGTAGCTCACGTCGTCGATCCGGACGCGCAGCGACTCGAGGCTCACCGGCACCGGACCCTGGTCCGTGAGGCTCACCGTGTAGACGTAGGTGAAGCTCCCGGACACGGGGTGCGGGTTCGCGCAATTGTCCGCGCCGAACACCTCGTAGTTCACCCCGAACGTCCAGAACGCGCCGGTGATGCTGTCCGAGATCTCGACCGTGCCGCTCCCGACGCTGTCGGGGTCGCACTCGGGGCTGTGCCACCACCACCAGGTGGCGTGCGCCGGCGCGGACCAGGCGCCGGCGAGCACCATCACGGCTGCAAGGAACGAGGCTCTCCGCATTTTTCGTGTTCTCCCGTCCTGTCCTGTCGCGCTCGGGCTTCCCGCCGCGTCCCGCGAGGACGGACGTGGGGCGCCTTCACGCCTGCGCTACGTGGGCCCGCTCCGTCGGGCCGCGCGCACCCGTGCGAAGCCGGATCTCCGGGCGTTTCGCCGGCTCAGGCCCGGCGCCGGCGCGCGGCCAGCGCCAGCAGGCCCGCGCCGAGGAGGGCTGCCGTCGCGGGCTCGGGCACGACGGCGTAGACCGCCTCTCCGAGGGCGCCGCTGTCGAACGTGAGCGAGCCCTCCCAGTCGACCTGGACCGGCGCGTCGAACTGGATCACGAGCTCGTCGCTCTGCTGCCCGGCGCCGAGGCCGCCCAGGAAGTCGAAGTTGGCCGCGCTCACGACGTTCAGCGCAAGCGCGCCCACGTCGCCCGTGCCGGCGTTCGTGGAGGCACCCGTCACGAACGAGAAGGCCGTCGGGCTGTCGAGGTCGTCGAACAGCATCGAGACGTCCAGGCCGAGCAGCGTCCCGCTGTTCACGGTCACCTGGACCACCAGGGTGTTCCCGCTCAGCGAGACGAGGTGCACGTTCGCGTCCACCCCGGCCTGAACCTGGTGGACGGGGTTGGGGCTGATCGACAAGGCCGAGCTCGTGACCGCAGCAAGCAGGATCCCGGCTCCGGCCAGGATCGCGACGGCGAGGTTCCGCATCCGAGGCTCTCCCACTCCCAAGGGGCCGCCTTCCGCGGGCAGTCTCCCACGCCGCGGACAGCAGGTGCCTGGCGCACAGCAAGTCGCGTACCCAACTCGCACGGAACCACACTGAACGGTGGTATCCCGGCAATTTTGAAAACGAAATTGTCTCAATCCGCGAGGCGGGGGAACCCGAGGCACGGGGGCCGCGCGGAATCGCGGTTCCGCGATTTCGGAAAGGGCCTTCCACTTTCCGACGCGCGCTCTCGTGGAGCGCGCGGCGGCGCGAGCGCGATCCGCCGAGTCGGGCGCGCGGAGGATCGCGCCGCGCGCCTCGGCTCAGGTCCCGTCGTCGGGCAGCGCCGGGAGCACCTCCCACTTCGGGCCGGTGCGCTGCAGCGCGACCTGCTGCTTCTGCTCCACGTAGTCGAGCTTGATCCCGGCGAACTGGAAGCTGAGCTCCTCGAGCGGCAGGCAGTCTTCGCCCTCGGCGGTGCCACCGGGCCGATATCCGCTCACGAGCACGTCCTCGAGCTGGATCTCGAGGTAGCGCTGGGAGCAGGTCTCGTCGCTGCACGCGCGCAGCGTGACGCGCGGGAGGCGGGTTCCCTCCGCGCAGTGGCGGGCCAGCGCGGGAGAGCTCGCGTCCAGGTGCTTCGTCACGTTCAGCTCCTGCACGTCGACCCTCCCGGGCTTCCCCCCGCCCGCGGCGGCGGCGCCCCTCTGGCTCACGCCCCACTCGAAGGACTGGACCGCGATGTCGTCGCCGAGGCCGTCGACGGCCATCCGGAGCGCGAACGAAGGCGTCGGGGTCGACACCGGGCAGCTCTCTCCCGCCCGGGCGACCGGAGTGCCCGAGAGCACGCTCACCCCGACGAAGCCGAGTGCGACGACGCCCCACCTCGCGAGGGCTCTTCCTTGCATGGAAAGCTCCTCCCAGGCGCGGACGCGAGCGCGCTGCGCGGGCGGCTCGCTCGCGCCGGCCGTTTCGTTGTGTGGAGTTCCAGGGGCAGGCTCCCCCGAAGGTCTCCGGGGGACACGGCGGCAGGCGGCTCGACATGCTAGCCGAGCGGCGGCGCCCGCGTCCCGCCTCCGGGGCGCCTCGGCGAGTGGCCGCCGATCCGCGCGGTGCAACGCGCCTCCGTCGAGTCCTACGGCCGGAGCGCGAGGCGGACGAGCGCGCGCCAGCCGCGGTACGCTCGCCCCGGAACGGCGGAGTGACGCGAGGAGGAAACCGACGTGCCCGAGATCCGCGAGCTCGCGAGCGGCCTGCGCTTTCCCGAAGGACCGGTCTGGATGCCGGACGGGAGCATCGTCCTGGTGGAGATCGCGCGCGGGGCGGTGACGCGCGTGACGCCGGACGGCCGCACGCACGTCGTCGCCGAGACGGGCGGCGGCCCGAACGGTGCCGCGCTCGGCCCGGACGGCCGGCTCTGGATCACGAACAACGGCGGGAGCTTCACCTGGCACGACGTCGGCGGGCTGCTCCTGCCCGGGCCGACGCCGCCCGACCACCGCGGCGGCCGCATCGAGCGGGTCGACCTCGAGAGCGGCAAGGTCGAGGTCGTCTACGACGCCTGCGACGGGCGCCCGCTGCGCGGCCCGAACGACCTCGTGTTCGACGCGACCGGCGGCTTCTGGTTCACCGATCACGGCACCACCCAGGAGCGCACGCGCGACCGCACCGGCGTCTTCTACGCGCGCGCCGACGGCTCCTCGATCCGCGAGGTGATCTTCCCGCTCGACGCGCCGAACGGCGTCGGCCTCGCGCCCGACGGGCGGCGGCTCTACGTCGCGGAGACGCACACCGGCCGGGTCTGGAGCTGGGACGTGCCGCGCCCGGGCGAGGTCGCCCGCACGCCCGGCCTGGGCCCGGCGGGCGGCACGCTCCTGGCGGGGCTCCCCGGCTTCCAGCTCCTCGACTCGCTGGCCGTCGACGCGGAAGGCTGGGTCTGCGTCGCGACCCTCGTGAACGGCGGCATCACCGCGCTCGCGCCGGACGGCGTGAAGAGCGAGTTCCACCCGCTCCCGGATCCGCTCACCACGAACGTCTGCTTCGGCGGCCCGGAGCTTCGCACCGCGTTCGCGACGCTCTCGGGCACCGGGAAGCTCGTGTCGTTCCCGTGGCCGCGCCGGGGGCTCGCGCTCGCGTACTGAGCGCGGCGGCTGCCCCTGGGCCGCCGTCGCACCCGATGCCGCCCGAGTGTTCCGCAGGCGCCCGGTCACCGGGGCGGACGCACGAATCCCGTCGCCGGTGCAGGCGCTCCCGCCGGTGAGGAGAGCGCTTGGTGTCTGTCTCGCTCGCGGACGGCGCGGTACCGTCAGCACGCCGTGCGACGATGGCGTCCGAGCCGCGGCAAGTCGCGGAGAGGTGGCCGAGCGGTCGAAGGCGGCGGTCTTGAAAACCGCTAGGCGCGCGAGCGCCTCGGGGGTTCGAATCCCTCCCTCTCCGCCAGGCCCCCTGCGCCTCGTCGCGGCCGCGCGTCGCGCCGCCAGGCAGCCGGATCGACGACACGAAGCCGATGGGCGCCTCGAAGGAGCGCTCCTCGAAGCCGCCTCGCCGAACTCGAGCCCGACGTCGGGGTTCTCAGGAACGGCGCGTAGGGGGACCTCTCATGAGACTCGAGATCGCGATCTTCGTCGTCTGTGCAGCCCTCCCGGGCTCTGCCGCCGCCTGGGACGGGGAGGCGCGCGCCATGCCGCGCAGCGCGGGTCAGAAGTGCGCGATGCAGGAGCAGGGTCAGATCGGCGTGAGCTTCCACGACGTGACGGTCACGGACCTCAAGGCGCTCGGCTCGCAGATGGACCGAAGGATCGACGGCGTGATCGCGCTCGCGAAGCAGGCCGGAGTCCAGAAGATCGAGCTGCAGTCCTACAACTACAACGTCTACCCCGTGTCGGGGGGCCATGCGCCGACGCCCGGCGTCGCGATTCCCTACCAGTACAACGGCAACGCGAGCTTCACGATCGAGCCGCTGGCGAAGGGGCCCGACTTCATGGCGCTGCTCTCGGACAAGGGCTACGCGGCCAACCTCAACGTCAGCGCGTACCGCCATTGCCAGTAGGGCGCTCCTGGTGAGCGCTCGGACACGACCCGGAGGGACGCGAGCGCCACTCGTCGCGCGAGCCGCGCTCGCTCGGCCCTGATCGAACGCGGTCGGCCCCTGCGCCCAGCTCGTCGCCGCGCGGCCGCCCTCAGCGCCGGACCAGGCGGTCCAACGGGAAGGGCGGCTGCGCGAGCGGCCGCACCGCGAGCGAGAGCAGCACGAGGGCGTCGTCGTCGCCCGCGATGCGGTTCACGCGCACGGCGTGACACGAGCCGCAGCGGTGCACGAGCGCCCACTCGCCGTCGGGTCGCACCCAGACGGCGATGGGCTCCATGCCCCCGCCGCAGTCCGCGCTGCGGTCGCCCGGCCGCTCGTCCACGTGGACGCTCCAGAGGCAGCCGGGGCAGTGGTTGCGGTGCGCCGTGCCGGGAGCGCGGGTGTCCACCTCGCGCCCGCAGCGCCGGCAGCGGAACGAGCCCTCGTGCCGAGGGTGCAGCTCGCGCCGGCGCCCGAACTCGTCGGGCAGCCGTCGTCTCGTCTTTCCCATGGTCTCCACGCGCGCCGGTCGCCGGCGGGCACGCGAGGCGTGCGCCGGGCGCGACCGGGGGTCGGTCCGGATCTCGTCGCCGGCGTGGAGTCGGGAGAGCGGAGGGCTCGTCCGAGGGACGAGCGGCGCGTCAGCTCGCGGCGCGGGCCCCGCGCAGGCGGTCCATGTGCTTCCGGGTTCCGACACTCGCGGCAGTCATCGATGGACCTCTCTCGGAGTTGGGCGCGCCGGCGCGCAGCGCGGGCGAGCGCGGAGGGTAGGCCGCCGGCGCCGCGGCGCAAGAACGCGCGTCCCGTGACCCTCGCTCGTCGTGGGGCGGGCGAGGCGCCGGGGAGCGCGGGGAAGCGGGCGAGGACGTCCGCCCCGGCCGGCTCGGCCGCCGGACGGCGTGCCGTGGCCGGCGACGCACCGGAGCTCGCGTCCGGGCGCCTACGCGCGGCGCTCGAGCCAGGCGACGAGGCGCTCCGCCGAGCCCGCGTTCAGCACCCGCTCGGGCTCCACCCAGGCGCGCTCGGCGTTGCGCGCCGCGTACTCCACGCGGCGCAGCTCGCGGGCGTCGTGGGCGTCGCTCGTGAGGAGGAACGCGACGTCGCGCCCGCGCGCGCGGCGCAGCGCGTCGGCGGAGAGGTCGAGCCGAGGGAGCGCGCCGTTGATCTCGAGCGCCGTCCCGGTCGCTTCGGCCGCGGCGAGCACCGCGTCGAGGTCGAGCTCGATCGGGGGGCGCGCGCCGATCATGCGGGCGGAGAGGTGCCCGATCATGCGCACGGAGGGGTCGCGCATGGCGGCGACCACACGGCGCGTCTGCGCCTCCCGGCCGAGGTCGAAGTGGTCGTGCACCGATGCGAGGCACCAGTCGAAGGACGCGCGGAACGCGGCGTCGTAGTCGAGCTCGCCGTCGCGGCCGATGTTGAGCTCGATCCCGTGGAGGAGGCGCAAGGAGTCGCCGAGCTCCGCCTGGAGCGCGCGGATCGCCGCGCGCTGCTCGAGCAGGGCGGCGCGGGCGACGCCGGCGCGCGTTCCCTCCGCGTGGTCGGTGATCGCGAGAACGCGCAGCCCGCGGGCGCGCGCGGCGGCGACGACCTCCTCGAGGGGCGAGCGCCCGTCCCCGGAGAGCGACGTGTGGACGTGGAAATCGCCGACGACCGGGCCGAGCGGCGCCGGCAGCCGCCCCGCCTCCGCCGCCTCGATCTCGCCCGCATCCTCGCGCAGCGCGGGCGGGATCCAGGGCAGCCCGAGCGCCTCGTAGATCGCCTCCTCGGTCTCGCTCGCGACGACGCGCCCACCCTCGGCTTCCGCGAGCGCGTACTCGTTGAGCGTGAGGCCGCGCGCGAGCGCGCGCTGGCGCAGCTTGATGTTGTGCCCTTTCGAGCCGGTGAAGTAGAGGCGGGCGGCGCCGAGCTGCGGCGGCGTCACGACGCGCAGGTCGACCTGCGTGCCGCGGCGCGTGACCACGCTCGCCTTCGACGGGCCGCGGCCGAGCACGCGCTCCACGACGCCGAGCGAGACGAAGGCCTCCATGACCGGTGCCGGATCCGCGGCGGCGACGACGACGTCGACGTCTCCGATCGTCTCGCAGAAGCGCCGCAGCGACCCGCAGTACGACGCGTGGGCCACCCCCGGCAGCTCCGAGAGGCGCCCGACGATGCGCTCCGCGAGCGGGAGCGCGACGGAGATCGGCGTGCGGTCGAGGGCGCGTTCGGCGTCCAGGCGCGCCAGCGCATGGGCGAGCTTCTCCTCGGACTTCGCGCCGAAGCCCGTGAGCTCTCGCAGCTTCTGCGCGGCGAGCGCCGCGCGCAGGTCGGCGATCGACTCCACGCCCAGCTCGGCGCGCAGCCGCCGGATCGCCTTCGGCCCGAGGCCGGGGACGCGCAGCAGCGCCGCGACGCCGGGCGGGTGCTTGGCGCGCAGCGCCTCCAGCTTCGCGACGCGCCCGGTCTCCAGCAGCTCGCGGATCTTGGCGGCCGTGCTCTTGCCGATGCCCTGGATCTGCTGGAGCTCGGCGACGGTGAGCTTCCCGAGGTCCGACGCTTCGGCGGCGATCGCCTGCGCCGCGCTCTCGTACGCGCGCACGCGGAACGAGTTGGGGTCGGCCTCCTCGAGCTGCGTGAGCTCGGCGAGCTCGCGCAGCATGTCGAGCACGTCCTGCTTCGTGTCCGCCACCCTACGGGTATAGCGCCTCGGGCCGCGCGCGGAGCGCTACGCGAGGTCGGCGAGGAAGAGCGCGAAGAGGACGCGAAGATCCGCGCGGCGCTCGGCGGGCGCTGCGTCCACGCCGAGCAGGTGGCCGAACACACCGGAGAGGCAGAGCCGCGCGGCCTGCGCGGGGGGCATGCCTCCGCGCAGCTCGCCCGCCTCGCGCGCGCGCTCGAAGCGGCGCAGCAGCTCGGCCAGCACCGGAATCTCGCTCGGGTCGATGCCCGGGGTCGGCGAGCGCCGCGCGAACACGCTGATCATCTCGCGGAACAGCGCCGCGTCGCCCACCGCCTCGTGGGCTTCGATCAGCGCGTCGGCCAGGCGGTCCAGCGTCTCGCGCAGGCTGGTCGCGCCCTCGAGGCGCGCGACGATCTGGAGCGCCAGACGCCACGCGAGCTCGAACAGGACGTGGTCCAGCGTGGGGAAGTGGGCGTAGAAGCTCGGCCGCGAGACGCGCGCCGCACGCGCAATCCTGGACACACTGGCGCGCTCGAATCCCCGGCGGCGGAATTCCGCCAGCGAGGCGCGGTAGAGGCGCTCGCGCGTGGCAGAACGCTGCAGCTCGCGTGCCCCGGTGCGCACGAACGGCGAGCGCGGCTCGGCGAGCCAGGCGCTCACGCGCGCTCCTCGAAGACGACCGGCATCCGGGCGACGCCGTTCACGAGCGTCGAGCAGAACGGCTCCACGGGGCCCGCGAGCGCGAAGCCGGGACCCCGCGCGATCAGCTCCTCGAACACGAGGCGCGCCTCGAGACGCGCGAGGGAGGCGCCGAGGCAGAGGTGCTCCCCGTGGCCGAAAGCGACGTGGCGCGAGGCGCTCGGGCGGAATACGTCGAAGGCGTCGGCGTCGGGTCCGAACACGGACTCGTCCCGGTTCGCGGAGCCGTAGAAGAGCGCCACGTACTGGCCGGCGCGCAGGCGCTTTCCCGCGAGCTCCGTGTCTTCCTCCACGCGCCGCACGAAGCTGCGGATCGGGCTCACGTAGCGCAGCATCTCCTCGACCGCGTTCGGCACGAGCGAGGGCTCGGCGCAGAGCTTTCGCCACTGCGCCGGATGCTCGAGGAGGAGCTGCATGCCGCCGGCGATCAGGTTGCGAGTCGTCTCGTTGCCCGCAACGAGCAGCGTCATGCAGAAGATCGCGAGTTCCGGATCGGCGAGCCGGGTGCCGTCCAGCTCCGCGAGCGCGAGCTTCGTGAGGACGTCACCCCGCGGCCTGCGCCGGCGCTCCGCCGCCTTCTCCACCATGTAGCCGAAGAGCTCCCCGAGCGTGGCGACGGTTTCGGGACGAGGGCCGCTGGCTCCCGCGTCGAGCATCACGTCGGACCAGCGCCGGAAGGCGTCGTAGTCCGAGCTCGGCACGCCGAGGAGCTCCGCGATCACGAGCATCGGGACGGGAACTGCAACCTGCTCCACGAAGTCGAACGGCTCGCCGGGCCGGATGCTCGCCACGCTCTCGCGCGCGAGCGCGCGCACCCGGGACTCGAGACCCTCGATCGTGTGGCGCGTGAAGGCCCTCATCACGAGCTTGCGGTGCTGATTGTGGGTGGGCGGGTCCATCTGGATGATGCTCGGCGCCATGTCCTCGACGCCGGGGTTCCGGCCCGCGAGGCGCACCGGAATCTCGAACAGCTGCGTGCCGTGCGCGGAGGAGAACGTGCGCGGCCGCCGCGAGATCTCGCACACCTCGGCGTGCCGCGTCGCGCACCAGAACGGGCCCGCCTCGTACCAGTGGAGCGGATCTCGGGCGCGCAGGTGGCGGAACGCGGCGTGCGAGTCGCCGCGATAGAAATCGACCCGGTCGGGGGCGAACTCCGTCAAAGGGGGCTCCGAGCGCGTGCTCCCCAGCTTCGCACGACGTTTTACATCCGTCAACATCGGGGGACGGATGTAATGGAGGAGTCCGCGCGCTCAGAAGCTCTCGCGGTACGGCCGGAGGTCGAGCTCCAGCGTCCACCCCGATCGGTGCTGCCGGTGCAGATTCCAGTACGCCTCGGCGATCGCGTCGGGCGAGAGCAGCGCGTCCTCCGCCGCCCGCTCCGCGAGCCCCGGGACGCGCGCGAGAAGCCGCTCGCCGGCGATTCCGCCGTCCACGATCACGTGCGCGACGTGCAGCCCCTGCGGCCCGAACTCGCGGGCCATCCCGTGCGCCAGCGCGCGCAGGCCGTGCTTCGCGGCGGCGAACGCGACGAACGGCGGGCGCGCCTTCACCGACGCGGTGGCGCCGGTGAAGATCAGCGTGCCGCCGCCGGCCGGCACCATGCGTCGGGCCGCCTCGTGGCCCACGTGGAAGCCCGCCAGGCAGCAGGCGCGCCACGCCTGCTCGAAGAACCCGGCGTCCATCTCGAGGAAGGGCTTCACGAACGCGTTGCCGACGTTGAAGACGACGAGCCCGGGCGGCGCGGCCGTCTCGCGCTCGACCGCGGCGAAGAGCTCGGCCACCTGCCCGGCGTCGGTCGCGTCCGTCGCGACGGCTCCGGCGCGGCCGCCGTCCTCGCGGATCGAGCGGGCGAGCGCGGCGATCCGCTCTTCGCTGCGCCCCGCGGCGAAGACGTGCAGCCCCTCGCGCGCGAAGCGGCGGCAGAGCGCCGCGCCGAGGCCGGGCTCGGCGCCGACGCCGATCACGAGGGCGGCACGCGCCATGCCGGCATTCTACAGACCGCCGCGCACCCGAGCGGAGGGCGAGGGACGCCTGCGTCCTCGCGCCGCCCCGCCCGGCGGCTCGTGCCGGCGCCCCGCGCGCCCCCTACCCTGCGCACGCCGCGAGGAGGATGGGCCCGTGCACCCTGCCGAGACCGTTCCCGTGCTGGCCGGCGTCGGTCAGGTGCTCCAGCGCGCGGAGGACCCGCGCGAGGCCGAGGAGCCGCTCGCCCTCATGGCGAGGGCGCTCGCGCGCGCGGGCGAGGACGCCGGCGCGCCGAAGCTGCTGCGCGAGGCGGAGTCGATCTACGTGCTGCGCGGCGCCTGGCGCTACGGCGACGCCGGGCGCGCGCTCGCGGCGCGGCTCGGCGCGAGCCCGCGCGAGACCGTGGGGACGCCGTACGGCGGCAACTTCTCGCAGGCGTGCGTGCTCGACGCGGCGCGCGCCGTCGCGGCGGGCCGCCTGGGCGTCGCGCTCGTCGCGGGCGCGGAGATCGGGCGGAGCGCGGCGCAGGCCGCGCGGCTCGGGGTCGAGCTCGAAGCGAGCGAGGCGCCGGGCGCGCCCGATCGCAAGGTGGCGGAGGACAAGCCCATCTTCCACGAGGCCGAACTCGCGCGCCGCATGAGCAGCGCGAGCGACGTCTTCGCCGTGGTGGACAGCGCGATCCGCTTCGCGCGCGGGGAATCGCTCGACGCCCACGCGGCCCGGATCGCCGCCCTCTGGGCCCGCTTCAGCGAGGTCGCGTGCGGGAACCCGCACGCGTGGATCCGAAAGCGGTACACGGCGGACGAGATCGGACGCGCATCGGCCGAGAACCCGATGATCTCGTACCCCTACACGCGCCTTCTGAACGCGAACGCGCGCGTCGACATGGGAGCGGGGCTCGTCGTCTGCTCGCTCGCGGCGGCGAGGAGCGCGGGCGTCCCGGACGAGAAGCTGGTCTACGTCCACGCGGGCGCCGAAGCGAACGACAGCAACTACCTCTCGGAGCGGATGGAGCTGCACCGCTCGCCCGCGGTGCGGATCGCCGGCGCGCGCCTCTTCGAGCTCGCCGGCCGCGCGCCCGACGCCATCGAGCACGTCGACCTCTACAGCTGCTTCCCGTCCTCGGTGGAGGTGGCCGCCGCGGAGCTCGGCCTTCCGGAGGCGCGCCCGCTCACCGTGACGGGCGGCCTCACGTTCGGCGGCGGGCCGCTCAACAGCTACGGGCTGCACGCGATCGCGCGCATGGCCGAGGTGCTGCGCGCGCAGCCGGGCGCGCTCGGGCTCGTGCACGGGAACGGGGGCTGGCTCGCCAAGCACGCGCTCGCCGTCTACGGCGCGGAGCCGCCCGCGCACGGCTTCCGCTGGGCGTGCCCGCAGGGCGAGGTCGACGCGCTCCCGCGGCGCGCCGCGCTGGTCGACTTCGAGGGCCCGGTGGCGATCGAGGGTTACACCGTCGCGCACCGGGGCGGCGCGCCGAGGCTCGCGCACGCCGCGTGCCTCACGGAGGACGGCCGCCGCACGTGGGCGACGCTCGCCGATCCGGAGGCGCTGGCCGCGATGATGCGCGAGGAGCACGTCGGCCGGCGCGCGCGCGTCGACGGGCGCGGCGCTCTGCGGCTCCTCTGAGCCCCGGCAGCCCCTCAAGCCGAGACCCCCTCCGGCCGAGACTCCCGCAGGGAGGTCCTCGACATGCTCCGCTCCGTGCGCCCGGCGCGCCTCGCGCTCGCAGTCGCCCTCTTGTCTCTGACCTCGCTCCGGGCGGGCGCGCAGCCGCTGGACCAGTCCCAGGAGTCGTTCGACAACTCCCATGCGATCAGCGCGGTCACGTCGGCGTGGCAGGTCTTCAAGCCGAGCGTGACCGGGACGCTCGTCGAGATCGAGCTCCTGCTCTCCAGGTTCTGCGTGCTGGGCCCCTGCGCGGTGAACTCGGCCGACCTCACGGTCGCCATCGTCGAGACGTCGGCCAACGTCCCGACGTCCACCGTCCTCGGCTCGGTGACGGTGCCCGGCTCCGGGACGCAGGCCGCGGACTGGCTCAAGGTGTCGCTGGCCTCGGAGGGGATCCACGTCGAGTCCGGGACGCCGTACGCGATCCACCTGAGCTCCACCGCCTCCGGCGCGCCGATGGACCTCTTGTGGAGCTGGGCGTTCTCGAGCTCGGACGTGTACGCGGGCACGGACTTCTTCGACGACATCGACAACAGCGACGGCCTCGACGACCCGACCACCGCGAACTTCCCGAACGCGGACGCCACCTTCCGAACGTTCGTGACTCCGACCGCGTGCGGCGACGGCGTGGAGAGCGCGGGCGAGGAGTGCGACGACGGCAACACGGTGGACGGCGACGGCTGCTCGGCCGCGTGCCTCGACGAGGTCTGCGGCGACGGCGCTCTGAACGGAGAGGAGCACTGCGACGACGGGAACGCGGCCGACGGCGACGGCTGCAGCGCGAGCTGCACGCTCGAGCCGGTCGCGCTCGCCTGCCAGCAGGCGATCGCCAAGGGCGGCTACCGGATCGCGGCAGCGCGGCTCGCCGCGCTGCAGAAGTGCCGAAACGCCCTCGCCGCCGGGAAGGAGCTCTCCGTCGCGACGGCGGCCGAGTGCGCGAGCGAGACGGCCGCGGCGAAGCGCATCGCAAAGGCCGCCGGCCAGGCGCGCGAGGGCATCGCGGAAGGGAACCGCCCGAAGTGCACGGACACGCTCGTGGCCGTCCTCGGCGCCTGCGCCGACACGGTCGACGGCCTGATCGGCGCGGACGCCGCGTCCGGGTGCCTCCTCGGCACGCACGACGCCGCGGTCGACGCGATGCTCGACGCCGAGTACGGGTACTAGCGCGCGTCCGCCGGCGGCACGTCGCCGCCGTCCACCTCGGAGGCGGCGCGGCGCGCCGACGCGCTCCCGCCGCGGCCGGACCCACGCCGCCGGCGGTTCGGCGACGTCGCCCCTCCGGCGCCCGCTGGCATACCATGGGCGGGCACCGGAGGACCCCCATGCTCGACCTCCTCGTCGCCGGCGGGACGCTCGTGGACGGGACCGGGGCGCCGCCCCGGCGCGGCGACCTCGGCGTGCGGGACGGCCGCATCGTCGCGCTCGGCGAGGTCGCCGAGCCGGCGCGCCGCGCGCTCGACGCCACGGACCTCGTCGTCGCGCCCGGCTTCGTCGACATCCACACGCACTACGACGCGCAGGCGTTCTGGGACGGGACGCTCTCGCCGAGCCCCTTCCACGGCGTGACGACGGTCGTCGGCGGCAACTGCGGCTTCTCGATCGCGCCGCTCGTCCCGGGCGCGGGCGAGTACCTGATGCGCATGCTCGCGCGCGTCGAGGGGATGCCGCTCGAGAGCCTGCGCGAAGGCGTGCCGTGGGACTGGAGGAGCTTCGGCGAGTACCTCGGTCGCCTCGAAGGCCGGCTCGCGGTGAACGCGGGCTTCCTCGTCGGGCACTCGGCGCTCCGGCGCGTCGTCATGGGCGAGCGCGCGGTCGGGCACGAGGCCACCGCGGACGAGATCGCCCGCATGGTGGAGCTCCTGCGCGCGTCCGTGTGCGAAGGCGGCCTCGGCTTCTCCTCGTCGACCGCCGCGACGCACAACGACGGCGACGGCCACCCGGTGCCGTCGCGCCACGCGAGCCGCGAGGAGCTCCTCGCGCTCGCGGAGGCGCTGCGCGACCTCCCGGGCACGACGCTCGAGTTCATCCCGGGCACCGGGATCTGGGGCGAGCGCGAGAAGGCCGTGATGACGGAGCTCTCGCTCGCGGCGAACCGGCCGCTCAACTGGAACGTGCTCGCGCCGAGCTCGCTCGCGCCCCAGTACACCGAGGCGCAGCTCGCGGCGTCGGACTACGCGGCCGAGCGCGGGGCGCGCGTCGTCGCGCTCACGGTGCCGATGCCGCCCACGGTGCGCATCAACCTCGCGAGCGGCTTCCTGTTCGACGCCTTCCCGGGATGGGCGGAGCTATTCCGCCTGCCGATCCCGCAGCGCATGGAGCGCCTGCGCGACCCGGCGTACCGCAAGCAGCTCGACGAGGGCGCGCACTCCGAGGGCGCCGGGCTCCTGCGCGGCCTCGCGCGCTGGGAGCGCATGATCGTGGACCAGGTCGCGCGCCCGGAGCACGAGGCGCTGCGCGGGAGGACGATCGGCGAGATCGCCGCCGAGACGGGGAACGCCCCCTTCGACGCGATGATCGAGCTCGCGCTCGCGGACGAGCTCCGCACGAGCTTCATGCCGGCGCCCATCGGTGACGACGACGCGAGCTGGAAGCTGCGCGCGCAGACCTGGCGCGACCCGCGCGCGGTCGTCGGCGCCTCCGACGCCGGCGCCCACCTCGACATGATCGACACCTTCGCCTACTCGACGCGGCTCCTCGGCGAGGCGCGCAGGCGCGAGCTCCTTCCGCTCGAGCAGGCGGTCGCGTGCCTCACCGACGCGCCCGCGCGGCTCTACGGGCTGCGCGGCCGCGGCCGGCTGGCGCTCGGCTTCTGCGCCGACGTCGTCGTCTTCGACCCGGCGCGCGTCGCGAGCGGACCGATTCACGTGCGCGACGACCTCCCGGGCGGCGCCTCGCGCCTCTACGCCGAGGCCGAGGGCATCGAGCACGTCGTCGTGAACGGGGTCCCGATCGTGCGCGGCCGCGAGCACACGGGCGCGCTCCCCGGGACGATCCTCCGCTCCGGCCGCGACACCGAGACGGTCGAGGTGCCGGGCGGGCGCGCGGCGCCGTGAGAGAGGTCGCGGCGCCGGCGCGCCGGAGGGGGCGACGGGCAGGCCGCGGCGCGGCGAACGAGGGCCCGGCCGTGAGCTGGCTCGCGCTGGACGACCCGCGCGAGCGCCTGCTCGGGCGTGCGCTGCGGCGCCAGGCGGAGCTCCGGCCCGACGCCCCGTTCCTGCTCGAGGACGACCGCGTCCACCGCTTCGGCGAGGTGAACGCGCGCGCGAACGCCTTCGCCGCGGGCCTGCGCCGGCTCGGCGTCGGCCGCGGCGACACGGTGGCGCTCCTCATGGAGAGCACGCCCGACTGCGTCGTCGCCGCGCTCGGCGCCAACAAGCGGGGCGCGGTCTGGGTGCCGACCAACACGGACTACAAGGGCGTCTGGCTGCGCGACGCGCTCGAGGGGAGCCGCGCGCGCGTCCTCGTCGCCGACGCCGTCCACCTCCCGCGGCTCGCCGAGCTCGGCGAGCACCCGTTCCGCCACGTCGTCGTGCGGGGCGGCGCCGCCGCCGCGAGCGCGAGCGGCGCCGGCACCCGAGCCGCGGACGCCGCGCGCTCGCTCCCGGGCGGGGTCGCGTTCGAGGAGCTCCTCGCGGGGGCCGCGCCCGAGCCCGACGACGCCGGCCTCCACTACGGCGACACCGCGGCGGTGCTCTGGACCTCGGGCACGACCGGGCGCGCGAAGGGCGTGATGCAGAGCCACAACGTGTGGCTGAAGGCGGCGCTGAACGGCGCGCGCACCACGGGAATGCGCGAGGGGGACGTCCTCTACAACTGCCTCCCCACGTATCAGTCGGCCGCGTGGGTCGCGAACGTCTTCCGCGCGCTCGTGACCGGCGCGCCCTGCGCGATGGACCCGCGCTTCTCCGCGAGCGACTTCTGGGACCGCTGCCGCCACTACGGCGCGACGATCACGTTCACGCTCGGCGCGATGCACGTCTTCCTCTGGCAGGCGCCCGAGCGCCCCGACGACGCCGACAACCCCGTGCGGGTGGCCTCCGCGATTCCGATGCCGGCGCAGCTCGAGGAGCCCTTCAAGAAGCGCTTCGGGCTCGAGGCGATCCTCCAGGGCTACGGCCAGAGCGAGGCGATGGTGCTGTTCTCGCGCGGCGCCGGACGCGCGTGGAAGCCGAACGCGCTCGGCGAGCCGCAGGCGGGCGTCGAGATCGCGCTCCTCGACGACGAGGACCGCGCCGTCGCGCGCGGCGAGACGGGCGAGATCTGCGTGCGGCCGAGCGAGCCGTACACCCTCTTCAACGGCTACTTCGGCGACCCGGACGCCACGCTGCGGGCCTTCCGCAACCTCTGGTATCACACGGGCGACCTCGCGCGGCAGGACGAGGAGGGCGACACCTACTTCGTCGACCGGAAGGCCGACTACATCCGCTACAAGGGGCGCAATCTGTCCTCCTTCGCCGTCGAGGCGGCGGTGGCGGCGCACCCCGCGGTGGCGCAGGTCGCCGCGCACGGCGTCCCCTCGCGCGAGCTCGAGAGCGAGGCGGAGCTCAAGGTGGCGGTCGTGCTGAAGCCGGGCGCGACGCTCACGCCCGAGGCGCTGGCGCGCTTCGTGAACGAGACGGCGCCCTACTTCTTCGTCCCGCGCTACGTCGAGTTCCTCGACGCGCTCCCCCACACGCCGACCGGCCGCGTGCAGAAGTACAAGCTGCGCGAGCGCGGCGTCACCCCGGAGACCTGGGACGCCGTCGCGGCGGGCTTCCGGGTGGAGCGGTGACGCTCGCGGCCGAGGCGCTCGACGCGCGCCTCGAAGGCTTCGTGGGCCGCGAGATCGGGCCGCCCGAGACGGGGCCGGACCCCGTGAACGCGCCGATGATCCGCCACTTCTGCGAGGCGGTGGGCGACGCCTGCCCCGCCTATCTCGACGCCGACTGGGCCGCGCGCTCGCGCCACGGCGGCCTCGTCGCGCCCCCCGCCATGCTGCAGGCGTGGGCGCTGCGCGGGCTGCGGCCGCCGCCCCGCGACCGCCTCGTCGAGCTCCTCGCGCTGCTCCGCGAGGCCGGCTACCCGGACGTCGTCGCGACCGACTGCGAGCAGACGTACGAGCGGCTGCTCCGCCCGGGCGACCGGGTGACGCTTCGCACCACGATCGAGTCGGTCTCGAAGGAGAAGACGACGGCGCTCGGCCCCGGGCGCTTCGTCGACCTCCGGCTCGCGTTCGAGGACGCGCAGGGCGCGGGAGTCGGGTCGCAGCGCTTCCGCCTCCTCCTCTTCAAGGGCGCAGGGGGCGCCGCGCCCTCGCTCGAGCGGCCGCGCCGCCCGCGGCCGCCGGCGAGCGAGGACACGCGGCTCTTCGCCGAAGGCCTCGCGCGCGGAGAGATCCGCATCGAGCGCTGCGCCGCGTGCGGGCGCCTGCGCCACCCGCCGCGGCCGATGTGCCCCGCGTGCCGCAGCCTCGCGCGCGACTTCGCCGTCGCGTCGGGCCGCGGGATCGTCCACTCCTTCACGGTGATCCACCACCCGCAGTTCCCCCCCTTCTCGTACCCGCTCGTCGTCGCGCTCGTCGACCTCGAGGAGGGCACGCGGCTCGTCGCCGACCTCGTCGACGTCGACCCCGCCGCGGTCGCGATCGGGATGGCGGTGGAGGCGGAGGTGCGCGAGGTGGAGGAGGGGCTCGCGCTCCCCGTGTTCGTGGCGGCCGGGCGCGCGTCGGGGCGGCGCGGGCCCGAAGGCGCGGGCGGCGCGGCGCGCGCGCTGGGCGCCGGCGCCGCGGCGAGGCCGTCCGCGCGGGTCCCCGCGGCGCGCGCGTCCACGCTTCGGGCGGACGAGGTCGCCGTGGGCGACGCGCTCCCCCCGCTCGACGTCCCGATCACGGTGACCGGCATCGTGGCCGGCGCGATCGCGTCGCGCGACTACCAGGACGTCCATCACGACCCGGGCGCGGCGCGCCGCCAGGGGCTCCCGAACGTCTTCATGAACATCCTCACGACGAACGGCTACGTCGGCCGCTATGCGACCGACTGGGCGGGCCCCGAAGCGGTGCTGCGTTCGATCGCGATCCGGCTCGGCGTGCCGAACCTTCCCGGCGACACGATGACGCTCGGCGGCCGCGTGGCGGCGCTCGCGGGCGACGAGGCGACTCTCGCGGTCGAGGGGCGGAACGGGCTCGGCGTCCACGTGAGCGGCACGGTGCGCGTCGGGCTACGGCCGCGAGGCGGGCCGTGAGCCGGGCGCGCGTCGGACGGGGGCGCGCCGGGCGGGGCGCGAGGGGCTGCGCCGTCGCCCGCGCGGGGCGCGCGCCGTGACGGATCGCCCCCTCTCCGGGCGCGCCGCGATCGCGGGGATCGGGCAGACCGAGTTCTCGAAGCGCTCGGGCCGCTCGGAGCTCCAGCTCGCCGCGGAGTGCACGCTCGCGGCGCTGCGCGACGGCGGTCTCGAGCCGGCCGACGTCGACGGCTTCGTCTCGTTCAGCCTCGACGCGGTGGACGAGATCGAGCTCGCGCGCGCCCTCGGCTGCCGCGACCTCACGTTCTTCGCGCGCGTCCCGCACGGGGGCGGCGCCGCCTGCGGCGTGGTGCAGCAGGCGGCGATGGCGGTCGCGACGGGCGTCGCGGACGTCGTCGTCTGCTGGCGCGCGCTCAACGGCCGCTCGGGCCAGCGCTACAGCCAGGGGGTCGCCGGCCAGATCGTGACCACCGACCTCGTGCACTGGGGCTGGTACGCGCCCCACGGCCTCTTCACGCCGGCGGCGTGGACGGCGCTCGCGGCGCGCCGCTACCTCCACGAGACGGGCGCCACGAGCGAGGACCTCGGCCGCGTGGCGGTGACGCTGCGCCGCCACGCGGCGCGCAACCCGAACGCGTTCTTCTACGCGAGGCCGCTCACGCTCGAGGAGCACCAGGCGTCGCGCTTCATCGCCGAGCCGCTCCGGCTCTACGACTGCTGCCAGGAGACCGACGGGGGCGTCGCGGTCGTCGTGACGAGCGCGGAGCGCGCGCGCGACCTCCCGCAGCCGCCCGCCGTGATTCTCGCCGCCGCCTCGGGCGCCGGGCCCGAGCAGGAGGTGATGACGAGCTTCTACCGCGACGACCTCACCGAGATGCCCGAGGTGCGGGCCGTCGCCCGCCAGCTCTGGGCGCAGTCCGGGCTCGCGCCCGCGGACGTCTCGTGCGCGGTCCTGTACGACGCCTTCACGCCGAACGTCCTCGTGCAGCTCGAGGCGTACGGGTTCTGCGGCCGCGGCGAGGCGAAGGACCTCGTGCGCGAGGGCTGGCTCGAGCTCGACGGGCGCCTCCCCGTGAACCCGCACGGGGGGCAGATCGGCGAGGGCTACATCCACGGCATGAACGGCGTCGCCGAAGGCGTGCGCCAGATCCGCGGGACGTCGGCGAACCCGGTGCGCGGCGCCGAGCACGTGCTCGTCACCGCGGGGACCGGCGTCCCGACGAGCGGGCTCGTGCTCGGGCGGGCGTGAGGGGAGGCTTCCATGGTCCAGGTCGTGAAGCTCGGCATCAAGCGCCCGGTGACGCGTCCGCTGCTCCCGGACCCCGAGCCGCGCCCGGTGCACTTCACGCTCATCTCGGTCGACGACCACCTCATGGAGCCCCCCGACACGTTCGCAGGACGCCTCCCGCGCAAGCTCCAGCAGCGCGCCCCGCGCGTCGTCGAGACGGAGGAAGGCCACGAGGTGTGGACGCTCGAGGGGCGGCCCTACTTCCAGGTGGGCTTCATGTGCGTCGCCGGGCGTCCGCGCGAGGACCACCGCCTCGAGCCGGCCCGCTACGACGAGGTGCGGCCCGGCTGCTGGCGCATCGCCGACCGCATCAAGGACATGGACATCAACGGCGTCTGGGCGTCGGTGAACTTCCCGTCGGGCGTGACCGGCTTCGGCGGGACGCTGTTCTCGCAGCTCGAGGATCGAGAGCTCGGGCTCGCGCTCGTGCGCGCGTGGAACGACTGGCTGTTCGAGGCGTGGCACGGGCCGTACCCGGAGCGCATCGTGCCGCTCGGCATCACCTACCTGCGCGACCCGGCGCTCGGCGCCGAGGAGATCCGCCGCAACGCGAAGCGCGGCTTCACCGCGGTGACGCTCCCCGAGCAGCCGCACCGCCAGGGCCTTCCGCCCGTCTTCGACCCCTCGTGGGAGCCGATCGTGCGCGCGTGCGCGGAGACGGGCACCGTGCTGAACCTGCACGTCGGCTCGTCGGGCTTCCCCGCGATGCCGCCGGGCGCGCCCGCGCTCGAGCTCGGCGCGACGCTCTTCCAGGCGATGGCGTTCGAGTCGTGCGCCGAGTGGCTCTGGAGCGGCTGGCCCGCGCGCCATCCCGAGCTCAAGATCGCGATGAGCGAGGGCGGCATCGCCTGGGTCGCGGGCCTCATCGACCGCGTCGACAACCTCATGGCGCGCTCCGGCTACGGCCTCGGCTGGCCGGCGAAGGACGTGACGCCGTCGGAGTGCCTGCGCCGCAACTTCTGGTTCTGCATGATCGACGATCCCTCGACGCTCTCGACGCGCCACGCGATCGGCGTCGAGAACATCCTCTGCGAGTCCGACTACCCCCACGGCGACGGCACCTGGCCCGACACGCAGGCGGTGCTCGCGAGGATGTTCGCGGGCCTGCCGCCGGAGGAGATCCGGCTCATGACCCACGAGAACGCGGCGCGCCTGTACCGCCACCCGCTGCCGGCGCAGCGGCGGCCGTAGCCGTCGGCCGACGCGCCCGCCCCGCTTCGCGGAGACCGCGTGCGGGCCGCGGCCGCGCGTACCCGACCTCGCAGCCTACGCCGGCGCCACCTCGACCGGGATCCCGTTCACCACCGCGTTGCCGCTCGGGACGTCGACGAGGTCGCCGGGCGCGAGCACGTTGTTGCAGACGCCCGGGTGCGCGCGCGCGACCGAGGCGCGCGTGCCCGGCTTGTCGTGCCCCCAGCCGTGGGGAAGGCACACGACGCCGGGCATCATCTCGTCGCTCACCTCGACGGGGGCCACCACCTCGCCCGCGCGCGAGCGAACGCGCGCCGGCGCGCCGTCGGCGAGCCCGTAGCGGTCCGCGTCGACCGGGTGGACGAGGAGCGTGCAGCGGTCGCGCCCGCTCACGAGCTCGGGCACGTTGTGCATCCACGAGTTGTTCGAGCGCACGTGGCGCCGCGAGACGAGGACGAGCGACGGATTCGGCCGGCCCAGCCGCGCGAGGAGCCGCGGCACGTCGGACGCGAGGTAGGGCGGCGCGAGCTCCACCTTGCCGGACGGCGTGGCGAGCACCTCGTCGAGACGCGGCGTCATCGGGCCGAGATCGATCCCGTTCGGCTCCGCCGCGAGCGCGGCGAGGGTGAGGCCGCCGGGATGGGCGCCGTAGGCGTCGCCCCAGGGGCCGGTGCGGATCTGGAGGTCGAGCAGCCGATCGGGGCCCACGCCCGGCGTCGCGGCGACGATCTCGGCGGGATCGCGCCCGTGGATGCGCGAGCCGGGCCGCTGCGCCAGCGCGGCGACGAGCCCCGCGAAGAAGAGCTGGTCGAGGTCGCGCGCGCGCACGTCGGCCGGCTTCGCGCCCTGGCAGAACGCGGCGAGGAGGAGGAGGAGCTCCCACTCCGCGGGGCGCGGCCCGGGGTCGAAGAGCGCGGGCGCGTACTTCCCGGCGCTCCTCACCGCCCACGACCAGATCAGCTCGTCGTAGTGCGGCTGCTCGAGCGGAGACAGCCCGGGAAGGATCACGTCGGCGTGGCGCGTCGTCTCGTTGAGCCAGTTGTCGAGGCTCACCATGAAGTCGAGCTTCGGGAGCGCCGCGTCGAGCTTCGCGGCGTCGGGCGTCGAGAGGACGGGGTTGCCGGCGATCGTGATCAGCGCCCGGATCCGGCCCTCGCCCGGGGTCTCGATCTCCTCCGCGAGGCACGAGACGGGCACCTGGCCCAGCACCTCGGGCGCACCGCGCACGCGCGACTTCCAGCGCCCGAACGCGAAGCCCTCGGCGAACTCGGGGTTCGGCAGCGAGGTCAGCGACCACGCGATCGGGTTCGCGAACATGGCGCCGCCCTCGCGGTCGAGGTTCCCCGTGAGGACGTTGAGCACGTCGACGGCCCAAGACGCCAGCGCGCCGAACTCCTGGTTGCAGGTGCCGATGCGGCCGTACACCGCGGCGCGCTCGGCGTCCGCGAGCTCGCGCGCGATGCGGCGGGTGGTCTCCGCGGCGATCGAGCACGTCCCCGCCACGGCCTCCGGGGTGAACGGCGCGCAGAGCTCGCGCAGCGCGTCGAGCCCGCTCACGCGGCCCGCGAGCGCGCGCAGGCGCACGCGGTTCTCGGCGAAGAGCACCTGCGCGAGCGCGAGGAGCCACGCCGCGTCCGTGCCCGGCCGGATCGGGAGCCACTCGCTCGCGCGCTCCGCCGTGCCCGTGCGGCGCGGGTCGACGACCACCACGCGCCCGCCGCGCGCGCGGATCGCGTCGAGGCGGCCGAGCACGTCGGGCGCCGCCAGGAGGCTCCCCTGCGAGGCGTGCGGGTTCGCGCCGAGCATCAGCAGGTAGCCGGTGCGGTCGAGGTCCGGCACCGGGAACGTCCACATCCCGCCGAAGAGGAGCGCGCTCGAGAGGTTCTTCGGCCACTGGTCGACGGTGCCCGCCGAGTAGAGGACGGGCAGCCCCGCCATCGCGACGAAGGCCGGCACGTAGCGCGAGAGCGAGAAGTTGTGCGCGGTCGGGTTCCCGATGTAGGCGGTGACCGCGGACCTCCCGTGGCGCGCGATCACGCGCTCGAGCCCGCGCGCCGCGGCGTCGAGCGCCTCCTCCCAGCTGGCCTCGCGCAGCGCGCCGCCCTCGCGCAGCAGCGGGCGGCGCAGGCGGTCGGGATCGTGGTGCAGCGTCCCGAGCACGGTGCCCTTCGGGCACAGGTAGCCCTTCGACCAGACGTCGTCGGGATTCGCGCGGACCGAGACCGCCCGGCCCGCCTCGACCCGCACGCGCACCCCGCACATCGCCTCGCAGAGCGGGCACGTGCGCGCGTAGCTGCCGTCGGCCGGTCCGGGGGGCGGCGCGTCCACCCGCTCAGCGCCGGCTGCGCTCGGCGACGCGCGAGAGGTGCTCGACCTGGCCGTCCTCGCGGCCGTGGAGCACCTCGTTGTAGTGACGCCCGCGGTGCGGCTGCGCGCCCGGCCGCGCGTAGCCCGTCACGGCGCTCACGCGGTAGACCGCGAGGTCCTCGCGCTCGGGCGGCGGCGCCGCGTGCATCGTGTCGCCGTAGTGCAGCGAGACGTCACCCGGCTGCGCCGCGAACGCGACGCCGCGCGGCGCCTTCGGGTGGCGGGCGTCGATCGGCCCGCAGCCCATCTTCCACGAGCCCGGCAGCATGCGCAGGTCGCCGGTCTCGGGCGTCGAGGGCGTGAGGAACACCGACGCGACGAGCACCGGACACATCACCGCGTGGCCGCCCATGCCGCAGTCGCGGTGCCAGGGCAGGTCGCCGAGCCCCTCGTCCACGCCGGGCTGCTTCCAGATCACCGAGATGCCTTCCTCCGAGCCGCCCTTCACGCGGTGGGCGAGCGGCTCGTCGGCGAGGCCCACGAGCGAGAGGAGGCGCGGATCGTTCGGGATCGCGCGCAGAGCGGGCTTCGCGCCGGCGCGCGTCACGCGGCAGAGCACCGGCTCGCCCCGGCGCTTTCCCCACCACGAGAGCTTGTCGCCGGGCACCGCCTCCGCGCGCAGCGCCTCGGCTTCGGCGAGAAAGCGCGCGCACTCGTCCGCGCCGAAGACGCCGCGCACGAAGAGGTACCCCGCGGTGCGGAGGAAGTGCGCCATGTCGGCGCGCTCGGCGTCGGGCCGGAACGTCTGCGCGGGGTCGAGCGGACGGCCGTGCCGATCCTCGAGCCGCACGTCGGAGGGGTCGTAGACCGGCCGGCCCGCGAACATCGCGCGCAGCGCCGGCTCCCAGTCGAGCCAGCGCATCGCGTGGCCGCGCAGGCAGCGCGCGCGGCCGCCGTAGAGCAGGCCCGCGGCGGCATCGCGCTCCTCGACCACGTTCCAGAAGATGTCCGGGGCGAGCTCGACGACCGTGTCGGCGGTCTCGTCGCCGGGCACGACGTCGATGCCGTCCTCCCGCGCCCGATAGGTGTAGGCCCCGCCCGTCGTCAGCCGGAACGCGAAGCTGCGCAGGCGCCGCGCGCCGTGCGCCGCGAGCGCTCCGTTCCCGGCGGCGAGGCGCCGCGGCAGGTCGTCGCGGTGGAAGCGGTCGAAGTCGGGCACGGCGTCGGCCACGCCGCGTCACGATACCCCGCGCGCGGGCGGCCGGGCCAGTCGGCCCGGCGGCCCGGGGCGCGCATCGGGGCGTCGAGCAAGAGCCGCTCGCGCGACCCCGCGCCGGAGGGAGCGCGCTGCGCGGCGGCAGGCGCCCGAGCTCGCCGGTGGGCGGCCCGAGCGCGAGCCGGGCTTGCCACGCCGACGGTCGGGCGCAGCCTTCCCGGTCGGGCCCCGCCCGCCGCGCTCCGGGGGCGGGGCCGCTATCCTCGTCGCCTTCCCGCGGAGAGGTGGCCGAGTGGCTGAAGGCACAGGTTTGCTAAACCTGCATACCGGGAAAACTGGTATCGAGGGTTCGAATCCCTCCCTCTCCGCCAGATTTCTAGGACCGGCGAGCCGGCGGCGCCGCCGCCGCGCGGGGCGCGGTCGCCCGGAGAGATGGCCGAGTGGCTGAAGGCACGCGCCTGGAGAGCGCGTGTACCCGAAAGGGTACCGTGGGTTCGAATCCCACTCTCTCCGCCAGCTCTGCCGCGCGGGCCCGCCGCGCGGGATTCGCTAGGTTCTCCGCCCGGTTCACGCGCCCATAGCTCAGTTGGATAGAGCGTCAGGTTGCGGACCTGAAGGTCGCATGTTCGAGTCATGCTGGGCGCGCCAGCATTGCGAGGCCCGACGCGGAGTCGCCGCGTCGGGCCTTCGCGCTTCGGGCACTGGCGCGGCCGAGCTCGCCGGCGACGAGCTCGTGCGCTAGGTCCGGCGGCGGCGCGCCGCGAGCGCGCGCAGGAGCGGCGCCAGCGCGACGAGCTCGAAGCCGATCCCGCACGACGAGCTGGGGAAGTTGCGGCTGTAGAAGGCCGCCACCAGCTGGTTCCACGACTTCCCACCGAGCTCCGTCATGGTGCGGTTCAGGAACTGCGCCTCGGTCTCGCTCGGCCCGCGGAGGACGACCGTGATGCAGCCCGGCCAGCTCGCCTGGAGCTCGGCCAGCCGCTCGCCGTTCGTCTCGAAGTCCTCGGACTCCCCCGTGTCGAGCATGTCGTCGTAGGCTGCCTGCGTGCCGTTCCAGAGGTAGACGTTGCCGGAGCAGGTGCCGAGGCGCGTGGTGAGCGGGAACTGCACCTGCCCCTGGCCCGCCACCGGGCCGAGCAGGATCACGTTGTTGCTGAAGTCGGCGATCTCGGGATTGTGGCCGTCGCCGTCGTCCTTGAAGACGCCGCCGTGGCCGGGCTTTTCCTCGTAGGCGTGAGCGAAGCGGTGGAGTCGCACGAGGGAGTTGGTGATCGACCACTCGCGGTCGACCACGCAGTCGTCCGGATCCACGGCGCCGCGCTTGTCCCACGCGAAGGCCATGAAGACCTTGTCGAGGAGCAGGTCGTCCACGGTCACGTCGTGGGTGCACCAGTCGTCCTCGACGGCGTCGTCGTGGGTGAAGACGATGCGCGAGCTGCGCACGGTGACGGGCCCCGAGGCCTCGAGGATGGAGACGCCGTCGGCCTGGTCCACGATCTGGACCTTCTCGATCACCGAGCCGGCGGAGTTCTGCGGGGCGATCGCCGAGGGCGAGCCCGCGGGATGGAAGGCGTAACAGGGGCCGCTGCCCGAGTAGCCGTGGGTCGCGGTGCAGGCGTAGTAGGTGTCCGCGTCGACCGACGGCGTGAAGATCCCCGAGAAGCCGCCCCAGAACCAGCAGGCCTCGATGCTGCCCTGGAGTTTGAGCGAGTCCCCCGACGCGCCACCCGTCCAGATGCCGTTGCCCTTCCCGTACTGCGTGGCGTTGGCCGGGGACCAGGTCGCGGTTCCGGAGTAGACCTGCACGGCGGTCTTCCCGGTGGTGCAGGAGACGGCGCGCGCCTGATCGGCGACGGCGAGGCCGAGCGAGAGAGCGACGACTTCGAGAACGAGGCTGCGCGTGCAGCTCTTCATGACGCCTCCGACGAGTTCGCCGCGCGTCCGACACGCGTGAGCGACACCGCGCCGGCACGATACCGCAGTCGGCGTCGAATCCCATGAACGCCGTTTAGGGACGACGCGTTGGCGACGCGCCGCCCCGCCCGCGCAGCGACGATCGGCGTGGAGTGCGAGGCGGCGGGTTCCGTCGGCGACGTCCGTGGATCACGTTCGAGGAACGAAGCGATGTCCCATCGACGCCCGACGGGTCGTCGCACCGGGTATCCCTAGGTGGTCACACGGGGGTTCACCTCGCCTCGCGCGGCGCTTCGCTCGACGATTCACCTGCAACGCCCGGTCATCCGCCTTCGTCGCAGAGCCGCACCCGCGTCCGGTCGTGGGCGTGCTGCATCGCTGAATGACGTTCGGCACGCGCCGTCACGCCGATCGACGCGCCGTCGCGCTCGGCTCTCGTGAGTGTCGTGTTGAGTGCACGCGCGACACATGAGAGGATCCCGTCGGGAGGAAGACTCATGGGGCGATCTCTGCTTGCGTTCGCGGCCGCCGTGCTGGCCACCGTGGGCCTCGGAGCGGACGTCCGCGCGCAGGGGTCCTTCACGGGCCTCACGCCCGTCGCGGGAGACGAGCACCACCATGCGGGCACGCTGAAGGAGAACTTCCTCGTCCACGAGATCCAGCGGGGCGCGAGCAACTGGGAGTGCCCCCACGAGTTCGGCCGCCCCCTCGACCTGTACGACCGCAGCCAGGCGAACGGCTACGACTGGCTCTTGCTCTCGCAGCACGACTTCTCGCTGACGGGCGATCCGGACAGCGACGCCTACGAGTGGTGGACGAAGCCGGGCGCGACGCCCGTGCTGAAGAACGGCGCGCCCTATGTCGTGCCGCACCCCGACGGGCTCCACGACCACGTGGCGGGCGGCGCCGTCGTCCCGCCCTGGAGCGAAGTGCTCTCGCTCTCCACGGCGGCGACGCTGAAGAACAGCACCACGAGCAGCTTCGTGGCGATGCAGGGCCGGGAGTACACGCCCGCCTCGGGGGTGCCCCCGGCGCCGTTCGGGGGCGGCCACAAGATCGTGATCCTGCCGGGCGAGACCGATCGGATCTGCGGGGCGTACGACAATGCGGGGCCCGCGAACCGCTGCGACGAGACGGACCTCTACCGCTGGGTGTGGCAGCAGGGCGGCGTCATCGTCCAGGCGCACCCGGGCAACTGGAAGCCCGGCATGGTGCGCTGGCACCCGACCACCGCCCGCTCCGGCATGGCGGATCTCTTCGTGCAGGGCGTGGAGATCGGCAACCGCGTCGGGATGTGGTGGGAAGGCAGCTACCAGACGGCGCTCGGGAACGGCTACCGCCTCTTCCCGTCGTTCGGCAGCGACCGCCACAAGGAGCAGCTCACCGACTTCGGCCTGACGTGCACGGAAGCGGTGCACACTCCCGTCACGCTGGACCAGGGCGCCGTGCTGTGCTGGGTGCCCGAGGGCGGCATGACGGCGCAGACGATCGTCGAGGCCATGGGGAAGCGGCGCTGCTACTACTCGCGCTCGCACAAGCCGCGCCTCGAGTACGAGCTGCGCAACGGGCCGACCACCCCGCTCAAGCCGATGGGCTCGATGGTGCCGCTCGGCGACAACGAGGCGCTGGTGCGGATCCTGGCCAGGAACGACCTCGCCAACCAGGGCGCGCTCGATCGGCGCTTCGACAGACTCGAGCTCGTGCACGTGGGGCCGCCGAACGCGAACGGAAACGTCGCGGAGACAGTCGTCCACGCCTGCACCAGCTGCTGCACGCGCGACGCCGTGAACGGCGACCGCTGCGAGCTGAACAACGTATCCATCTCGCTGCCCAGCGGCGCGATCTACCCGCGCGTGTGCGAGGGCACCGCGCCCTGCGGCGTGAACGGCGCCAACACCCTACTGGTCGGCGCGCCCATCTTCGTCAACTGGTCGGCGTACAAGACCGCGAACGGCTGGCCCGGCGACGACATCTACGACTTCGACGCCGACGGCGTACCCGCCATCTGGGACAACTGCTGGACGGACGCGAACGGGACGCAGGCCGACGGCGACGGCGACGGCGTGGGCGACGCCTGCGACATCTGCCCGAACCACTACGACCCGCTCCAGACCGACACCGACACCGCGGTGGCCGGCGGCGACGCCTGCGGACCGCCCGACGCCGACGGCGACGGCTGGTCCGACGCGCGCGACGCCTGCGTCAACGACTACAGCGCGTTCAACCAGAACGGCGACGGCGACAGCCTGGGCGACGTCTGCGACAACTGCGACGTCGACACCAACCAGGACCAGCTGGACAGCGACGGGGACGGCTTCGGCGACGCCTGCGACACGTGTCCCGCGCTGGCGCAGGTGGAGGAGCTCGATTCCGACGACGATCGGGTCGGCGACGCCTGCGACAACTGCCCGAGCACGAGCAACGCGAGCCAGGACGACGAGGACGGCGACGGGCAGGGCGACGCCTGCGACGCGGACATCGACGACGACGGCGTCGCGAACGCGTCGGACAACTGCGTCTACGTCCCGAACCCGTCGCAGCAGAACACGCTGGTGCTGGGCAACCCGGATCCGGGCGACGCCTGCGACGCCGACCAGGACGGCAGGGCGATTCCGAAGGACGACCTCTGCCCCACGATCGCGAATCCGGGCAACCAGTTCGACTCGGACGGCGACAAGGTCGGACGCGTCTGCGACAACTGCCGCAGCGTCGCCAACCCGCGCGTGGACCCGGCGACGCTGGCGCCGCACCGCACCACCACCGGCGGGCAGCTGGACGACGACGGCGACGGCTTCGGCAACGAGTGCGACCTGGACTTCGCGGGCGCCACGCCGTTCCACGACGCGGCGGACCTGGCGGAGATCGAGGCGACCTTCGCGTCCGGCTTCCCGAGCACGAGCGCGAGCACCTGCGGCGCGAGCGGCACGCTGCCGTGCGACCGCTTCGATTTCATGCCGCCCCACGGCGCCACGCTCGGCCCCGAGGATGAGCAGCGTTGGAACGAGTGGGTCGAGAGCCAGTACAACGACCGCGCCGGGCTCAAGTGTCCGCACTGCGGCGTCACGCTCTCGCTGCTTCCGTGCGTCGGCGACGCCTGCGACGCCGACCTGGACGACGACGGCGTGCCGAACGGAGGCGACAACTGCGTGCGGGTGGCCAACCCGTCCCAGGCCGACACGTATCCCGCCGCGCCCGACGGCGTCGGCGACGCCTGCGACGGGGACCAGGACGGCCGGCCGTTCCCGGTCGATCTGTGCCCGACGGTCGCGGACGGCGGCGCCGACCAGGACCAGGACGACGTCCCGGACGCCTGCGACAACTGCCGCACCGCATCGAACGCGCCGGCCAATCCGGCCGACGTGCCGACGGCCTACCGGACGACGACGGGCGGCCAGCTCGACGACGACGCCGACGGCTACGGCAACGCGTGCGATCTGGACGTCGTGCCCGCGACGACGCCCGACCACGCGGCCGCCGACAAGGCGGAGATCGACGCCACCTTCGCGCCCTCCGAGCTCCCGGACACGGACGAATCCGTCTGTGGCGCGAGCGGCACGCTTCCGTGCGACCAGTTCGACTTCGTCAAGCCGCACGGTGTCGAGCTGGACAGCAGCGACGGGGCGTACTGGAACCTGTGGGTGAGCTTCGCCGGGAACGTCAACCGCGGTCCGAAGTGCGCAGACTGCGGCGTGAGCTTTTCGAAGCTGCCGTGCGTCGGCGACCGGTGCATCGCCTGCAACGACGGCGTCGACAACGACAGCGACGGCCTCGTCGACCACCCGGCCGACCCGGGGTGCAGCGGCCTGGGTGATCCGAGCGAGTAGTCACGGGAGGGGTGCTCCGGTCCACCCTCGGATCCGCTACGGGTTCTGGACGACGATCCCCCGCAGGTCGGCGCTCGACCGCATGCCGACGTCGGTTCCTCGCAGGTAGAGCGTGTAGCCGCCGGCCGTTCGCCTCCGGGGCGAGGAACGCGCCGTCGCTCATTCCTTTCGCAGCTCGATGCTCGAGAGGAGGTCCTGCAGCGCCCGGCGCTTGTGCTCGCTCACCTCCAGGAAGCGCAGGGCGACGCCCCCCGGACGCAGCCACGACGGCTCTTCGACGCGGATGACGACGCCGCGCACGATGACCTGCTTCGTCGCGAGGGTGAGCCGGACGTCCACCTCTGCGCCCACGGGGAGCGGACCCTCCGTGGCGATGTACGCCCCCGAGATGCTCGCGTCGTGGATCTGTCCGGCCACGAGGGTGTCGCCGCCTTCGCGTCGCTCGAGGAGGTGCGCCGTCGGCGCGCGCCGGTACCGAACCGCACGCCGGCGGTCGGCCTCGCCGGGCCGGGCGCGCAGCGCCCGGTCGAGCTCCGCCACGCTGAGGGGCTTGCGGAAGTAGCCGACCGCTCCGTCGCGTGCAGCCCGGGCGGCATCGGCGTCGTTCGGGTTGCTCGTGATCATCGCGACCGGGATCGCCGCCTGCTCGTGCTCGCGCGCGGAGCGCAGCAGGTCGAAGCCCGAGCGGTCGGGGAGGTTCACGTCGGTGATCACGAGGTGGACCGGCTCCGTGGATCCGAGGACCGCGCTCGCGCCCGCGAAGTCCTCCGCTGCGATGACCCTCCTCACGTGCGCGTGCATGATGCGCTCCATGAAGAGCCGCGTCACGCGGCAGTCGTCCACCAGCAGCACCGTGTCGACACCCCGCAGCTGTTCGGATCCCATCCGCTCCCCCTTTCTGGTGCGCTTCTGTTCGGCCGCGGCGCGCGCGAATTTGAGCCTGCGTCGCAGCCCCGTCGCGATCGCCGGCGCGTGGAGCTTCTCGTGTCGCCGTCCATTGCGGGCCTCGCCCTACGGTCGTCGCGCCCTGGGGATCGCCCGGGATCGGCCGCGACGCAGCGAACGGGCTGCGCTACGACGGCGCGCCCGCTCTCGACGATCACTTTCTCCTATCGTCATCAAAACGAGAATCCATTGGACTGATCTAGAGCCAGGCGCCACATTCTCCTACGCAGATCCCCTGCGAAAGGAGTCGTCGATGGGTTCCCTGATCAACACGACCGTGAGGCCCTTCAAGGCCACGGCCTACCACAACGGCAAGTTCGTCGAGGTGACCGACGCCGACCTGCGCGGCCGCTGGTCGGTGGTCGTCTTCTACCCGGCGGATTTCACCTTCGTCTGCCCGACCGAGCTCGAAGACCTGGCGAACCACTACGACAAGCTCCAGGAGCTCGGCGTCGAGGTCTACGCGGTGTCGACCGACACCCACTTCACGCACAAGGCCTGGCACGACACGTCGGAGGCGGTGGGCAAGATCCGCTACCCGATGCTCGGCGACCCGACCGGCACGATCGCGCGCAACTTCGGCGTGATGATCGAGGAGCAGGGCCTGGCGCTGCGCGGAACGTTCGTGGTGGATCCCGAGGGCCGCATCAAGCTCTACGAGATCCACGACCTCGGCATCGGCCGCTCCGCCAAGGAGCTGATCCGCAAGATCCAGGCCGCCCAGTACGTGGCGACGCACGAGGGCGAGGTCTGCCCGGCCAGCTGGGAGCCCGGCAAGAAGACCCTGGCGCCGTCGCTCGACCTCGTCGGCAAGATCTGACGGCGGCGGCCCGCACCGTGCTGGACGCGAAGCTCGAGAGCCAGCTGCAGGCGCACCTGCAGCGCATCACCCGGCCCGTGGAGCTCGTCGCCTCGCCCGGCGACGGCGAGCCGGGCCGGGAGCTCCTCGCCCTGCTCGAGGAGGTGGCCGCGCTCCATCCGCAGCTCCGGCTGCGCGTGGAGACGGGGGAGGCGCGCGTCCCGTCGGTCGCGGTGGCGGGGGAGGGGGAGGCCCGCGTGCGCTTCGCGGGCCTCCCGCTCGGCCACGAGTTCAGCTCGTTCGTGCTCGCGGTGCTCCAGGCGGGTGGCGTCGCTCCGAAGGTGGACGCGGCGCTCCTCGACCAGATCCGCGCTCTCGAGGGCGAGCTGCGCTTCGAGACGTACTTCTCGCTCTCGTGCCAGGTGTGTCCGGAGGTGGTGCAGGCGCTGAACGCGATGGCCGCCGTGAACCGGAACGTGCGGCACACGGCGATCGACGGCGCGCTCTTTCCCGCGGAGGTCGAGGCGCGCGGCGTCCTCGCGGTGCCGAGCGTGTTCCTGAACGGGGAGCCCTTCGCCCAGGGCGGGCTCTCCCTCGAGGCGATCGTCGCCAAGCTCGACCGTGCGGCCGCCGCGCGCGCCGCGGAGCGGCTCGCGGCGAAGGACCCGTTCGACGTCCTCGTCGTAGGCGCCGGGCCGGCCGGCGCGGCGGCGGCGGTGTACGCGGCGCGCAAGGGCCTGCGCACGGGGCTCGTCGCGGAGCGCTTCGGCGGCCAGCTCCAGGACACCCTCGGGATCGAGAACTTCGTCTCCGTCCTCCACACGGAGGGACCGCAGCTCAGCGCCGCGCTCGAGCAGCACGTGCGCGCCCACGACGTCGACGTGATGGCCGGGCAGCGCGTGCGGGCGCTCCGGCCGGGCGTGCCCTTCGAGCTCGAGCTCGAGAGCGGCGCCGTGCTCCGGGCCCGCACGGTGGTCGCGGCGCCGGGCGCCCGATGGCGCGAGCTCGACGTCCCGGGCGAGCGCGAGCATCGCGGTCGCGGCGTCGCCTACTGCCCGCACTGCGACGGACCGCTCTACAAGGGAAAGCGGGTCGCCGTGATCGGCGGCGGCAACTCGGGCGTCGAGGCGGCGATCGATCTCGCCGGGCTCGCGCGCGAGGTGACGCTCTTCGAGTTCGAGCCGAAGCTCCGCGCCGACGCCGTGCTCCAGCGGAAGCTCGCGAGCCTCCCCAACGTGCGCGTCGTCGTCTCGGCGCAGACCACCGCGGTCGAGGGCGACGGGCGGCGCGTCACCGCGCTCGCGTGGCGGGACCGCGAGACCGGCGCCTCGCATCGCCTCGAGCTGGAGGGCGTCTTCGTCCAGATCGGGCTCGTGCCCAACACGGGCTGGCTGCGCGGAGCCGTCCGCCTCACGCCGCGCGGCGAGATCGAGGTCGACGGACGCGGCGCGACGGACCTCCCGGGCGTGTTCGCGGCCGGCGACGCCACGACGACGCCGTTCAAGCAGATCGTCGTCGCGCTCGGGGAGGGCGCGCGCGCCGCGCTCTCGGCCTTCGACCACCTGATCCGCGCCGAGCCGTCCGAGGACGTGCGCGCCGCGTAAGCGGCCCTCGCGGGGGGCCGCTCGCACCGTCCCCGGCGCATGCTCGAAGCGTGGCGGCCCGCCTCCACGGGGCGCGCAGCGGGGCGGCGTGGTACCTCGTCCCAATGGACGACGACGCGGAGCGGCCGCCGCTCGCGACGGCGGAGCTGCCGCCGCTCCCGATCGACGTGGTGATGAACGCGCGCGCGGGCCGGCTCGACGAGGAGTCCGCGCGCGAGCGGATCGGGCGCGTCCTCTCCCGCGCCGGGCGCGAGCACCGGCTCCTCGCGCCCGCGCACCCCGGCGAGCTCGCCGGGCTCGTGGCCCGGCTCGCCGCCGAGGCGCGCGAGCGTCCGCGCATCGTCGCGGCGGCGGGCGGCGACGGGACGCTCAACACCGTGGCCGGGGCGCTGCGCGGGACGGAGATTCCGCTCGGCGTCATCCCGCTCGGCACGTTCAACTACTTCGCGCGGGACCTCGGCGTCCCGCTCGATCCCGAGGCCGCCGCGGCGGCCCTCCTCGACGGCGTCGTGCGGCGCCGTCACGTGGCCGACGTCAACGGCCGCGCCTTCCTCGTGAACGCGAGCTTCGGGCTCTACCGGCGGCTCATCGAGGACCGCGAGCGCGCGAAGCGGCGCTTCGGGCGCAACAAGGGCGTCGCCGCGGCGTCGGGGCTCGCGACGCTGCTGCGCCACCAGGGCAGCTACGCCGTCGAGCTCGAGGTCGACGGGCGCCCGGTCTTCCTGCGCACGCCGCTCCTCTTCTTCGGCTTCAACGCGCTCCAGCTCGAGAACCTCGGGCTCGACGTCGCCGGGGGCCCGGAGCGCGGGCTGCTCGCGGTGCTCGCGCTCCGCCCGATGGGGCGCCTCGAGCTGCTGGCGACGGCCCTGCGCGGTGCGCTCGTCGGCCTCGCCGACGAGAAGGGCCTCGTGCGCCACTGCGCCTCGCGCGCCACCGTGCGGCGGCGCGGCGTCCGGCGCGCGCGCGTCGCGGTGGACGGCGAGACCTGCGGCTGCCGGATGCCGCTGCGCTTCTCGGTGCAGCGCGACGCGCTCGCGGTCGTCGTGCCGCGGCACCCCGAGCCGCGCCGGTGACCGTCGTCGCGCACCTCTCGGACCCGCACTTCGGCACCGAGGTCGACGCGGTCGCGGCGGGGCTCCAGGAGGAGCTGCGCGCGCAGCCGGCCGATCTCCTCGTCGTGACCGGCGACGTCACGCAGCGCGCGCGCCGCGGCCAGTTCCTGCGCGCCCGCGCCTTTCTCGACGCGCTCCCCGCGGCGCCGCGCCTCCTGCTCCCGGGCAACCACGACATTCCGCTCTTCGACCTCTTCACGCGCGTCACGCGTCCGTACCGGCTCTGGACGCGCTACCTCGGCCCCGAGCTCGAGCCGGCGCACGAGGACGAGGCGCTGACCCTCCTCTGCGTGAACGCGACGCGCGCCACGCGCCGCAAGCACGGCGTGATCTCCTCCGACCAGATCGAGCGCACCGCGCGGCGGCTGGAGACGGCGCGGGGCGCGCTGCGCGTCGTCGCCGTCCACCATCCGCTCGCGGTGCCGGTCGCGAGCGACGCGCGCAACCGCGCGCGCGGCGCGGACGCCGCGCTCGAGCGCTGGATCGATGCGGGCGCCGACCTCGTCCTCGGAGGCCACATCCACCTTCCGTACTGCATCTCGGTCGCCTCGCGCGCCGGCCGCCGCGCGATCCTGCTCCAGGCCGGCACCGCGGTCTCGCGCCGGGTGCGTCGCGGGGCGCCGAACTCCTACAACCGCATCGTGCTGGAGCGCGGCTCGGGCGGGCGCGCGATGTGCATCGAGCGGCGCGACTGGGACGCTTCGGCCGCGCGCTTCCACACGGCCGCGCGCCACGAGGCGGCCGAGACGCGCGCTGGCTGGACGCTGCGCACGCTTCCGTGACGCGAGTCCCGCTACGCGGCGCGCGTCCTCGCCGCGCGTCGCGCCCGCCGCGCGGGACGCGCGTCCAGCTCGGGGTAGCGGCGGAAGATCCCGGCCTGGTTGAACGCCATGCGCCGTTCCGACCCGAGGTAGGCGGCGATCCGCGGGCGCGCGCGCACGCGCTCGCGCAGCGCGAGAAGGCCGGGCGTCTCGGCGCTGCACGTCTCGAAGGCACGCGGGAACGCGTACGCGAGGCCCTCGAGCGCCTGGAAGAGCGAGAGGTCGGCGTGGGAGAGCGCGTCGCCGACGAGGAACTCGCCCCCGCTTCGGCCCAGGACGCGCTCGAAGTAGCCGAGGAAGCGCGGGAGGCGCTCCTTCACGAAGTGCGCGGCGCGCTTCTTCGCGGCCGCCTTCTGGTCCTCGTAGTACAGCGAGGCGCCGAGCGGGTGGTGCGTGTCGTGCACCTCGGCCACGAGGTCGGCGATCGTGAGCTGGAGCTCGAGCGCCTGCGCCGCGCCGGTCTCGTCGGCGGGTGCGAGCCCGTGCCGGCGCCCGAGGAGGTCGCAGATCGCGGCCGTCTGCGCGAGCACGAGCTCGCCCTGCTTCAGGACGGGCGGCGCGAAGACCGGGTGGCCGGCGCTCTTCCCGGCCCAGTACGCCGCGACCGCCTCCATGCCGCCGCCCTCCTCGCGCGGGCGCCGGCCGACGTCGATCCAGGGGACGCCGGCCTCCTCGAGCACGAGGCGCACGAACTCGCCGCGCCCGGGGATGGACGGCCAGTAGTAGAGCTCGTAGGGGGTCACCGCGGTCCTCCGATCGCGGCGGGGCGTTCCGAAGGATACCCCGCTCGCGCGTCTCGGGGCCGGGCGGTGGAGTACAGTCGGGCCGTCGACGTCCGAGGCCGAGCGCTCGCGCGCTCGCCCCGGGCGCCGGTAGGGCCCGAGGGAGGCATCGGCGGCGTTGCGCTGGTCGCACTTCGAGACGTCGGCGCCCGAGCTCGCGGCCGCCGCGCGCCGGCTCCTGGTCGGCGCCGACGGCGTCGCGATCGGCTTTCTCGCGACGGTGTCGGCGGACGGCGTCCCGCGCCTCTCGCCCGTGTGTCCCATCTTCTGCGGAGACGGCCTCTACCTCAGCGCGGCCGCACGCACGCCGAAGGCGGCGGACCTGCGCGCGACGGGGCGCTACGTCCTGCACGCGTTCCTCGGCGCGAACGACGAGGAGCTGCAGCTCGCCGGGCGGGCGCGCGAGGTGGCCGACGAGGCCGAGCGCGCGGCCGTGCACGCGGCGATCCGGTTCGGCTCGTTCCAGAAGGCGGATCCGGTCTTCCGCCTGGAGCTGGAGCGGGCGCTCTGGGTCTTCTGGGAGCGCGCCGGGCAGCCCGGCACCAAGGCGGTGCGCCGGCGCTGGCGTGCGCCGTCCGGCTGATCCGGCCCGGGCGCCGGCCGCACGCCGGCGCCGCGAGGCCCGGAGCGCCGCGTTCCGGCCCGACGTGATACCGTGTCGTGCGGCGCGCGAGGTGTTCCCATGCTCGAGACGTCCTTCACCCGCCTCGTCGGCGCGACCGCGCCGGTCCAGTCCGCCCCCATGCCGGGCATCGCGACGCTCGATCTCGTCGCCGCCGTCGCGGACGCCGGCGGCGTCGGCATGCTGCCCGCGCCGCTGCTCTCGCCCGACGCGATGCGGGACGCGCTCGATCGCCTCGCGCGCGCGACGCGCGGCGTCTTCGGCGTGAGCTTCCTCGTTCCCTTCCTCGAGCCCGCGTGCGTCGAGGTCGCGGCGCGCGGCGCGCGGCTCGTCGAGTTCTTCTACGGCGACCCGGACCCCGCGCTCGTGAAGGAGGTGCACGGGCACGGGGCGCTCGCGGGCTGGCAGGTGGGGTCGCTCGAGGAGGCGGCCGCCGCGGAGGGCGCGGGCTGCGACTACCTGGTCGCCCAGGGGACGGAGGCGGGCGGGCACGTGCGCGGCGCGACCAGTCTCCTTCCGCTCCTCGCGCGCGTCCTCGACGCGGCTCGGGTGCCGGTCCTCGCCGCGGGCGGGATCGCGACGGCGCGCGAGCTCGCGGCGGTCCTCGCGTGCGGCGCGGGGGGGGCGCGAATGGGGACGCGCTTCGTCGCGGCCGCGGAGTCGGGTGCGCACCCCGCGTACGTGGCGGCGCTTCTGGAGGCAAGCGCCGCGGACACCATCGTCACCGACGCGTTCGGCGCGGACTGGCCGGACGCGCCGCACCGCGTGCTCCGGTCGGCGCTCGAGGCCGCGCGGGCGTTGTCGCAGGACGTCGCGGGCGAGGCGGAGGTCGGGGGGCTGCGCGTCCCGGTGCCGCGCTTCTCCGTGATCTCGCCGACGCGCGGCAGCACCGGCTCCGTCGGCGCCATGGCGCTCTACGCGGGCGAGTCGGTGACGCACGTGACGGCCGTGCGGCCGGCGTCGGCGATCGTCGCGGAGCTCGTGGCAGGCGCGGCGCGCCTCCTCGCCGCCTGGGAAGGCGACGCGCGCGCGTCCGGGCCGCGGTAAGCGGCACGGCGCCGGCGCGCTCGGGGGCTGCGGCACGCTGCCGCGAGCAGGGGGCCTTCCGAGGTCCGAGGCCGGGCGTCGGGCGTGCGGCCGCTCCGCGCTCGGCCGTGGCCCGTGCCTTGCACCGCGGGCGCGCAGCGGCGCGTCGCACGCGCGGGCGAGGGGTCTGCGCGCGCGTTTCTACAACGCTCCGCGGCGGCGAGGGCAGGATCCCCATGGGCGGCACGACGGGAAGCGGCATCGCGATGCGGCCCTCCGCGACGGCGGAGACCCGCGCCGTCCCGTGGTACGCGCAGGGCATCCTGGCCGGCTTCTTCGGCGCGGGCGTGATCGCGGTCTTCTTCCTCGTGTTCGACCTCGTCGCGGGGCGCCCGCTCTGGACGCCCCAGGCGCTCGGCTCGGCGCTCTTCCTCGGCGAGTGGCCCGACCCGAGCGCACCGATCGCCTGGGTCCTGGTGCTGGGCTACACGGCGATCCACTTCGGCTTCTTCCACGCCTTCGGCGTGATGGCGGCGTTCGAGGTGCTCACGGCGAAGCGCATGCGCTCCGCCTGGGTCGCGGGCGTCGTGACGGCGCTCGCCCTCTTCCTGGTGTTCGAGATCTCGTTCCTCGCGCTCGCCGGGCTCATCGAGCCGCGGCTCCTCGACGAGCTCGGCACCGGGCGCGTGGCGGTGGCGAACGCCCTCGCGGCGATCGCGATGTCGGCGTACCTCCTCTTCTGGCGCAAGCACTACGGCGGGCCGGCGGAAGCGTAGACCGGCGCGGTGGACTCCTTCGCCGACGACGCGCGGCGCAATGGGCCCCCCTGGACGCGGCCTTGCGCGCCGCGTCGCACGTTCTGTTCCCCGACGCGGACCTCCGGCGGGTGGCCCCCTCTCAGAGCGCGCGCAGGAACGCCACCAGGTCTCGCTTCTCGTCGCCGGTGAGCTTCACGCCGAGCACCAGGTTGAAGAACTCGACGGTGTCGTCGAGCGTGAGCAGGCGTCCGTCGTGGAAGTAGGGCGGCGACTCCTTGACCCCGCGCAGCGGGAAGGTCTTGATCGGCCCGTCTGCGGCCGCCGCGCGGCCCTGGATCATCTGCGCCGTGTAGAAGCGCTCGACCTGGAGGTTGTGCATCAGGTTGTCGGTGTAGTACGGCGGCACGTGGCAGGTCGCGCACTGGCCCTTTCCGAAGAAGACCGCCTCGCCGCGCAGCTCGGCCTCGGTGGCGCGCCCGGGGTCGAGCCGGCCGAACACGTTGAGCTTCGGCGCCGGCGGGAAGTCGAGCAGCTCCTGGAACTCCGCCATGTCGTGGACCTGGCTCCCGCGCTCCAGGATGTTGAGCCCCTTCTTGGCGGCGACGACCGGGTCGCCGTCGAAGTAGGCCGCGCGCTGCTCGAACTCCGTGAAGTCCTCGACGGTCTTCAGCGCGCGCTGCGACCCGAACAGGCGCTGCACGTTCACGCCGCGCAGCGACGGCGTGTCGATGCGGTGCCGGAAGTGCTGCGGGCGGATGTCGCCCACGAGGTGCGTCGACGCGTTGGTGTGACCGTTCGCGTGGCAGTCGAGGCAGGCGACGCCCATGTGCGGCGCGACCGAGCGGCGGTCGGCCGTGAGGTTGAACTGCTGCTGCGGGAACGGCGTCACGAGGAGCCGCAGCCCGTCGAGCTGCTTCGGCGTCAGGACCCCGTCGAAGAGCTCGAAGAAGTTCGCGCTGGTGACGAGCTTCCCCTGGGAGACGTCGCCGAGGTCGGGGCGCGTCGTGAGGAAGATCGCGGGCGGGAACTCGGGCAGGAAGTGGTCGGGGAGGTCGTACTCGAGGTCGAAGCGGGTGAGGTCGCGTCCCTCCTGGCGCTTCACCTCGTCGATGTGGAACTGCGGGAACAGCATGCCGCCTTCGGGGTGGTTGGGATGGGGCAGCGGCATGAACCCGGCGGGGAAGAGGCCACGCGCGCGGATGTCCTCCGGCGTCAGCTCGGAGAGCTGCTCCCAGCTGGTGCCGGCCGCCAGCTTCACGCGGACGCCTTCCTGCACCGGCTTTCCCCGGAACATGGCGACGCCGGAAGCGGGACGCTCGGCGAGGTCGTAGCGCGCGCGCAGGAGCGCGGTCTGCTTCGCCGCGAGGTCGGCCTTCGCCGCGCTCATCCGGCGCCGCACCTCGTCGAAGTCGGCCGGCTGCGCCACCGGCGTGTAGCTGCTCTCGCCGCGGAGCGGGACGTTCTTCGCGCGGAGCTCCTCGCGGACGCGGCGCGCCGTGTCGGCGTCCTGCTTCGGCAGCCCCGGTCTGCGCGCCTCGGCGGGCGCCGGCGCCTGGCGCGCCTCCTGCGCCGGAGCGGGCGCCGGGGCCGCGACGAGCGCGAGCGCGGCGCCCAGGACGAGGCCCGGGATCCGAAGGAGGACGGGGAGGCGGCTGCGACGGGAGGCGGAGCGGGCGCGCATGGGGAGCTCCTCGGCGGCCTTTCCGGCCGGGTGGTTCCCCCGCTTCCTGCAGGGTAGACGAGCCCGCGCCGCGCGCGCGAGCGAGCTCCGCGGCCGCCCGCTGGAGCCGCGCGTGGGCGAGACGGGCCCGGCGCCCGCACGGCGGTTGCTGGCGGGCGCGCCGCGGTCCGCGGTATCCAAGGCAGCGAGGAGACCGGATGCCCCCCCTCGCCCCCCTGCTCGCCTCCCTGCTCGCCTCCCTGTCCGCCGCCCTCGTCCTCGCCGCCGGGGACCTCGCGTCCGCCCAGCCGGTCGCCCCCACCGTCGAGGGCCCGATCGAGAGCCCGGGGACGCCGTTCCTCGCCACGACGGGCTTCGACCTCGCGCAGATCGGATACGAGCAGGCGGAGTACTTCGTCTCCGGCACGGCGAGCGCCTACACGAGCGCGGCGCCGCTCACGCCCGACGGGATGTGGACGGTCGAGGAGGGCGAGAGCGCGTCCTACAAGACGCGCATCCTCGTCTACCGGCCCGTGGACCCGAAGGACTTCCGCGGCACCGTGATCGTCGAGTGGCTCAACGTGACGGGCGGCCTCGACGCCGCGCCGCACTGGAACGCGACCCACGTGGAGGTCGTCCGCCAGGGGGCGGTGTGGGTCGGCGTCTCGGCGCAGAAGGTGGGCGTCGAGGGCGGCGACCCGCTCCTCGGCAACCTGAACCTCGGCCTCAAGATCGTGAACCCCGCGCGCTACGGGACGCTCTCGCATCCCGGCGACAGCTTCTCCTACGACATTTACTCGCAGGCGGGCCGGACGGTGCGGGGCGAGCTGCTCGGCGACCTGAAGCTGAAGCGCGTGATCGCGACGGGCACGTCGCAGTCGGCGATGCGGCTCGTGACGTACATCAACGGCATCCACCCCCTCGCGCAGGTGTTCGACGGCTTCCTCGTGCACAGCCGCGGCGGGTTCAGCCCGCCCCTCTCCGAGGCGCCGCAGCCCGTGATCGCCGTGCCGGGCGATACGCACGTCCGCGAGGACGTGGACGTCCCGGTCCTCGCGTTCGAGACGGAGACGGACCTCATCCTGCTCGCCTTCGCGAGCGCGCGGCAGGAGGACTCGAAGCACTTCCGGCTCTGGGAGGTCGCCGGCACCGCGCACGCGGACGTGTACGGGCTCGCCGCCGGGGGAAGCGACATCGGCGGCTCCCCCGACATCGCGGGCATCCAGCTCGTGACCTCCGTCGCGGGCGGCATCCAGTGCGACACGTTCATCAACTCCGGCCCGCATCACTGGGTCGTGAAGGCCGCGCTGAACGCGCTCATCCGCTGGATGAAGACCGGGAAGGCGCCGAAGCCGGCGCCGCGGCTCGAGCTGAGCGAGGGCCCGCCCGTGGAGATCGTGCGCGACGCGCACGGGAACGCGCTCGGCGGGATCCGCACGCCCTACGTCGATGCCCCGATCGCGACGCTCACCGGCCACCAGGACGGCTCCTTCCTCTGCCGCCTGTTCGGCTCCACCGCGCCCTTCGACGACGCGAAGCTCGCCTCGCTCTACCCCACCGAGAAGGACTTCACGTCGGCCTGGAAGAAGTCGCTGAGGCGCGCCGTGCAGAAGCGCTGGATCCTGAAGCCCGACGCGAAGCTGATCGAGGCGTGGGCGGAGGGCTCGGGCATCGGCGGCTGACGCCCGCCGCCGCCTCCCGAAGGCGTCCGTCCGCGCCGCCGGGGAACGCCTTCACCGAGAGCGGGCTCGCGCGGCGGCGAAGCGTCAGGCCCCGCGCGTCGCCGAGCGCGGCCGCGCGGACGAGGCCGCGTCCGCGCGCGCGAGCCGCGGGAGCCTGGCCGGGCGCGGGCCGCGCCGGATGCCGCCGTCGACGGGCCGGTAGGCGAGCTCCTCGCCGGCGCGCGCGGCGCGCAGCAGGAGGCCGCCGCGGCTCATGTCGCCGCGGCCGACGAAGTCGCCGGGGAAGCGCAGCGCCGCGCCGAACACCTCGACGAGGACGTCCACGTACTTCGGCGTCGCGATGCTCCCGAGGAGCACCACCTCGGCCGACGCCGGGAGGCGCGCGCGCAGCGCCTGCGCCGCGCTGCGCAGCGGCCGCGCGTAGCGGATCTCGCCGCAGTCGATCGGGACGCGCGCGAAGGCGCGCAGATCGCGCAGGGTGATCGGGGTGCCGGGCGCCACGAGCCCGCGGTCGGGCGTGATGACGAGGACCCCGGGGCACGCGGGCGGGGGCGCCGCGAAGCGCTCCGCGTAGGTGAGCTTCCCGCGGAAGTAGAGCGCGGAGAGGAAGCTGAACACCTCGCCGAGCGAGGCGCCCTCGGCGCGCATGCGCGCGGCCAGCTCGGAGCGCGCGCCGGGCGCGAGGAGGAGCTGGCAGCGCTTTCCCGCGCAGCTCGCGGGGGAGAGGAGGAAGACGCGCGGGGACACGGCGCAGGAAGTGTCGTCGATGCGCGCGCCGGCGCAATCGGCGCGCCGGCGGCGGAGCGCGGCGCGGCGCGCGCGCTCCGCCGGCCAGCCGCGGGGAGAGCGCTCGCGCCGGTGATCGCGCCGCCGCGCGCCCGCGGCGCGCGCCCGCCGGGCTAGACTCGCCGGGTGGATCTCCCGGTCCGTCCGCCCGTCCTCCCGATGCTCGCGAAGCGCGCCGACGCGCTGCCCGAGGGCGGCGACTGGGTGTTCGAGCCGAAGTGGGACGGCTTCCGCGCGCTCGTCTTCCGCGACGGCGACGCGCTCCTGCTCCAGAGCCGCGACGCCAAGCCGCTCGACCGCTACTTCCCCGATCTGCGCGAGCCGCTTCTCGCGCAGCTCCCGCCGCGCTGCGCGCTCGACGGCGAGATCGTGATCGCGGCGGACCACGGCCTCGACTTCGAGGCGCTCCAGCAGCGCATCCACCCCGCGGCGTCGCGCGTCGCCCTCCTCGCGAAGGAGACGCCGGCCTCGATCGTCTTCTGGGACGCGCTCTGCGAGGGCGACCGCGACCTGCGCCCGCTCCCGTTCCGGGAGCGTCGCCGCGCGCTGGAGCGCATGCTGGAGGCGGCGAAGCCGCCGCTCCACGTGACCCCCGCGACGGCCGACCGCGCGCTCGCGGAGGACTGGTTCCGCCGCTTCGAAGGCGCGGGCCTCGACGGCGTCGTCGCGAAGCCGGCCTCCGGCACGTACCAGCCGGACAAGCGCGTGATGGTCAAGGTGAAGCACGAGCGCGAGTGCGACTGCGTCGTGGCCGGCTTCCGCTGGCACAAGGGCGGCGCGGGACGCGCGGTGGGCTCGCTCCTCCTCGGGCTCTACGACGGCGCCGGCGTCCTCCAGCACGTGGGCGTCGCGGCGAGCTTCACGGACGCGAAGCGGCGCGAGCTCGTCGCGAAGCTCGCGCCGTACCGCGAGAACGCGCTCGCGAGCCACCCGTGGCGCGGCTGGGCCGAGGCGGAAGCGGACGCCGCGGGCCGTCGCATGCCGGGCGCGAAGAGCCGCTGGAGCCAGGGGAAGGACCTCTCGTGGGAGCCGCTGCGCCCCGAGCTCGTCGTGGAGGTCGCCTACGACCACATGCAGGGGACGCGCTTCCGCCACACCGCGCACGTGCGCCGCTGGCGCACCGACAAGCGCCCGCGCGACTGCACGTTCGAGCAGCTCGAGGTCGTCGCGCCGCACGAGCTCGCGGACATCTTCGCGACGGGCCGCTGAGCCGCGGCCGCTCGTCAGCGAGCCCGCGCGCGGCCGCCCGGGCGGCGGGCGGCGCCGAAGTCCGGCGGGTCGTCCGGATCGGGCGGCTCGTCGGGCGGGCGCAGCGGCTCGGGCACGTGGCGCAGGTTCACGCGGATGCGCGTCCAGGTGGAGGAGCGGCCGCGCATGGAATCGACCAGCACGTCGTCGGGCGCGAGCCGCGCCGCGGCCTCGGGATGCCGCGCCTTCCAGCGCTCGAGCCCCGCGAGCGCGGCGTCCTTGCTCGCCGAGCGGGCCACGACCACGAGCGGCATGCGCGGTCGGCGCCCGCGCGCGGGGGTCGCGCCCGCCTCCGGCGCCGCGCGCTCGCGCGGCGCAGCGCCCGCCTTCGGCGCGACGGCCGCCTTCGGCCGTGCTCGCGCCTTCGCCGCCTCGCCCTTCGCGCGCGAGGGCGCGACGCGCGGCGGCTCGTCGCGCCCCTTCGCGAAGTGGGGCGGCCAGGGCGCATCGCCGAGGCCGGCCGCCTCGTCGCGCGCGGCGAGCTCGAGGAGCGGCTCCAGCGAGCCGACGGCCTCGTCGATCCCCGCGTGCGCGTCGCCGCGCTCGGCGAGCCGTCGCGGCGCGGTCTGCACCGTGAAGTCGGCCGGATCGCAGTCGGGAACCTCGCTCCACGCGAGCGGCATCGAGACGCGCGCGTCCGGGAGCGGCCGAACCGAGTACGCGGAGGCCGTGGTGCGGTCCTTCGCATTCTGGTTGTAGTCGAGGAAGACGCCGTGGCGCTCCTCCTTCCACCACTTCGACGTCGCGAGCGAGGGCGCGCGCCGCTCCACTTCGCGCGAGAGGGCGAGCGCCGCGCGGCGAACGTCGGTGAACGACCCGCGCGGCGCGATCCGGACGAGGACGTGCATCCCGCGCGAGCCGCTGGTCTTCGGCCAGCCGACGAGCCCGAGCTCCTCGAGCAGCGCCTGCACGACGAGCGCCACGCGGCGCACGTCGGCCCAGGCGACGCCCGGCCCCGGGTCGAGGTCGACGCGCAGCTCGTCGGGCCGCTCGAGGGCGCCCGAGCGGACGGGATGCGGGTGGAGCTCGATGCACCCGAGGTTCACCACCCAGGCGAGGCCGGCCGCGTCGTCGACGACGACCTCCTCGGCGGTCCGGCCGGACGGGAACGACAGCGTCGCCGTGCGCAGCCACGGCGGCCGCTGCGCCGGCGCGCGCTTCTGGTAGAACGCCTCGCCCTCGGCGCCGTCCACGAAGCGCTTCAGGACGAGCGGTCGGTCGCGAATGCCGCGCAGCGCCCCTTCGGCGACCGCGAGGTAGTACTGCACGAGCTCGAGCTTCGTGAGCCGCACCTGGCGCGAGAAGTAGAGCTTGCTCGGGTGCGTGACGCGCACCTCGCGCCCTTCGATCGAAAGGAGCGCCGGCGGCTCGTCCCTCGCCACGACGCCAGCCTACACGAGGCCACACCGCACGCGCCGCGCCGGGCCGCCCTCCGGGGCGGGCTCGCGAGCGCACGGGCCCACCCGTTCCCGAAGGCCCCTGCGCTACGCGCCGCGCGGCGGAAGGCCCGCCTTCGCGTAGATCGCGTCGATGACGCGCATGTTCGCGATCGCGTCCTCGCCGCCGGTCGGGACGGGGCCGCCGCCCAGCACCGCGTCGGCGAAGGCGCGCAGCTGGTGCGTGTAGGTCGCCTCACCCGGGACCCGCTCGGCGCGGCGCCCGGCGGGCGTCCGCACCGCGAGCCGGTGCCAGAGGTGCGGGGCCACCGGGTTCGCCACGCGCAGCTCGCCGCGTTCGCCGACGACGCGCGCGCGGATGCGGAGCAGCGCCGAGGAGAAGAGCGAGCAGGTGATGCGGCCGGTGGCGCCGCCCGGGAAGCGCAGCTCGGCCTCGAGCCAGCGGTCGACGCCCGGCGACGACAGCTTCGCGCGCACGGCGCTCACCTCGGCCGGCTCCTCCCCGGCGAGGAAGCGCAGCATGTGGACCGCGTAGCAGCCGGTGTCCATCGTGGCGCCGCCCGCGAGGTCGAGCCGGTAGCGGATGTCGCCTCGGAGCGGGAGCGGGACGCACATCGCCGTCTCGACCCGCCGCACTGCGCCGATCTCGCCGGCGTCGAGGATCGCGCGCATGCGCGCGGCGAGCGGGTGGTAGCGCCAGTGGAAGGCCTCCACGAGCCGGCGCTGCGCGCGCGCCGCGGCGGCGACCATGCGCGCCGCCTCGTCCGCGTTCGACGCGAGCGGCTTCTCGCAGAGGACGTGCTTTCCCGCCTCGAGCGCGCGAATCGTCCACGCGCAGTGGAGCGAGTTCGGGAGCGGGTTGTAGACGGCGTCGAGCTCCGCGTCCGCGACGAGGGCGTCGTAGCTCGCGTGCGCGCGCGGGATCCCGTGACGCGCGGCGAACGCGCGCGCGCGCGCCGGGTCGCGCGCCGCGACCGCCGCGACCTCGACCTCCGGCACGCGCCGCGCGGGCCGCACGAGCGCCATCGGCGCGATGCGGGCCGCACCCAGGATGCCGATGCGAAGGCGCCCGCGCTCCGCCACGGCCGCAGCGTACCACGCCCCCGCGCCGGGCCCCCGGCGGGGGGCACGCGTCCCGGCCGCCGCGGCGGCGCCGGGCGCAGTATGCTGGAGCCGGGGGGCCGGAGGCGCGCATGCACGTCGGAATGGGCCTCATCTTCCAGGGACTGGGCGAGGGCCGCAGCGACCGCGAGGTGTACCGGAACGAGCTCCGGCTCGGGGACCTGGCCGAGCCTCTGGGCTTCGAGTCGCTCTGGGGCGTCGAGCACCACTTCACCGACTACACGATGTGCCCCGACGTGCTCCAGTACCTCAGCTACTTCGCCGGCCGCACGCGCCAGATCCGGCTCGGGTCGATGGTCGTGGTCCTCCCGTGGCACCACCCGATGCGCGTCGCCGAGCAGGTCTCCGTGCTCGACCACCTCTCCGACGGCCGCCTGATCCTCGGCATCGGGCGCGGCCTCGGGCGGGTCGAGTTCGAAGGCTTCGGCGTCGAGCAGGGCGACAGCCGCGCGATCTTCGTCGAGGCGGCGCAGATGCTGCTCGAGGGTCTCGAGCGCGGCTGGTGCGAGCACGACGGCAAGCACGTCCGCCAGCTGCGCCGCGACATCCGCCCGCGCCCGTTCCGGAGCTTCCGCGGGCGCACCTACGCGGCGGCCGTCTCGCCCGAGTCGTCCGAGATCATGGCGCGCCTCGGAATCGGCCTCCTCATCATCCCGCAGAAGCCGTGGGAGATGGTGGTGAAGGAGCTGCACGACTACCGCACGGTGTTCCGCGCGGTGAACGGCGCCGACGCCCCGCCGCCCATCGTCGCGGGCTGGGTGCTGTGCGACCCCGACCCCGCCCGCGCCGAGGAGCGCGCGCGGCGCTGGATCGGCGGCTACTACCGCTCGGTGATCGACCACTACGAGCTCGTCGGCGACCACTTCGGGCGGCTGCGCGGCTACGAGGCCTACAAGGGCGTCCAGGACCGCATCAGCGAGCCGGGCGGGGCCGACGCGATGGTCGACTTCTTCATGAGCCTCCAAGTCTTCGGCACGCCGGCGCAGTGCTACGAGAAGATCGCCGCGACGATGGATCGGACGGGCGGCGATTCCTTCACCGGCATCTTCAGCTACGCGGGGATGCCGTACGACGAGGCCGAGGCGAACCTGCGCCTCTTCGCGCGAGAGGTGATGCCGGAGCTGAAGCGGTACGTGCCGCGCGCCTCGCCCCGGCCCGCGGAGGCCACCGCGGGCGCCGCCGGCGCGCCCGTCGCGCTGCCGCCGAGCTGAGCGCGCGCCGCGCGTCGCGCGCGCGTGCCCAGGTCTCGACCAGCGCCCAGCGCGCGCTGCGCGCGCGCTGAGCAGCCGCGTCTCGCCCTCCGCACACGTGAGTCGGGCCCGCCTCGCATTCCGCGAGGGCACGACGCTTGCTACCGCGGCGGTCGATGCGGGGAACCAAGCCGCCCGGCCGCGAGACGTGGGTGCGCACCGGCTGCCCGTACTGCGGCGTCGGTTGCGGCCTCTCGGTGGGCGTCGTGGGCGGCGCGGTCGCGAAGGTGAAGGGGGATCCCGCCCACCCCTCGAGCCGCGGCGAGGTGTGCATGAAGGCCGTCTGCCTGCCGGCCACCGTGCACAGCGAGGGCCGCGCGCGGCAGGCCTTCGTCCGCGCGCACGCGGCGGCCCCCTTCGCCGCGCTCGCGCCGGAGGCCGCGATCGCGCACGCCGCGCGCGAGCTGCGCCGGATCCTGCGCGAGCGGGGTCCGGAGGCCGTCGCGTTCTACGGCTCCGGGCAGCTCACGACCGAGGACTACTACGCGCTCGTGAAGCTCGCGAAGGGCTGCCTCGGAACCGACCACGTCGACACGAACTCCCGCCTCTGCATGGCCAGCGCCGTGGCCGGCTACAAGGCGAGCTTCGGCGCGGACGCGCCGCCCGGCAGCTATGCCGACGTCGACCAGGCCGAGGTGTTCCTGATCCTCGGCGCGAACGTCGCCGACTGTCATCCCATCCTGTTCCGCCGCATCGAGAAGCGGCTCGCGGCGGCGCGCGACGCGGTGCGCGTGATCGTGGTCGACCCGCGCCGGACGGAGACGGCGGACCTCGCGCACGCCCATCTGCCGATCCGGCCCGGGACCGACGTCGCGCTCCTGAACGCGATGCTGCGCGTCGCGATCCACGAGGGGCACGTCGACGAGGACTTCGTCGCGACGCGCTGCGAGGGCTTCGCCGCCGTGCGCGAGGCCGTGGAGCCGTGGACTCCGGACGCGGCGGCGGAGCTCTGCGGCGTCCCGGCGCGCGCCATCGCGGACGCCGCGCGCGTCTTCGCGCGCGCCCGGCGCGCGATGGTGCTCTGGAGCATGGGCGTCAACCAGAGCTCGCACGGGACCGCCAAGAACCACGCGATCCTGAACCTCTGCCTCGCCACCGGACACGTCGGCCGCCCGGGCAGCGGACCACTCTCGCTCACGGGCCAGCCGAACGCGATGGGCGGGCGCGAAGTGGGCGGCCTCGCGGGCCTCCTGCCCGGCCACCGCCACGTCGAGTGCGCGCGCGACCGCGAGGTGGTGGCGCGTCACTGGGGCGTGCCGGCCGAGCGCCTGCCGCGCCGCGCCGGCCGCACGGCCTCGGAGATCTTCGCGGGCCTCGAGGACGGCAGCGTCCGGGCCGTGTGGATCCTCGCCAGCAACCCCGCGGCCTCGATGCCCGACCTCGAGCGCGCGCGCCGGGCGCTCCGCCGGGCGGAGCTCGTGGTGGTGCAGGACGCCTACTTCCCCACCGACACCAGCGAGCTCGCGCACGTCTTCCTGCCGGCCGCCGCCTGGCCCGAGAAGGACGGCTCCATGACGAACAGCGAGCGGGTCGTGACCCTGCTGCGCCGCGTCGTGGACCCGCCGGGCGCCGCGCGGCCCGACTGGGAGATCGTCGCCGCGCTCGCCGCGGAGCTCGGCTTCGGCGCGCACTTCGCGTGGGGGAGCGCGGCGGAGGTCTTCGACGAGTTCCGCCGGCTCACCGCGGGTACGACCTGCGATCTCTCCGGCATCACCCACGCGCGGCTCGCGCAGGGCCCGCTCCAGTGGCCTTGCCCGCACGAGTCGCACCCGGGCTCGGCCACGCGCTACGCGGAGCGCTTCGCGACGCCGAGCGGGCGCGCGCGCTTCGTGCCGGCGCATCCGCGGCCCGCGGCCGAGCCGCCGACGCGCGACTTCCCGCTCGTCCTCACGACGGGACGGCTGAAGCCTCACTGGCACACGCGCACCCGCACGCGCTGGTCGAAGAACCTCGAGGGACGCGCCCCGGAGCCGCTGCTCGAGATCCACCCGGTGGACGCGCGCCGCGCAGGCGTCGTCGACGGCGGCTTCGCGGAGGTCCGCTCGCGCCGCGGCGAGGTCGTCGTGCAGGTGCGCGTCACCTCCGAGATCGCGGAGGGCACCGTCTTCCTCCCGTTCCACTGGACGCGACGAGACGGGCCCGAGAAGCCCGCCAACAACCTCACCCACGGCGCGCTCGACCCCGTCTCGAAGCAGCCCGAGCTCAAGCACAGCGCGGTGCGCGTGCGGGCGCTCCCGCTGCCGCGCGAGCTCGCATGAGCGGGCGCCTCGTCGTCGTCGGCAACGGCATGGCGGGGCTCGCCTGTCTCGAGGCGGTGCTGCAGCGCGACCCGCGCTGGCGCGCGACCGTGTTCGGAGAGGAGCGCGCGCTCGGCTACAACCGGATCCTCCTCTCGGCGGTCCTGGCCGGCGAGTGCGCCGCCGAGGACGCGATCACCCACGACGCGGCCTGGTACGAGGCGCGCGGCGTCGCGCTCCACGCCGGCGTGCGGGTGACCGCGATCGACCGCGAGCGCCGCTGCGTGCGCGACGACGCGGGACGCGAGACCGGGTACGACCGGCTGATCCTCGCGACGGGCTCGGAGGCCTGGCTCCCGCCGATCGAAGGCGCGGATCGGGCCGGCGTCCACGTCTTCCGGACGCTCGCGGACACGGCGGCGATCCTGGCCGAGAGCCGCCGCGCGCGGCGCGCGGTCGTCATCGGCGGCGGCCTGCTCGGCCTCGAGGCGGCGCGCGGCCTCGCGAAGCGCGGGCTCGACACGACCGTCGTCCACCTGATGCCGTGGCTCATGGAGCAGCAGCTCGACGCCGCCGCCGGCGCGCTGCTGCGCGACGCGATGCAGCGGCTCGCGGTCCGCGTCCTGCTCGAGCGCAGGACGCTGCGCCTCGAGGGAGGCGCCGGCGGCGCGCGGGTCGAGCGCGTCGTGCTCGAGGGCGGGGAGACGCTGGACGCGGACCTCGTGGTGGTCGCCGCCGGCATCCGGCCGCGCGTGGAGCTCGCGCGCGCGGCGGCTCTCGACGTGAAGCGCGGCATCGTCGTCGACGACTTCCTGCGCACGAGCGACGCCGCCATCTACGCCGTCGGGGAGTGCGTCGAGCACCGGGGGCGCTGCTACGGCCTCGTGGCGCCGCTCTACGAGCAGGGGCTCGCGCTGGCGCGCGCGCTCGGCGGCGACTTCGCGCGCCCCTACGAGGGATCGCTCGTCCACTCGAAGCTCAAGGTCGCCGGCGTCAAGTTGATGTCGGTGGGGCGCTTCGCGCCTTCGCGGGAGGCCGCCTCCAGCGAGTCGCTGCGCGTCGAGGACACCGGCGCAGGGCTCTACCGAAAGGTCGTCCTCGAGGACGGCCGCGTGGTCGGGGCGATCCTCATGGGCCGGATCGACGACGGCGCGCGCCTCGTGAACCTGGTCGCGCGCGGCGTGACCGTGCAGGACGACGCCGAGCGCCGCTCGCTCCTGCTCGGCTCCCTAGCGCCCGGGGCCGCCACGGCCGCGGCGGAGGCGGACGAGCTCGCCGCCGTCGCCGAGCTTCCCGACGAGGCCGGCGTCTGCGGCTGCATGGGCGTCGCGAAGGGCGCGATCGTGGCGGCGATCGAGGCAGGAGCCACCACGCTCGCCGAGGTGCAGCGCGCGACCCGCGCGTCGACCTCGTGCGGAAGCTGCGCGGGCACGTGCGAGGCGCTGCTGCGGATCGCCCTCGGCGACGCGGCGGGCGCGCGCGGTCCCAAGGCGCTGTGCGCCTGCGTGCCCCATCCGACGGAGGGCCTGCGGCGCGGGATCCGCAACCAGGACCTGCGGAGGGTCTCGGACGTGCTGCGCGTCTATGGGAACGGCGTGGGCTGCGCGTCGTGCCTTCCCGCGCTCGCGTTCCTGGTGGAGGAGGCGTGGCAGGGCGGTCACGTCGAGGAGCGCCGCAGCCGCTTCGTGAACGACCGCGTGCACGCGAACATCCAGAAGGACGGGACGTTTTCGGTGGTGCCGCGGATGCGCGGCGGCGTGACGACCGCGGCCGAGCTGCGCCGCATCGCCGACGTCGCGGAGCGGTACGACGTCCCGCTCGTGAAGGTCACCGGCGGCCAGCGGCTCGACCTCCTCGGCGTGAAGAAGGAGGACCTGCCCGCGATCTGGCGCGAGCTCGGCATGCCGAGCGGTCACGCGTACGCGAAGGCGGTTCGCACGGTGAAGACCTGCGTCGGGAGCGAGTTCTGCCGCTTCGGCCTCGGCGACTCGACCGCGCTCGGCGTAGAGCTCGAGGAGACCACCGAGCGGCTCTACACGCCGCACAAGGTGAAGATGGGCGTCAGCGGCTGCCCGCGCAACTGCGCCGAGGCGACGGTGAAGGACGTCGGCATCGTGGCCATCCAGGGCGGCTGGGAGGTGTACGTCGGCGGCGCGGCGGGAATGCGCGTGCGCAAGGCGGACCTCCTCGTGCGCGTGGAGCACGAGCGGCTCGCGCTCGAGGCGGCGCACCTCTTCCTGCAGTACTACCGCGAGAACGCGGAGTACCTCGAGCGCAGCTACGCGTTCGTGGAGCGCGTCGGGATCGCTCGCGTGCGTTCGGAGACGGTGGAGGCGCCTCCCGACGTGCGCGCGGGGCTGCTCGAGCGCTTCCGGCGGTCGCGCGAGCTGGCGTCGGAGCCGTGGGCGCGCGAGGCGGACGCGCCGTCGCCCGCGAGCCCCTTCCGCACCCTGACGGCCTCCGCCCGGGACGCACGCGGGTTCGTCCGGGTGGGGTCCGTCGACGACGTGCCCGAGGGCGAGGGGCGCAGCGTGGCCGTGGGCGAGCGCGAGATCGCCTTGTTCCGGACGGCGCGCGGCGAGTTCCGCGCGCTCCCCGCGCGCTGCCCCCACGCGGGAGGGCCGCTCGCGGACGGCATCGTGGCGGGCGACGTGGTCACGTGTCCCCTGCACGCGTGGAAGATCGACCTCGTCACGGGCGAGGCGACGTCGCCCGCGGGCCACTGCGACGCCGTGCCGACCCATCCCGTGGAGCTCCGGGGCTCGGAGGTCTGGGTCAAGCTCCCGTGACGCGCGCGACCCGCATCCGACTCCTCGACGTCCGGAGCGCGCCGATGCGCGCGTTCCACCTCGCGTGGAGCGCGTTCTTCCTGTGCTTCCTGGCCTGGTTCGCCGTCGCCCCGCTCATGCCGGCGATCCGCGAGGACCTCGGGCTCACGCCGCGGCAGATCGCGGACAGCGCGATCGCCTCGGTGGCCGTCACGATCCTGGCGCGCGTCGCGATCGGACGGGCGCTCGACCGCCACGGGCCGCGCCGCGTGTACGCCTGGCTGCTCGCGTCGGGATCGCTGCCCGTCCTCGCGATGGCGTTCGTCGCGAGCTACGAGGCGTTCCTGCTGTGCCGGGCGGCCATCGGCGTCCTCGGCGCGTCGTTCGTCGTGACCCAGCTCCACACGTCCCGGATGTTCGCGCCGAGCGTCGTCGGCACGGCGAACGCGATGGCGGCGGGCTGGGGCAACCTGGGCGGCGGCGCCGCGCAGCTCGCCATGCCGCTCCTGCTCGCGCTCCTGGCGGCGCTCGGCGTCGAGGCGGCGCCGGGCTGGCGCGTCGCGATGCTCGCGCCCGGCCTGGCGCTCCTCGCCATGAGCGTGGTGTACGCGCGGCTCGCCCCGGACGCGCCGGACGGCGTGCGGCTCGCGACCCCGGCCGCGCGCCGGGCGGCGCCCGGCGGAATGCGCGCTGCGCTGCGCGACCCGCGCGTCTGGGCGCTCCACGCCGCGTACGGGGCCTGCTTCGGCGTCGAGCTCGCGATGGCGAACGTCGGCGCGCTCTACTTCCACGACCGCTTCGGGCTCGGCGTCGGGGCGGCGGGCGCGGTGGCCGCCGCCTACGGCGGGATGAACCTCTTCACGCGCGCGCTCGGTGGCCTCGCATCGGATCGCGCAGGGGCGCGCCGCGGGCTCGCGGGTCGGACGGCGCTGCTCGGGTTCCTCCTCATCGCGGAGGGGGTGGCGCTCGTCGCCTTCTCGCGCGCGGACGCGCTGGCGACGGCGCTCCCCGCGCTGCTCGCGGTCGCGGTGTGCGTGCAGCTGGCGAGCGGCGCGACCTTCGGGATCGTGCCCTTCGTGAACCCGCGGGCGCTCGGCGCGGTGGCGGGCCTCGTCGGGGCGGGCGGTAACGTGGGCGCCGTCGCCGCGGGCTTCGCGCTCCGCGCGACCGGCCTGAACCCCGGCGGCTTCTTCGCGCTCGGCGCCGCCGTGGTGGTGGTCGCGGCGTTCGCATCCGCGCTCGCGCTCTGGTGCGAGGGACGCGGCCGCGAGCCGGGGGCCGTCGTGCTGGAGGGGGTCACCGCGTGAAGGGAACCGTCTACCTCGTGGGCGCCGGGCCCGGCGCGCCCGACCTCCTCACGATGCGCGCCGTGCGGCTGCTGGAGCGGGCGGACGTCGTGTTCCACGACGCGCTCGTGCATCCGGATTCGCTCGCGCTCGCGCGGCGCGCACGCAAGGTGCCGGTCGGGAAGCGCTGCGGCGGGCACTCGACCGCCCAGCGCTTCGTCGAGAAGCGCCTCGTGGACGCCGCCGCAGAGTTCGACGTCGTCGTCCGGCTGAAGGGCGGCGACCCGATGCTCTTCGGCCGGGCGCAGGAGGAGATCGACGCGCTCGCGCGCGCGGGAGTCCGCTGCGAGGTCGTGCCGGGCGTGTCCGCGGCGTTCGCCGCCGCCGCGGACGTCGGCGTCTCCCTCACCGAGCGCGGGGTCAGCCGCAGCGTCGTCCTCGCGACGCCGCGCGTGGGCCGCGGCGAGTGTTCCAGCCGCTGGGCCGCGAGCGTGCTGCGCGCCGACACGGCCGCGCTCTACATGGCGGCCGGCGCGCTCGCCGAGACGGCCGCGGAGCTCCGCGCCGCGGGCGCGTCCGCGAGCACGCCCGTCGTCGCGGTCGCGCGCGCCAGCCTGCCCGACCGGCGCATCCTCGCGACGACGCTCGGCGGCCTCGAGCGGCTGGGTCTCTCGGAGCGCGACGGCCCGCTGGTGGTCCTCCTCGGCGAGGTGTACCGCGGTCGCGTCGCGGCCCCGAGATCCGGGCCGGCGCGCGCCGCCGAGCCGAGCGGTCGCTGAGCGCGGAGCCCCGCCCGGTCTCTGGTGAGGCCGTGCGCCGCCCCTTCCGCTCGGGGCGCTCTGGCGTCAGCGCGGCGGCTCGGAGCGGACGGCGCGCCGGAAGGCGGCGACGGCGCGCTGCGACGCGCGGCGCGCCAGCCACGGCGCGAGCCGCGACGTCCAGAGCATCGCTTTCATGTGGAGCGGGAAGACGATCACCGCGCGATTCGCGCGGACGCCGCGCAGGACCGCCTGCGCCGCCTTCGCGGCCGGGTAGGGACGGAGCGGGAGGTCGCGCATCCCCTCGCGGATCGGGCGCCCGAGGCCGATGCCCGCGTCGAAGATCGCCGTGTCGACGAAGCCGGGGCAGACCACGGAGACGCGTACGCCGAGCCCCTCGGCCTCGGCGCGCAGCGACGTCGAGAGGCCGACGACCGCGTGCTTCGTCGTGGCGTACGCCGCGGCGAGCGGGCTCGGCACGAGGCCCGCGCCCGACGCGGTGTTCACGATGTGGCCGGCGCCCTGACGCGCCATGAGCGGGTACGCGGCGCGGATCCCGTGGACGACGCCCCAGAGGTTCACGTCCACGATCCGGCGCCAGTGCGCGTCCGTCATGTCGCGCAGCTCGCCCCCGATCGCGATGCCGGCGTTGTTGAAGAGGAGGTCGAGGCGGCCTTCGCGGGCGGCCGTCCCCTCCACGAGGCGGCGCACGGCCTCGCCGTCCGCGACGTCGACGGCCTCCGCGCGCGCCCGCCCGCCGGCGCGCCCGATCGCGTCGGCCACGCGCGCGGCCCCCGCGGCGTCGACGTCCGCCGCCACGACGCGCGCGCCCTCGCGCGCGAGCGCCTCGCACAGCGCGCGGCCGATCCCCGACGCCCCGCCCGTCACGATCGCGATGCGGTCCGCGAACTCGGCCACGGCGGCCCCCCTCGCTGCGTCCCTCGCGCTGTCACTAGCTAGCGCGGCGGGCGACCCGGCGCCGGGCCCGACTGCTACCCTCCGGCTTCCATGGAAGCCGCCCTCGCGTCCTTCCATCCCGCCATCCGCACCTGGTTCGCGCGCCGTTTCCCGGGCGGGCCGACCGAGCCCCAGCGCGCCGGCTGGCCGGCGATCGCGCGCGGCGAGGACGTCCTGATCGCCGCGCCGACCGGCTCGGGCAAGACGCTCGCCGCGTTCCTCGTGTGCATCGACCGGCTGCTGCGGCGCGCGGAGGCGGCAGGCGGCGCGCTCCCCGACGCGATCTCGGTCGTCTACGTCTCCCCGCTCAAGGCGCTCGCGGCCGACGTGGGCAAGAACCTGGAGGGGCCGCTCGCCGAGATCCGCGCGGTGGCGCGCGAGCTCGGGCTCGAGCTGCCGGAGCTACGCGTGCAGCTCCGGAGCGGCGACACGCCCGCGTCGCAGCGGGCCGCGATGCTGCGGCGCCCGCCGCACATCGTGGTGACGACCCCGGAGTCGCTGTTTCTCCTGCTCACCTCGCAGCGGAGCCGCGAGCGCCTCCGCGCGGTCGAGACGCTCGTCCTCGACGAGATCCACGCGGTGGCGGGCGACAAGCGCGGCGTCCACCTCGCGCTGAGCGTGGAGCGCCTCGCCGCGCTCTGCGAGGGCCGCCTCCAGCGCATCGGCCTCTCGGCGACGCAGAACCCGATCGAGCACACCGCGCGGCTCCTGGTCGGCGCCCAGGATCCCGCGGCGCTCCCGACGATCGTCGACCTCGGCCGGCGCCGCGCGCTCGATCTCGCGATCGAGGTCCCGGACAGCGAGCTCTCGGCGGTCGCCTCGAACGAGCAGTGGGACGAGATCCTGGACCGCATCGCCGGCCACGTGGAGCGCCACGCGACGACGCTGGTCTTCGTGAACACCCGACGCCTCGCGGAGCGGCTCGCGCACCGGCTCGCGGAGCGCCTCGGCGAGGAGCGCGTCGCGGCCCACCACGGGAGCCTCTCGCGCGAGCGCCGGCTGCGCGTCGAGGCGCGGCTTCGCGCGGGCGATCTGCGCGCGCTCGTCGCGACCGCCTCGCTCGAGCTCGGCATCGACGTCGGCCCCGTGGAGCTCGTCTGCCAGGTGGGCTCGCCGCGCAGCATGGCGACCTTGCTCCAGCGCGTCGGCCGCTCGGGCCACGCGACCGGGCGGACGCCCAAGGGCCGGCTCTACCCGACGTCGCGCGACGAGCTGGTCGAGTGCGCCGCCGCGCTGCGCGGCCTGCGCGAGGGGCGGCTCGACCGCGTGGTGCCGCCCGCGCTCGCGCTCGACGTCCTGGCGCAGCACGTGGTCGCCGCCTGCGCCGCGGAGGACTGGAAGGAGGACGACCTGTACGCGCTCGTGCGCCGGGCGGCGCCCTTCGCGGAGCTCTCGCGCGAGGACTTCGACGCGGCGGTGGAGCTCGTCTCCGAGGGCGTCGCGACCGGGCGCGGGACGCGCGGCGCGCACGTCCACCGCGACCGTGTGCACGGGGTCCTGCGCGGGCGCCGCGGCGCCCGCATCGCCGCGCTCACCTCGGGCGGCGCGATCCCCGAGACCGCGGACTACCGCGTCGTCCTCGACCCCGACGACACCTTCATCGGCACGGTGAACGAGGACTGGGCCATCGAGAGCCAGGCGGGCGACGTGTTCCTGCTCGGGAGCACCTCGTGGCGCATCCGGCGGGTCGAGGCCGGCGTCGTGCGCGTGACCGACGCGCGCGGGGCGCCGCCGTCCGTCCCCTTCTGGCTCGGCGAGGCGCCCGCGCGCACCGCCGAGCTCTCGGCCGAGGTCTCGGCGCTGCGCGCCGAGGTCGCCGAGCGGCTCGACCGCGGCGACCCGGACGGGGCGCGCGCCCTGCTCGAGGCCGAGTGCGGCCTCGACGCGGGCGGCGCCGAGCAGGTGGTCCGCTACCTCGCCGCGGCGAGCGCGGCCCTCGGCGTCGTTCCGACGCAGAGCGACGTCGTCTTCGAGCGCTTCTTCGACGAGTCGGGCGGGATGCAGCTCGTCGTCCACGCGCCCTTCGGAGGGCGCGTGAACCGCGCGTTCGGGCTCGCGCTCCGCAAGCGCTTCTGCCGCACGTTCGACTTCGAGCTCCAGGCCGCGGCCGGCGACGACGCGATCGTGCTCTCGCTCGGCGCCCAGCAGGCGCTCCCGCTCGACGCCGTGCCGCGCTTCCTCTCGCCCGCGAACGTGCGCGAGACGCTCGCGCAGGCGATGCTGCTCGCGCCCGCCTTCCAGGTGCGCTGGCGCTGGAACGCGGGCCGCGCGCTCGTGATCCTGCGGCAGCGCAGCGGCCGGCGCGTGCCGCCCCCGATCCAGCGCATGGAGGCGGACGACCTCCTCGCCGCGGTGTTCCCGGCGCTCGCGCAGTGCCAGGAGAACGCGGCGGGGCCCATCGAGCCGCCGGACCACCTGCTCGTGCGCCAGACGCTGGCCGACTGCCTGCACGAGGCCGCCGACGCCGAGGGCCTGCAGCGGCTCCTCTCCGCGATGGCGCGCGGCGAGGTGCGGGTCCACCTCGTGGACGCGGCGGAGCCCTCGCCCCTCGCGCACGAGATCTTGAACGGCCGCCCCTACACGTTCCTCGACGACGCGCCGCTCGAGGAGCGCCGCACGCGCGCCGTCGTCGTGCGCCGCGGGCTCCCGGTCGAGGCGCGCGAGCTCGGCCGGCTCGACCCGGAGGCGATCGCCGCCGTGTGCGACGAGGCGCGGCCCGATCCGCGCGACGCGGAGGAGCTGCACGACGCGCTCCTCCAGCTCGTCCTCGCCGAGGCGGAGCCGGGCTGGGAGGGGTGGCTCGACGAGCTCGCCCGCGCGGGTCGCGCCGCGCGGGTCGCGACGCCCGCCGGGCCGCGCTGGCTCGCCACCGAGCGGCGTCGCGAGGTCGAGGCGCTCCTCCCCGGCGCGTGCGTCGAGCCCGACGTCCGCCTTCCCGCCGCGCTCGCCGCGCGCCCGGCGCCCGACGCGGGCGCCGCCGCGGCGCTCGCCGTGCGCGGTCAGCTCGCCGCCACCGGGCCCGCGACCGTCACGGAGCTCGCGCGGCGCAGCGGCCTGGCGCCGGAGCTCGTCGAGGCGGCGCTCGGCGCGCTGGAGGCCGAGGGCTTCGCGCTGCGCGGCCGCTTCCGCGACCCGAACGGGCCGGAGGAGCACTGCGAGCGGCGTCTCCTCGCCCGCATCCACCGCCAGACGACCGACCGCCTGCGGCGCGAGATCGAGCCCGTGACCGCGCAGGACTTCGTGCGCTTCCTGCTGCGCTGGCAGCGCGTCGCGCCGTCGACGCAGCGCGAAGGACGGCGCGGCGTCCTCGCGGCCGTCGAGCAGCTCCAGGGCTTCGAGGTCGCCGCGGGCGCGTGGGAGGAGGCGGTCCTCCCGGCGCGCGTCGCGGGCTACCGGCGCGAGTGGCTCGACGAGCTCTGCCTCTCGGGCGAGCTCACGTGGGCGCGCCTCGCGGTGCGCGAGGCCGAGCCCCGCGAGGCGGGCGAGCCGGCGGCAGCGCCCGCGCGCGGCGGCCTCGTGCCCTCGCGCGCGACACCCGTCGCGTTCGCGCTGCGCGAGGACCTGCCCTGGCTCCTCGCCACCGCGCGCGGCGACGCCGCGCCGGTCGCTCCCGGCGAGGGCGCCGCGGCGGCGGTCCTGGCGGCGCTGCGCGCGCGCGGAGCGCTGTTCCTGCGCGAGCTCGTCGCCGAGACGGGCCGGATCCCCGTCGAGGTGGAGCAGGGGCTCTGGGACCTCGTCTCGCGCGGGTTCGTGACCGCCGACGGCTTCGCAGGCGTGCGCGCGCTCCTCGCGGGCACGGCGAGCGGGGCCGCGCGCACCGGGCGTCCGCGGGGGGCGCGCGCGCGCCTCCGGCGCGCGTCGGGGTCGCGCGCGGCCGAGGGCCGCTGGTCGCTCGTGCCGCCGCACGCGTCGGCGGCGGAGCCGGAGGCGCTCGCGGACGCCGTCGCCGAGCAGCTGCTCGCGCGCTGGGGCGTCGTCTTCCGCGACCTCCTCGCGCGCGAGACGCTCGCGCTCCCCTGGCGCGAGGTGCTCTGGGCGCTCCGCCGCATGGAGGCGCGCGGCACGGCACGCGGCGGGCGCTTCGTCACCGGCTTCGTCGGCGAGCAGTACGCGCTGCCGGGCGCCGTCGAGGCGCTGCGCCAGACCCGGCGCCGCGCGCGCACCGGCGAGCGCATCGCGGTCTCCGCCGTCGACCCGCTCAACGTGGTGGGGATCCTGACGCCCGGCCCGCGCGTCCCCGCCGTCCGCACGCGCGCCATCACGTACGAGGACGGGCTCCCGCTCCCGGAGGGCGCGGCGCGCGAGGCGCAGCGCCGCTGAGGCGCGGGCGCCATGGCGCCGTCGGCGACGTGGCAGCTCGAGCGCGGCGCGGCGGAGCGCTACGCCGAGGTGCTCGTCCCGGCAATCCTCGGCCCGTTCGCGCGCGCGCTCGTGGAGCGGGCGGGGCCCCGGGCGGGAGAGGCGGTCCTCGACGTCGGCTGCGGGAGCGGCGCGGCGGCGTGCCGCGCCGCCGCGCGCGTCGGGCGAGGCGGCGCCGTCGTCGGGGTCGACCCGAACCCGGCGATGCTGGAGGTCGCGCGCGCGTCGGCCGGGCGCGGCGGCGCCGCGATCGCGTGGCGCGCGGGGCGCGCCGAGGCGCTGCCCTTCCCGGACGCCGCCTTCGACCTCGTGCTCTGCGCGCAGACGCTCCAGTTCGTGGGCGAGCGGGAGCTCGCGCTGCGCGAGATGCGCCGCGTGGCGCGCGCGGGCGGGCGCCTCGCGGTGAGCGCGTGGTGCGGCTTGCCCGACAACCCGTACTTCGACGCGGTCGCGCAGGCGCTGGTCCACCTCGGCGCCGACGCGCCCTCGGGACTCCTGCCGGCGTTCGCGCTCTCGGACGCGGACGCCCTGCGGCGGCTCTTCGCGCGCGCGGGGCTTCCGGAGCCGGCGCTCGCCGCCCACGAGCTCGCGCTCGAGCTCCCGCCGGCGGACGCCTTCGTCCCGCGTCACCTGGGCGCGACGCCGGTCGCGCCGCTCTACGCGCGGGCGACGCAGGCGGCGCGCGCGAAGACGGTGGCGGCGGCGCGCGAGCGCCTCGCTCCCTGGACGCGCGACGGCGTGCTGCGGGTTCCCTTCCGCTCGTGGATCGCGCTCGCGGCGCCGTGACGCGGGCGGCAGGGTCGCCGCGCGCCGCGCCCGCCGGGCGGCGACGTCCGGATCCGGCGAGCCGGCGGCGCCCGGGCCTGGCACGATTCCCCCGATGACGCTGGACCCGGACGCTTGCTACCGCGCGCTCCAGGCGCGCGACGCGCGCTTCGACGGGCGGCTCTTCGTCGGCGTGCGCACGACCGGGGTCTACTGCCGGCCGATCTGCCCGGCGCCGTGCCCGAAGCGGCAGAACGTCGCGTTCTACCCGAGCGCGGCGGCGGCCCAGGCGGCCGGGTTCCGCCCGTGCCTGCGCTGCCGGCCGGAGTGCTCGCCGCAGCTCGCCGGCGCGCGCGGGAGCGCCGCCACGGTCTCTCGCGCGCTCTCTCTCATCGCGAGCGGCGCGCTCGACGGAGGCGACGTGGAGGGGCTCGCGCTCCGGCTCGGGATCGGCGCGCGACAGCTGCGCCGCCTGTTCGAGACGCACCTCGGCGCCTCGCCGCTCGCCGTCGCGCAGACGCGGCGCGTCCTCCTCGCGAAGCAGCTCCTCCACGAGACGGACCTGCGCATGACGGACGTCGCGTTCGCCGCGGGGTTCGGCAGCCTGCGCCGCTTCAACGACGCCTTCCGGCGCCTGTACGGGCGCCCGCCGTCCGCGCTGCGGCGCGAGCGCGAGGCCCGTGCGGGCGGCTCGCTCGAGCGGAGCGGCATCACGCTGACGCTCGGGTACGCGGGCCGCTACGACTGGGACGCCGTCGCGGCGTTCCTCGCCGCGCGCGCCGTGCCGGGGATCGAGGTGGTCGAGCCGCGCCGCTACCGACGCACGATCGCCCTCGGCGGCCGCGCCGGGACGCTCGAGGTCGCGCCGCGCGAGGCGCGCCGCGCGCTCGCCGCGACCATCCGCTTCCCCGACGTGCGCGCGCTGCCCGAGATCATCCGCCGCGTGCGCGCGCTCTTCGACCTCGGAAGCGACGTGGCCGCGATCGGCGCGCACCTCGCAGTGGACCCGCTCCTCGCCCCGCTCGTCGCGGCGCGGCCGGGGCTGCGCGTCCCCGGGGCGTGGGACGCCTTCGAGTGCGCGGTGCGCGCCGTGCTCGGCCAGCAGGTCGCGCTCGGCGCGGCGCGCGCGCTCGCGGCGCGCCTGGCCGCGGCGTGCGGCGAGCCGTGCGGCGCCGGTCCGGACGGCGGTTTGCGTCTCCTCTTCCCGACGCCCGAGCGGATCGCCGGCGCGGATCTGCGCGCGCTCGGCCTGCCGCGCGCGCGCGCCGAGGCGCTGGCCGCGCTCGCGCGCGCCGCCGCCGAGGACCCCGAGCTCTTCGACGAGACCGGCGACCTCGAGGCGAAGGTCGCGCGGCTGATGCGGCTCCCCGGCGTCGGCGCGTGGACCGCGCAGTACGTGGCGATGCGCGCGCTGCGCGAGCCCGACGCCTTCCCGGCGGGCGACGCGGGGCTCCTGCGCGCCTTCGCCCGCGCGCGCGGCGCGCGTCCGAGCCCCGCCGCGCTCCTCGCGCGCGCCGAGCGCTGGCGCCCGTGGCGCGCCTACGCCGCGCAGCACCTGTGGAGCGCCGGCGCGGCCCGCGATCTCCACGCAACGCCCGCGCCCGCGGAGGCCGTCGCATGACCGTGTCGCTCTTCCTTCTCGAGGTCGCCTCCCCGCGGTCCGCCGCGCGCGCCCCGGCGCCTTCGGCGCCGGGCGGGCTCCGGCTCGCTCGGCTCGGGTCGCCGCTCGGAGGGCTCCTCGCCGTCACGGACGCGGAGGAGCGCCTGCGCGGCCTCGAGTTCGAGGCGTTCGAGCCGCGCCTGCGCTGCCGGTTCGGCGCGCGCGCGAGCGGGGGGAACGACCCGCTCGTCCCGGGCCGCGCGCCCGCGGCGCTGCGCGAGGCGCTCGAGGCCTACTTCGAGGGGGCGCTGCCCGCGCTGGACGCGATCCCGCTCGCGCCCGCCGGCACGGCGTTCCAGCAGGAGGTGTGGGCGGCGCTGCGCCGCATCCCGGCGGGCTCGACGCGCAGCTACGGCGAGATCGCGCGCGCGCTCGGGCGCCCGCGCGCGTGCCGCGCGGTGGGCCTCGCCGCGGGCGCCAACCCGATCGCGCTCGTGGTCCCCTGCCACCGCGCGATCGGCGCCGACGGCTCCCTCACCGGCTACGCGGGCGGCCTCGAGCGCAAGCGCTGGCTGCTGGAGCACGAGCGGCGCCACGCCGGCTCGTAGCGGCGCGCCCGCAAGACGCGCTCGGAGCGCTCGTTCGGAGAGCGCGATCGCTCAGCGCGCGGCCGATTCGGCCTCGAGCCGATCGAGCGCCTCGATCCGGATCCGCTCCGGGCCCTCGAAGCGCTCGGCGCGGAGGCGCGCGAGCGCCTCCGCCTCGGCGTCGGGAGGGAGCCGCTCCGCGCGGATCGCCTCGCGGGCCGCGCGGTACGCCGCGACGCGCGCCTCCCAGGCGGCGCGGCGGGCGTCGAGGGCGGCGAGACGCTCGGCGGCCTCGCGGCCGAAGCGACGCTCCCGCTCGGCCGCCACCTCCGCCTCGCCCGCGCCCGCCTCGCGGAGCGACCGCTCCGCGGCGCGCAGGTCGAGGACGGCGCGCGCGTCCGCGCGCGCCGCGCGCTCGGGAGGCGGGAGGCGCTCGTCGAGGCTCGCGAGCCGGCGCGCGCGCTCGTCGGGCGCGAGGCCCGGGTCCTGCGCGACGCGGCGGCGCTCGAGGTCGATCGCGACGATCGCCTCCTCCTCGCCGAAGAGCGCGGCGGCGAGCGCCGCACCGAATGCGGCGCGGCGCAGCTCGCGCACGCGCTGGAAGCGGCGCTCCGGCTCGGCGAGGGCGAGGTCGCTCGCGAAGAGGCTCGCGGCGTCCTCGCGGTAGGCGAGGTAGCGCGCGAGCAACGCCTCGGCCTCCTCCGCGGCGGCGGGCGGCAGGCGCCGGCGGATCTCCGCGCGGATGCGCGCGGCGATCACGGCGCCGGGCTCCTCGCCCGAGGCCGCGAAGAAGTACTCGAAGAGCGCGATCGCCTCGGGGCCGGGGACGAAGCGTCCGTCGGCGTCGAGGGCGAGCCCGCCGCTCGGCTCCGTGCCGGCGAGCGACGGCGGCCGCGGAGGCGGCGAGCCGGCCTCGGCCGCCTGCGCCGTGGCGGGCGCCGTCGCCGTGCGCGCCGCGCCCGGCGCGGCGTGCGCAGCGGCCCCGGTCGCGCTCGCCGGAGCCCGCGGCGCGGCGCCGAGGTCCGGCGGAGTGCGCTCGGCGTCGCGGGCGACGCGCGTCGCGACCGCGACGCCGAGCGCCAGAATTGCGGCCGCCGCGCCGGCGGCGACGGCGGCCGCCCCCCTCACAGCCCCAGGTTCTTCAGCCGGTTGGCGTGGTTGCGGAACAAGGTCTTCGGGTTGGACTCGAAGATCGACACCAGCCCGATCACCTGGTTCACCTCGTCGAGGTGATTGTGGAAGTAGTCGTCCCGGATCACGTCGCCGAGGTGCGAGCTGCAGCGCCCGACGAGGCCGTCGTTCGCCTCGTCGTAGAAGAGCGACGTGAGCCCCATCAGCGCGTCGGAGACGTCGAGCGCGTTGGTGAGGACGCCGGTCCCGCTCCACGAGTAGTAACGGATGCCGTTCACGACCGCGGCGCCCTCGCCGCAGCTCGTCGCGGGGACGCCCTGCGGGTGCGCGGCGTTGAACGCGGCGGTCCCGGCCGCGGTGAGCGAGTCGATCGCGGCGATCGCGTCCTGCTCGTTGCGCGTGCCCGAGACGAACGCGAGCACGTCGGCGAGCGACTCCGCGAACGCCGCGAGCACCGCCTCCGTGAACGAGCCGTTCGAGACGTGGGCGCGCAGGAAGTCGGCGAGCTCCGCGCCCTTGTGCGGGCTCCCGACGGCGGTCACCGAGGCCACCAGGTCGGGACGCACCGACGCGACGTAGCGCACGTCGAGGCCGCCGTGGCTGTGGCCGACGAGGTGGACCTTCGGCTTCCCCGTCACGGCGACGATCGTCTCGATCTGGTCGACGAGCTGCTCGCCGCGCGCCTCGGTGGAGTGGAGCTGGCTCACCTCCGTCACGAAGACGGTGGCGCCGTAGTCGCGCAGCTCGCTCGGGATGCCGTACCAGTAGTCGAGCACGCCGAACAGCTCGTCGAACCCGAGCATCCCGTGCGAGAGCACGATCGGGTACTTGGTCTTCGCCGCCGTGCAGTTCCACCAGCAGAACGCGTTCGCGCCCTGCGCGCCGAACGAGAGGCCGAGCGCGAGGGCCAGCGCCCCCGCCCGGCCCCGCCGCCACCCGCTCCGTCGATCGACGCTTCGCCGCATGCGCACAGGCCTCCCTCGCCGTCCTCGCGATCGTTCCTCGCGATCTCTCCTTCGCCGCGCCCTCCGCGCGCGCGGCCGCCCCCGCTGTCGTATCACGACCCGGGGGCCGGATTGAAGAGAAAAGACGGAGGACGTGCGCCGCGCGCGACGCGACGGCCGCGCGCGGCGCCGAAGGCCCGCGGGTGCGCCTAGTGGCGGCAGTCGCCGTGCGGTCCGTGGTGCTCGTGCGGGTGGTCGCGGTCGTGCGGGTCGTGCCCGTCCCCGCGCGGGTGCGGGCGCGGCGGATGCGGCCGGCGGCAGCCGGCCTCCATCGCCTCGTCGATCCGCCCCGCGAGGAGCGGCGCCGCGGGCCCGGTCGCGAGGTCCGGCGGATTCGGCGCGCCGTCGAGCGCGAGGCGCGCGACCCAGAGCGACCCGCAGCCGAGCGCCGTCCGGTCGTCGTCGAGCCAGCGCTCGGCCGCTTCGAGGATGCGCCGCAGGACCCGCAGCCGCTTGGACGCCGACGAGCCGCGGCCGGTCCCGACCAGGCTCCCGTCCGCGACGGCCGCGTCGAAGGCGTCGAGGAGCGAGCCGTGCCCGCCGCCCGGCGGCGACGGGGCCTCGATCGCGCACGCCGCGTCGCAGCCGTCGCCCGGCGCGGCGTTGCCGTCGTCGCACGCCTCGCTGGGGTCGAGGACGCCGTCGCCGCAGAGCTCCGCGCTGCAGTCGCCGCGGCAGCCGTCGCCGGCGTCGGCGTTGCCGTCGTCGCAGGCCTCCTGCGGGTCGAGGACGGCGTCGCCGCAGAGCTCCGCGCTGCAGTCGTCCCGGCAGCCGTCGCCGGGCTCGAGGTTGCCGTCGTCGCAGGCCTCCTGGGGATCGAGGACGCCGTCGCCGCAGAGCTCGGCGCTGCAGTCGTCGCGGCAGCCGTCGCCGGCGTCGGCGTTGCCGTCGTCGCAGGCCTCCTGCGGGTCGAGGACGGCGTCGCCGCACCGCTCGACCGTGCAGTCCGTCCGGCAGCCGTCGCCGGGCGCGACGTTCCCGTCGTCGCAGGCCTCGAGCGGATGCAGGACGCCGTCGCCGCAGACGGGCGCGTCGACCGCGAGCGCGACGAGCGGATCGGGGTCGGTCCCGATCGTTCCGCCCAGCGAGTCGGACGAGGTCCACGCGAGGAGCCACGTCGCGGCGCCGTCGCTCGCGACGAAGGGCATCTGGTCCGCGCCGACGTCGGACGCGGCCTCGGGGTACGCCGCGGCGGGCGCGCTCCACGTCGCGCCGCCGTCGGCGCTCGCGGCGACGAGGAGGTCGAGATCGGTGCCGAGCGCGCCGCGCAGCGCCATGTTGGCCTGCCAGACGGCGACGAGGCCGCCGCGCCCATTCGAGGCGAGCGAGGGCGCGGTGTCCGAGCTCGCGTCCGACGCGGCGCTCGGGTGGATCGGCATCGGGGCGCTCCAGGCGGCGCCATCCGGCGACGTCGCGACGACGATGTCGTTGTCGGCGCCCTTCGTGCCGCCGAGCGTGTCGCTCGACTGCCAGGCGACCACCCAGCCCCCGGCGCCGTCGTGGACGACCTGGGGCTCCGCGTCGTGCCCGGCGTCGCCGGCACCGTTCGCGTGGACGAGCGACGGCGCGCTCCAGGTCGCGCCCCCGTCCAACGACCGCACGAAGAGGACGTCGGCGTCCGTCCCCTTCGTTCCGCCGAGCGAGTCGCGCGACGACCACACCGCGACCCACGCGCCGGCGCCGTCCGCGGCGAGGCGCGGGGTCGCATCGGCGCCCGCGTCCGCGGCCGCGTTCGCGTGGAGCGGCGCAGGCGCGCTCCAGCTGGCGCCCCCGTCCGTCGAGCGCGCGACGAGGACGTCGAAGTCGGCGCCGAGCGTTCCGCCGAGCGCGGCGTTCGCCTGCCAGAGCGCGACCCAGGTGCCGAGGCCGTCGGTCGCGACCGCCGCCTGGCCTTCGGAGCCGCCGTCGCTCGCCGCCGCAGGGTCGAGGGGCGCGGGCGCGCTCCAGCTCGCGCCGCCGTCGGTCGAGCGCGCGACGAAGAGGTCGAAGTCCGCGCCGCGCCCGCCGCTCAGCGCGGCGTTGTTCGAGCGCCAGACCGCGACGAAGCGGCCGGCGCCGTCGGCCGCGACCGCGGGCTCCATGTCCACGGCCGCATCGCCCGCGGCGCCCGGGTCGAGCGGCGCGGGCGCGCTCCAGGTGGCGCCGCCGTCGGTCGAGCGCGCGAAGAGGACGTCGCGGTCGGTGCCGATCGTGCCGCCGAGCGAGTCGAACGATTCCCACACCGCCACCCAGCGCCCGAGGCCGTCGGTCGCGAGCGCGGGCGCGCCGTCGACGGCGGCGTCGAGCGCGGCCGTCGCGCTGAGCGGCGCGACGGGGCCGAAGAGAGGCGGGGCGGAGGCGGAGCGCGCGGGCGCATGGACGAGCGCGAGCGCGAGCGCGAGCGACGAGGCGAGGGCGAGGAGGCGCGTGCGCGCCTGCGAGAAGGCGTCGAGGTCGGCCACGGGAAACCCCTCCGTGGACGCCGGCCCCTCCCGCCGAGTCCGTAGACTCGTTTCGGTGTCGCCGCGCGGGTCCTGGACCCCGTGGGGCGCTCGCCCGGGGCGGCGCTGAATGCGGTGCAGATGCGCCGCGCCTGCCGCCGCGACGCGCTCGCGCGACGTGCGGCGTGCCGCACGCCGTGCGACACGGCCGCGTGACACGCCGGCCTCGTGGGCGGCCCGCTCGCGCGGACGCGGCACGCGTCCGTGCGCAGGCGCGGCCGCGTCGCGCGCCGACCGCGCCCGGTGGCGCGCCGGCGCCCGGGCTCAGGCCGCGTCGTCCTCCTCGGCCAGGAGGTCGCCGAGGCGGAGGAGCTGCGGCGTCGCGCCTCCCAGGCTGAGCTCGAGCTGCTTCACGGCCAGGAAGTGGCGGTGCAGCGGGTACTCGCGGTCGACGCCGATCCCGCCGTGGAGGTGCTGCGCCGCGTGGACGACGCGCTGCCCCGCCGCGCACGCCCAGTGCTTCGCCACGGCGACCTCCTTCTCGGCCGGGAGCCCGGCGTCGATCCGCCAGGCCGCCTGGAGCGCCGTGAGCCGGATCGCCTCGAGATCGATGTAGGCATCGGCCGCGCGGTGGCCGACCGCCTGGAACATCGCGATCGGCTGGTCGAACTGCTTGCGCGTCTTCGCGTACTCCGCGGTGAGCCGCAGCGCCTCCTCGCACGCGCCGAGCGCCTGGCAGGCGAGCGCGCACTGCGCGCGCAGCAGGACGAAGGGAAGCACCGCCGCCTCCTCGCTCGGCGCGCCGAGCACGTCGGCGGCGCCGACGCGGACGCCGTCCAGGTCGAGCCGCGCCTCCGGCCAGCCCGCGGTCGTGGCGAGCGGCGTCAGGCGGACGCCCGCCGCCTTCGGGTCGACGAGGAACACGGCCGTGCGGCCGTCGCCGCGCGCGGCCGGGACGAGGACCAGGTCCGCGATCTCCGCGGCAGGGACGCACAGCTTCGTCCCGTCGAGGCGGACGCCGCCCGCGTCGGGCGTGGCGCGCGTCGTCGGGCGCAGCGGCTCGGCCTCGGGCTCGGTGAGCGCGGCCGTGGCGATCGCCTCGCCGCGCGCGATGCGCGGCAGCCAGGCGCGCTTCTGCGCGTCGCTGCCGAAGCGCGCCAGCGGGAGCGCGCCGAGGACGGCCGTCTCGAGGTAGGGGACCGCCGCCGCGCGGCGCCCGACGCGCTGCACGATGCCGGCCACCTCGAGGAAGCCCAGCCCGGCGCCGTCGAAGGCCTCGGGCACCGCGGCCGCGAGGAGCCCCGCCTCCGCGAGCTTCCCCCAGAGGGCGCGGTCGAAGCGCGGGCCGGAGGCCTCCTCGATCTCGCGCAGCCGCTCCTTCGGCGATCCGTCCGCGAGGATGCGGTCGGCGAGATCGAGGATCGCCGCCTGCTCGTCCGTGTACGCGAAGTCCACCGTGCCCTCCTACATCCGCGGGACGCGCGGGAAGCCGAGCCCGAAGAGCGAGATGAGATCGCGCTGGATCTCGTTCGTCCCGCCGCCGAACGTGAGGATCAGGAGGCTCCGGTAGAGCACCTCGAGGTGGCTCACCTCGCGCAGCGCCTCCGGCGAGCCCCGCCGCAGGTACGCGCGCGGCCCGATGATCTCCATGAGGAGCCGGAACGACTCGAGGTAGAACTCGGTGCCGAACACCTTGATCGTGGAGGCGTCGGCGACGTCGAGCTTCCCCTGCGCGCTCGACCAGGCGACCTTCCAGTTCACGAGCCGCAGGAACTCGAGCCCTGCGTAGACGCGCGCCAGGTGGATGCGAACCCACTCCTGGTCGATCACGCGCCGCCCGTCGGGAAGCTTGGTGCGGCGGGCCCAGGCGCGGGTCTGCTCGAACGCGCGCTCCAGGAGGCCCGAGGAGCAGAGCGTCACGCGCTCGTGGTTGAGCTGGCCGGTGATCAGCTTCCAGCCCTTGTTCTCGTCGCCCACGCGGTTCTCGACCGGGACGCGCACGTCGTCGAAGAAGACGGCGTTGATGTCGTGCTCGGAGAGGAGGTGCAGCGGGTCGATGCGGATGCCCGGCGTGCGCTTCATGTCCACGACGAGGATCGAGAGCCCCGCGTGCTTCGGCGCGCTCGGGTCGGTCCGCACGGCGAGCCAGCAGTAGTCGGCGTCGCCGGCGAGGCTGGTCCAGAGCTTCTGTCCGTTCACGACGTACGCGTCGCCGCGGCGCTCGGCGCGGGTCGTGAGCGCGGCGAGGTCGGTCCCGGCCTGCGGCTCGCTGTAGCCGATGCAGAAGTGGATCTCGCCGGCCAGGATCCTCGGCAGGAAGAAGCGCTTCTGCGCCTCGCTTCCGTGCTTCATGATCGTCGGGCCGACGGTGTTGATCGTGAGCATCGGGACCGGCGCGCCCGCGCGCATCGACTCGTCGAAGAAGATGAACTGCTCGATCGGGGAGCGGCCCTGGCCGCCGTACTCCTTGGGCCAGCCGATTCCGAGCCAGCCGTCCTTCCCCATCTGGCGCACGACCGCGCGCATCACCTCGCCGACGCCGTGCCCGCGGCCGAGCTCCTCGCGCACGTCGGGCGTGAGCAGCTTCTCGTAGTAGGCGCGCAGCTCGCGGCGCAGCGCCTCCTGGCCCTCGTCGTAGCCGATGTACATCCCGGTTCTCCGTCGGCGCGCGGCTTGCCCGCGGCCGGCGCCCGCCCTACGGTGGACTCCGGCGCGCGCGGGCCGGCGCCGCGACGGGCGACGGTATCACGCCATGGGCCAGGAGACGCGGCAGGGGACGCGCCAGGCGCCGGGCCGGACGACGGCCGGGGCGAGCGAGCCCGCCGCGGCCGAGCTGCGCGCCGCGTGGGAGCGCTTCCTGGCCCGCCTCGGGGAGGCCCGCGAGGCGCTGGACGACCCGGCGCTCCACGCCCCGCCGCCGACGCCCCGCGGGCTCGCCGAGGGCTACCGGTACCTCCTCGGCTTCCTCTACGGCGGAATCGGACGGGCGCTCGCCGACCCCCTCTTTCCCGCGTTCCGGCGCGCGATCGAGCCCCTCGACAAGGGCACGATCGACAACGCGGACGCGGTCTACCTCTACGCGCCGATCGACGGCGCGCGCGCCTACCTCGTGCGCGCGCGCGCCGGCGACGCGCGCCACTGGCGCGGCGAGCCGCCCGCGCCGAGCGGCCCGAAGGCGCCGCACTACGTCATCTTCGAGACGCCGAGCGGCTACGTCGGAGACACCGGCAGCGTCGCCGAGCTGCGCCCGGGGAGCCGCGCGAACGGCGGCGTCCTCGACTCGACCGCGCTCGAGGTGGGGCCCGACGGGCGCTTCGAGGTGCTCCTCGCGCCCGAGCGGCCGCAGGGATACCGCGGCAACTTCCTCGCGACGCGCACGACGCGGCGCGTGAAGCGGCCGGACGGCGGCGTCGAGGAGCGCCAGTACACGTCGCGCTGGGTGGTCCTGCGCGAGCTCTTCTACGACTGGGAGCGCGAAGAGCCGCTCGACCTCGAGATCGTGCGCCTCGGCGGCGAGGGCGACGCGCCGCCCGCGTTCGACCCCGCCCGCGCGGCGGCCGTCCTCGACGGCGTGGGCGAGATCGTCCGCAACCAGATGCGCTACTGGAACGAGTTCTACGCCGTGACGCTCCAGACCTACGGCGCGCCCGGCGGCGCGACGCCGTTCATGCCGCGCAACGCCCTCAACGCGCCGAACGCGGCGTCGCTCGCGACCGGCGGCGGCCAGGCGACGAACGTCTACGCCGGCGGCGTCTTCGAGCTCGAGCCCGACGAGGCGCTCGTGATCGAGGTGGACGTGCCCGAGCCGCCCGTCTACACCGGCATCCACCTCGCGAACCTCTGGGGCGAGTCGCTCGACTTCGCCAACCGGCAGACGAGCCTGAACGGCTTCCAGGCCGAGGCGGACGCGGACGGCCGCGTGCGCTACGTGGTCGCGCATCGCGATCCCGGCGTCCCGAACTGGCTCGACACGACGGGCCTGCGCGAAGGGTTCATGACCGTGCGCTGGACCTACCCCGAGCGCCCCGCGCGGCTCCCGGCGACGCGCGTCGAGAAGATCCGCTTCGCCGACGTCGCGGCGCGGCTTCCCGCCGGCGTGCGCCGCGTCGACGCGGCCGAGCGGCGCGCGCGGATCGCGCTGCGGCAGGCACACGTCCAGCGCCGCTACCGACAGCACTGACGCCGCGCGGGCGCCCGCGCGCACGGCGTGGAGGACGAGCGAGCATGGAGACCGACGCCCCGAACGCCGAGCAGATGCGCTACTGGAACGAGGTCGCGGGGCCGCGCTGGGTCCAGTTCCAGGAGCGCCTCGACCACGAGCTCGCGGCCGCCGACCTCGCGCTCGAGCGCGCCGCGCCGGCCCCCGGCGAGGCGGTGCTCGACGTCGGCTGCGGCTGCGGCACGAGCTCGCTCGCCATCGCGCGCCGCGTGGGGCCGCGCGGGCGCGTGCTCGGGATCGACATCTCGCGGCCGATGCTGGCGCGCGCGCGTGCGCGCGCCGCCGCGGAAGGCGCGGCGCAGCTCGAGCTCCTCGAGGCGGACGCCCAGACCGCCGCGCTCGAGCCCGCGGCCTTCGACCTGCTCTTCTCGCGCTTCGGCGTGATGTTCTTCGCGGACCCCGCCGCGGCGTTCGCGAACCTGCGCCGCGCGCTGCGCCCGGGCGCGCGCCTCCTGTTCGTGTGCTGGCAGCGCCTCGCGGACAACCCCTGGGTGCTCGCGCCGCTCGAGGCCATCGCGAAGCACGTGCCGCTCCCGCCTCCCCCTCCGCCCGGCGCGCCCGGGCCCTTCGCGTTCGCCGACGCCGAGCGGGTGCGCGCGCTCCTGGAGCGCGCCGGCTTCGCCGGCGTCGCGATCGAGGACGTGCGCTTCGCGCTCGGGCTCGGCGGCGGCGGCCTCGACGACGCCGTCGAGTTCTCGCTCGAGATCGGCCCCGCGTCGGCGGCGCTGCGCGAGGCGGGCGCCTCGGACGACCTGCGCGCGCGCGCGGCCGCCGCCGTGCGCGAGGCGCTTGCGCGCTACGAGCGTCCGGAGGGCGTGCGCGTTCCGGCCGCGGCGTGGATCGTGACGGCGCGGAACCCGGCGCCTTGAGGCCGCGGCCGGCGCGTCGCCGGCGGCCGCGGCTCCGAGGCGCTCGGGGTCCGCGCGGCTCGGCGCTCGAGGGGCCGGTCGGCACGAGAGCCCCGTCCCTCTCGCGGCCACGCGGCTAGACCCCCGTCCGGGCGTGTGTTATCGCTAGACGGCTGCCCGCGCGCGCCGCGCCGCACGGGATCCAGCGAGGCGCCTCTCACGTTGGCATCCGCACTCACGACGCTCCGCATCTACGCGGATCTCACGAAGCCCCGGCTGCTCCCGCTCGTGCTCTTCTCCGGCGCGCCCGCGCTCGGGATGGCGGTGGGCGGCCCGCCGGCGCCCGGGTTCGCGCTCCTCGTCCTGCTCGGGATCGGCCTCGCGGCCGCGTCGGCCAACACGCTGAACGCGTACCTGGAGCGCGACATCGACGCGCGCATGGAGCGGACGCGCGCGCGCCCGCTGCCGGCGGGGCGGGTGTCGCCGCGCCGCGCGCTGGGCTTCGGGCTGGCCCTCGCCGTGCTCTCCACCGCGCTGCTCCTCGCGGTGGCGGGGCCCGCCGCGGGGGCGGTCGGGCTGGCCAGCATCGCGTACTACGTGTTCGTGTACACGCTCTGGGCGAAGCCCCGCTCGGTCTGGAACGCAGTGATCGGGAGCGCCGCCGGCGCGGCGGCGCCGCTCATCGCCGACGTCGCGGCCAACGGCACCGTCACGCCCGCCGGGCTGGCGCTCTTCGCGCTCGTCTTCTTCTGGCAGCCGCCCCACGTGTGGGCGATCAACCTCTACCGGCGCTCGGACTACGAGGCGGCCGGGATCCCGATCCCCCCGTCGGTCGTCGGCGACGAGCGCACGCGCTGGGGCGTCCTCTGGAGCGCGCTCGGGCTCGTCCCCGTGAGCCTCGCGCCGGTCGCGCTCGGGCTCCTCGGGAGCGTGTACCTCGCGGTCGCGCTCGGAATGAACGCCTGGTTCGTGTTCGCGGTGCTGCGCCTCCTGCGCGAGCGCACGGACGCGGCCGCCCGGCGCGTCTTCCGCGCCTCTCTCGCCTACCTGTTCTCGCTCTTCGTGGCGATGAACGTGGAGCTCCTCCTCCGCTGACCGACGACCGCCCTCGCGCGCCGCTCTACGTCCTCCTGAGCGTCGTCGTCGTCGACCTCGTGGGCTTCGGCATCGTGATGCCCGTGCTCCCGTTCTGGGCGCGCGAGTTCGGTGCGAGCGGGACGGCGCTCGGGCTCGTCCTCACGAGCTATGCGGCGGCGCAGTTCGCGTTCGCGCCGCTCTGGGGACGGCTGTCCGACCGGGTGGGCCGGCGTCCGGTCCTGCTCTGCACCATCGCCGGGACGGCCCTCTCGCTGCTCCTCCTCGGCCTCGCCGAGTCGCTGGCGTGGATCCTCGCGGCGCGGCTCCTCGCGGGCGCCTTCGCCGCGAACCTCGGCGTCGCCTCCGCCTACATCGCCGACGCGACGCCGCCCGAGGAGCGCACGCGCTGGATGGGGATGCTCGGCGCCTCGTTCGGCGTGGGCTTCGTGCTCGGGCCCGCGATCGGAGGCGCGCTCGCGCCGTTCGGCTACCGCGCGCCGATGCTCGCGGCCGCCGCCCTCGCCGGCGTGAACCTGGTGCACGCCTTCGCGGCGCTGCGCGAGCCCGCGCGCCACGCGGCCCCCGCCGCGGCGGAGGGGCGCGCCGGCGCGCTGCGCAATCCGCTCGTGCGACGGCTCTGCACCGCGAACTTCGTCTTCTCGCTCGCGGTGACGCAGCTCGAGACCGTGTTCGCGTTCTTCATGGCGGACCGCTTCGGCTACGACGCGGAGCACGTCGCCGGCTTCCTGATCGCGATGGCGGTCCTCATGGGCGCGATCCAGGGCGGAGGCATGAAGGCGCTCTCGGCGCGCTTCCGCGAGCGCTCGCTCGTGGTGGCCGGAGGCGCGCTCCTCGCGGTCGGGTTCGCCGGCCTCCCACCGGTCCCGAGCGTCGCCTGGCTGCTGCTCCCGCTCGCCCTCTGCGCGGTGGGCCGCGCGATCCTGCAGCCCTCCCTCATGAGCCTCGCCTCGCTCGCGTCCGAGAGCGGCGCGCGCGGCGGGACGATGGGGGCCTTCCAGGCGAGCGCGTCGCTCGCGCGCGTCGTGGGCCCGATCGCGGCCGGCCTCCTCTACGACGCGGCGCACGCCGCGCCCTTCGCGCTCGCGGCCGCACTCGTCGCCCTCGTCGCCGCCCAGGCGCGCGGCCTTCCGGTCGAGTCGGCGGACGCGTCGCTCGCCGAGGCGGCCGCCGCGCCCCCCGGGGCCGGCTGAGCCGTGGACCTCGCGCAGCTCCCCGCGGTGAACGCTGCGCTCAACGCCTGCGCCGCGGCGCTCCTCGTCCTGGGCCGGCGTCTCGCGCGCCAGGGGCGCGTCGCCGCGCACCGCCGCGCGATGGGGGCCGCGTTCGCGACGTCGTCGCTCTTCCTCGTGCTGTACGTGCTGCACAAGGCCTCGCGCGGCTTCGAGAGCACGACGTTCCACGCCGAGGGCCTCGCGAAGACGGCCTACCTCGCGCTGCTCGCGAGCCACGTCGCGCTCGCGATGGCGGTGCCGCCGCTCGCGGTCGCGCTGATCGTCCTCGGAAGCCGCGACCGGCGCGCGGCCCACCGGCGGCTGGCGCGCATCGCGTGGCCCCTCTGGATGTACGTCTCGGCCACGGGCGTCGTGATCTACGTGCTGCTCTACCACCTGAACCCCGGCCCCTGACGCGAGCGCGCCGGCGCGGGTCTCCGTCGGGCGTCGGCGGGGCGGCCGAAGTCTTGAGAAGGGCATCGGAAAGAGCTAAAGCGAGGGCGCTCGGCCCGTCCGATCCGCGGGTCCCGGCCGCGTGAGCGCCGCCGCCCGCGACCGACCCGGGGCCCGGACCGGGCGTCCGATCGGGGCCACGGGTCGGACGCTCCGGGATGCGCGCCCGCGCGCGCAGCGCGCGCGGCACGAGCAGCGACCGGGCCCGCGAAGGAGCGTGATGGGCGCGATCGGCAAGATGGGACCCAGGAAGGCCTTCGGCGCGGCCGCCCTCTGGGCGGCGCTCGCGGTCGCGGCGGCGGCGCCCGCCGGCGCGCAGGACGTCGAGAACGGCGAGCGCCTGTTCCACCTCTGCGCCAACTGCCACGGCGGCGAAGGCCAGGGCGCGCAGGAGACCTTCGCGCCGTCGATCGCCGGTCTGCCCGCCTGGTACGTCGAGAACCAGCTGCGCGGCTTCCGCCAGGGCTACCGCGGCCAGCACTTCGACGACGTCACCGGGATGCGCATGCGCCCGATGGCGCTCTGGCTCGAGGGCGACGAGGAGATCCGGGACGTCGCCGCCTACGTGGCGTCGCTCCCGCCGGCCGATCCGGCGCGCACGCTCGACGGCGATCCGGCCCGCGGACAGGCGCTCTACGCGCCCTGCATCGCGTGCCACGGCCCGGAGGGGAAGGGCAACCAGGCGCTCAACGCGCCGCCCCTCACCGGCGTGAGCGACTGGTACGCGCTGACGCAGCTCCAGAACTTCAAGGCCGGGATCCGCGGCGCGAAGCCCGGCGACGCCACCGGCGCGCTCATGCGGCCCATGGCGATGACGCTGCCCGACCCGCAGGCGATGCGCGACGTGATCGCGTACGTGATGACGCTCGGCAGATAAGAGGCGAGGGGGACGATCGGATGGCCAAGGCGTACTCGGCGGACGAGCTCGCGCACCGCACGTTCATGATCACGATGGCGGGCGTCCTGAGCTTCATCGTGGCCGTGTTCCTCTTCATCCTCTGAGAGGTGCCATGTTCAACCTTCCCGAGATCTGGGTGCCCGCCGCGTCGACGTCCGCGTCGGACATCGACTTCGTCTACTCCCTGATCTTCTGGATCGTCGGGTTCTGGCTCCTCCTGAGCGAGGCGGTCTTCTTCTGGCTGATCTTCCGTTTCCGCCGGCGCGACGGCGTGCGAACCCAGTACATCACCGGCGAGCTCAAGAGCGAGAAGAAGTGGATCACGTACCCGCACCTGCTCGTCCTCGTGTGCGACGTCTTCATCGTCGTCGCGGCGGTGCGGGTCTGGTACGACGTGAAGCAGGCCCTCCCGCCGGCCGAGCAAACGGTTCGACTGGTGGCGCAGCAGTGGGCCTGGAGCTTCGTGCACCCCGGCCCCGACGCGGAGCTCGACACCGCGGACGACATCAAGACCGTGGACGAGCTCCATCTCCGCACGGGCACCCGCTACCACTTCAAGCTCGAGGCGCGGGACGTGCTCCACAGCTTCTCGGTGCCCGCGTTCCGGCTGAAGCAGGACGCCATCCCCGGCCGCGTGATCACCGGCTGGTTCGAGCCGACGAAGCCGGGCACGTACGACATCCAGTGCGCGGAGATCTGCGGGATCGGCCATGCGCTGATGCCCGCCCGCCTCGTCGTCGAGACGCCCGAGCAGCACGCAGCCTGGATGGCGAGCCAGGCGCCCCCCGTCTCCCTCGCGGCCCACGCGGCGCCGCGGGCGCAGGAGTAAGCCCCCCATGGCCACCGCCACCGAGGTCCACGGCGCGCACGCCCCGGGCCACCACGTCGAGGAGTCGTGGGTCCGGCACTACCTGTTCTCGACCGATCACAAGATCATCGCCATGCAGTACATGTTCTCGGGCATCTTCATGGCGGTGATCGCGGGGTTCTTCGCCTACGCGTTCCGCATGCAGATCGCCTTCCCGAACGCGGACGTCCCCTTCTTCGGGCTGGTTTCGCCGGGCGTCTACAACGCGCTCATCACGAACCACGGCGCGATCATGATCTTCTGGTTCGCGATGCCGGTCCTGCTGGCGGCGTTCGGGAACTACCTGATCCCGCTCATGCTCGGCGCGGACGACATGGTCTTCCCGCGCCTCAACCGGCTCTCCTACCAGGTCTTCTTCGTCAGCATCGTGGTGCTGCTCGCGTCGTTCTTCGTGCCGGGCGGGGCCTTCGGCGGCGCCTGGACGATGTACCCGCCGCTCTCGGCGAAGGGCGCCTACAGCCTGACGCCGCTCGGCTCCACGCTGTTCGTGAGCGCGGTCGGCCTCGAGTTCGTCGCCTTCCTCATGGGCGGCATCAACTTCATCACGACCGCGATGAACTCGCGCGCGCCGGGGATGAAGCTCTACGACGTGCCCCTCGTGATCTGGATGATCGTCATCGCGAGCGTGCTGTTCATGGCGTCCGTCGGCCCGCTCATCGCCGGGGCGGTGATGCTGGTGTTCGACCAGCAGGTGGGCACCGCGTTCTTCGACCCCGACAGGGGCGGCGACCCCATCCTCTGGCAGCACCTCTTCTGGTTCTTCGGGCACCCCGAGGTCTACGTGGTGCTGCTGCCCACCTTGGGCATCGTGGCGGAGGTGATCACCACCTTCGCCCGCAAGAAGATGTTCGCCTACCGCACGGTGCTCTACACGGTGTTCGGGACGGGCGTCCTGAGCTTCACGGTGTGGGCGCACCACCAGTTCGTCGCGGGCATCGACCCGCGGATGGCCAACATCTTCACGATCACGACGCTCCTCATCTCGGTGCCGATCGCCGAGATGCTGTTCGTCTACATCGCGACGCTGTACGGCGGCTCGATCACGCTCTCGGTGCCCATGCTGTGGGCGCTCTCCTTCATCGGTACGTTCCTGGTCGGGGGCGTGACCGGCATCTTCCTCGGCGCGAGCGGGTCGGACATCTACCTGCACGACACCTACTTCGTGCTCGCGCACTTCCACTACACCTTCTTCCCGATCGCCATCATCGGCGGCTTCGCGGGGATCACGTACTGGTTCCCCAAGATGTTCGGCCGGATGATGAACGAGACGCTCGGGAAGGTGCACTTCTGGATCTCGATCGTCGCCCTGAACTGCATCTGGATGCCGCTCTTCGTGCTCGGCACCGCGGGCGACCACCGCCGCATCTACAACTACTCGCACTTCCCGGACCTCTGGCGGCCCGAGCTCCACAACATCCGCGTGTTCGCGACCGTCGCGACGGTCGTGTTCTTCCTCGCCCAGATCCTGTTCTTCTACAACTTCTTCCGCAGCATGTTCCGCGGCCCGCACGCGGAGAAGAACCCGTGGCGCGCGAACACGCTCGAGTGGACGACGGAGTCCCCGCCGCCGCACGGCAACTGGCCGCCCGACGCGATGCCGAGCGTCTACCGCGGGCCCTACGAGTACGGCCACCCGGACCGGAAGGACGACTTCTGGCCGCAGAACGTCCCGGCCTGAGCCGAGCAGGGAGGGAAGATGTCCGCCCGACCGATCGCCACCACGCGCAGCGCCGCCGGGATGCCCACCGGGCGGCTCGCCGTGTGGTGGCTCGTGGCCTCCGAGGTCGTGATCTTCGGCGGCCTGCTCGCGTCCTACATCATGTTCCGGCTCGCCCACGACGCGTTCGGCGAGCAGGCCGCGCACACGAACACCTGGATCGGCGCGTTCAACACGCTGGTGCTGCTGACGTCCAGCCTCTCGGCCGTCCTCGCGCACCAGGCGGCCGAGCGCGGCGACGGCCCGAAGGCGGCGCGGCTGCTCTGGGTCACCATCCTCGGCGGCGCGACGTTCCTCGTGGTGAAGGCGTTCGAGTGGACCTCGGAGATCCAGCACGGCTTCACGATCAGCTCGAACACGTTCTGGTCCTTCTACTACACCGCCGCCGGCCTGCACGCCTCGCACGTGCTCGCCGGCGCGATCGCCATGGCCTTCGTCGCCAAGGACGCGGCCATGAACCGCGATCTCCACCGCGTGGAGCTCGTCGGGATCTACTGGCACTTCGTCGACGTCGTCTGGATCTTCCTCTTCCCGCTCCTCTACATCGCGAAGTAGGTGGCACCATGTCCGCAGAGCACGTCGCGCACCACGCCGAGGCGCATCACCACCCGAACTACCTGCGGGTCTGGGCGGTGCTGCTGCTCCTCCTCGTCGTGAGCGTCGCCGGCCCCATGGTCGGCATCCAGTGGGTCACCCTGATCACGGCGTTCGGGATCGCGGTGGTGAAGGCGTATCTCGTCGCCAAGAACTTCATGCACATCGACGTCGAGCGGCGCTACATCGTCTACCTCATGGTCACGGTGCTCGTGTTCATACTGCTCTTCTTCGCGGGCGTCGCGCCCGACGTGATGAAGGACGAGGGCCAGCAGTGGGAGAAGCCGGCGTGGAAGGCCGAGGCGGCCGTTCCGGCGCCCTCCCACGGGGCGGCCCACTAGAGGAGGCACCGTGGCCGCGCGCGGCGCGGGCAGGCTCCGGATCGCAGCCGAGGCGAGGCGTACGCCGGTCGTTCCGAACGGCGCGCTCGGCATGCTGATCTTCGTCGCCAGCGAGGCGATGCTGTTCGCCGGGCTGATCAGCGCGTTCACCATCATCCGCTCGTCCGCGCTCGTCTGGCCGCCGCCGGACCAGCCGAGGCTCCCCGTGGAGGAGACGCTGGTGAACACCGCGGCGCTGCTCCTGTCGGGCGTCGCGCTGTTCCTCGCGCAGAGGACGTTCGCGCGCGACTGGCGCCGCGCGGCGCGCCCGCTCGTCGTCGCGATCGCGCTCGGGGCGTTCTTCGTGGTCGCGCAGGGCGTCGAGTGGGTCGCGCTGATCCGGGAGGGGCTTACGCTCACCTCCAGCACCCTCGGGAGCTTCTTCTACCTGATCGTCGGCCTCCACGCGCTCCACGCCGTCGTCGCGCTCGCCGGCCTGGCGTACACGTGGGCGCTGCTCCAGCGCGGCTGGCGCGCGGGCAATCAGCTCGCCGCCGCGTCGGTGTTCTGGTACTTCGTCGTGGGCCTCTGGCCCATCCTCTACGGGGTGGTCTACCTGTGAGCGCGGCGTCCGGCGGCGTGCGAGGACGGGCGTCGCGCTCGGTGGCGCTCGCGACGGCCGGCGCGCTGCTCGCGCTCGCCTCGCTCGCTTCGCGCGCGGCGCACGCCTGCTACGTCTGCACGTCGGGGCGCGAGGACGAGACCGGGCGCGCCTTCCTCGTCGGGAGCGTCCTCCTGAGCCTGCTGCCGTTCGCCCTCTTCGGCGGGATCGCGCTGTTCGTGTGGTCGCGCGCGCGCGCGGCGGCCCGCGAAGCGAGCGCGGCCGGCCCCGACTCGCCCCCCCGCCCCGCCCACCCCGTCCACGAAACCTGAGCCGCCCCCCACTACGGGGACGTTCCACTTACCTCACGAAGGGGACACCCCACCGACGTCACCGCCTCGCCGCCGGGCTACCGCGGCTCGGTGGGCTTCGAGCCACGCGCGCCCGCGCGCGCGCGCGCGGGGAATCGCGGTCACGCCGACCCCGAGGTGCGTCGCGACCTCCGCGTCGCACAGCCCGAGCCCGTCGCACGCGAGGTGGGCCAGGACGGCGCGGGCGTCGCACACGGCCGGATCGCGCCGTCCGCTGCGGACCGCCGCCTCGGTCACTCCGAACTCGCGTGTCACCCGCTCGAGCAGAGGGGCGAGCTCGGGGCAGCGAGCGGCGATCTCGCGCGCCGTGGATCCCGCCACGAGGCCGTCGGCCATCCATGCGCGCAACGCGGCACGCGCTTCGCCCGGGGCGTCGCCGAACAGCGCGAGCGCGGCGTCGACGGATACGAACGCCGCGGGCCGGCGGCCGAGGAGCGCCCCATGGCCACACCACGGATGGCGTTCGAGCTCGTCGAGGTCGCGCACGATCCCGGCGCGGAGCGGGTTCAGGTGCACGTACCTCACGAGAACGCGCAGATGGTGGTCGTCGTCGACGAGGACGTTCTTGTAGCGGTTCTGGAACAGGTGGCCGCTGCGACCGTGACGCCTGTTGAACGAACCGGCGTAGCCGGTCGCGACGCGCGCCACGACCGTCGGAAGAGGCACTGGGCCGGTGCGGAGCACGAAGTGGAGGTGGTTCGTGACGAACGCGAACCCGAAGCACTGGACGCCCGCCTCGGGGAGGATCTCCGAGAGGCGGCGCAAGAGATCCGCGTGGTCGTGCTCGTCGACCAGGATCACGCGCCGCTCGATGCCGCGCAGCATGACGTGGTGGACGGCACCCGGGGCGTCGCGGCGGGGGGTGCGGGGCATGGACGGCTCCGCCGGGACCCAGGGGCGCGGCGATGCTAGCAGCCGCGACGTCGCGCGCGCCGCGGGACCCCGCGCGTGCGCGTGCCCGAAGGAGTGTCCCCTTCGTGAGGCAGGTGGAACGTCCCCTCCGTGTCTCCGGGGCCCGCCGTCCCCTCCGTGTCTCCGGGGCCCGCTGCGCGCGCGCGTGCCCGAAGGAGTGTCCCCCTCGTGAGGGAAGTGGAACGTCCCCTAAGTGGGGTCGTGGCGGGCGAGGATGGAGGCGGTGCGGGCTTGCAGGCGGGCGTCCGTGTCGGGGCTCTCGGGGAGGAGCCAGAAGCGGCCTTCGCGCAGCGCGTCGAAGGCGAAGTCGGCGACCTCCTCGGGGCTCGTCACGGCGAAGCGGCCGCCCGCGCGCTCCGTCATCTCGCGCAGGTCGTCGAGCGTCGGCGGGGGAGGCAGCTCGCGCTCGGGCGGGAGGTCCGCCGGGCGGTTGCGCGCGGCGCGGAAGATGCCGGTGTCGACGACGTGCGGGCCCGGAAAGAGCACCGCCGCGCGCAGCTTCGCGCCGGCCATGCGCAGTTGATGGTGGAGCACCTCGGAGATCGTCGTGACGACCGCCTTCGTGCTCGCGTAGATCGGCGTGAAGGGGAGCGGGTAGAGGCCGCCGTTTCCCGACGACGTGTTCACGACGCAGCCCTCCTCCCCGCCCGCCAGCATGCGCGGGACGAAGGCGCGGATCCCGTGCAGGACGCCCCACACGTTCACGCGGAAGGCCCAGGTCCAGTCGCTGTCGGACGACGCCCAGAGCGGCGTGCGCGTCTCGTCGGTGCCGATGCCCGCGTTGTTGAAGACGAGGTGCGCCGCGCCGTGGCGCGCGTAGACCCGCTCGGCGAGCGCCTCCACGGACTCGCGCCGCGAGACGTCCGTCACGACGCCTTCGGCGGCGAGCCCCTCGCCGCGAAGCGCCTCCACCGCGGCGTCGAGCGCCGGAGCCTCGACGTCGGCGAGGACGACGCGCATCCCCGCGCGCGCGAAGCGGGCGCCGAGCGCGCGGCCGATCCCGCTCGCCCCACCCGTCACGACGGCGACGCGTCCCTCGAGCTCGCGCACGGCTAGATCGGCGCGCCCTCGGCGCGCGGGTCGTCGTAGCGCTGGTGGAAGAAGGGCAGCGCCCACGCCGCCGGGAGCGCGCGCAGGACGCGGCCGGCGCTCTGCGTCGTTCCCTCCTCGTACTCCATGCGGAGCAGCCGGCGCACGGGAACGTCCGCGACGGGGTCGAACGGCGACTCGCGCAGCGCGAGCTCGCCTTCCACGCGCCGCACTGCCTCGTGACGGTGGCGCCACTCGAGCTCCACGAGGAGGGGGTCGCCGTCGAATGCGAGCCCCTTCGCGCCCGGGTCGCAGGCGGGAAGCGCCTTCACCGTGTAGCCGCGCTCGACGAGCTCGCGCGGGCCGAGGCTCTCGCCCAGCGTCCCGCGGGCTGCGAGGAACGGGATGCCGAAGCGCGAGACCGAGGCCGAGACGGCGTCGCCGTCCACGCGGAAGTCGATCTGCCCGATCTTCTTCGGCTCGCCGTAGGTGTCGCGCCCGGCGAGGACCGCCTGCTCGCTCGACATCGGCATGGTCACGAGCCAGACGCCCTCCGCGCCCTCGTAGCGCACGCGGGGACCGAAGATCGCCGAGCCGATCTCGATCGTGAGCTCGGGCGAGACGTGCATCGCGACGTGCGAGAACGTGGCGCAGATCTCGGGCCGCGCGGCCGGCTCGAGCGGCCGCGGCACGAGCGCCGCCGCCACGGCGGGGTCCGTCTCGTAGACCACGCGCAGCGAGCGCACCGTGCTGGAGAGGAACTCGGGATTGCGCTCGGCGTCGCGCTTCACCTGCTCGAGCGTCTTCACGTAGCGGAGGCGGGGCATGGCGCTCCTCCAGAGCCGCGGAACGCGGCCTTCTCGGGCCCGATGCGCGCCGCGATCGGCGCGAGCTTCTCGACGTCGAAGCCGTAGACGCGCGCGGCGTTGCCGCCGAGGAGCGCCGCGACGTCCGGCTCCGGCACTCCGCGGAAGGTCTCGAGCACCTGCTCGCGCGTGTGCGGCCAGGTGCCTTCGGGATGCGGGTAGTCGCTGCCCCACATGAGGTTCTCGAGCCCGATCTCGTGGCGCAGCTCGACCTCGCGACGCGGCATGCACGACGCGCCCAGGAAGACGTTGCGCCGGAAGTAGCCGCTCGGCGGCAGCGAGAGATGGCTGCGGTAGTCGCCGAGCTTCGCCGCGAAGTGCGTCTCCGAGTAGCGGAAGTCGAGGAGCGCGAGGTACTCGGGCACCCAGATGCTCGTCCCCTCCGTCACCGCGACCTTGAGGCGCGGGAAGCGCTCGAACACGCCGCCCCAGAGCAGGAAGGTGAGCGGGCGCACGCACCACCAGACCACCTCGGAGACGTAGATCCCCATCGCGCCGGGGAGGTCGGGGCCGGTCGAGGCGGCGGGGCCGCCGGGTCCGAAGTAGTCCTCCGTCGGCGCGGCGCCGGAGTGGAAGTGGACGACGAGGCCGAGCGCCGCGCACGCCTCCCAGAGCGGGTCGTACTTCGGGTGGTGGTAGGGCGCGAGGCGCCCCCACGCGCACGGGAGGAGGACCCCGCGCAGCCCGCTCTCGCGCGCGGCGCGCGCCTCGCGCACCGCCTCGTCCACGTCCCAGAGCGCCGGCACGATCGCGACGCCCGCCCGGCGCTCGGGCGCCTGCGCGCAGAGCTCCGCCAGCCAGCGGTTGTGCGCGCGCGCGCCCGCCCACTGGAGCTCGGGGACGACGTTCTCGGTCGGAAGCGAGAGGCCCGCGCCGAAGGGCGGCATGTTCATCTCGGTGATGCCGTCCGGGAAGATCACCTCGCCCGCGATCCCGTCGCCGTCGAGGACGCGCAGGCGCTCCTCGCCGTCCCAGGCGCCCGAGAGCTCCCGCTCGCGCCCGCGCCGCCAGGCGTCGTTGATGTCCGCGACGAGGAACTTCTTCGCCGCCTCGCGCGTCATCTGGAGCTGGATCGGGAGCGCCTGGTCGAAGACCTCGCGGTACCTCGGGTCGAGGTAGTCGCGGTACCGCTCCGGGGGCAGCCCGGCGTGGCAGTCCGACGAGATCACGAGGTGCCGCTCCATGGAGCCTCCGCTCACGCCGGGTCGGAGTAGAACTGGCGCGCCCAGCGGCGGAACTCGGCCAGGTGCGCGTCCGCCTCGCACAGGACGGGCTGCGCGCGGTGGATCTTGTTGCGCCAGATCCGCATGTCCTGCTGCACGCCCGTCGCGAGCGAGTGGATGAACTCCTCGCCCGCGACGTCCGCCATGTTCCGCGTGACCGTGAAGAGCCAGCGCGAGTGCGTGCTCCGCGCGTCGATCGGCGCCGTCGAGGAGAACATGAGCAGCCCCGCGCCGGGGACGCCCTCGACGCGGACGGCGGCGAGCCCGAGGCCCCAGGAGTCGCGCACGAGCGTCGTGCGGAAGGTGCCGAAGGGCGTCTCGCGGTCCCCGGTGTGCTGGACCCGCATGGTGCGGCCGCCTTCCCCGTACTCGACCTCCGAAGGCGGCACCTCCAGCATCCCGTGCACGTACTGGAAGTGCACCGGGTCGAGGTTGTTCTCGTGCATGTCCTGCATGTGGACGGGCACCTCGAGCTCGAGCCGCCGCGGCTCGCTCCACGCGGGGTCCGAGAGCTCGGGCAGCTCGGGCACCTCCCAGGAGGGAGGCGCGCCGCGGGCGTGGTGCCACACGAAGATCATGCGGTTGCGCTCGCGCACCTCCCAGGCGCCGACGCGCGCCTGCGGCGGAATGCGCTTGCAGTACGGGATCTCGACGCAGCGCCCGCTCTCGCCCTCGTAGCGCCAGCCGTGGAAGGGGCAGCGCAAGGAGTCGGCGATCACGCGACCGCCCTCGGCGAGGTGCGCCCCGAGGTGCGGGCAGTAGGCGTCGAGCACGTACGGCCGCCCGCTGCGCCCTCGGAAGAGGACGAGCTCGCGTCCGAAGTAGCGGATGCGCCGCACGTCGGCCTCGGCGAGGTCGGCGCTCCACGCGACGGCGAACCAGCCGTTCGGGATGCCGAGCTCGGCGCCGCGCTGGTCGGCCGCCTCGGCGGCGCCGCCGGGCCGCGCCTCCGCCGCCGCCTCGGCGCCGGATCCGCGCGCCTCCGTCCCGGCGCTCGCGCGGCCCCGGGGCTCCCCGGCGAGCGGCCGATCCGTCTGCGCGCTCACGGCTGCGCTCCGCGCACGAGCCGGCCCGGGAGCGCGCCGGTCGGCTCGCCGTGTCGCATCGTGACGACTCCGCTCACGATCGTCGCCTCGTAGCCGCGCGCGCGCTGCACGAGCCGGCGGCCCCCGGCCGGGAGGTCGCGCACCATGACGGGCGCCTCGAGGGCGAGCGCGTCGAAGTCGATCACGTTCGCGTCCGCCTTCTTTCCGGGGGCGAGCAGGCCGCGGTCGCGCAGGCCGTACAGCTCGGCCGTCTCGCGCGTCATCTTCCGCACGGCCCGGGCCAGCGGGAGCTTGGGCCCGCGGCGGCGGTCGCGCGCCCAGTGCGTGAGCAGGAACGTCGTCATCGAGGCGTCGCAGATCGCGCCGCAGTGCGCGCCCGCGTCGCCGAGCCCGAACGCGCTGCGCGGGTGCTCGAGCATCGTGCGCACCGGCTCCAGATCGCCGTCGCTGTAGTTCAGGATCGCCAGCATGAGGAGCGCGCGTCCCTCCTGCTCGAGCAGGCGGTCGTAGAGGACGTCGAACGGGTCGCGCCCCTCGCGCGCCGCCATGGCCGCGATGGAGTCCTCGGGCCCCGGCTCGTAGTCGGGCGGGTCGCCGAGCGGGTACACGCGGTCGAGGCGGTTCGCGATCAGCGTGTGGACGACCATGAGGCGAGGGTCGTCGAAGCGCGGCGCCTCGGCGAGGAGGCGGGCGCGCAGCGCCGGGTCGCGCAGGCGCGCGACTCGCTCCGGGAGCGGGAGGTCCGCGAGCGGCGCGTGGCTCGGCTTGTACTGGAACGGGTGGAACGTCTGGTGGCCGATCAGGAGCGTCGTCGCGCGCGACCCGACCTGCGGGCGCAGGTCCGCCCCCTCGGCCGCCGCCTCGTCGACGCGCTCGAGCAGGCGGCGCCACAGCGAAGGGTCGACGTCGTTCTGGTTCAGCGCGAACGTGATCGGCCGGCGCGTCTCGCGCGAGAGCCGGCGCATCCAGTCGACCTCGCGCTCGGGCGCCGCGAGGTCCTCGCCGAGCGCGCCGGCGGGCGCGAGCTCGAAGATCCCCGCGCCGAGGCCGCCGAGCGCGCGCCCGATCCCGAAGAGCTCGTCCTCGGCGGCGAACGTCCCCGGCACCGGCTCGCCCGTGATCGCGCGGTGGACGATGGTGCGCGACGTCGAGAAGCCGAGCGCGCCCGCCGCCACCGCCTCGCGCACGAGCGCCGCCATGCGCGCCACGTCGTCCGCGCGGGCCGGCTCGTTGCTCGCGCCGCGCTCGCCCATCACGTAGAAGCGCAGCGGACCGTGCGCGATCTGCGCGCCGACGTCGATCGCCGTGCGCCTGCGCGCGAGCGCGTCGAGGTACTCGGGGAAGCTCTCCCATGCCCACTCGATGCCCTCGGCGAGCGCGGTGCCGGGGATGTCCTCGACCCCTTCCATGAGGCCGATCAAGTACGCGCGCTCCTCGGGCCGCGCGGGCGCGAACCCGACGCCGCAGTTCCCCATCACGACCGTCGTGACGCCGTGCCAGCACGAGGGCGTGAGCAGCGGATCCCACGTGACCTGGCCGTCGAAGTGCGTGTGGACGTCGACGAAGCCCGGCGTCACGAGCCGCCCGCGCGCGTCGATCTCCTCGCGCCCGCGCGCCGCGACGCGACCCACGGCCGCGATGCGCCCGCCGTCCATCGCGACGTCGCCCTCGAACGGCTCGCCGCCCGTCCCGTCGACCAGGGTCCCGCCGCGGATCACGAGGTCGTGCATCGCGTCCTCCCCTCTCCGGCTGCCGCGTCGCGCGCGGCCGCCGGACCGTTCGCCTGCGCCTCCCCGGCGCCCTCGGGCTCGAGCCCGATCTCGACGATCGCGCCCGCCTCGCGCACCGGGAAGGTGCGCGCAGCGCGCCGGATCGGCGGCGCGAGCGGGCGCCCGTCGCGCACGTCGAGACGCCCGCCATGGTACGGGCACTCGAGCGCGAAGCCCCGCAGCGCCCCGCCCGAGAGCGGCTCCGAGGCGTGCGGGCAGCGGTCCTCGAGCGCGAAGAGACGCCCGCCCGCGCGGCAGACGACGAGGCGGCGCCCGCGCACGGACGCCGCGACCGCGCGGCTCTCGGCGGGCGGCGCGCAGCCTGCCGCCACCCACTCGAGCGCCGCGTCCCCCGCCGGCTCAGGCACGGGGCGGCTCCTCGCCGAGATAGCCCATCAGCACCTCGTGGAAGTGACGGATGCGGATCTCCTGCGTCCCGAGGTGGAGCGCGCGGAACGCGCGCGAGCGCATGCCCGCCTGCACGTTCGGGAGGTTCGCCATGTCCTCGTCGATCACGTTCCCGCCCGGGACGTGGGCGAGCGACGCGCCGTCCTCGACGCGCAGCCGCTCGCGCTCCGGGCGCGGGATGCGGAGCGCGGGCGCACGCACGAGGCCGAGGAAGTCGAAGTACATCCGGTGGGGATCGTCCGGATGGGGCCGGTGCGTGAACACCCACGCGAACTGGGCGTGCACGTTGAGCGTCGCGTTCGGGAAGATCGTGTAGTGCCAGTCGTCGTTGAGCTGCGACTCGTCGAGGCCCGAGAAGTCGCAGCCGAGCGCGGGCCCCTGGGCGCGGATCGCGTCGGCGATCGCGGCGCGCGCCTGCTCGACGCTCGCGATCCGCGCAGGGTCGACGCCGAAGCGCTTCAGGAAGAGCTCGGCCAGGAGGGGCGTGACCGTGCCGTGCCCGGGGTGGCGCGGGCTCGGCTGCGCCTCGGGGAAGATCATGCGGCTGTGGCGGCCCCAGCAGTCGTAGCGCGTGCCGACGTCGTCGCTGAACTCGAGCGTCCACGCGTGCGTGGCCGCGACGTGGTACGCCTCGTTGAACGCGTCCACCGACGTCTTCCAGTTGCAGGGCACCTCGAGCGTCGCGTCGTGCGCGATCGACCATTCCTCGAGGCGCCAGGGGGCGAGCTGGTCGGGGAGGACGCCGAGGTAGTCGAGCAGCGGCTCGGCGGCGGCGTCGAGGTTCACGAACACGAAGCCGGCCCAGGTCTCGCAGCGCACCGGCTGGAGCCGCAGGCGGTCCGCGGGAAGGCCCTGCGGGAAGCTGTCCGGGTCGAGCGCGCAGCGCAGCGAGCCGTCGATCTCGTACTGCCAGCCGTGGAAGGAGCACGCGAAGCGCTCGGCGTGGCCGCGCCCGGGCGCGCGCAGGCGGTTGCCGCGGTGCATGCAGACGTTGTGGCGCGCGGCGAGCGAGCCGTCGCGCTGGCGCACGACGAGAATCGACTCGGGCCCGATCTCGTACGTGAAGTAGTCGCCGGGCTCGGGCGCGTCGGACGCGCGGCCCGCGAGGAGCCAGACGCGCGTCCACATGCGCTCCCACTCGCGCGCCGCGAAGGCGGGGCTCGTGTAGCGCTCCTTCGGGATCGGCGCGTGGCGCGCGTCGGCCGCGGCGGCGGGCATGGCGCTCTCCTCGCGAGACGCCATGTTGCCACGAATTGACCCATGAGTCAATTATTGCGACGCGGCCCGGGCGGCGCGAGCAGCGTCCCCCGCAGGAGCGCCTGGAAGGCGCGCACCGCCGCCTCGTGCGCCTCGCGGGAGGGCAGGACGCCGCGGAACCAGGACAGCCCGTAGCTCGCCGCGACGACCAGGTGCATCGCGCTCTCCACGGGGAGGTCGGGCCGCAGCTCGCGGCGCGCGACGCCCTCCGCGAGGACCGCGCGGAAGAGCGCCGGCACCTCCGCGCCGAGGGTCCCCACGCGCGCCGCGAGCTCGGGGTGGCGGCGCGCCTCCACGGGCGCGAGCGCGAGGAAGTCCGCGAGCCCGGGGTGCGCGCGGTTCAGCGCGACGTTCGCCTCGACCATCGCGCAGAGCCGCTCGACGGCGGGCGCCTCGCGCGCCGCGGCCTCGCGGTAGGCCGCGAGGACGAGCTCGAGGCCGTGCCGCCACGCGTCCGCGAAGAGCGCCGCCTTCGAGTCGAAGTAGTGGTAGAGCGCGGCGCTCGTCACGCCCGCCGCCTCGGCGATCTCCTGATTGCGCGCACGGTCGTAGCCGGCGGCCGCGAAGCGCCGGTAGGCGGCGCGCAGAATTCGCTCGCGCGTGTCCGCGCCCACGGCCGCCGACGGCCGGCCGGGTCGCCTTCGCTGCGGGAGCGCCACGGGCACCGAGGCTAGCCGCGAACCGCGGGCGCGGCCCGCGGCGCCGACGATGCGGTTGCGACGCAGGGACCGCGCCCGCGTGGGAGCGCTCGGGTCCGACGGGAGGCCCTTCCGCGCCGGCTTCGCGCGTCGCGCTGCGGCACCGCGCGCAGCGCGAGGCGGCCGGCGCGTGGACTACACTCGCCTCTTCGGGCGGAGGGCTGGAGCGCGATGGCCGAGGGCTGGCAGCCGGACGCCGAAGCCGACGACGACGGGCCGCACCCCGCGCTCCTCGCGACGCTCTTCGCCGGCGTCTACGCCCTTCTCTGCGGCGCGTACATCGTGCTCTCCGGGCGCTGGGCGGCGCGCGCCGCCGGCGACGTCTCCGCGCTCGCCGCGATCGAGCAGTGGAAGGGGCTCGGCTTCGTCGCCGCGACGGCGCTCCTCTTCTTCGGGCTCGCGTGGTGGATGCTCCACCGCCTGGCCGCCCGCCAGCGGCTCATCCAGCGCCAGCGCCGCGCGCTCGTGGCCGGGGAGCGCCGCGCGCTCGCCGGGGTCTTCGCGGCCTCGGTCGCCCACGACATCAACAACGTCCTCACCGTCGCGAGCGCGCACGTAGAGCGGCTGGCGCCCGAGGCGCCGGCCGAGCGGCGCCCGCGCTCCTACGACGCCGTGCGGAGCGCGCTCGCCGATCTCGGGGCGCTCGCGCAGCGCCTCGTCGCGCTCGCGCGCGGCCACGCCGGCGACGAGGCGAAGCGCGAGCCGCTCGACCTCGCCCGCCTCGTGCGCGATACCGTCGAGTTCGCGCGCCGCCACGCCCGCGTGCGCGGCTGCCAGGTCTCGGTCTCCGCGCCTTCCAGCGTCGAGATGCGCGGCAACGCGGTGGCGCTGCGGCGCCTGCTGCTGAATCTCCTCCTCAACGCGGCCGATGCGACCGGCGGGAAGGGGCGCATCGACGTGCGCCTCGCGGCCGAGGGCGAGGGCGTCCTGCTCGAGGTGCACGACGACGGGCCGGGCGTCCCGCCGGAGCTGCGAGAGCGCCTCTTCGAGGGGCTCCAGACGACGAAGCCCGACGGAAGCGGCCTCGGGCTCCTCTCCGTGCGCGTCACCGCCTGCGAGCACGGCGGCCGGGTCGGCGTCTCCGACTCCGAGCTCGGCGGCGCGTGCTTCGCGGTGTGGATCCCGCGCGCGGGCGAGGCGGGCTGACCCGCGGCGGCGCGCGCGCGGCGCCGCGGGCCTTCGCCTCAGAGCGGGACGCGCCGCAGGCGCAGCGCGTTCGCGATGACCGACACCGACGAGAGGCTCATCGCCGCCGCCGCGATCATCGGCGAGAGCAGCGCGCCGACGAACGGGTAGAGGACGCCCGCCGCGATCGGGACGCCGAGCGCGTTGTAGCCGAACGCGAAGAAGAGGTTCTCGCGGATGTTGCGCAGCGTCGCGCGCGAGAGGCGGCGCGCCCGCACGATCCCGCGCAGGTCGCCGCGAACGAGCGTGACGCCCGCGCTCTCGAGCGCGACGTCCGTCCCCGTCCCCATCGCGATGCCGACGTGCGCCTGCGCGAGCGCCGGCGCGTCGTTCACCCCGTCGCCCGCCATGGCGACGACGCGACCCTCCGCCTGGAGCCGCCGCACCACCGCCGCCTTCTCGGCGGGCAGGACCTGCGCCTCCACCTCCTCGATCCCGAGCGCGCGCGCGACGGCGAGCGCCGTCGTGCGCTCGTCGCCCGTCAGCATCACCACGCGGACGCCCTCGCGCCGGAGCGCGCGGATCGCCTCGGGCGTCCCCTCCTTCACCGGATCGGAGACGGCGACGATCCCGGCCGTGCGGCCGTCCACCGCCGCGAACAGGACCGTGCGCCCGTCGTGGCGGAGCGCGCGCGCCCGCTCCGTGAAGGCGCGCGGGTCGGCGCCCGCCTCGACGAGGAGGGGCTCGTTCCCGAGCGCGACGTCGTGTCCGTCCACGCGGCCGACGACCCCGCGGCCGGGCCGGTACTCGAAGCGCTCGGCGGACGGGAGCGCGAGCCCGCGCGTCTCGGCGGCCTGCACGACGGCGGCCGCGAGCGGGTGCTCGCTCGCGCGCTCGAGCGCGGCCGCGAGGCGCAGGAGTCGGTCCTCGCCGAGCGCGGGGTCCACGGCGATCTCCGTGACGCGCGGGCGTCCCTCGGTGAGCGTCCCCGTCTTGTCGACGACGAGCGTGTCGACCTTGCGCAGGAGCTCGATCGCCTCCGCGTTGCGGAAGAGGACGCCGGCCGCGGCGCCGCGGCCGGACGCCACCATGATCGACATGGGCGTCGCGAGCCCGAGCGCGCACGGGCAGGCGATGATCAGCACGGAGACGGCCGCCGCGAGCGCGTAGGCGAGCCGCGGCGGCGGGCCGAACGCCGCCCACGCGGCGAAGGTGACCACCGCGACCGCGACGACGGCGGGCACGAACCAGGCCGCGACCGCGTCCGCGACGCGCTGGATCGGCGCGCGGCTGCGCTGCGCCTCGGCGACGAGGGCCACGATGCGCGCGAGCAGCGTCTCGCTCCCGACCCGCTCCGCGCGCATCACGAGCGCGCCCGTCCCGTTCACCGTCCCGCCGACGACCGCGTCGCCCGGGCCCTTCTCCACCGGGATCGGCTCGCCGCTCACCATGGATTCGTCGACCGCGCTGCGGCCCTCGAGCACGCGGCCGTCGACGGGCACCTTCTCGCCGGGGCGCACGCGCAGCCGGTCGCCGGGCAGGACGGCGTCGAGCGGCACGTCCTCTTCCCCGCCGTCGTCGCGCAGGCGGCGCGCCGACTTCGGCGCGAGCCCGAGGAGGGCGCGGATCGCGGCGCCCGTGCGGCTGCGCGCGCGCAGCTCGAGGACCTGGCCGAGGAGGACGAGCGTCACGATCACCGCGGCCGCTTCGTAGTACACCTCCACCGCGCCGCCGTGGCCGCGGAACGCCTCCGGGAAGACGCCCGGCGCGATCGTCGCGAGCGCGCTGTAGGCGTAGGCGGCGCCGGTCCCGAGCGCGATCAGCGTGAACATGTTGAGCCGCCGCGTGCGCAGCGACTCCCAGCCGCGCTGGAAGAACGGAAGCCCGCCCCAGAGGACGACCGGCGTCGCGAGCGCCAGCTGGATCCAGGGCAGGGCGCCCACCGGGAGCGCGTGCGCGACCGGTGCGCCGGGCAGCATGTCCGCCATCGCGAGCGCGACGCCCGGTACGGTCAGGGCGGCGCTCACGCGGAAGCGGCGCTCCATGTCGCGCAGCTCCTCGTTCGGCGCCTCCTCGGCGGTGATCTCCATCGGCTCGAGCGCCATCCCGCAGATCGGGCACGTGCCGGGCCCGTCGCGCACGATCTCGGGGTGCATCGGGCAGGTGTAACGCGCGCCCGCGGCGGCGGCGGGCGCGGCGGCCGCCGCGGGGTGCGCGAGGCCGTGTGCGTGCGCGTGGCCGCCGCCGTGCGGCGCGGCCTCTCCTTCCGCCGCCAGGTACCGCTCCGGGTCCGCGCGGAAGCGCTCGGCGCAGCGCGCGCTGCAGAAACGGAACGTGCGCCCGGCGTGCTCGGCGACGTGCGGCGTGTCGGGCCGCGGCGTCATCCCGCAGACGGGGTCGCGCGCCGTGGCGGCCGTGTCGTTCGCGCCGGCCGTGTCGCCGGCATCGGGAGGATGCGCCGTCATCGCCCGCTCCGTCCCGCGCCGGCGTCCGCGCGCGACGCGTCCAGCCCTCCGAATCGCGCGAAGACCTCCAGGAGCTCGTCGCGCTTGCGCGCGCGCTCCTTCGCGTTTCCGCTCGCGAACGCCTCCGCGACGCAGCTCTCGACGTGCGCCGCGAGAATCCGCTTCCCCACCTGCTCCAGCGCCGCGCGCGCGGCGGCCACCTGGAGCAGCACGTCCACGCAGTAGCGGTCCTGCTCCACCATGCGCTGGATCCCGGCCACTTGACCCGCGACGCGCCGCAGGCGCGCCTCTACCTGTTCTCGCAGCTCCGGCTTCACGGGGTTCTCCTTCGAGCGCCGAGCCGGAGCATATACCCATACGGGGTATATGTAAAGGGGGCCACGACCGACGCGGTGGCCCCGGGTCCTCCTCCGAGGTGGCTCGGTGGAGGGGTGGCGATCCATCGAAGTGGCCGTGGAGAGCGTCAAGCGCGTCATGACAGAGGCGGGCGAGCATCCCGAGCAGCTCGCCGCCCGGGCTGGGACATCGAGCGGTCGCTCGCCGATCCGGCGAGGCCGGCGCCTCGGGAAGGTCGGCTCCCGTCGGACAGCTTGCGCCGCACGTGCGCAAAGCAGTGGGTGAGCGCGACGCCGGCACCGGCGCCGCCGGGTTCCCGGCCGCGATGCGTGGCGATGACCGGTATCCCGCGGCGACGTACCAACTGGCGTGCGAAGGGGTGGGTTGGCGGCGCTGCCGGCGTCGATCCGACACCCGCCGCGGCTACGCGCGCGTCCGCTGGGCGGCGAGCGCGGCGTCGATCTCCTCCAGCGTGAGGCCGCGCGTCTCGGGGGCGTAGCGCAGGACGAGGAGCGCGCCGAGGATCGGGCCGATCGCGACGACCGCGATCGCGTTCGGGATGCCGAGCCGGAGCGAGAGCGCGCCGATCGCGATCGGCGTCAGCACCTCGGTGATGCGCCCGACGAGGTTGGTCGTCCAGCCGTAGCCGGTGGCGCGGATCTCGGTCGGGAAGAGCTCGGAGGCGTACACGTACGTCGAGGTGTTGGCGACGGCGAAGCAGAACACGGTCGCGATCATGAGCGCGTACTGGCCCGGGACGCTCGTCACCTGGTAGAGGCCCGCGATCGCGAGCGCGGCGAGGACGTAGAAGCCGGCGCACGTGTGCTTGCGGCCGATGCGGTCGATCAGCCAGCCGGCGACGAAGTGGCCGGCGACGCCGCCGCCGTAGCCCCAGAACACGATGTCGCCGACGAGCGCCGCGCTGAAGCCGAGGTCCTCGCGCGCGAAGATCACCCAGTAGACGACCGAGGGCGCCGTCACGACGTAGACGCAGTTCCAGAGCAGCGCGACGAGTGCGGTGCGCCGACGGTACGCGGGCCGCCAGGGGACGACCAGGTCGCGGCCGAGCTGGCGCAGCGTGCCGCCGGTCCCGACGCGCACCTCGCGCCGGGCCGCCTCGAAGCGGCGCGTCTCGCGCATGGCGAGCCGCAGCACGAGAATGAGGCCCAGAGGCAGCAGCGAGAGCGCGTAGAGCGCGCGCCAGCGGTCCGCGTCGCGCTCGAGACCGAAGAGGTCCTGCGCGGCCGCGACGATCCAGGCGCCGGTGTCGTGCAGCCAGTTCCCCGGCGCGCCCTCGGGCAGGAGGACGAGCGGCTGGAGCTTCGCCATCGCCATCACGCCCACCGTCGCGAGGCTGATCAGGATCGCGGTCGCGCGCCCGCGCAGCCGCGCCGGGAACTCCTCGGCCACCATGATGACGGCCAGCGAGTACTCCGCGGTGAGGAAGAGGCGCGCGAGCGTCTGGCACGCGGTGAACTCGACCTTGTCGGTGGCGAGCGCGGTGAGGCCGTTGAAGAGCGTGAACCCGGCGACGGTCACCATCATGAGCGTCCGGCGCCCGAAGCGGTCGGCGAAGAACAGGAAGAAGAACGACGCCATCACGCCCATGCGGGTGATGCCGTTCACGAGGCCCCACTCGCTGCGGCTGATGTCGAGCGAGGCGCGCGTCTCGGACGCGGCGAAGGAGAGCATCGCCGCGTCGAACCCGTCGAAGAGGGTCGCCGACGAGAGCATGAGGAAGAGCGCGCCCAGGTACGGTCCGACGCGGTCGGCCTCGAGCGGCGCGCGGCTCATCGCGCCAGCCTACCGCGGCTCGCGCGGCCGCGCGGGGTACGCCCTTCCGCCTCGGGGGCGCGCGCCGCCGCGCGGGGTACGCTCTCGCCTCTCGAAAGAAGGGAGGGACGCGGGATGGCGGAGCGGCGCGCGGGGCGCGGCGGGCTCGAGGGCATGGCGGCGCTGGTTACGGGCGGGGGGAGCGGCATCGGGCTCGGCTGCGCCGCCCGGCTCGCGGCGGACGGCGCGCACGTCGCGATCTGCGGGCGCACCGAGAAGAAGCTCGCCGCGGCGCTGGAGGCGCTGCGGGCGGCGGCGGCGCCGGGCGCGGAGGTGCAGGCGATCGCGGCGGACGTGACGGTCGAGTCCGACGTCGAGGCGGCCGTCGCCAAGGCGGCGTCCGTGACCGGCCGGCTCGACGCGGTGATCGCCTCGGCGGGCGGCGCCGACTGGCTGGGTCCGGTGACGCAGGCGCCGCTCGAAGCCTGGCGGCGCGTCCTCGCGGTGAACCTCGACGGCACCTTCCTCACGCTGAAGCACGCCGGCGCGCGCATGGCGCGCCAGGGCGGCGGCGCCTTCGTCGGCATCTCGTCGATCGCGGGCGCGCGGCCGCACCGCTGGTTCGGCGCGTACGGTCCGGCGAAGGCCGGCATCGAGGCGCTCTGCCTCATGGCGGCCGACGAGCTCGGCGCCTCGGGCGTGCGCGTGAACGCGGTGCGGCCCGGGCTCGTCGCGACGGAGCTCACGATCCCGATGACGACGATCCCCGCGCTGCGCGACGACTACCTCGCGCAGATGCCGCTCGGCCGCGTCGGGACGGTGGAGGACGTGGCGGCGCTCTGCCGCTTCCTCGTGGGCCCGGAGGCGAGCTGGATCACCGGGCAGGTGATCGGCACCGACGGCGGCCACGCGCTCCGCCGCGGGCCGGACTTCTCGCCGATCCTCGTCGGCCACTGGGGCGAGGAGGGGCTGCGCGGGGTGACGCCCGAGCCCGGCTAGGTGGCGCCGGCGCGGCGCCCGCGCCGCGAGCTGGTGGCCGCGGCCGCCGGCACGGCAGGAGCGCGGCGCTCAGAAGTCGCGCCGCATCCGGTACCGCACGCGCTCTCGCGCGACGCGTTCGAAGGCGAAGAGGTCGGGCCCCGCGTGCAATGCCGCCATGCGGTTGATGAACCCTTCGGTGATCCAGCCGAGCACGTCGTGGAACGCCGCGGCCTCGCGGATCTCGATCCGGTGACGGGAGGGAAAGTCCGGATCGCGCTCGACCTCCCAGCGACTGAAGCTCAGGATGCTCGAGCTCAGCGTCGTGAGGAGCTTCAGGTCGCGCCCCCAGGCCTGCGCGCGCTGCGCCGGGTCGGTGAGCTTCACCGAGTTCATCCGGTTCAGGAACTCGAACTGCGCGTAGAGGCCGGCATCCAGCAGCCGCTCCGCGGCCCGCGCGCCGCGCGCCTTGAGGTACGCGCTGCGCCCCCCGCCCTCGACGTCCCGCAGCAGGAGGCAGAGCCGCTCGTGCATGGCCACGTCGTACCACTCCGCCGGCTGGAGGGGCCGGCGCAGGAACTCGACGTCGTCGGGGCGCAGCCAGCGGCCGAGCTCCTCGTCGCGCAGGGCGCCGCTCGAGCGCAGCTTCTCGATGTCCTCCACGACGGCGGCGAGCACGCGCCCCTTGATCGAAGGTACGGCCGGCATGGGTCTCCTCTGCGCGCCGTGTCGGCGGATGGCGCGCGGCGCTTGAGGCCCGTCCGGGCGGCGCAGGGACCGGGGCGGACGGCGGGCGGCGCCCGGGTGCGCTCGTGCGCAGGCGCGACCCGGGCGGGCGCGCGCCTCAGCGTCCGCTTCCGACGCCCGGCAGCCGGTACACGCGCACGACCGGGTTGACCGCGACGCCGGTCACGAGCGAGCGGCCGGCCTCGAACACGAGCTCCCCGCGCGCGAAGAGCTCGGCGTAGCGCGCGCGGCGGCGCTCGAAGCGCGCGCGCGTCTCGTCGGAGCCGAAGCGGCGCGCCGGACCGAAGAAACGGCCGTACGCGCGCTCGCAGACCGCGACGTACTCGACGCCGGCCGCGCGCATGTCGTCGACGCTCCCGTAGTCGACGGCGTAGTGGCGCGTGATCACCCACGCGTCGAGGTACGGCTGCGAGGGGGTCTTGTAGCGCAGGACGGGATCCGAGAGACCCGCGTAGCGGTCCTGGAGGATCGCGCTCTCCGGGGGGACGTGCGCGCGCACCCAGGCGTAGAGGGCGCTCCGGCTCTCCGCCGCGAACTCGCCGAGATGGACGCGTAGCGCGCGCGCCTCCGCCGCCGCGACGGCGGAGAGGAGCGCGAGCGCGAGCGCCGCCCGCGCGCCCGGGCGCGCGCGCGGAGATGGCGCGCGCGCCGCCGCCCAGCCCGCCGTGCCCGCGATCGCGACGCCGGCGAGCGCGTGGAGGGCGACGACGACCGGGAGGAGGTAGCGCGTCGCCTTGATGGGCGAGAGCTGGAGCACGGCGAAGTAGGCGAGCGGGAAGAGGAGGAGGGCGCGCTCGGAGGCGCTGCGGCGACGCCAGGTCGCGAGCCCGAGGGCGAGCGCGCCGAGCCCGAGCGCGAGGACGGGCGGGGCGACCTGCGCGCGCAGCGCGTGGGCGTAGGCGGGCGACGCCACGCCCGCGAAGGGGCGCCCGCCCCCCGTCGCGACGTGCGTCGCCTCGTAGGCGACGCCCGCGCGGAACGCGGCCGGATCGAGGAGCGCCGAGCCGTTCACGACGAGGAGGCACGCCGCGAGCCCACCGGCGAAGGCCGCCGCCCCGCGCGCGAGCGCGCGCCTTCCGAACGCGATCGGAAGGAGGAGGGCGCCCGCGAGGACGACCGCGCCCGCGTACTTCGCCGAGAGCGCGAGGCCGCAGCCCGCGCCGAAGAGCGCCGCGGCCCCGTTCGTGCGCCGGTGCAGGAGCCAGCTCCCGCCGAGGAGCGCCGCGGAGAGCCCGAAGACGAGCGCGGAGTCCTCCTTCATGAAGTGCGAGAACGTGAAGAGCGCGTGCGAGAGCCCCACCACGACCGCGACGCAGGCCGCGGCGAGGAGGCCGCGCTCGAGCCACGCGAGCGCCGCGAGGAGCGCCACCGCGAGCGCGCCGAAGAGCGCCGCGACGAAGCGGCCCGCGCGCGCGGCGTCCTGCCGCTCGGCGTCCGCGCCGGTCGCGCGCGCGAGGAGGCGCGTCGCGTTCATGAGGAGGAGCGGGTGCTTGAAGTTGAGCGGCCGCTCGCCCGTCACCTGCTCGACCTTGCTCGGCTCGTCCGAGTGGTAGTAGAAGGGCATTCCCGCGTGGCGCGTGTAGAGGAAGAGCGCCGCGGCGAAGGCCGCGACGAGGAGCAGCCCGCCCGCGAGCGCGCGCGTCGCCGCGACGCGGCGCCGCGCGGGCGCGGCGCCCGGCGTCGCGCGGAGGGCCGTGGCCACGGCGGCGGAGCTTGCCACAATCTCGCCGCATTGCTTCCCAGCGGAGGCCACAACGCGGCGCTTTCCTCTCCGACATGAGCGCCGAAGTCGTCGGATCCCACGCTGCACCGTCCGCATCGCTCGGCCGCGCGCCGGCCCCGCGTCCCGCGCAGGCCGGTGCGCTGCCCGTCGAGCCGAGCCTCGTGAACCGGCTGCTCGGCGTCGCCGTCGCCGTCTTCGCCGTGCCCGCGCTGCTCGAGCTGCGCCGCTTCGCGGGCGCCGCGGTCGGCCCGACGCTCGTCCAGGAGGCGTGGCTCTTCGCGGCGTGCGGCGCGCTCGCGGCGACGTCGGCGCTCGTCCTCGCCCGCGTTCCGCGCCTTCCGGCGCTGCGCCCGGCGCGCGCGCTCTGCGCGCTCCTCGCCGCCGAAGCGGCCGTCCTCGGCGCCGCGCTGCTCACGCACCTCGCACGCTGACCGTCGCCCCGCGCGGGCACCGGCCCCGCGCGCCGACGGCCCGGGGCGCTCCGACGACGCGGGGCGACGCGCCTTGGGGTGGAGTCGCTCCGCGGATTCGGCCGCGTCCCCGGCCCCTCCGCGCGCCTCCGCTAGACTCGGCGCCCCGTGGCGGGCGAGCGAGCACCGGTTCTCGTCGGCGTCGCGCAGCGCTCGGTGCGCCCGGGCGACGCGCCGGCCGGCGACCTCCCGCTCGAAGGCGCTTCCGACCCGCTCGCGCTGCTCGAAGCCGTCGCGCGAGGGGCGCTCGAGGACGCCGGCCTCGGCGCCCGGGGCGTCGCCGCGCTCGACGCCGTGGGCCTGGTCGACGTCCTCGGCTGGCAGCCGCGCAACGGCCCCCGCCTCCTCGCGGAGCGGCTCGGCGCGCCGCGCCGGCGCGAGCTGGTGACCGGGGTCGGCGGCGAGGGGCCCCTCGTCCTCCTCGACCACGTCGCGCGCGCGATCGCGCGCGGCGAGCTCGAGCTCGCGCTCGTGGCGGGCGTGAACGTGATCCGCAGCTTCCGCCTCGCGCGCGCGAAGGGCGTGCACCTCGATCTTCCCCGCGGCGGCGAGGGCGCGCCCGACGCCGTCTCGCACACGAAGCCCGGCCACTCGCCGCGCGAGGCGCGCTACGGGCTCGGGCTTCCCGTCGCGATGTACCCGCTCTTCGAGAACGCACTGCGAGCGCGGCGCGGCGAGAGCGTCGAGGCGCACCTCGCGCGTCTCGGCGCGCTGATGGCGCCCTTCACGCGCGTCGCGGCGCAGAACCCGCACGCGTGGTTCCCCGTCGAGCGCAGCGCGGAGGAGCTCGTGCGGGTGACGGCCGACAACCGCTGGGTGGCCTTCCCGTATCCCAAGTACCTGAACGCGGTGATCGAGACGGACCAGGCGGCCGCCGTGCTCGTCGCCTCCGCGGGCGCCGCGCGCCGTCTCGGCGTCCGCGCCGACCGCTGCGTCGGCTGGTGGGGCGGCGGCGCCGCCGCCGAGGATCCCTGGTTCGCGACCGAGCGCCCCGACTTCGCCGCGTGCCCCGCGCTCGGGCGCGCCGCGCGCGCGGCGCTCGCCGAGGCGGGCGTCGAGGCGGACGCGGTCGACCACCTGGACCTCTACAGCTGCTTTCCGGTCGCGGTCGAGCTCGCCTGCGAGGCGCTCGGCGTGGCCGAGGACGACCCGCGCGGGCTCACGCTCACGGGCGGCCTCCCGTACGCGGGCGGCCCCGGCAACGACTACTGCCTGCACGCGGCGGCCGCGGCGGTGGAGCGGCTGCGCGCGAAGGGCGGCACGGCGCTCCTCACCGGGAACGGCTGGTACCTCACGAAGCACTCCGCCGCCGTGCTGCGCGCCGCGCCGCGCGAGACGCCGCTTCCGGCGCCGGCGCCCGAGGCGGCGCCGCGCGTCGAGCCGGTGGCGTTCGCGGAGGAGGCCGCGGGCGAGGCGCGCGTCGAGACCTACACCGTCGTGTACGACCGCACCGGCGCGCCCGCGCAGGGGATCGTCGTCGGCCGGCAGGGCGACGGGCGCCGCTTCCTCGCGCACCTTCCCGAGGACCGCGCGCTGCTGGAGGCGTTCGCCGTCCGGGAGGGCGTGGGGCGCGCGGGGGTCGTCGCCCACCGCGACGGGCGCAACCGCTTCGAGCCGCGATGAGGCGCGCCCCGGGGATCCGGCGCCGCACGCGGGTCGCGAGGCGCGCGCCCGCCCTGCTCGCGCCCGCCCTCCTCGCGCTCGCCGCCTTCCTCGCGCTCCGGCTCGGCGCGCTCGCCGGCGCCGCGGCGGCGGAGGCCGCGGCCGCGCGCCCCGTCGAGGTGACGCTGCGCTTCGACGCGGCGTTCCTCCAGCGCCTCTTCGCCGAGCGCGTCTTCGGCGGGCCGGGCGGCCGGCTGCGGCTGCGGAGCGCGGACCGCTGCAGCGGGGCCGAGCTGCTCGACCCGCGCGTCGCGCCCGCGCCCGGCGAGGTGCGCATCGCGGCGTCCGCCCGCGCGCACGCGGGCCTCGCGCTCGGCGCCGGCTGCTGGCGCGCGCTCGGCTGGCGCGGCGAGCTGCGGCTCGCCCTCGAGCCGCGGCTCGAAGGCGAGGCGCCGCGCGTCGGCTTCCGGCTGGCGTCCTCGGAGTTCCGTCCCGGCCGCGCGCGCCTCCTGCCCGAGGCGTGGCTGTGGCGCCGGATCGAGCCCGCGTTCCGCGATCCGTTCGAGGCGGTGCGGATCGACGTCGCGCCGCTCCTCGACCTCGTGCGCGAGGCGATCCCGCTCTTCGCCCGCGCCGAGGACCGCGCCGCGGCCGCGCGCATGGCGGCGTCGCTCGCGCTCGAGCGCGTGGCGGCCGACGCCGGCGGCGTCTCGGCGGTCCTGCGCTTCGAGGCCCCCGCCGGCGCGCGCCCGGTGCAGGCGGCGCCCGAGGCGCCGCTCGACGCGGCGGAGCTCGCGGCCCTCGAGCGTGCGCTCGGCGACTGGGACGCCTTCCTCACGTTCGTCGTGAAGCAGGCGGGCCGCGACGCCGCGGCGCCCGCGCTCGACCGCGAGCTGCTCGACGTCCTCCTCGACGCCCGACACGATCTCGTGTGGGCTCTCGCGGACCCGGCGCCGCGCGGCCAGGACCCCGTTCGCGCGCTGTTCGTGCGCAGCTGGGGGCGCCTGGCGCCGCTCCTGCGCGAGGTGGACGCGGACGTGGGCGCCGAGGGCGCGCTGCGCTACCTCGCGTTCGTCGCGGCCGGCGACGCCCTCGCCGCGCTGGACGCGGCCGCGCCCGCCTTCGGGCTCGAGATCTCGGCGGACGGGCTGCGCCGGCTCGCGCGCACGCTGGTGCCGGACGCGCGCGTCGATCCGCTCGCGCGCAGCGACGCCGTGGATCCCGAGCTCCGCGCGCTGTTCGGCTTCGGCCCGGCGCTCGCGGAGCCCGCACCGCCGGCGGAGGGCGCGGCGCCGGCTCCGCGACCTGCGCCGGATGCCGGCCCCACCCCGCCGGAGGCTCCGCCGCCTCCGGACGCGGCGCCCCGCCCGCCGGACGTCTACCCGCCCCCGGACGCGGCGCCCCGCCCGCCGGACCTCTACCCGCCCCCGGACGCGCCGCCGCCTGCGCCGGACCTCCCGGCGCCGCCGGACGCGGCGCCCTCTTCCGATCTTCCGGCGCCACCCGAGGCGCCGCCCCCCGCGCCGAGCCCCGCGCCGCCTTCCTCCCTGGGCCCCGGCGCCGCGCGCGCCTGGCTTCCTCGCCTCGCCGGCGCGCTCGGGGCGCTCCTCGTCGCGCCCGCCCACGCGGCGCCGGCCTTCGCGCCGCCGCTCGTCCGCGCCGCGCCGGATCCGGCGCTCGGCGCGCTCGCGGCGCGCCTGAACCGCTGGGCGCCTTCGCCCGCGGACGCCCCGCAGTACGTCCCGCTCGCGGGGAAGCTGCTGCGCGCGATCGCGGGCGAGCTCGTCCGCGAGCTGCCCGGCGAGCTGCGCGGCGTCTACCCGGCGCTCGTCCTCGCGACGGCGTGGCAGGAGTCGTGCTGGCGCCAGTACGTGCGGCGCGGCGCGGCGCTCGCGCCGCTGCGCTCCCCGGCGGGCGCGGTCGGGCTGATGCAGGTGCACGAGCGCGTCTGGCGCGGGTTCTACGACGTCGACGGGCTCCGACACGACGTCGCGTACAACGGGCGCGCGGGCGGGGAGATCCTGCGCCACTACCTGCGCGACCACGCGTTCGAGCACGAGGAGCAGCGCCACGGCGGCGCGCGTGCCCTCGCGCGCTCGGCGTATGCGATGTACAACGGCGGGCCCTCGCAGCGCGCGCGCTGGCGGAGCCCGAAGACCCCGGCCGCGCTCCGCGCGATCGACGCCGCCTTCCTCCGGAAGTACGAGGCGATGCGCGACGGCGACGAGGCCGCGGTGCTCGCCTGCTTCTCGGGGTGACGCGTCCACGAAGGGGCGCGACCCCTTCGCCGGCCGCCGGTCCGCTAGGAGAGGAGCTTCGTGAAGTAGATCTGCGCGTGGCCGCGCGGGTAGCCGGCGGCCCGGCCGCACTCGACGTAGCCGCGCCGCAGGTAGAAGGCGGGCGCCTGGAAGCTGTGGCTCGAGAGCACGACGCGGGCGCAGCCGCGGGCGCGCGCCTCGCGCTCGGCGGCCGCGAGGAGGCGGCTGCCGAGGCCGCGCCCACGCTCGGCCTCGCGCACCCAGAGGAAGCGGATCTCGGCGCAGCCGCCCCAGGTGTGGCCCGCGATCCCCGCGCGGAGCGCGCCCTGCGCGTCGCGCAGGAAGGCCGCGAGATCGCGGCCGTCGCGGAGGCCGGTGGCCTCCTCGTTGAAGAGGTGGACCGCCTCCTCGAGCTCGTCGAGCTCGCGCGTGCTGGGATCGGCGACGATCGCGATCTCGCGGGCTTCCGGGTCAGACACGGGCGAGGAGCCCCTTGAGCAGCGGATCGACGCCCGCCTGGGGCAGCCCGAGCCCGCCGTCGACGACGAGGTTCTGGCCCGTCACGAAGCGCGCGAGGTCGGAGGCGAGGAAGAGGATGGCGTCCGCGACGTCCTCGGGCGTGCCCGCGCGCCGGAGCGGCGTCGCGGCGAGCACCGGCTCGAGCGCGCCGGGGAGCTGGAACAGGCCCTCCGTCATGCGCGTCCGGATCACGCCGGGCGAGACGCAGTTCGCGCGGATCGCGGGCCCGCACTCGTTCGCGGTGGCGAGCGTGAACGCGATGAGCGCCGCCTTCGCCGCCGCGTAGATCGACTCGCCCGGCGTCGGCCGCACGCCGCTCATCGAGGCGTTGTTCACGATCGCGCCGCCGCCCGCGGCGCGCAGGTGCGGGAGCGCCGCGCGCGTCGCGTGGACGGCGCTCCCGAGGTTCACGCGCAGCACGCGCTCCACGTCCTTCGGCTCGAGACGCTCGAGCGGGCGCAGCAGCCCGAGCCCGGCGTTGTTGACGAGCGTCGTGAGGCCAGAGAGCTCGGCCGCCGCGCGCTCGACCGCGGCCTCCACCGCCGCCGGGTCCGCGGCGTCCGCCTCGAGTGCGACGCCCCCGCACGCGGCCGCCGCCTCGCGCGCCGCCGCGCCGTCGCGGTCGAGGACGGCGACGCGCGCGCCTTCCTGCGCGAAACGGACCGCGACCGCGCGTCCGATCCCGTGGCCGCCCCCCGTGACGAGCGCACGGCGGCCTTCGAGAAGCCCCACCTCGCTGCCCTCCGCGCTCCCGGCCCTACAGCTTCCGGCGCCCCGCGGCGACGTCCGCGGCGAGCTCCGCGGTCAGCGGGACGTACGCGCGTGCCTCGTCGTCGCGAAGGAAGAGCGGGTCGGCGACGCGCGCGAGGTCGAAGCCCTCCTCCTGGAGGTTCACCTTGCGCAGCTTGAACGTCCCCGTCGTCTCGACCTGCGCGAGGAGCCGCACGAAGAGGGGGGCCGCGTAGCGGGGCAGCACGCCGTCGACGTGCGCGTAGAAGCGCGCGCCGTCGAACGGCTCGTTCGGCGCCATGAGGAGCGCGGCCATGCCGGCGCGGCCGTCGTGGCCCGGCACGTGCACGCCGTACACGTTCGCCAGCGCGAGGCCGGGGAAGGGCGCGAGGGCCTCGGCCACCTCCTGCGTGGAGACGTTCTCGCCCTTCCAGCGGAAGGTGTCGCCGATCCGGTCGACGAAGTAGAAGAAGCCCTCCTCGTCCTGGCGCAGGAGGTCGCCCGAGCGGAACCAGGCGTCGCCCGGACGGAAGACGTCGCGCAGGATCTTCCGGTCGGTCGCCTCCTTCGAGGTGTAGCCCTCGAAGCGGCCGCGCGGGTCGTCGGGCCGGTCCGGGAGCTTGCCCACCAGCTCGCCCACCTCGCCCGGCTTGCACTCGACGCACAGGCCCCGCGCGTCGCGCACGATCTCGTCCGCGGCGACGTCGTAGCGCACGAGGCGCGCGTTGCTGAGCGCCTTGAACGGGAAGCGCCCGACGGAGCCGACCTTGTTCTCGAAGTTCACGATCGGCGCGTTGCCCTCGGTGGCGCCGTAGAACTCGATGATCTGCGGGATCCCGAAGCGCTCCTGGAACGGGGCCCAGACGTCGGCGCGCAGGCCGTTCCCGATGATCGCGCGCACGCCGTGCTCGCGGTCGTCCGGTCGCGGCGGCTGGTGGAGGAGATAGCGGCAGAACTCGCCGATGTACTGGAAGTGCGTGGCGCGCACGGCGCGCACGTCGTCCCAGAACGCGCTCGCGCTGAAGCGGCGCCGCAGCGCGAGCGTCGCGCCGGAGGCGATCACGGCGCCCACCTGCATCACGCCGCCCGCCGTGTGGTAGAGCGGCAGCGCGCAGTAGTGGACGTCGCCGGGCCGCAGCTTGAGCGCGAAGGCGGCGAGCGACCCGATGACCCCGAAGCGCAGGTGGCTGAGGCGGGCGGCCTTCGGCAGCCCCGTCGTCCCCGACGTGTAGATGTAGAAGAGGTCGTCCCCCGCGCGGAGCGCGGCGCGGAGCGCGCGCGCCGGATCGGCCGGGCTCTGCTCGGCGAGCGCCGCGTCGAGGTCGTGCGCGCCGCGCGGCCACTCGAACGCGCGCCCGCCCGCGTAGGGGTCGCGCGCCACCCACACCTCGAGCGCGGGGTCGAGCTCGCCCGCGGCGGTCGCGAGGCGGTCGAGGCACTCGCTGCCCACGACGACGTGGCGCGCGCGGGCCGCGCCGAGCGCGTGTGCGAGGGCGCGGCCCGTGAGGTTCGTGTTGAGGAGAGCCGTGGTGACGCCGACCTTCGCGAGGCCCGCCCAGGTCGCGAGGTACTCGGGCCGGTTCTCCATGAGGAGGGCGGCCGCGTCGCCGGGCCGCAGGCCCCGGGCCAGCGCCCAGCCGGCCACGCGGTTCGCCGCCTCGTTCCAGGCGCCGTAGGTCCAGCGCGCCCCCTCGAACGCGATCGCCGTCCGCGCCGGGTCGGCGCGGACGCGCGCCTCGAGGCGGTCGGCGAGCGTCGTCGGCGACGAGGGCCGGTCGCGCGCGAAGGCCGCGAGACCGGGGACGAGGCGCGCCAGGAGCAGCAGGCGGTCGAGCATCGCCCCAGCGTACCACCGCGTGGCATAGAATGGGTCCCGCCCGGACCCGGGCGGCGGAGGCCCCATGGAGCGACGCGAGGTGCTGCGCGGCGTCCCCATCTTCGCGTCGATGTCGGACCGCGACCTCGACCTCCTCCTGACCTACACGACGACGAAGCGGGTCAAGAAGCGCGCCTTCCTGTGCCGCCGCGGCGACCCGGGGCACCAGCTCTTCGCGGTGCTCGAGGGGCGCCTGCGCGTGGTCGGCGAAGGCGGCGAGGGGCGCGAGGTCGTCTTGAACTTCATGGACCCCGGGGACGTGATCGGCGAGATCTCCATCCTCGACGGGCGGCCGCGCTCGGCCACCGTCGAAGCCGTGGAGGACTCCTTCCTCCTCGCGCTCCACCGGCGCGACCTGCTCCCGTTCTTCGAGCGGAACCCGAAGGCCGCGATGAAGCTGGCGACCGTCCTCGCCGAGCACGTGCGCCGGCTCTCGGAGCTCGTCGAGGACACGGTGTTCCTCGGGCTCCCGGCGCGCCTCGCGAAGACGCTCGTCGCGCTGGGCAAGCGGTACGGAAAGGAGACCGAGCGCGGCCTCCGGATCGAGCTCAAGCTCCCCCAGCACGAGCTCGGCGAGCTGGTCGGGACGAGCCGCGAGAGCATCAACAAGCAGCTGCGCCAGTGGGGCGAGGAGGGCGTCGTCCACGTGGAGCGCGGCTACGTGACGCTCACGCACCCGCAGCGCCTCGAGGAGCTCGCGCGCCTGCTCGTGCGCTGAACCGCGGGGCGGCTGCGGAGCGAGCGGTCCGCCCGACGGCGAGAGCCCTCGCGCCGGGAGTGGCCGCGCCCGTGCAGGCAGAGCGGCTCTTGCGCGAGCAGCTCGCCCGCGCGGCGCGCCTCGTCGCTACGCGGCGCGGAGCGCGCGCGCGACGTCCGCGAAGGCGTCGGGGTCCGGCGCGTACGGGGCGACGAGGCTCACGCGCTGGGCGTACGCCGCGCAGCGCGCGCGCACCCGGGCCGCGATCTCGCCGGTGCGTCCGCACACGGCCACCGCCTCGAGGAGGTCGTCGGGGACGCGCGCCGCCATCTCGCGCCAGGCGCCCTGCTTCGAGAGCCGGTTCAGCTCGTCGCCGAGGGCACCCCGGCCGTGGCACTCGAGCACCGGCCGGTAGGCGGGCGTCGAGCCGTAGAAGGCGATCTGCGCCTTCACGGCGTCGCGGGCGCGCGCCTCCTCCGCGTCGGTGTCGCCCGCCGCGACGAGCACCTGCGCCGCGACCTCGAAGCCGGCGAGCGCGCGCCCGCGGCGCGCGAGCCCCTCGCGCAGCGCGGGCAGGGTCAGCTCGTCGACGGAGTGCGCGCTGTGGAGCGGGTGGACGAAGAAGCCGTCCGCGACCTCGCCCGCGACCGCCGTCATGCGCGGCCCGACGCCGGCCAGGAAGACGCGCGGCTCGCCGAACGGGTTGGGCCCCGGGCTGAAGAACGGCGTCATCAGCGTGTGGGTGTAGAACTCGCCGCGGAAGCGGAGCGGCTCGCCGCGGTTCCAGGCCGCCCAGATGGCGCGGATCGCGAGCACGAGCTCGCGCATGCGCTCGGCCGGGCGCGACCACGGCATGGAGAAGCGCTTCTCGACGTGCGGGCGGATCTGCGAGCCGAGGCCGAGCACGAAGCGCCCGCGCGAGAGCTCCTGGAGATCGTGGCCCACGTGGGCGAGGAGCATCGGCGTCCGCGCGAAGGCGATCGCGACGGCCGTCGCGAGCTCGATCCGCTCGGTCGCCTGCGCGGCGAGGACGAGCGGGAAGAACGGCTCGCGCGGCCCCTCGAACGTGAAGGCGCCGTCGTAGCCGAGCGCCTCGACGCGCCGCGCGAGCGGCGCCGCCTGCGCGGGGCTCGGCGCGAGGAGCGCCGCGCCGACCTTCAGCGCGGGCCCTCCACCGCGAAGCTCTGCTGGTGGACGGCGCCGAGCGCGAAGAGGCGGTAGCCGCCCTTGAAGAACGTGGCGCAGCGCGAGGAGTGGGCGAGGGCGCGCGCGCTCGAGGTGCGCCGGACTTCCTGGCGGAACGAGCCGTCCTCGAAGAGCCGGTAGTGCGCCCAGCCGCCCGGGTAGTCCTTCGTGCAGCACACCTCGGCGAACGGGGTCGCGCCCGCGGCGCGGTAGCGGCGGACGCGGCTCCGGTGCGTGTGGCCGATCAGGACGCCGCGCACCTGCGGATGGCGGCCGATCAGGTCGAAGAGGGCGAGCGAGTGCTCGGGCAGGATCCCGATCGTGTTCGGGTAGTGGTCGCGGAACTCGGGCGGCACCGGGTGGTGGTGCATGAAGAGGAGCGTCGGCGTGCCGCGCTCGCGCGTCTCCTCGAGCGCCGCCCCCAGCCAGGCGAGCCGCTCGGGCGGGAGCTCGCCGTGGTGCTCGCCGGGGCGGACGGTGTCGACGAGGACGAGCCGCCAGCCCGCGACGTCGATCCAGCGCGGCGCCTCGGGCTGGCCGAGCAGGCGACAGCCGTCCACGCGCTCGCCCTCGAGCAGCGCGTAGTGGTCGTGGTTTCCGAGGAAGGCGTGCCAGGGTCGCTCGAACCGCGCGAAGCAGGCGCGCGCGGCCTCGAACTGCTCCGGGCGCCCGCGGTCGGCGATGTCGCCCTTGATCACGGTGAAGTCCACGCCTTCCGCGTTGATCTCCGCCACCGCGTCGTCGTTCATGAGCTTCCAGTACGGGACGTCGCCCTCGGTCTCCCGCACCGACGGCCAGTCGGGGTGGTCGCCGCCCCACTCCATGTCCTCGGTCAGGACGCCGCCGAAGACCGGCTCGCCGAAGTGGAGGTCGTTCATCGTCGCGAAGCGCGCGACCTCGCGGGCCCCCGGCGCGGGCAGCGTCTCGAAGCTCGCGGGGAAGAACGGCGTCGGCGCGGCCGGCTCGCCGCCCCGGACGCGCAGCTCGGCGCGGTAGCGGCGCCCCGGCTCGAGCCCCTCGACGCGCAGGTGCCGCGTGCCGGCCGTGCCTTCGGAGACGGCGCGCAGCTCGCCGTCGAGACGCAGCTCCACGGGCGCGTCGACGGGCCCGGCGTCGTCCTCCGCGCGGAAGTAGAGCGTCGCGCTCGACTCGGTGAGGCCGAAGAGCTCGGGGTCGGCGATGCGAAGCGTCACGGCGGGCTCCAGCGCGGGCCGCCAGCGTAGCAGCCCCTCCGCCGCCGCCGCCCTCGCTCCGCTACCCTCGCGCCCTTCGCCGGAGGAGCCGCCGCATGCCCATGCCGACCGGAATCGGAATCGTCGACCTCTTCCTCAACATCCCGAGCGGAGACGAGAAGCGAGCGTACGACTTCATGCGCCCGCTCTTCCGCGACAAGGAGAGCCTCCAGAGCTTCGACTTCCCGGTCGAGTACATGTTCAAGGACTTCCCGCGGGTCTCGAAGCAGGAGGACTACATCGGGTACACGCTCCAGCTCATGGACAAGTTCGGGATCGAGAAGGCCATGATCGGGGTGTCGCTCCAGAACGACGTCGCGCAGAAGGCGCTGAAGGATCACCCCGATCGCTTCTTCGGCGCGGCGAACGTGGATCCGAACCAGGGCATGGAGGGGGTGCGCGAGCTCGTCGCGTGCTACGAGCGGCTCGGCATCAAGGCGGCGACGGCGTTCCCGTGCGGGTACGTGCCGCAGGTGCCCGTGAACGACAAGAAGTTCTACCCGATCTACGCCAAGTGCGTGGAGCTCGACATCCCGATCTGCGTCTGCGTCGGCGTCCCCGGTCCGCGCATCCCGATGGAGGCGCAGAAGGTCGAGTACGTCGACGAGGTCTGCTGGTTCTTCCCGGAGCTCAAGTTCGTGATGCGCCACGGCGCCGAGCCGTGGACGGACCTCGCGGTGAAGCTGATGCTGAAGTGGCCGAACCTCTACTACTCGACGAGCGCCTTCGCGCCGAAGCACTACCCGAAGGCGATCGTCGACTACGCGAACACCCGCGGCGCGGACAAGATCCTGTACGCGGGCTACTTCCCGGCCGGCCTCACGCTGGAGCGGATCTTCGCGGACATGCCGAACGTCCCCTTCCGCGACGCCGTCTGGCCGAAGTTCCTGCGCGAGAACGCGGTCCGGGTGTTCAAGCTGTAGAGCGCCGTCAGGCCGGCTTCGTCTCCGCCGCGAAGGCCTCCTTCACCGACGGCCGCTCCGCGATGCGCTTCACGTAGCGCTGGACGCGCGGGTGCCCGTCGAGCGAGATGCCAGTGAAGCTCGTCCAGTTGAGCACCACGTACGCGTACGCGTCGGCCACGCTGAAGTCCTCGCCGACGAGGACCTCGCGCCCTTCGAGGCTCCGCTCCAGGAAGTCCAGCCAGCCGGCGATCCGCTCCTTCTCCTCGGCCTTGCGCTCGTCGGAGGTCTTGGGGTTGAACAGCGGGCCGAAGCTCTTGTGCAGCTCCGACCCGGTCCAGTGGAGCCACTCCTGCACGCGCGTGCGCTCGAGCGTGCCGGCGGGCGGGGCGAGCTTCGCCGCGGGCGCCCGGTCGGCGACGTACTGGAGCACGGCCGCGGCCTCGGTCAGCACCTGGCCGTCGTCGAGCTCGAGCGCCGGGACGTACCCCTTCGGGTTGATCTCGAGGTAGGGCCGGCCGCTCGCGGTCTTCCCGGCCTTCGTGTCGACGCGCTCGAGCTCGAAGGGAATCCCGGCCTCGCGCAGCGCGATGTCGACGGCGAACGAGCAGGCGAGGGGGGAGTAGTAGAGCTTCACGTCGGAAGCCTCCTCTCGTGAGGCGGCGCGCTCCCCGAAGGTGCACCACGTCCGGGGAGCGCCGAAAGGGCCACTTCCGCGCGGGCGCATGGGGCCAATCGCGGCCCCGCGGCGCGGCGGCCGGCCCGCTGCGTCAGGCGAACTCGGGCGTGAAGCGGACGTTCCCGCGCTCGAGGCCCTCGAGCACGACCTCGAGCCCGCCGCTCTTCACCATCCACTCGAGGCGGTGGTCGCGGTACTCGCGCTTGAAGAGGCCCTTCGCGACGAGGTCGGCGACGGCGCCCATCCCGCCCGCCGCGCCGCGCAGGAAGCCGGCCGCCTCCTCCGCCGTCGCCGCGACGCTCGGGCGCTCGTTCACGCGCGCGAGCCAGTCGGCGAGGCGGCTCCCCTTCTCGGGCTCGATCCCGAAGCCGCGCGAGCCGTTCAGGTAGGGCGCCACCGAGAGGTCGCCGCGCCCGAAGCGCTCGCCGTCGAAGAACGGGCGCTCGCCGAGCTGGCCCTCGAGCCAGCGCCGCCACGACGCCGCCTGCGCGGCGGCGCGCTCCGTGAGCGCCCGCGCGAGCTCGCCCTTCGCGCGGCCGAAGAAGTGCACCTCCCCGAGCCCCCAGTTGATCGGCTCGTAGTGCGCGTCCATCGCCTCCTCGATCATGCGGACGCGCGCGCGCTCGGCGGGCGAGGCGGGGAGGAGGGGCGGCTCGGGCCAGCGCTCCTCGACGTAGTCCAGGATGATGGTCGAGTCGAAGACGCGCACGTCGCCCTCGACGAGCGCCGGCACCTCCGCGCGCGGGCTCGCCGCGGTGAACGCCGGGTCCAGCCCGCTCCCCGCGCCGATCCCGGCCGGAAGCCGCGCCTCGAACGAAATCCCCTTCTCGCGCAGCGCGATCCGGCACTTCTGCGCGTAGGGCGACAACGGATGGTCGAACAACACCAGCATCACGGAAGGACCTGTTGAGAAAGGGGTCAGACCCCGTTGTTTAGAACCGTGTTCAGGGCGGGCACGCGCGGTCAGGACTTCGCCTTCTCGGCGCTCTCGCGCGCCGCGGCGCCGAAGATGCCACGCGACATGGTCGACGTCTCGGCGGCGGTGCGCGTGCGGTAGACCTCGGCGCGCAGCGCGTGCGCCTCGCGCGAGTTGGGCTCGGCGTCGGCGGCCCAGTCGATGAGGTGGCTCGCGAGGCGCAGGTCGCCCGCAAGGAGCGCGGCGCGCGCGCGGTCGAGGAGCGGGCCGAGGCCGCCCGCGAGCGCGGCCACCTCGCGCGCGAGCGCCGCGCGCGGCGCGGGCTTGAGCTCGCTCGGGACGCCCGTCCACCAGCCGCCGAGGTGGCGCACGACGTTGCGCACGATGAACTCGGGCTCGTCGTAGACCGGCTGGAGGTACGGCTTCTCGGCGAGCTCGGCGGGTGGGCGCACGCTCTCGACGATGTCGTACACCGTCGCGCCCTGGTTGAGGAGCGCGAAAGTGTCGCGGTAGAGCGCCTCCAGGTAGGCGGCCGTGTCCTCCAGCACCGCGCGCACGCGCGCCTCGCCCGCGACCGGGAGACCGTGGCCGGGCAGCAGCAGCTCCGCGCCGAGCCCCGCCATGCGCCGCAGCGCGCGCCCCCAGTCCGCGGCGTAGCGCTGCACCTTCTGCGGGTTGCCCGCGTTCGGCGCGCACCAGATGAAGAGGTCGCCCGTGCAGAGGACCCGCGCCTGCGGCAGCCACACGAAGCTGTGGTCGTCCGTCTCGCCGCGCGCGTGCTCGAGCCGCACGGGCACGTCGCCGACGCGCAGCTCGAGCGCCGCCTCGTACGTCTCCGTCGGCCGGATCGACTCGCGCGGAAAGCGGACCGGGACGCCGAACTGGCGCGAGTTCACGATCTCGTTGTAGCCCGCCGTCTCGGCGTAGCGGTCCATGCGCGCGGGCACGGCGCGGTGCGCGACGATCCGCGGCCGCGCCCAGCCCCGCGCCTCGGCCTCGCGCAGGAAGGGCGGAAGGCCGTACGCGTGGTCGACGTGGCCGTGCGTGTAGATCGCGGTGTGGACCCGCTCGGGCGCGAAGGCGCGCACGCCCGCGAAGCTGCGCTCGTGCTGGGCCGGGTGGAAGGTGCCCGTGTCGACGAGGAGGACGCCTTCCCCCGTCCTCACCGCGACCACGTTCACGAAGCCCTTGTAGAGCCCGATCCCGGGCGCGACCTCCTCGAGCCGCTCGGCGGGGTGGAACGGGTGGAGCCCCGGCTGCCGCGTCGACGCGTCGCCGCGCAGGAGGCGGTCGGACTGCTCGAGGAAGGACGGCATGCGGGCCTCCGAGGACCGAGACGGCAGCATACCAGCGCGCTGCCAGAACGAGACCGGGGATGCCGTCGCCTTCTGACCGGGGACGAGACCTCACGCGTCCCAGTCGCCGGCCGCCGCCGGGCAGAGTGCCGCGAGTCGGCTCCTCAGGAGAGCCCGCTTCTCCCCGACGATCCCGTCGGAGTCGAGCTGGGCTAGGCGATTCTCGGCGCGCGTCATCATCGCGGCGAAGGTCTCCGCCTTGTCCTCTTCCGCTCCCATGGTGGCGTAGAGCGAGACGAACCCGGGCGGGGGTGCGGCCCGCGCGTGCGCAGTCTCCGGATCGCGATAGGCGCGGTCTCCGCCGGGTCCGTAGCGGAAACCGGCTGCGTTGAGGCTCTCCCACTCGCGATCATGGCGGATCAGCTCGTCTCGAGAGAAGTCGATGAGATGGAAGAGCTCGTGGTAGAACGTCCACTCGAGATACTCGGGCGGCGTCGACGAATCACCCACGTCGAGGACCAGCGTCCGCTCCTCCCGAGCTGGAACGGCATAGCGTCGCGTGCCGCCGACCGTGAGGTTGCTGACGAGCGCGATGCCTCGAATCTCGCCACAGCGGAATAGCTGCGTCGGAAGGCGCGAGATCGCCGCGCGCAGGAGACGGAGGTAGCGGTCGATGTCCTCCGCCTTCGGGGGGGACGCGTGGATCTGCTCGGGTGAAACGTGGGAATCGAGCTGCCGGAACGAGAACGCGACGCGAACCGAGTACGCCGAACCGATCTCCTTGGCGGTCCTTACGCTCTCGGCAGAAGGAGATCGCGGCGACGCACACGACACCGCGACGGACGCGATCCAGACGACGATCCTGGCGGCAGCATGGACCGGCATGGCTCCCGCCGTCCACCGCCGGCGTCACCCGGCCTCGGGCCGCGAGCGGCTTGCGACGTCTCGGACTTGCCACGCGATGAACGAAAACAGGAGAACGTTCGCAGTGAAGAGAACCGCAGGGACGTACCAATCGAGACTTGCGACGGGAGTCACGATGCGCGGCAAGGAGATCAGGAGCTGGAGCGGCAGCGCAACCCAGAGCGCAACCACGGCGCTGATCGAAAAGTACCGAACGAGGTAGTCGCGCCCCCGGGAGCCTCCGTTGAGGAGATAGGTCGCCACCAGGAACACACCGCCGATCCCGAGCGAACCCCATACGGCGACGGGAGTCCAGCGGGTCGGCTGCGCCGGCGAGACCTGGAGGAGCCCGAGCTGCAGGTTGTCGACTGCCGTGATGATGAAGAAGTAGACGAAGACCTGGGTGTTCGGGAGCGTTCGCTCGACGAGCTGACGTTTGACGCGCGAGAGGAACAAGAACTCTCGGACCACTGCGCAGCCTCACTTGGCGAAATGATGATCTTCGTCTCGGGCGCGCTGGCACTCACGTCCGGCGCCGTACTGCCTCGATCGACCAAAGTCTCGAAGGCTCAGACGGAAGTAGCCAATGTCGATGTGAATGTTCCCGCAGTGACAGCGGACATAGTAGACCGGACGCGAACGAAGCGTCGCATCGCATGCCAGACAGTGGTACAAGATGTCCTCTCCGGTGGGCGCCTCGCTCGTGTCACGAGTCCGGTGGCGACTATCTCCAACTCGTCGGCGGGCATCGCCTTCTGTCCGCACCTCGCTCCACTCGAAGCACCACACGCTGCCCTCCGACGGACTTGGCGCTGAGCTGCCGCCCCCGTGAACCCACTATGCCACGCCGGCGGCCGGCCGCGTGACGAGCTGCAGCCAGCCGCCCGGCGGCCATGCGACGCGGCACGGCACCCCAAGCGGCGGGCGGTCAGCTGGAGCGCCTCGTCAGGCGGCCGGCCGCGCACCCCGGCGGCAACCTCGCCAGGCGATCAAGCCATAGACCCCGAGGTTGAGCAGCACCACCAGCCCCGCAAGGCCCAGCTGAATCTCGCGCGTGAGGTCCACCGGATAGATCACGGGGATCAGGTAGTGCTCGACGAAGCCGCCCGGGTACCCCGCGGACCCGGACAGCCGCCGCAGCTCGTTCTCGAGCGGCGTGAGGGGGCAGACGTCCCCGGAGAGTTCGATGAAGATGCCCCACGCGGCGGCGGGAAGGTGAAAGAGGCACAGCCACCAGCGGTGAAGAGCGAGCAGGCCTCCGCAAAGCACGAAGACGATGAATGCGAAGTGGACGACCACCACGGCGTCGGCGAGGACGCGATAGACCACGTTTCGCCCGGATGCGGATCTGGCTGCCCAACGGATGGCCGGTCGCTTGCGGCCGCGCGGCAGACGACCACGAACCCTGACGTGGGAAGCGAGCCGATCTGGTAGACGCCCGCGGCCGGCAACTGCAGCGGCTTGTCAGGCGGCGCGCGACAGCCCTACGTGGGACGACCGAAGAAGAGCACGTAGCCGTCGGTGTCGCGAATCTCGAATCCCCGAAGACCATCGTCCGTGTCTTGGATCTCCTTGTGGAACTCCAACCCCCGACCTGCCAACTCGGCCGCCAGGGCGTCGGGATCCTCGAGGAACACGAAGGCATCCCATGGCGCCCACTCATGGCGGGTGTTGTTCGGCTGAGGAGTCAAGTCGTCTGAGGGGTTCTTCAAGTAGACCTGTACTGTGTCGCGCCGGTGAAGTCCTAGGCTTGCTGGAAAATGGGAGGGGGATGCAACCTCACGTGTGAGCAAACACGAGAGCCGGCACGGCGATGGCCGCGTTCGGCGAGGAGGCATCCCCTGTCGACGAGAGTACCCGCG